>Ga0209755_10000226_pt1 | contig 110780 bp, 102 predicted proteins | sample TergutCo191P1_FD_187301 | JGI IMG/M metagenome (GOLD analysis project Ga0209755, IMG submission 187301) | Cornitermes sp. P1 segment gut microbial communities from Petit-Saut dam, French Guiana - Co191P1 (SPAdes) (version 2) | ecosystem: Host-associated > Arthropoda: Insects > Digestive...
TAAATATGCTCCTAACGCGTACCATCGCTTCTTGTAAGCTTATTGCGCCAATACCTATGCTATCTGCTTTCCGTAATAGTGCCAGCGCAAACACTCTGTGTGCCTGTGCTGCTGTCCGTGCTCTTGCTCGCGCTGCTTCATCAGGAACTCGCACGGTGTACGTTGTCCCGTTTGTTCGGGTTCGAGTCTCAGTGCGGCGCGCATTTCCTGCTATTATGTCTTGGTCTGCCGCCATTCTTCGCTGTGCTTCTGCCATCACTCGAAGGCAGCTCGCTGTCACCTGCATGTTTCCTATCTGAGCATTCATCGAGCGTTCTATGTCGGCATGTATGCCTCTCGAATGCCCTTGGTTCATCACAAAGTCTAACATTTGCTCTACGCTCCTCACCGCTTTTACTATCACTTACATTAACTTCTTGGAAAACACTCAATCATCACTCAGCACTTCTTCAACGGCAGCATCTCTGGCTCGTTGCAATCCATCAATCCTGTTTGATATATAGCTGAGCAAAGTTGTCATCTCATAACCACTGAGTGTCGGGTCGTTTCTCACAACAACTTCATATTTTATATACGCAAACAAAAGAAGCTCGTCATCGCCTAAACGTTGTGCGATGTCGATTGCTTCCTCAAACTGCATACGCCCCAACAATATCCAATAATCGAATATTATCGGGTCCGTTCTCAGCGTTAGCCCCAGCAGTATATTTTCTTTCTGTACATCGGTCAATGCCTCTGTTATGACATATGACCGAGATAGGAAATATCTTGTTTCAAATGACAGTTCCGATAAATCAAATCTTCTCAAAGTTCGCTGAACATCAATATAATTACCTGCTATGTAGTGCGAGTTTGCAGTAATTATATTATTTTGGTATGGAATGTCATTAAAAAATGCTGTCCATAGAAAAAACGCAGCAGCAATAACCACCGCACCAAGTGCCGGAATTGCTACACGGCTGATAACCACACTACGCTTCGTAACCATCTGCCGGCTTTTGCTGTTTTTGCGAATTATTGAGCGATATTCTTCAAGGAGCCTGTTTTTGATTTCTTCTATGCCGGAAAATTCCGCAAGAGATGCGAGCAGCTTCTGTTTTTTGAATAAATCAGTGCCACCATTTAAGTAATCGTCATACTTGTACTTTTTTTGAAGCACACAACCAATCAAAGATTTATACTTAGACAAAAAATCAATGCCGGTATCACTTTTTGAATCCCGCATCAGAACTCGTGGTCTGAGGTTTATATCAAACATTAGGTTTGTCAGTGACAGCGAGAATTCATACTCAGTATTCAACTTATCAAGTTCGGCACAGTTCAGAAGAAAACGTAGCTGTTCTTCTTTCGCTTTTTTTAAAATCGAATTTGCGCTTTCTAAGCCGGCGGTTTCAAACCGCAGTTTTACACAATCATCAGATTCTTCCAATCCGCATACGGCAAGACCGTCAGACGGATAAGTCAAAAAAGCTCTCTTGTCCTTTGGCACAATGAGGTCGCTATTTTGAACACTATGTATAATTGTTGTGCTGTCGCCTGATTTAGTATTTTCACTATGTGCCATTTTACTTTTCTCCCATTACTCAATTGCGGTCAATATATCTCCATCATAAACTTTCTCTGCGGCAAACGTCATGTATGCACTTACTGTTTTTTCCCTGAGCCGTGACCGAAAATAGTCCGGAGAGTTTCCTTCCGGCAACTTATCGCTTTCACGCAGAACTTTCAGCCCCTCTCCGACAAGTTGCTCTGAATCAATACGGATATCTGCTCTTCCGCCGCTTGTTTCAATAGTGATGCTAATGAACATTTGCACCTCGTTTCCGCTGAATCAAAAGCACCGCAAGAAGAAATCCCCCGATTGCACTTAAAGAAAATATAACTACTACAAGCCACGTGGATATTGAATTATCTTCTGTTACCACACGTGTCCCCGAAAAATCTGTTGGTTCAGAAAATAAGCCGAAACCATATGCGGCACTTGAAATTTGTTCATACTTTATTACAGTTTGATTTCCGGATTCTAAAAATAAGCCCAATATTGCCGTTTCTCTCTGCCGGGCAGATTGTTCACCTATTGCCCTAGTGATTTCTCCCGCATTTGGTGTAAGAATTTCAATATTTCTATTTGCTGTGTGTGCCTCACCTGTACCGACATCTTGGTTTATAACACTTATGTCTATTGGTAAATCGACAGCAACAGCGACAATGCCGTCGGAAAGAATCACCACACATAATACAAAAGCTATAATGAACTTCATAACCACCTCATTACATTACGCAAAGTCCATGCCGCTTGGTTCCGGCGCCGCACATGGACTTTGCATTTTCTCATGTCGCACTTTATCCTCTCTATCGCACGCCCATCTTTGAAGCAATAGTGTTGTCCAGTTCTTCTACGGCCTGAGCTGTCTGGCGAAGCTGTGTGCCGAGGTCTTGCAGTAGGTTGTCCATGTTTTGAAATGCTGTACGTCTCAAATCTTCAAACTGCTGTCTGAAACTTTGGCTTGCGGCACCATCCCACTCTGCTTCGAGTTGACTGAGTATGCCATTCATTCTGTTGAGCAAGTCGCCGAATGCGTTGCGCTGTCCGTCCACATCTCCTGCTCGTGCCCGCATGTCTGCGGGGGTCATACGAATTTGTCCTGCCATAATTCTGTAGCTCCTTATTTTTTATTTTGAAAACGAGTTATTTAGTATTCTCGCATTTCATTAAGTCAATCGTGGTTTTCAATGTACACTATGTTCAAGGGCAAAAATCAAGACATTTTTCTAAATTTTTAATTTTTTTCGAACTTTGTGTGAATTTTAATAGATTGTATCATATTTTCTTTTTTCAATATGTTCGTTCGTAATGTAAATTTGTGTAGGTTTTTGTAAGTTCACGTATTTTAATGTATTCACATGCACGAAAAAATCACAAGTCTTGAAAATTCGTTCATTCTTTGATAAAATCAACTCAAACCCTTTGCCCTACCTCTCGTTTGGCACACATTTTGCAAAATTAAAACATATCTCGACTGAACAACAATGAACTATTCTCAGGAGGAAAAGCGATGAGTGACAAAAAACCTATGTCATTACTACTTATTGAAGATGACATTGCTGAATGCGCTAAATTCAAAAATTGTGCTAACAATAGAACCGATGTTACCTTTGTCGGAATGACAGGCTCTAGCGCTGAAGGTGTTCAATACGTTACCTCTCACTTGCCGGAAGGGGTTATTCTTGACTTAGAGTTACATAAAGGGCAAGGTTCCGGCATAAAATTTTTGGAAGATTTGAAAAGCAAAAAACTTAATCGCCGGCCGATTGTCGTGGTGACAACAAACACGTCTTCGCCTATTGTACATAACCACACTCGCGATAACGGTGTCGATTATATTTTCTACAAAGGACAAAGCGATTACAGCCCTGAAATGGTTATCAATATTTTATTGAGCTTACGAGAATTTTCCCACACTGCACAGAATAATAACCTGCCGAATGACTTGCAAACGATAGAATCTCCCGAAGAACTGCATAACCGCATAGCAACAAGGATTAGCGCAGAATTAAATTTTATTGGTATTAATATGCGCTACAAGGGTCGCGCTCATTTAGAGAAGGCAATCTTCCACCTCATTACCAATGAGTCCGACAATTCTCATAGCGTAATTTCACAGGTCGCAATATCTCTGAAGGTGCCCTACAACACTATCATTAGAGCTATCCAAACGTCAATCAACAAAGCGTGGAAGAACTCTTGTATTGACGATTTGAAAAAACATTATACTATGCGTATCAATATCCATACAGGCGTACCTTCACCATCGGAGTTCATTCACTATTACGCCGATAAAATACGAAAAACGATGTAAAAATAGCATAGATTTCACTTTAGCTCCCTACTGTTCATAAATGTTCTGTTCTGATACCACATAAATATTTCTCTTTGTGTGGTATTTTTTTGTCATTATATGTGATTTGCACAAATATGGCAAAAGGAGGAGACGTCTGTGAGTTTTGTAGATTGGTTACGAATGTTGTTTGGTTTCGCTGCTTAAAACACAACCTTGCCTGTATGCGGAGGGAAATGCCGGGTATCTATACTTTCGGCATTTCTCTTGTTCTTTTGAGGAAAACATGATATATTAGCCTACACTCATAACAGACACAAAAGGGGAATAACCGATGATTGGTTATTTAGGCGATACCTTTACAACGGCAGGAATGTTGAGTGTAAGTTTATATATTTGCGTAAAATCTGTAAATGTAACTTTATCAACAAACATAAAAATCCTTTCCATTATATGGTGCACAATATGGACAGTATTGAGTGCTTTAGCTTTGCTGTGGATACCTCTGATTATGATTCGTCTAATAACCTGTGTGATATTTTGCATTTTTACATGGAAGTGCCTAAGACTCAAACTAGATACTGCAATTTCAGCATATCTTATGGCATACGGTATCAGCTACTCGTTGCTTTTTATAGCAACACTCTCTATCGGTCTTATTTTTGGTTCATTTATGAATATAAGATATGGAGTTGAGGCTTTTGTCAATATTGGCTACCCCCTCTATCTTTTACTTTTCACACTTGTTTTCGCAACCCATTTTATGCTGGCATATCTTTTGTTCCGAATTAAACGATTTAAAAATGGATTCCCATTTTTATTTGAGAAATATGCGATAATTGTAGCTTTGGTTGTCGCAGGTTTAATTTTGTTTTTGGTTTCATTAATAGGAGCTCCACATGACGCCTATATGAGCAACTACACCTTCTTTTTTTTAGTTGCGGGCGTGATAATCGCTGGCGCAGTAATTATAATATGGGTGCGCCGGGGTATTAAGGCATTCTACAATAGGCGAATGAAAGAACACAGCATTGAGACTCTGGAGCAAGAGTTAATTGAAAAAGATATGGAAATCCGGCGATTAATGGAGCAAAACAACATATTGCGTACAGAAAGTCATAAAATCAACCACAGAATTGCCGCATTAGAGCATGGCGTTAGCTCAATGGTTCAGAAAATGCAAGATTCCGAAATTTCTTCAAATACACAAAATGAGCTATCCGACACATTAAGTAGCATACAAAAAGTGCTGGACAATTATCAGGAAGGAATTTCCAAAATAAAGGGAATCAACCTGTTACCTTCTACAAAAATCAGTATGCTCGACAATATTTTCGATTACTTTTTTGCACAGTGCGAAGCAAACAACATAGGTTTTATTCTCAAAGTATGTGGTAGCATTCCGTTTATGGTTGAGCAATTGATTTCACAAAGTAGTTTGGAAACGCTAATCGGAGATCATTTACAGAATGCCGTGACTGCCGTGAATTTGGGTGATAATGCTTTTCGCAACATTTTAGCCGTGCTTGGATTGATAGATGGACATTATGTATTTTCAGTATTTGACAGCGGTATTCCCTTTGAAGTGGACACTTTGGTACGGCTTGGAGCAGAGCCTGTAACAACACACATTGATACAGGCGGCAGTGGAATTGGCTTTATGACCACATTTGAAACTATTCGTGAGTATGGTGCAAGTCTTGTCATTAGTGAAAAGAAACCCGTAACTGCAGACTATTCAAAATCTATCACAATTCGGTTTGATAAAAAAAATCAATACACAATCAAAACCTATCGCCCTGAAAGCTTTCCACCCCTAGACGAAAGTCGCTTAAAGATTCAAGTTTACTAACTCTCATTTTGTTTGAATAATACGGATGACGAAGCTTGAGAATCGCCTTTGTGACGATGGTACGTGCGGCATCTTTTTTAATATTACTGATTATTTCTGCGGTTTTTGCATATGTGTTATTATAGCGGTAATAACTTTCCAGTGCAATTCGCTCGCGGTCACTCAGTTTTGACATGGCGGCTTCTATCCCCGGAACATGTGCATCTCCATCGTCATCAATCACGTTAAAAACTTGGCAATAAATTACACCGGCATATTCTCTATCAGTCATAAATCCCTACTCCTTTTTTGCAGATTCCATTACAACTATCATACATGACAATTGTTAATAAGTTGAATTATACGACTTTATAGGTCGCATGTCAATAAAAATACGACCTCACACGCACCATCAGAGCATATAAAATGCTTTATAATGATGAGTACGAATGAGGTGTGTATATGGATAAAAATGAATTCGGTCAGCAACTGGCAAAAGCGAGAATGGCTAAAGGTGTTACGGCTCGCAAGATGAGTCTTGATTTAGACATGAACCCAAGTTATATTGGTAGAATTGAGAATGGTCATTTTAAGCCATCGCTGGATATGCTTTTAAAAATTCAAGATTACCTGCAAGTATCTCTTGACGGCTTTTTGGATAATGATACTGCCTCCCCGCTTAAAGTTGCTGAAAAAACAGTCACATATGCCAGGCTGACAAGTGACGCAGAGTTGCTCGAAAAGTATCATAAGCTCAGTGACGAAAATAAGCATTTGGTTGTTGTGTTGATTGATGGATTGAGCAGAAACGGATAGATCATTACAAGTTTCTCTCAAAGAAAAAAGAATCAACCCGCAACCTCCCAAACTGCACTAATTGGTGCGACGAACAAGTTATCCCCAAATGGCAAAACGTCCGTTCCGGTGTAGAGCAAAATACCGCAATAAAATCGTTCGCCCAATATGTTTCTAAGCGTTTTTAGACCGGAAAAGTCGCTTTTCGAAACTGAACTGGCAGCTTTAATCTCAATGGCAATAACCCTACCATCTATAAATTCCAGTATGAGGTCAACTTCTTTGTTGTCGCTATCCCTGTAATGGAGTAACGAAAAGTCTGCGCTTGACCAAGCTTGTTGCTTAATAATTTCATTTATAACAAAAGTTTCTAGCAACGGACCTAGTGCCGTGCCATTTTTTATGTCTGCCAAAAATTCATAGTTTATGCCCATGAGCGAACACACAATCCCGGTGTCTGTTAAAACTATTTTTGGCTTTTTTATTGCGCGACGTGAATAGTTATTACCCCATGCCGGCAAAGTGTTTAGCAGACATAAATCGTCAAGCAGATGTATGTATCCATTCATACTGCTTTCAGGAATGCCAATCAGCCGTGACATATTCGCTCGTACATATATTTGAGAAGAATTTCCCGCTAAAATCTTGTAAATTTGTTGCATTCGGTCAATATGTGAAAGCCCGGAAAGTTCAGCCGCATCATGATCCAGCACTCGGTTAATATAGTTTCTGAAATATGCCCCTTTTCGCTTTCCGGAGCGGTGCTGTGCATCAGGATAACCACCATCAATAATTAGTTTTACGTAATCTGCTCGTGTTAATGGAGTCGCCCCTCGCAGATATGGCAAAATATCCCGACTCAAAAGATTACCGGCGAAATCTTCTTTTATTCCCATCTTTTCTCCGACAGAAAATGGCTGTAGTATTATTGTTTCCGCTCTTCCTGCAAGAGATTCGTTTGCGTCTCTGAGAGTTAGTAAATTTGCCGAGCCGGTCAGTAGAAATCTTCCCACTCTACGGTCTCTATCGACAGACATCTTTATTGCAGTTAACAGTTCAGGGCACCTTTGAACTTCATCAATAATTAGCAAACCTTCCGGAAATTGCGATATAAATTCATATGTGTTCCCCTTTGCCGCCATAAGCACATCTTCTGAATCCAGTGTAACACTCATGCTCTTCACGTCTTTAGAAACCATTTGTGTAAGAGTGGATTTACCCACTTGCCTTGCACCCTGAAGAACAGCAACCGGAGTATCGCTGAGGGTATCTCTCAGTATAGATTCTACATTTCTTCTTATCAATGTGTAATCCATTGCAATCTCCTATCTTCGCAGTGCAACGCCGCTGTTTTCCCGACCGCTTGTCGCTGTTTTCCCGACCGCTTGTCGCTGTTTTCCCGACCGCTTGTCGCTGTTTTCCCGACCACTTGTCGCTGTTTTCCCGACCACTTGTCGCTGTTTTCCCGAAGTTTATTGCTGTGATTATTACATTTTTTTATTGATAAGTCAAGAAAAATCAATTAAACTATCAAGTAGCTGTTTCATGAATCGCCAACTCCCGCCTCCTATGTCTCTTTGTTCATAGCCTGTACACAAAAATGTTATACTTATTTGTTGATTTCCACTCGTAGTTGGAGTAGAGTAATCTTATTAGAAAGAGGAACGTTAGTATGTATGTAGCACTTGGTCTTATAATTGGAGTAATTTCAGGAACTGTTCAGTTTTTCTTGTTATCTCGGTTCACGGGAGCCGTAACTAAGGGCAAAATTAATAACAAAACCGTTATTTTTGCACTGACGCAATTTCTTTTTCCTTTTGCCGTTTTGGTTGCCTGTGCTTTCTTTATTCCGGACAGTCTCGCATGGACAGGGGTTGGCATGGGCGGCGCGCTTGTGATTAGCGCAGTCACCAAGTTCATTCTCACATCACGTGGAGCTGAAGTAAAAGGCAAAAAGTAATGTACCTCTTTGTCATTCTGCGCGTAGTCGCAGAATTCGGAAAAGAAATAATCAACCCAAAAGTAATTTTACCTTATTATACAAAACATGAGGTACGAGATGAATATTAATATTTTGCTCCTTTTATTCTCCGTTCCGCTCATTGTCGGCAGTATTCTGTGGAGATGTAGAATAGACGCTCATATAAGTAAAGATAAACCAATAGATAAGCCTTTGAAGCGAATCAGGCTTATTTCAACTTTACTCGCTGTAGCCGGTGGTTATGTGTTTATCACAAGGCTCCTTGTTATTATTTTCGGACAGCATGAGCGTGAAGAGCTTGCTTTTTCTATTTGGCAATCACGAGTTGACATCTTCGGTTACAGCTTGAGCCTCACTGTTGTCTACACTTGGGTTGCGATGGCTATTTTGATAATTCTCGCTCTTATCATTCGTTTTACTGTGTTTAAAACTCCTAAGGATAAGCCGTCAGGTGTTCAAAATGTGGTTGAGTTCATTGTCCAAGCCGTCTCTGATTACACACAAGCACAGGCCCATGGTGCCGGAGAAATGCTTGCTTCATATATTCTCACTATCGCCTCTTTAATGATTACAAGTGCTTTTCTTGAACTTTTCAGGATTCGCCCTCCAATGACTGATATTTCTATGACATTTGCACTTGCTTTGATGACTTTTGTTTTGATAAATATTTACGGCATACGAAAAAAGGGAATTAAAGGCAGAATAAAATCGCTCAGCTCCCCGACCCCTATTGTTTTTCCTTTTAGAGTTATTTCAGACATGGCAATTCCCGTTTCAATGGCTTGCCGTCTGTTTGGCAATATGCTTGGTGGTTTGATTATCATTGATTTGCTCTATACTTCTTTAGGTAGTGGTGCCATCTTTTTCCCAAGCGTTGCAGGACTGTATTTCAATGCTTTTCACCCTATGATACAGGCGTTTATATTCGTCACTTTGACGCTGACATTCATAAACGAAGCTGTTGAGTAAATACAAAACCTCGGAAACCCCGCCATTAGTTCAACTATATAAATTATTTTGGGAGGATTAAATCATGGATACAATAGGAATTGCTTTAAGTCTTTTGTCTTGTGCCGGGGCTGCAATCGGGATGGGGTTCGCCACCGGTAAAGCGGTGGAAGCCGTCGCTCGTCAGCCTGAATCATCAAGTAAAATCAACAGCACCTTACTTTTAGGTCTTGCCCTCACTGAATCTGCTGCAATCTACGGCTTCGTCGTTGCACTTATCTTGATTTTCACCAGATAAAGGAGAGTATCTATGGATATTCATATTGAAGATATTATTATCAGTATCATTAATATCATCATACTCTTTGTCTTACTGCGGCTCATTTTGTGGAAGCATGTTATTCGCTTTCTTGCAGAGAGGTCTGAGCGGATAGGTCAGCAGTTTGCTGATGCTGAGGTTAAGGAGCAACAGGCGGATGCTTTATCTGCACAGTTTGAAAATAAACTTGCGGGGCTAAAGCAGCGTGACCAAGATTTGCTTGCGGCAGCAAAAGCCAGGGCATTTAAAGAGGCTGATTTGATTTTAGAGAAAGCACATAGTGATGCCGCTGTTTTGGTTAGTGATGCAAAAAATCATATCGCAGTGGAGAAAGCTCAGGCTCTTGAAGATGTGCATGATGAGGTGGCAAGGCTCGCCGCAAACATGGCATCTCAGATTTTGCATCGCGAAGTTTCCACCTCGGACAATGAGGGCGTAGTGGAAGAATTTTTCAGTTAACTTAGAGGTGAACTATGGAAAATAGACCAATTTTGATTGTGACTTCTAAAAATGACGAACATCTCATTTCGTCTATAAAGACGGGTTTTGAAAACAAGTTTGACAGGAAGCTTGACTTTGAAATTGTAGAGAGTCGAAAAATAGCCGGTGGGTTTATCGCCGTTATTGATGGCTCGGTGTATGACGCAAGTTTTTCGTCTCGTCTGCACGAGCTATCACGGCAGATGGTTCACCCTGATGAGAAAGGTTCCTCCGTTGAGTCGTCTTTTTCTTCTGTGGGTGCTATTTTAAAAGAGCGTATTAAAACACGTGAGCCTGACCCTATTGTCTATGAATATGGCATTGTCAAAAGTTACTGCGACGATATTGTCCATGTTGAGGGGCTTGCCAGTTGCCATTATGGTGAGCTTCTCACTTTTGACGGTGGGGCTGTCGGGCTTGCTCTTGACCTTGTGCTCGGAGGCGTTGGTGCCGCTTTGCTTGGTGGAAGTGTTTCGACTACCAGCCTTGTCCGTAAATCAGGGCGCATTGCCGAGGTCTGTGTCGGGGAAAAGACCTTGGGTCGCGTCATTGACCCGCTCGGTCAACCACTTGACGGTAATGAACTAAACGCCGATAAGTTCCGCCCTATTGAGGCTTCTGCACCTTCTCTCATGGATCGTTCACCTGTTGACACTCCGCTCGAAACCGGGATTTTAGCTGTTGACAGCATGATCCCCATCGGACGTGGACAACGTGAACTTATCATTGGTGACAGGCAGACAGGTAAGACATCTATTGCTCTCTCTGCAATAATGAACCAAAAAGATACAGGTGTTTTATGCGTTTACTGTGCCATAGGGCAAAAGACTTCTACCGTGTCGGGCATTGTTCACACTCTTCAGTCCGCAGGCGCTATGGATCACACTGTTATTGTTGCCGCAATGGCTCATGATACCGCCGCAATGCAGTACATCGCCCCTTATGCCGCCTGTGCCATTGCGGAGGAGTTTATGTACAGTGGAAAAGATGTGCTTATTATCTATGACGACCTCTCCAAACATGCTGTAGCCTACAGAACTATGTCATTGCTCTTACGCCGCCCCTCAGGCCGCGAGGCTTATCCCGGTGACGTTTTTTACCTGCATAGCCGCTTGCTTGAGCGTGCCGCTAAGCTTTCCCCCGAACTCGGTGGCGGCTCAATGACTGCACTTCCAATCATTGAAACGATGGCAGGTGATATTTCTGCCTATATCCCCACCAATGTTATCTCTATAACTGATGGGCAGATTTATCTTGAAACTGCAATGTTCAACGCAGGTCAGAGACCTGCTGTAAATGTTGGGCTTTCGGTTTCGCGCGTCGGGCGCAGTGCGCAGAGAAAGGCCATGCGTGCTGTTTCGGGCAATTTGAGACTTGAAATTGCTCAGTACCGAGATATGGCAGTTTTTGCCCAATTTGGTGCCGATATTGACTCTGCGACATCCGCTATGCTGAGTCGCGGTGAACGCCTTGTCAGGCTTTTAGTTCAACCTCGCGAACGTGCATACAAGCTCTCCGAGCAGGTTGTCTTACTGCTTGCTGCTGAGGACGGGCTTTTTGAGAAGTACAGTCTTGACACTATAACTGAAACTGCCGCTGCACTACTCACATTTGTCCGTGAAAAAGCAGGGGCGATTTTGGATAATATTGATTATGTCACTGAACTAATGGACGGAGACAAAGCGGGACTCAGGCGAGTTTTTGAGGAGTTTTTGACCGATTGATTTGCATGGGAGGTTCAAATGCAGAAGCCTAATGAGATTCGGGAGCATATTTTAGCTGTTGAGCAGACTAAAAAGATTACCGGTGCTATGGAGATGATTTCCTCTACCCGTATGAGACAAGTCATGGGACATATCGAGTTTAATCGTCGGTATTTTATTTATCTTCGCCGCACCATGAAAGAGATCTTGAACTCTTCTCAGGATATAACTCATCCTTATTTGCTAAAGCGAGAGCATGGGCATTGCACCTATGTTGTGGTTTCCGGCGATAAAGGCTTCTGCGGAGCTCATAACAACAATGTTCTCAACTTTGCACTTGACCGAATCGGTAAACATCCAAAACGCACTCTCGTGACTCTTGGACATAGTGCAGATACGTTTTTTTCGGCGCATGGTGTCTCTCCCGATATTTTTCTGCACGGTATCGTGCAAGACCCAACTCTCGAAAGGGCACGAGATGTTGCGCAGGAGCTTACAGACCTCTACGAAAAAGAATTGACCGATGAGGTCAGGATTATTTTCACATCCTTTTATGGTGAGACAAAAAGACAACCTGTTGAAGTACGGTTGTTGCCGCTTTTGCTCCCTGACTATGACGATATTCGTGATGTGGCGCAAATGAATGAAATTATGTATCATCCATCGGCTCAGACTGTATTTAATGAAATGGTTCCGCAGTATGTCGTAGGGCTCATTTTCGGAATAATGGTACAGGCATATGCAAGCGAACATTTTGCCCGAATGACTGCCATGCGCTCTGCCACTTCCAATGCAAGGGATATGATAAGCAGTTTACGCACGCAATATAATTTAGTTCGGCAAAGTGCCATAACCAATGAACTATCCGAAATCGCTGACGCCGCAGAGATTTTGAAGGAGGCGAACGAATATGACTAGTAACGAGAACACCGGTGTAATCGTCAAAATCAGTGGGCCTGTTTTAGATGTGCGCTTTGAGCAGGGCGCTAGTGAGCCTAAGCTGCACGATTTGCTCAGAACTTCTGATGGACGGCATATGGAAGTTGCGGCTAATATCGCACCGGGTATTGTACGGGCTATTGCTCTTGATGCGACTGATGGGCTGTGTTGCGGCACTGAGGTTGTTGCCTTGGGGCATTCCATAAAAGTTCCTGTCGGTCCAAATGTTATCGGGAGAGTTGTTGATGTTTTGGGACGGCCTATTGACAATGGTCCGCCTGTTGAAGATGCGCCGCTTTGGAATATTCATCGCAGTGCCCCCAAGTTTACTGATTTGACTCCTGTTGCCGAATTTTTTGAAACAGGCATAAAGGTCATTGATTTACTCACCCCCTACTGTAAAGGCGGCAAGATTGGGCTTTTCGGCGGTGCCGGGGTTGGTAAAACTACTCTCATCATGGAGCTTATTTACAATATCGCAACCGTCCATGGCGGGTTCTCTGTTTTTGCAGGAGTCGGTGAGCGCAGTCGTGAAGGTAGTGAGCTTATCCATGATATGAAAGCATCAGGGGCTATTGACAAAACTGCTCTTGTGTTCGGACAGATGAATGAGCCTCCCGGCTCACGCATGAGAGTTGGGCTCACAGGGCTCACAATGGCTGAGTATTTTCGTGATGAGATGAACCGTGATGTTCTTTTGTTTATCGACAATATTTACCGCTACGTTCAGGCGGGTAATGAAGTTTCGGCACTACTTGGACGTATGCCTTCTGCCGTCGGTTATCAGCCTACGCTCGCTAGTGAGCTTGGGGCACTCGAAGAGAGGATTGTTTCAACGAAAAATGGCTCTGTCACTTCTGTTCAGGCTATCTATGTCCCGGCTGACGACCTCACAGACCCTGCACCTGCTACAATTTTCTCTCATCTTGATGCCACCACCGTTCTGTCGCGCAGTGTTGCGGAGATTGGGGTTTACCCTGCTGTCTCTCCGCTTGAATCATATTCTCGAATTTTAGAACCTTCGATTGTAGGAAAAGAGCACTATGATACTGCTCAGGGAGTAATCGCTTGCCTCAACAGATACAAAGAACTAAAAGACATTATCGCCATTTTGGGCATGGATGAACTCAGCGCAGATGACAGGCAAACTGTCTATCGTGCCCGCAAAATTCAGCAATTCTTATCCCAGCCGTTTTCTGTGGCGGAAACTTTTACGGGAATGCAGGGGAGATTTGTAAAACTTTCTGACACAATACGCTCTTTTTGTGCTATACTTGGAGGCGAGGTTGATAGCCTCCCCGAAACGGCCTTTTTCATGGTCGGTGACATAGACGAAGCCAAGGAAAAAGCTAAGTCGCTATAACGATTCTGCGGCTAATGCGCACAGTGACGTGGGGTTTGCATATGAAACTTTTCAATCTCAAAATTTTAACACCGGAGCGGGAATTTTTCGATGGTTCGGTTGAGGCTGTTTCGGCTGATGGCCCTGATGGTAATGTTATGATTTTAGCCGACCATGTTGCGTTTATTATGCCTGTCGTGGTGGGAAATATTAAAATTAAGACAGATGGTGCTTGGCGTGAGACTGTCAATTCTGAGGGATTTTTGGAAGTTCGCACAGATGAGGTTCTTATTTTTGTTCAATCCTGTCTACGACCTGAAGAGGTCGATCTGGATCGAGCAGAAGCGGCTCGCTCCCGTGAAATTGAGCGGCTTCGTCAAAGACAGAGCATGAGCGAGTATAGCAGCTCAAAAATAGCCTTGGCGCGTGCAGTTGCGCGGCTACAGCTTGCAAAAAAATCATTAAATTAGTAGAGGGAAGTATGCTAGAGTTTTCGAAGCCGGAGATCAGTGACATTTGTAAGCTTAGACCTTATATTCAAAATGGCAATACCAGAGTTTGCAATAATACGGTTGGTAGCATTTTTATGTGGAGGGACTATTTTTCAACGGAGTTTTCCCTCTTCGGTGATGACGATAATGCCGGCGTTATCTTTAAGGTAAAGTCCAAGCATAATGATATAGACACTATGTTTTCTCTCCCACTTGGTGGTGACTACATAGCAGGTATCGAAGCGGTCAACGAATATTGTCGTGACCAAAACATACCTGCCTGTTACTATGCCTTGACTGAGAATGATCTCGAACCGCTCAGGTCAATATACACCAATCACGAGACTTTTTCCGATGATGATTGGGGCGACTATGTCTATAGTGCCTCTGACCTCGTAAATCTTGCAGGCAGAAAATACAGTGGGAAACGCAATCATCTCAATCAATTCAAATCTGATAATCCCGACTATATTTTTGAAGAAATTACTTCGGATAATCTAAATGAGGTAAGGGATTTTTACGACAGGGTCAGCCGTGATGTTATTTTCACTTCAAAAACCGCATCGGAGGATCACGACAAAACCCTTGAAGTGCTTGCAAACTACGAAGCTTACGCCCCGCTCGGCGGACTTTTGCGGACTCGCGGCTCTGTCGTCGCATTTTCTGCAGGAGATATAATCGGTGATATGCTCTTTGTCCACATTGAAAAAGCTGATACGAATTATAGGGGCTGCTATCAAACGATTAATAATGAATTTGCCAAACATTTTGTGTCTGACGATATCTTGTTTATAAACCGCGAGGAAGATGAGGGCGACCCGGGATTGCGGTTTTCAAAAAAATCTTACCACCCGATTGAAATAACTAGAAAATATATTTTCTTTGTGGTAAGATAACATTTACTTAAATAATTTACGGCTCACCATTTGGAAGCCGTAATTGATGTACGTAAAAAATCCATATCTGTTCAAGGGCTGTTTGTTCCTTAAGTGTGGCGAGGTCTTCAATGAGCGTTCGAGAGAAAATTATAATTGTTGACGATATTGATGTTGACCTTACTCTTGCCGAGAGTGCTCTTTGCGATTGCTACGAGATATATACTGCCTCTTGTGCAGATGAGTTTTTTTCCTTGATACGTAAAGTGAATCCGGTTTTGATACTTCTTGACATCAAAATCCCCGACATGGATGGGTTTGAAGTCATTACAAAACTCAAAGCACAAACTGAGACATCAAACATTCCCGTTATTTTTTTAACCGGAATTTACGACAGTGACTCCGAAGTTAAGGGACTTAACCTCGGAGCTGTTGACTATATAACAAAGCCTTATTCAAGAGAGCTTTTGCTCAAACGGGTGGATCTGCATGTACGGTTTGAAAAACAAAAGCATGAACTGCTGACCCACAATCTCAGCCTGGAGAGTGAAGTTGATAAAAAAGTTAGAGCCGTCATGGATTTGCAGTCCGCAATACTTTCTTCCATGGCGGAGCTTGTAGAACGCCGAGACCCGGGAACCGGCGGCCATATTGAAAGAACCCGGCATGATCTCAGCACCCTTATTCAGATGCTTCTGCGTAGGGGGGTGTATACTGAAGAGCTATCAAAAATTGATATCCCCCTGCTCGTTATATCTTCTCAACTGCATGATGTCGGCAAAATAGCTATACGAGATGATATTTTACTTAAAAAAGGCGTTTTGAGTGTGAGAGAGTTTGTTGAGATGAAAAACCACACCACTTACGGTGTTGATATCATTAAAAGAATCGAAAAAAACACCCCCGACAACATGTTTTTACAATACGCTGAAATTTGCGCCGGAACTCACCACGAGCGATGGGATGGCAAGGGGTATCCAAATGGATTAAAAGGCGAAGAAATTCCGCTCATCGGGCGATTAATGTCTATTGTTGATGTCTATGATGCCCTTATTCATGAGCGCCCGTATAAGCCTGCTTTTTCTCATTCTGTCGCAATTGATACTATTAAAAAAAGCCGTGAAACTCACTTTGATCCACTGATTTGCGATGTTTTTGTTGAAAGTGCAGATGAGTTTAAGAAGATTGATGAGCTTTACAGATATAATGCACTCAATTCAGATTACCTCAACCCTCTGATGGCTACCATAAGCAATGCCATCGGCAAACGCGGCGGCGGCGAAGAACATCAGGCAAATAAAATACAGTCGTATTTTGAAATTCTATTCGATGCGCTCTCAGAGCAAACCACAAGTGAAAGTCAGTGCAAGGCATGGGATAAGGAAATACTGCTCGCATCAGTTCATCTAAATGATGTAGGCGAGTTATCGGTTCCCGATAATATCTTAAATAAGCAAGGTGCTTTGACTGAGGACGAGTTTGCCGGAATTCGAAAGCATCCGCAGTTTGGCGTGCAATTTGTCCAAAGCATGAAAGATAATGCGGAGACTGATTTAGTTTTGCACCATGCTGAGAGGTTTACGGGCAGTCATCACGAAAAGTGGGATGGTACCGGATATCCTCTCGGACTCAAAGGCAAGGGAATCCCCCTTGAAGGCAGGCTCATTGCCATTGCTGATGTGTATGATGCACTGCGAACAGACCGCCCATATAGAAAGGGCATTACACACAGAGATGCTGTCAACCTCATAAGAAACGGCAGTGGTTCACACTTCGACCCTGAGCTTGTCGAGTTGTTCTTAAAACACGAGAAAGAGTTTGAACAGGTTTCGTTGGATTAGTGTTTTTTAGTTAATGTTTCATATAAAAAATGCTCTGATTAATTATTTAATCGGAGTTTTTTTAGTGTTTAAAGCTTGAAAATACATGCGTTTAAATATGCTTATAATATTGTTATTATCCCTTGCGAGCTACCCCCTTGCAATGCTAGAATTATCAACATACATATGGTTAAATGGGGTAAAGTGGCGTAATTTTTGTTTTATTAGCTGCGGCCTAGATTCCACTTGACAATGTAGGAGAGTATTAGCCAAATCGTTTTAAAAATGAGGAGAACAAAATGAAAATTTTCAGAAAATTATCAGCAATTTTTACCTTGCTGGCCATGGTGCTGGTCATAGCGTCATGTGCAGGAACACCACCAAACGAAACTCCACAGGCGGGAACACCACAATCTGAGGCTCCCTCCGGAGACACCGGCGGTGCCGAAATCAGTGAACTTGAAGATGGAGCATCACTTGTCTACTGGTCAATGTGGAGTGAAGCGGAACCACAGGCGATAGTGCTTGCCGCGGCTGCACGCGCATTTACCGAGGCTACAGGAGTATCCGTATCTGTCAACTTCAACGGTAGACAAGGTCAACGCGAAGGTATTGCACCGGCACTCGCAGCGGGAGAGCGTATCGACATTTTCGATGAGGATATCGACCGTGTTACAGGTCAATGGGGCGACCATTTACTCAACCTCAATGAACTCGTCGACAGTGTTTTCAGCGACACTAACGGTCGCCCCTACAAAGATCTCGTCAACACCGGGCTAATGACTATGGCACGGGAGAGAGGCGGCGGTAGCTACACTGTAGTTCCCTATCAGCCATTTGTTTTCACAACAATGTATAACAAAGCACTGTTCGACCAAGCCGGAATCACAAGAGTCCCAACAAATTGGAATGAGTTTCTCGATGCCTGTGAACTTCTGCTTGACATTGGCATTATTCCTATGACCGTTGACAATGCCTACATTCCTGCTCTATTTGGCTATACTCTCACTCGTGTTGTCGGTGTTAACAGATCTCTTGAAATTTTCGCAAACCTTGAGCTTGACGACCCCGGAATTCTCAGAACTGCCGAAATATTTGAAGATCTAATCACAAGCGGCTATATGTCACAAAGAGCTGCAACCAACGTATACCCCGAGGGTCAGGCTTCTGAATTTGCTATGGAAACAGTAGCCATTTACCTCAATGGCACATGGCTGCCGAACGAACTTCGTGAAATTAATCCGGATTTGAATTGGGGGCAGTTTGCCTGGCCTTCAATTGATCCAAACGGTGCAGGACCTGAGGCACACAACGTAGGCGCACAGTGCTTTGGCATTAACAGAAACACCGCCTATCCCAATGCCGCATTTGCTTTCATCAGATTCATTACACTCGGTCATTGGGATCAGCAACTTGCAAATGAAACTTGGGGTGTGCCTATGGCAAACGACGCCGTTTGGCCGCCACAGCTATCAGATGCCGAAGCTGTCTTTGCCGCAACAACAGTTCCGTTCCCGTGGGCAGCAGGCGCAGAAGACAACCCAAATGTCACTGCAGCTATCATAGAAGGCTTCCAACGAATGGTAGCAGGAACGCTAACCGCACAGCAATTTGCCGATTCTTTGGCTGCATTAGGATAATTCATTTCGTTATAGCACAAAGGTAGCCTGAGATGGGCTGTTTGTGGAGTCTTTTTTTCGAGAACAGCGGTGTAGATCCCGATGGCTCGAAAAAAAGCGGAACAAATTGCCCATTTCAGGCGGGGGCGAAGTAGTGTGTGGTGCAGCGCAGTTATGGAGGTTCGTATTTTGGTTGGTCGTAAAAATGGGCGGATGATTGTTATATTTTTAGTTCCTGCCCTGTTTTTCTATCTCAGTGTTTTCATTTATCCTGTTTTTAGAACATTTGTCATGAGTTTTTTTGCCGTTGAGGCTATTGAGCAGCCTGTGAGTGAGTGGTCTTTTGTCGGGCTTGGCAACTATATCAACTTGTTTGGAATCGAGCTATTTAACCGCTCTGTTGCAAATTATCTCACACTATGGCTTGTCGGTGGAATTGCCGTTCTGCTTTTGGGTATGATCTATGCTGTCATTTTAACAGGCAAAGTGCGGCTCAAAAAATTCTTCCGTGCTGTTATCTATATACCGAATGTCATCAGCGCAATTGCACTCGGCACTATGTGGATTAACTACGTTTTTCGTGATGGCGATGGTCTTTTTGACAGAGGTGCCGCTCTGCTCGGCTTTGACACTCCTGTCATGTGGACGGGACCTTATTTGGGATTTTGGAGTTTGCTCATTGCATATTGCTTTGGCATGGTTGGGTATATCATGCTCACCTTTATCAGCGGCATCGATAAAATCAGCGATGAATATTATGAATGTGCAAGCATTGAGGGTGCAAATGTTTTTCAGCAATTTTTCTTTATTACACTACCACTCATCAGAGGGGTTATAAGGAGTAATATTGTTATTTGGACTGTAAGCCTCGGAACAGGTGTGTTTGCTTGGTCATTTATGTTTTCGCCCAACAATTTGACATTGCCGTTCACAATGCCGCCGAATTATATGCGTGAGATAATTTTCGGCGGACGTGGTTCTGCTGTAATTCAAAGAGATTCCGGCGCAGCAGCATCTGTCGGCATTTTAATCGCACTACTTGTATTGGTAATATCGCTTTTATCCGGTCTGATAACAAGAAAAGACGATATTGAGATGTAATACATACAAGGAAGGACACATCATGGCAAATAACACTAAATTACGCTCCCCTATTAAGATTAGAAATGAACTCAAACTCAGTGTGGGTTATTTGCTTTGCATCGGCTGGGTTTTATTTACATTTATTCTGATTGGATGGACACTCGCCGCATCTCTTGTCACTCCAAGGGAAATTTTCGGCGGGAATGTTCCCGGCTCCTTTTTTGAAAGACTTCTAAGTGGTGAGCTTGTCTTTAACAACTATGTGCTTGCTTGGGAAGCACAGAACCTGAGTGTATTTTTCATCAACTCATTAATCTATTGCATAATTTCACTCACGGCGATCATAATTATTGCCGCCCCTGCGTCTTACGCACTCTCCAGATTCAGGTTCCGCTCAAATGCACTCATTCAGACAATAACTTCAATTGCTATGGGTGTTCCGGCTGTTATGATTATTATGCCTATTTTCAGCATAGCAATAGCACTGCAAGCGACAGGCACTCGCAGCACTTTGGTGTTTTTATATATCGGAATGAACATTCCATTCACTATTTTTTATCTGTTTCCATTTTTCCGCAACCTACCGTCAGGTCTGGAAGAAGCAGCGGCCGTGGATGGCTGTAATCCGGTCAGGACTTTCTGGCAAGTCATGTTCCCACTGGCTCAACCGGGAATTATCACTGTTACGATTTTCAACTTCATCACTGTATGGAATGAATTTTTTATCTCAATGATATTTGCAAACGATGCCGCAATTCGCCCGATTGCAGTCGGACTTTTCAACATGGTTCAAGGCATGAGGTACGCAGGACACTGGGGTGCCATGTTCGCCAGTGCCGTAATAGTGTTCGCACCTACTTTTGTGTTATTTATCTTGCTGAGCAATAAGATTATAACAAGCGTCACAGGCGGTGCGATTAAAGGTTAATACCCTGTTTTTGAGCTCTCAGCTCCGGTCACTATTGCGACTCCGGCGCTTGTGCCGAGACGGTTTGCTCCGGCGGCTACCATTTCTCTTGCGGCATTTGCATCTCTTATGCCGCCTGACGCTTTTACACCTATGTTCTCACCAACGGTTTTACGCATGAGGCTCACATCATGAGCTGTTGCACCCGCCGTACCAAATCCGGTTGAAGTTTTGACAAACCCAACGTTTATGTCTTTGCAAATTTCGCAGATTTTCACTTTTTCTTCATCACTGAGCAAACTTGTCTCAATGATGACTTTTAAAAGTGCGCCTTTTTCCGAAACGGCTGTATTTAACTTACTAATATCGTTCCTGACATAATCCCAGTCTCCCGATTTTACTGCCCCGTTATTTATAACCATATCCAGCTCTGTTGCGCCATTTTCTATAGCTTCTTTTGCCTCAAAAACTTTTGTCGCCGTGGTTGTCGCTCCGAGCGGGAACCCTATTACTGTGCAGACTTTTACATCTGTATCTTTCAAAAGCGCATAGCTCTGCGCCACATAAGACGGGTTCACACAGACAGATGCGAAGTCATATTTTTTTGCCTCATCGCACAGCTTTTTTATATCGTCTTTTGACGCTTCCGCTTTCAGTAGCGTGTGGTCTATCAATTTGCTCGATAGTTCTGCATTCATTGACTCTCTCCTTTAGGTTCTCGGTCAAACCGACTTAACTATACACTGTCGTCAACTTAAGAGGAACCCATTGTCCTCCGCCATTGCGAGCTTGATCCATTGTCCTCCGTCATTGCGGGCTTGACCCGCAATCCCATTATTTAGTGCATTATTCGCAGTCAAACCGACTTCACAATGTCACTGGCTTCTCTCGAAAGTTTTGTTATTTTTTCAAAATTATTTTCGCTGATATCCTTTTTGTCACAGAGCCAACTGCCACCTACCGCATGGATAAATGGAGCACTGATGTACTCTTTGAGATTTTCGCCCGAAACTCCGCCTGTGGGTACAAATTTCACTCCGCCGAACGGACCGGCGAGTGCTTTCATCGCCGAGAGTCCACCATAGACATTTGCAGGGAAAAACTTTATGATGTTTACACCCAATTTGAGAGCTGCCATTATCTCTGTCGGAGTGACACAGCCGGGAACTATTGTGATTTTGTTGTCTGCGCACCACTTAACTACTTCTTCATCAAAGCCGGGAGAAACGATAAACTGTGCCCCCGCACTAACTGCATCTTTGCACTGCTCCAGCGTCACAACTGTCCCGGCGCCAATGCAAATATCCGGGCAATTATCGGCAACCAGCTTTATTGAATCAAGCCCTGCAGCAGTCCGTAGTGTAATCTCCATGACATCAACGCCACCTGCCAAAAGTGCCTTAGCTGTGTTTACGGCATCTTCCGATTTCTCCATAACAACAACCGGCACCACACCGCATTTTTCCATTCTCGTATTAATGTCCATCTTAAATCTCCTTTTATTCTTTTTCACATATCATTTTAATATTGTCCCTGCCGAGGAATGCGAATGCAGCGTGATATAATGTCTTTCCGCTCCCGGCATATTTTTCGCTGTAACCTTTATCTCTGATTTGTTTCATTCCCGAGCTTAACGCTTCATCAAAAAGTTTTTGTTTTTTATCTTCCGGTATATCCTGCTCGGTATTTATATATTTAAACTCAATGATGTAAATCTTCCCATCAAGCTCAAGCACTGCGTCAGCTCTACCTTTCGCAGTTGAAACCTCTGCACTTATATCGAATCCCAAAAGTGTCATAATAGCGTAAAATATGGAGTGATAATACGCTTCTGCATCTACGTGTAGCTGATAAGGGATTGATGCAAATAAACCCTTAAGTATTTCAAGCACATTTTGCAAATCTCCGCTCTTCAGTAATTCTTTCATTTTTCTGTATGATGATTCTGTGAAAGCTTCTCCACTTTCTGTGAATCCTGCCAGTATGTGTAAGTTAAACGCTTCCCTGACCTCAAAGTTTGGAATTTCCAAAAGGTAGCTTGGCGTTCCATCATGAGGGGGAATCTCCTTTACTGTGAGATATCCTGTTTGAAACAGCAGGGACTCAGGTTCCATTCTTCTTATGTCGAAGGAATCCATAGACCACTCTCCTATTACAAGATTTCGGAGAGATAAAAATGATGCCGGCCTCTCTTTAAGCATTTCTATCAAAAAAGTTGGAGTTCCGCTTGAATACCAATACGCTCTGAACACCCCTTCCGTGAAAAAGCATAGCAGAGAAAATGGGTTTATAACGCGGTTTTTTCCATCCCAGGAATAGCCATCATACCATGCGAGAATTTTTCTTTTTATATCGTCATGTTGGGTGAAATTATCGAGTGCTTTGAGTTTTTCGATGTGCTCGCCAAAATATTTTTCAAAATCCTCAATAGCTATCCCACAGATATTTACATATTTTCTGTGCATAGTTATATCCAACAGGTTGTTAAGTCCTGAAAATATTGATGTTTTTGTAAACTTCGTCACTCCGGTAATAAAAGTAAACCTGATATGGGCATCCATTGACTTCAGTACACCATAAAAGCCTCCTATGACTTCCCTGTTTGCCTCAGCTATATCTATATTCCCCAACCTGTCTAATATCGGCTTGTCATATTCATCTATGAGAATAACCACTTTTTTGTTGTATTTCTTATGTAGTAATGAAATGAGATGCTTAAATAAATCCGATGGAAGCGTTCCCATCAAATTGAAGCCCTCGTCCTCCGCTCGAAGTTTTAGAGCATATATGAGTGATTCTTTCAATATTTGCGGTTCGCCATTTGATATATTACCCATGTCAAAACGCAGCACAGGGTGCTTTTCAAAGCTATAGTCTGAATCGTATATGAAGAGTCCTTTAAATAGCTCTTTGTTGCCGCTGAAGGCCGCTCCGATTGTGTCGAGCATAAGTGACTTGCCAAACCTCCTCGGTCGCGACAGAAAATAATACTTCCCCTCTGTGATAAGCTCATGCACATATTGGGTCTTGTCGACATATAAGTAGCCTTCTGTGATTATTTCTTCAAAATTTTGTATTCCCACAGGCATTTTTTTTAAACTCATGATGTCCTCCCTGCGCCGTAGAGCCACTCTCGTCTTGTTGCTTGGTTGTGAGCGATACCCAGTATATCATATTGCATCTATCATTACTATCAATTTTGGTTTATTTCCAAAATATGTACGCAAAAAACGGGCACCCGCGACGGTCGCCCCTACGACGAAGCGTAGCAAATTATCAATTATCTGCTAGAACGATGAAAATCATTACTGTTCACACACCACGCCATTGCGGCCTCCGAGCCGCAATCCCATGAATAATGAGCATACCTTCAGGGGATTGCGGGTCACGCCCGCAATGACGAGCTGTTGAGTGCTGTTTTCGGGTGGGGTCAGTAACCAAAAATCTACTGCTTCGCAATTTCGCTCAGCTTATCTAAAATTTCTCCCTCAATAGGTATATGGAATACTTCCGAAATTACTTGCGTCCAGCCGTGTATGAAGTATATCCAGCCGTCCTCTACATGTAATTTTTTCGATTCTTTTTGAGCCAGAGCTTGATGCATGAACAAAAGTTCGCCGCGGTAGTTTATTTCCCAAACAAGGCTGTTTTCGGGGTAATTGACCGCATCGGTCGTTGGAGAGCCGGGAGCATCTTTGCCCAATCCTGTTGCATTCACAATCAAAGAATACGGAGGTAGGTCAGCAATTATTTTATCGTTATCCGCAGGAGTCGGACCGTGTTTGCATGTGAGATTTATTCTGTCGGCAACTCTTTTTAGATGTTCTTTTGCGGAGTCCAACCTCGGAGTGCTGCGGTTGGCGATAATTACCTTTGATGGGACATTATCTCCCCACTTGTCTTGCCCAAAATAAATGGACATAGCAAGGGAACTGCCGCCCGCACCCAATAGTAGCACTTGCCCGCCACGATCTTTCCAAAAATTATCAGGTACAAAATTTTCCAGTGCCAAACCGCTTGAAATTGGGTCTTTTGCATGGGCGCAAAATTTGCCATCTTTTTTTGAAAGGCACGATACCTCACTGAGTTCCTCAGCATATGGATCGATATAATCAAACATATCCTTGGCACTATTGTACAGGTCGATTTTATGGGTCGTCACCAAGGCACCCATGGAAAGAGGGTCATTTTTCAGGAAATCTATAACCTCGCGATACTGCTCTTTTGGAGCGTGAAGTGGTAGGTCTATTCCTTTTATTACAGTGTCTTTGAGTCCGAGTGCCTCCGCCCATTTAGGAAAAACTTTCATAATCGACGACGACTGAGTTGTGACTCCGATGAAATATAGTGTCGGCTGTGTTGCTTTTTGCAAAATTCATTACCTCCTGCTTAATATCTTGGATTATCCACAATTGTCGGAGTACCGCTTTTATCCACAATTAATTTTTTAAATCCGCGCTGTTTTATTGTGCCGTAGTCATGCCCCGCATCCGCTCGAAATGCAAAAAATGTCACCAACGGAACATTTCCGGTGTTTATGCTCCTGTGCGCATAGCCTTTTGGAACATATACCATTTTACCGGCGTTAAGCTCATATGCCTCTGTGTCTCCGTCTTTATTTTCAACAAGCATATAGCCCTGTCCGCTCAAACAGTAATATACCTCTGCTGTCGCCAGAATCGTATGAAAATGACCTGCCGTCATGTAGTATTCATCGCCGACTTTTCCCGGATAAACTATAGATGTGCCTGCTGCCACATCTCCGCTGTCTTCGGGTGCACCGATTTCGTGAAACTCATACATCAAAGGGTCACCGTTTTCTATCAGTTCAAGTTCTGCTTTGCTGTCACAGTACATTCCTTTCATATTTGACGCCCTGCGTTTTGTAGATTCCACAGCGCCAGACAACCCTGTCGCTAAATTAAAGTCTATGGTAAATCCTCTGTTCCAGTTTAAACTCATAGTTGGTTCTCCTTCTATTTATAAGTAATGCCATACAATAATTGTTGTTATATTGCACCCTTGCTTCTAAGTGCGGTTATTATGTTTTCAGCCGCCATTGTGCTCATTGCATCCACTGCACCTTCTGTCGATGCGGCGCAATGAGAACCAACTACTACGTTGCTGAGCTCCAGTAGCTTTGAATCGTGCGATGGTTCGTGTTCAAATACATCCACACCTGCTCCGAGAATTGAGTCGTTTTTAAGTGAATTATATAAATCATCTTCGCTGACAATGCCGCCTCTTGCTGTGTTAATCAAAATCAGATTTTTCTTTGCAGTCTTGAGGTTTTCTTTATTGATAATATGCTTAGTATCATCTGTCAAAGGCATATGCAAGCTTATAAAATCGCACTCTTTTAGCATTTCGTCAATTGTAGCGAAAGTTATATTGTTATTTTTAATGTACTCTTCATCACGAAAAACATCAAAGCCATACACTTTCATGCTAAAACCTTTTGCACGGGCCACAACACCTCTGCCTATTGCCCCAAGACCTACAACACCAAGTTTTTTACCATAGACATCTGCTGTAACCTTCTTGCCCCAATCACCGCTTCGGCAAGCATTGTCTATCTCTACAACTCTGCGTGCTACAGCAAGCATGAGTGCAAATGAATAGTCTGCAACCGCTTCGCTGTTTGCGTTTTTGGTAATTAGCACATCTATGTCTTTTTCTTTGCAATAGTTTAAATCAATATTATCCGTGCCAACACCGTATTTTGAAACGGCTTTGAGATCACTCGCCGAAAGCACATCTCTATCAAGCGGGTCAACACCAACAATGATTCCGTCAACGCCTTTGATGTGGGTGAGCATTTCTTCTTTGCTCAAAATCCCGCCTGTAGGGTTTGGAATAATTTCAATCCCGGCTTCTTTAAGTTTTTTTATAGGTTCATCGCTATACTTAGCAAATGAGCGCGGAGTTACTAAAACCTTAGCCATATGTACACTTGCCTCTTTTCTTTTAATAGTTTATCTTTTTGACATGTCTGCAAATGTTTCTTTTAATGCCGCATAGCATCTTTCGAAATTCTTTTTAACAGGCTCGTATACTTTCTCAGCATTTTCCATCGGCAGGTGCTCAGATTTAATCTCCATAAAAGACTCTATTGCAGAAAAGTCCTTAAATAGTCCAACACCAACACCGCCAATTACTGCAGCTCCCATCGAACCCGCCTCTTCGAGCAGGTTTGGCACGGTTATTTTCGTGTTATAAATATCTGCCATGATTTGCCGCCAAACCGAACCCTTTGCACCGCCTCCGAGTGCAACAATCTCATTTATCGTCACACGAGTTTGCATTATTTTGAGAATAATGTCGAGATTCATTGTTGCGCCTTCGAGCACACTGCGGAGCATGTCTCCTCTTGTTGTCTCCGGTGTGATTCCTATAAATGCACCTTTTGCGTATGGATCCCATCTGGGGGCACGTTCCCCTAGCAAGTAGGGGAGAAATATAACGCCATTTGCACCGGGCGGACTCTTTTCTATAAGCTCATTCATATAGTCATATGGGGATTTCCCATCCACCTCGGCTTTTGCAATTTCATCTGTGCAGATGGTATTTTTCAGCCAGTTATAGGAGCCTCCTGCGTATTGCATTGTGCCGTTTAAGGCATAATAGCCGGGAACTGCATGAACCCATGTAACTGTGCGCATCTTTTCATCATAGACCGGTTTTTCCGATGTTGTTGCAATCCATGCAGATGTACCCATGCAGCAAAATGTCTTACCGGGGCTTATTGACCCGGCGCCAACGTTAGCCGTAACGCCATCGCCTGCGCCTATTACAACGGGAGTTCCGGGGACAAGCCCACACGCTTTTGCCGCCTGTTCCGTTACATTACCCGCAACAAAAGTCGATGGCATCACATCGGGCATTTTATCTTTTTCAATGCCTGCGGCTTTTAGTATTTCATCTGACCACTCCAGTTTGTTGATGTCTAGGCATGTGTTGCTGTTGGCATCTGAGTAGTCAGTGTAGTAGTTTCCGGTGAGACGCAGCACTACGAAATCTTTTGCATTTAGTGTTTTGTAAGTCTTTTTGTAGATATCCGGCTCATTGTCACGTACCCACATGAGTTTTTGCATACCATATGATGCGGAGTTTCTATGTCCGGCAATTTTGTAGTAATCCCACATTGATATGTTTTTCTCAACAGCTTCCGCTTGCTTTAACGAACGTGTGTCTGCCCATATCATTGACGGTCTGAGCGGATTTCCCTCTTTATCTACACAGAGGCAACCCATCATTTGACCTGAAAAACTTATAACTGCAACATCACTTGGGTTTATTTTGGTTTTTTCGATTAGATTCTTACTGGTTTTGCAAACTGCTCTCCACCAATCCTCCGCATCTTGTTCAACCCAAGTTTCATTGAAGTAATGCGTCTCGTATGAATACACTTCACTTCCGAGCATACGCCCGTCCTCTGCAAAAAGTGTAGATTTGTTTCCGGTTGTGCCTAAGTCATGTGCTATGATATACTTCATTGCAAAACCTCCGGTTATCAGTGATTGACCGCTTCGGTCAGTTTGGGGTTGCGGGTGGGTTTTCTATGGTTCAATATCAAGCATACTCATTGTTGCGGGCATTTCGTGCGCTGTGTTCACTTTATCTGCTCCGGTTACACAATCAAAACATGAGACAGCTATTTTTCCATTCCAAACACACGGCTCGCCCGGTTGGTCAAGTTCTCCGTTGAGTCCATCTGTGTCAGGGCTTTGTGCCATTCTCGTTACTTGACCGTTCGGGTCAATTCTCGCAATAGCGTTCACTACAAAATCTGCTACGTAGATATTTCCATATTCGTCAATTGTAAGACCGTCCACAGAGCGCAGGTTTTTTGGATCCTTTGCATACGAACGGTTTTCCTTTATGCTGCCGTCTGCATTGAATGTGATTTTAAATACCTCTCCATCACCAAAGTTTCCAACATATAAATTACCCTCTTTGTCAAATACAATTCCATCCATACCATATTGGTCGTCGGGATTATATGTTTCCCATGTTTCAAAGATGGTCTCGTCAGCAAGTGTGTTTGTGATTTCGATGTTTTCATCGTCAAGATGGAAACGGTATACGCAACTGAGCAAGTTTCCGCTCTCTGTTTTAACTTTTGATAAAAGACTTTGTGTGACATACATATAGTCACCCCAAATGCGTATGCCATTTGGATGCTCCATGCCTGTCGCCACTTCTGTCACTTTTTCGATTTTATCACCATTCATGCGAACGCGGATTATTCTTCCTTTAAACACTAGGTTTTCAGCACCACCCCAACCTTGGTTATCAACCATATATAAGTCACCATCGGGGCCAAATGCTATTCCCATAGCCCTTGCTTCCCCGGTTTCTTTGCTAACCGGTACGTCAAACCATTTTGTTACTTTGTGGTTTTTATCTATTTTTACAACGCAGCTTGGCATGGACATGTTTGCAAAATTTGGACAAGCCAGTACCAGATTGCCCTCCTTGTCAATTTCCATTCCATCGGGAGTACAGACATACTCCTCGGGTAATAAGCACAATAATTTGGGTGTTTGCATATAAATGATTCCTCCTTTTAAAATGTAATTATGCCTTTTTTAATTATTTTTTTGTCTAACAGTTTGTCGTATGCCGATACCGCATCTTCAAATTTGAAGTAGTCGGATATATAGTCTCTCATAACTATTTTTCCGTCTCTCACCCACTGCAATACTTGCTCGTGTGCTTCAAATTCTTCCTTTTTCTCAGGCATCTGCTGACATATGAAACTCCAGTTGTAAGATGCTGCACTAAAGTCTATTGTGATACTTTCTTTTTCTAAAACTCCATAGCAAAGCACTGCACCGCGGTCTGTCAGAATTTCCATCGCCTTATTCGTAACAAGTGGCAGACCAACTGCATCGAGGACAAATTTCACACCATCAGGGTAGATCTTGCGTATTTCTGCTGTCAGGTCTTGCTTCGTGCTGTTTATTACTTTTGTGGCTCCGTTTTCTGTTGCAATCTCAAGTTTGTCATCAACTATATCGACTGCCACTATGTCTTTTCCGCCAAGCAAGCTGAGAAACTTTATGAACGTTTGCCCAACGGGACCGCAACCGAACACTACTATAGAATCCTCAGGTTTCACACCAAAAAAGCGTATACTGCTCAAAACTTCTCTAAATGTAACGAACATAACAGCGTCAATGGGGTCTAAATCTTCAGCGAGAACTGTTTGTGCATATGCCACATCCGGTGCCTCGCCTTTCGGATACGCGAGCGGGTCGTGTACAACGCCATACTCACTCACAGCTCCCCAGCCGGAGCCCAGCTCACCGTATACTGCAGGGTCTGCGTCAACAAAAGGAAGCAACACTTTGTCTCCTTTTTTGAGCCCCTTTACGTCGGCACCTGTTTCAACGACTTCCCCAACACCTTCATGCCCCAACATTATTGGATACACTGAATCAGGGAATCCTTTGAAGCTTTTGTGTATGAGTTTTATGTCGGTTCCACACATTCCACAGGCAAGCATTTTCACCAGTGCTTGCTTTTCATTGTACTTAGGTTTTGGAACTTCATTTATAGATAGTTCCCCATCTTTATTAACTACCAGTGTTTTCATGGTAACAACCATTCCTTTCGAAAATTCTCAGGCACAAAACGACTTATTGAAGGAATTGTCATTTTGTGCATCATTTGCGGTTCCCCGTAGGGGAAGCAAATCGCGCATTCCCTCGTTAGTTTGAATACTTTCAAACTAACGAGGGATTGATAGTATTTACTTCACTTCGGCAACGCTAACGCGACGCCCTTCTTTGTTTGAAATTATGCCTGCTTCGAGGACCTGCATGATTTTTTTGCCGTCAATCAGATTTGGCTCAATTTTCATGTCACCGGCAAGTGCTTCAACAAAATCTTTTGCGGCATGTGCAAATGTGTGCTCATATCCTATGATATGTGCAGGCGGCCACCAAGCTGCTACATAAGGATGTACCCCCATTGTTGTAGGTACAGTTTTGAACCCACGCACTTCCTCGGGATCATTCGAACAGTATACTTGAAGCTCGTTTAGCCGCTCAAGGTCAAATAGCAAACTGCCTTGGCTTCCGTATACTTCAAAATAATTATAGTTATTACGTCCACCGGCAAAACGCGAGGTGTCAATAGAGCCAAGAGCACCATTTTCAAATTCGAGCGTCATGAACGAAGCATCGTCAATTTCAACTTTGCCCTTGCCTTCTGCCGCTGCTGACCCCGATGAAAATGTTCCGGCACCTGCTCCCGGAAGAGGTCTCTCCGTCACAAATGTCTTAAAGGTTGCAGAAACTGTCTTTACTTCACCAACCAAATAACGCGCTAAATCGACAGAATGTGACCCAAGATCATAGTGCGGACCTGCTCCTGCCGAACTCTTTTCAAGTTGCCAAATAAGTGGAAACTCAGGATCCATTATCCAATCTTGCAGATATGTCCCTCTCCAATGGTGGATTTCCCCTAGTTTTCCCTCACTGATTAGCTTCTTGGCAAGAGCTATTGCCGGAACACGGCGATAGTTGTGGTTGAGATAGTGCAAAACTCCCGCTTTTTCTGCAGCATCAGCCATTTCAGATGCTTCTGCATAATTTAAGGCACAAGGTTTTTCGCAGAATATATGCTTTCCGGCTTCTGCCGCTGCTACAGCCATCTCCTTGTGCAATCCGGTTGGAGTGCAAATAGCGATAACATCAATGTCTTTGCTCTCAACAGCTTTACGCCAATCACTTTCAACCGAAGAATAACCCCAGTTTTTAGCGAACTCTTCTGCGGCTACCGTATCTCTTGCACAGACCATCTTTAAAACAGGCTCATATGGAAGGTCAAAAAACTTTGAAGCCTGCAGCCACCCATTACTATGGGCCTTCCCCATGAATTTTGTACCGATTATTGCTATATTTAACTTCTTTTTCATATATAGTGATCGTCCCTTTCAAAATCTTCCTGCATAAAAAGACTTATCCGATTTTTTCGACAATATCTTTTAATGCCTTAACACTGACGCCTACAGCCTCATCTTCACATCCATACCAGTCCGGGTGTGGGTGGTCAATTTCAACGGCAAGAACGCCTTGATAATTGGCTTCCTTCAGAAGTTGCGCCAGTTTGAAGTTATCAATCAAGCCTCTGCCCACCGGAACTCCTGAGAAGAAGAACCAATCGGTCGGTTTCGCATTTGGATTAACTACCAGATCTTTTATATGTGTCGCAAAAGTATATGGAGCAAGTTTCTTCATCCCCTCAATTGGGTCATCCAGAAGGCGCAGGAAGTTTCCTGTGTCAAAGTTGATGCCAAAATTGGGGCTGCCAACGCCTTCAATCATTTGCAGCATTTCATCTGCTGTGTAGTCTATGTGGTTTTCATTGGCGATTTTCACTCCGTAATCATCTGCTATTTTCATAGCTTCTTTAAACTGGGCAACCAACGCTTTTATCTGCGGTCCGTGTGGCTCATGACGGAACATAAGACTGCTTCCACACACGCGCATAACTGTTGCACCGATAAGACTCGTGCGCTTTATGCTATCACACATTTGCTTAAAAGCAAATTCATTCTGACCGCGCTCAAGCCCATCGGGATGTCCCCACGCATATACTCTCTCAAACCCATAGTCATCGAGTTTATTTTTCAGATCCTTTAGATAACCATCGTCAATGCCGCTTTCATCTGCCCCGTTTACACCCGGTAAAAAGCAAGACTCCAACGAAACGCCATCTACACCGAGAGCCTTTGCACGATCTAAAAAGTCATCCATAGTCATTTTCTTTTCGGGTGGCTTCTGTCCGGGATATACCTCACCAAAAAGGCGGTGGTAGCAATAGCTGTCAATTCCTATCTTCATCATAATAGTATTCCTCCTCTATAATATTTATTAAAACATTTTGCGCTCTGTAGCCTCAGGGCTGACAAGCACCTTCATAAGTTTCGTGTTTGTCTGTATTTCGTTTAGTGCATCTTCAAGCTCTGCAAGCGGCACTACCATTGAAAACATCGGAGTTGGGTCTATACGCTTATATTGCAGAAGGTTTATTGCAATACCCCAGTCATTGCCAATTCCTGCACATGAACCGGAGACTTTCTTTTCTCCCAGCACAAAATCAAACGGCGAGAGCGCAGCCTTGTCATCGCCCGCACAGATTCCGAACGCTTGAAGCTTTCCTCCACGTCTGAGCATATCGAATGCTTGCTCATAAGTTTTACTTGAACCAACAGCTTCTAAGACAAAATCTGCTCCAATTCCGTTTGTAAGCTTAAACACTTCTGCAACTGTGTCAGGTGTTTCTTTAAAGTTGATATAGTAATCCGCAGCATTCATTTTCTTTGCCACTTCGAGCCTGTCAGGATTTCCGTCGATAATAATTACCGGAGTTGCCCCTCTGAGTTTTGCAAGCGAAGCATGCAATATTCCGAGACCGGCACCAATCACTACAACGCTTGAGCCGAGAGAGCAACCCATTCGTGATGAAGCTTGTATTGCGGTTGTGAGAGCTTCTATTGCAGCGGCATCAAAATCATTTATCTCATCAGGGATCAAGTAGCAGTTTTTCCATGGAACAGCAACATATTCTGCAAAACCACCATTTGTATGAATTCCAAGCTGCGTAAAAGACTGGCATAATAGCCCATCGCCCCTACGGCAGAAATAACAACTTCCGCATGTCAGGCACAAATCAGCTGCAACCCTGTCTCCAACTTTGAGGCCGACTGCATTTTTACCTACTTTGTCAACTACACCCCAAAACTCATGACCTGTAATTAACGGGAGTTTTTCCGCTGCATATTTCCCTGTGAAGATGCTCCAATCCGAACCACATATTCCACAGAGCTTAACTTTAACTAAAACTTCATCGTCCCCAATCTCAGGAACAGGAATATCCTTATACACCATTTTGTTTGGTGCCTCAACAACTTGTGCTTTCATCATTTTCATAGAAAACTCATCCTTTCAATAATTAATTTTGCACACTAAACTGCGCCTTAGATTCTTTTAAACTAGTGTGCAAACAGTTTATCCTTTCGGCCTTCATACGGTTTGTGGATAAGCAGTGGCTTCAGGAAATCTCTTACCTTATCTATACCGTCGCCGGCACAACTCATTGTGACATCTTCATGCTCATATGAGAGAACTCCTGTATAACCTACCATTGCAAGTTCAGTAATTGTTTTCTTCCAATCTACGCTTCCCCAACCCGGAATGCGGAAGCGGAACGCACGATCAAGTCTACGCCATTCACCTTGCATTAGAATTCCTCCGTATCCGATGTTGTGCTGCACAATTTCACCATCTTTCGCGTGTACTGCAAAAATTCTGTCACCAAGCGCGTTGATGAATGACTCAACATAAAGACCAAGATAGATGATATTAGCCGGATCCAGATTATATCCAAGGCAGGGGTGATTATCAACCAGTTCAACACATCTCAGTGCAGTGTGAATGTCATAAATCAAATTGTTTGGGTGAGGCTCTACGGCAAACTTGACACCATACTCTTTGAACTTGTCTAAAATAGGAACAAATCGCTCAACAAACTGTTGTTCGCAAGCTTCCCAGCCTTTAGGATATGGGAATGGGAAATAGCGACCAAAGTTTTCTACGCCTGTGAAGCCGATAACAACATCAACCTCAAGAAGGTTTGCAAGCTGCGCCGAGGCGAGCAGACTATCAGTACCAAACTTGATTTTTTCCTCTTTTGTGCCTTTGTAGATGCCGTCTGTATCCACACCGTGCGGGCCCAGAATAAGTAGGGAGTCTGCATGATTACTTATAGCTGAGATTGACAGCCCATGCGATTGAATCATTTTACGCATCTCAATGCCTTTTCCGTTTTTCAGCATCTCTCCTGAATCACACTGACCATTTCCGTCATAAGTTGCAATTTCTATCGCTTCATACCCCTTGTCGGCAATCAGTTTTGCCAGTTCCTCTAATGGTTTGTCCGAAATGTTTTGTGCACAGAATCCGAGTTTCATGTTTAGTACCTCCGTTTTGTTTTAATATGTTTATAATTGATGCTATTTTTTGTTATTATAAATGTAATCTCCGAGATCAGACATCATGCTGTTTGAATGCTCAAATAATTTAAATACGTCCTTATACAACTCTACATTTGCAGAAATTGGTATGCTCTTGCTCTCTGTTTTATGCATTTTAGCTATGTTTCCGTAATCTTCCCAAAGCCCCACAGCTTTAAAGGCAACTGCCGCCGCCCCAAGAGACGCAGCATCTTGATCAATGGTTGTTTTAAGTATTTCCATTTCAAATATATCAGCAAAAATTTGCATCCAGAACTTACTTTTGCTGCCGCCGCCTGTGAAGAGCATCTCCTTAGACAACATAACACGTTCTCTTATGTTATCTAACGAAATACGCAAGTTCAGAGCTATACCTTCCAGTGTAGCACGGAGCATTTCCTCTCTGGTTGTTCCAAGGCTAAGATTAAGAAAGGCACCTCTTACATGTATGCTTTTATCTTGTGATGTCCCTCCTGCAAGACTTGGGTTGAAGATAACACCACCCGATCCTATCGGAACTTGCTCTGCCAGTTCAGTGAGTTTATCGTATCCCTCCGACACAGGGACATCTTTGCAGATATTATCTCTAACCCACCTAAATGAGCTACCTCCTGAAAATATCGAAAATGCCGATGTATACATTCCAGGTTGCAGATGTGCAAACACATAGGATTTCTTTTTTGCGTCTAAAATAGGTGTTGCTGAGTTGGCTGCAATCCAACTTGATGAGCCAAGCGAAGTATAGCACTTACCTTCATCAGCACCGACTGCGCCCATCGCCATGCACGCATTGTCAACACCACCGCAAGCCACTTTTGTTCCGATGCGAAGTCCCAACGCAGAGGCGGCTTCAGGCACCAATGAGCCAATTATATGGTGAGACGGAACCATTTCAGGGAAAAAGCTTGTAGGTATTCCTGCAGCTTTTAAGAACTCCCCTTTAAATTCACCTTTTATAAGGTCGTATGCACCTGTGCCGGATGCATACGAAGGGTCTATAAACATATTCCCGGTCATTAGCATATTAATATAATCCTTTGAGCCTAATACTCTATGGATTTTTGAGAATATCTCAGGTTGATGCTCTTTCATCCACATCAGTTTAAAAATCGAGTAGCAAGGAGCCGGAAAGCCATTGCCCGTAGTCATATACCAATCACTTTCATCTACAAGGGAGAAAAACCTTTCTGCCTGTTTAATAGCCCTGGTGTCTGACCAAATCGGAACTTGGTCTAAAAGCGCTTTTCCGTTATCGCCAACGGGAATTGCGACCAGGCTTTGCCCCGAAATTGACAAACAATCGACTTCAACATCTTCCCTACCGGCTTTTTCGAGTAGTTCGCGTGTACCTTGAACAACCCCTTTCCACCAGTCCTGCGGACGTTGCTCATGCATGTTAGACTCCGGATAATAAGTGCCATACTCTACAAATGTTTTCGCCAAGGTTTCACCTGTCTTATCATAAAGCGAAGCTTTAACACCGCCTGTACCTAAATCATAAGCAATAAACAAAATGCATTCTCCTTTTCTTTATCTACCGGACATTAAAAACCGTGATTATAAACTTGAAATTAGGATTCAAAAGTGATATCATTGTATGGAAAATCTTTATTTTTACGCGAGTAATAAATTTTAGGAGGCAACTTAATGAGCTACAAAGACACACTTCTCTCGAAACTAAAAATTGGGGAACTTACTTGCCAAAATCGTTTTTTTATCCAAGCCATGGAGTGTAACGACCAAGATAAGTCAGGAAACCCTTCGCAGCTTACACTAGACAGATACTTAAAACTTGCAGACGGCAAGGCAGGGCTTGTATCACTGGAAGCGGTCTCGGTCACACACGAAAGTAGATCCAGACGTAACCAATTGATGATAATGGAAGATAATAGACTTCCTCTAAAGGAGTTTGTCAGGGAAATTAAAAAAGCCAATCCGGAAATGCTTTTGGTTTTTCAGTTAACCCATTCAGGTGAACTCTCTAATCCTGAATTTTCTCGTAGAGTGACTGTAAAGCCGCTACATGGCTATGGTGGTGACCTTTTGACGGAAGAAGAGGTTGACGATATCATTAACAGGTTTGTATTAGCAGCACAAATCGCTCACGATGCCGGTGCTGACGGTATAGACCTGAAGCTTTGTCATGGTTATTTCGGTAGTCAGGTGTTGCGTCCCTACAACGACAGAGACTGGAAATACGGCGGAAGTTGGGATAAACGCAGCCGCTTTGCCTTTGAGTTGGTGGAGAGGATAAGTAAGGCAGTAAATGATAAGAATTTCCTGATAGGTTCTAAGATTTCTGCGTGGGAAGGATTTCCCGGTGGTTTTGGAACTGATGGTCCCGATTCCCCTATAATCGACCTTACAGAACCGATTGCGTTACTACAAGGTCTTGAGGCAAGAGGAGCTCAATTCTTTATTTCATCTGCAGGAAGCCCGTCCATAACACTCAGTCTTACGCAAGCAGATAAACACTCTCCATACTTTGCTTATTTACATCAATTTTTTGCTAAAGAGTTAAAGAAAAACTTAAAAGCTGAAACAGTAATGATTGGTTCAAATTTCAGTCCGTTCAGAAACGGTAAAAATGGTTTGTGTGCAGTCAGCCCTGAAGACAGTTCAATGTTTGCATACGGTGCTCAATGCATTGAGCGCGGAGTTCTCGATATGGTGGGACTTGGCAGACAATCTCTGGCAGATCCTCTGCTCCCGAAAAAGCTTGAAGAAGGTAAAGAAGAAGATATTAAATGGTGCACAATTTGCGATAACTGCATTGAGCTTCTTATCTATCAATGCAACATTGGTTGCTCAACTTTCAACAAGTTCTACACTGACATTCTTGTGAAAACACGCAAGGAAAAAGGTCCGTTAAAAGTTCTGCGCACGTAAGCTGATTGTTTTTGTTTGTTTATCTCTTTAAAATAGCTTCATTAACCACAAGAGGTCGGCTACTCAGATTATGAGTAGTCGACCTCGTTTTGGTATTTAAACCAGTTGCTCTACTATTTCGATCGCCGACTTACTATTGATACCCATCCTCTGTACGCCCATTTCACAAAGTAGCTTGAATTCCTGCAGGGTACGTATTCCACCTGCGGCTTTCACTTTGATTTTTGAGTCACAGATTTCCATTATTTTACGGATTCGGTCAATGTTGGCATCACCGGCAATCCACCCTGTTCCGGTTTTCACGAAGTCAGCACCACTTGACATTACACACTCACAGGCTTTTACAACTTCATCGTCCGATAGGGTATTAATCTCGATAATGACTTTTGTCAAAACATCTTTTGGGGCAAGCTTTACAATTTGCGTAAGTTCGTCCACGACATAATCGTATTGCTTATTTTTGAAACGTCCAATGTTCATGACTATGTCCATTTCCTGAACACCGTCTTTAATCAGGCGCTTCGCCTCTTCAAGCTTTACAGTTGTCGTGTGTCCACCCGAAGGGAAGCCTACGGGTGCCCCTACATAAATGTCAGACTCTGACGAGATTAAATCAGAAAGTTCTTTCACCCAACTTGGCAACACATGGACATTGATGAAACGATATTTTTTTGCTATATCAACAATTTCCGTAATGTCGTCAATCGAATGGTGTGTGCGAACAGCACTTATGTCTATGAGTCGGGCTGCTTCTAATGATGTCATTTTGGAACATTGCCTCCCGGATTAGTAAGCGTGAGCATAGAACTCGTGAACATTGTCTCTTGTTACAAATGCTCCGGGCACGATGGTGTCTTGTGGGTGGTTTCCGCGTCCGAGAAGAACATCAATTGCGAGCCAGATTGCGTCATAGCCCATGCTTGGCGGATAGAGAGCTGTGCCTCTGAGAAGATCTTGACCGGGCATTACATCTTCGCCGAGGTAGATTCTCATTGCGTCAAGTGTAAATCCGAATCCGGTTACGACTTGAATGTCTGTTCTGCCTGCTTCGTGGATAGCTGTGAGAACACCGAGTGCTGTCTCATCGTCATGTGTGAAAACTATGTCGATATGTGGATGTGCAATAAGCACTGTTTGCATTGTTTCGAGACCTGCATCTCTGTTTGGTGCTGATTCGTAGCCTTCTTCAGGTCCGAGGAGGTTGATTGCAGGATTACCTGCAGCCACGCTCATGAAGCCTTCTTGACGGTCTTGTGCAATCGGCATTCCTGAACCCATGTTGATTGCAACAACATCGGCTTGACCACCGAGATTTTCGTTGATAAAGTCAACAATGTACTCAGCTGCCATACGTCCACCCGGTACGTTTTCACCTACAATGAATTTTGTGTAAGGGATACCGTCGGGAAGCCTGCGGTTGATAATGACGGTCGGAACTCCGGATTCATAGGCTTGTTGTGCAAGCGGAGCCACGAGAGCTGCATCTTGCGGCATCATAACCAACAAATCAACGCCTTGATTCAAAAAGGTTTCAACTTGGTTTAATTGTTCATCGGGAGTTGTAGGGTTAACTGCTTCGATTGTGATGTTGGGATATCGGGTTGCAGCTTCAGCGATTGCCCTATCAACTTCTACACGCATTTGTGAGTGGAAGTCATTACCCATGATGCCTAGTACAACGCCAATTGTGAATTGTTCGTCAGATACGTCTTCCGGAGCTGCGGGAGCGGGATCCGCCGGTGCAGGTGCTGCGGGATCTGCCGGCGCGGGTGCTGCCGGCGCAGGTGCTGCCTCGGGTGCACATGCAGCGACAAGTGCGATAGCGAGGGTCATTGCCAGAACGATCAATAATACTTTTTTCATTTCTTTTTGTTTCCTCCTATAATTTTTTTTAATTTTATTTAAAAGAATCGTTTGATCCTTTCAAAACCTAACTAGTCTTTTCTTTGCATCAAAACGGCTGCAAGGATAATTCCGCCCTTTACTGCTCCGGACAAAAATGGAGAAATGCCCGTCATAATCATCAGGTTTGTAACAACTGTAACAAGTATCATTCCAAATACAGAACCGACAATTCTACCGCGACCTCCCGCAAGAGATGTTCCGCCGACAACTGCCGCTGTAATGGCATCAAATTCATATCCTTCGCCTGCCATTGCCGGCGATATCGCCGCCATTCTTGACATATCAAGTACTGTGGCTATACCGACGCAAAGACCGGCAAGTGAAAAAGCCAATATCCTAATCTTAGTTACATTTATACCTGAATAGTGTGCTGCATTTTCGTTACCACCGACAGCGTAAATATAAGAACCGAATTTCGTGAATTTTAGTACACATCCAAGCACGATGGCGCATACAATCCATATAATAAGGGAGTATGGAATAGGTCCGATTCCACCGAGCCCAATTTGTGTAAACTCAGGCACTATGCGCCCTCTCCCGGTGGCTCCTCCCAAGAAAAACATGGTGAGTGACCTAACAATTATACCAATGGCAAGTGTGGTTATAAAAGCCGGAATCTTAAACTTCGTCGTCAATGCACCATTAACAAATCCTATTGCTGTTGCGATAACTATTGCTGCAACTATCGCTAATGGAATTGCAATATGTAATGGGATAGCTTCGTTGCCCTGAATAAAGATGAGCGCTGCACCTGAGAATGCAACCACATGACCTGATGAGAGATCAATGCCGCCTGTAATAATAACAAAAGTCATACCAAGTGCAATTATTCCAACTATTGATGAGTGGCGCAATATGAGAATTATGTTGTTTACTTGCAGAAATCGCGGTTCAATTATACCAAATATGATGAAGAGAACCACACATACGACAATAATGCTGTAATTCTTCCAAACATATTTACAAAGATTTAAAAACTTGTTTTCCTGCTTGATTACTTCCGTACCACCTGACATATTAGAAACCTCCAATTTAATAATTACATAACATTTACTGCTCGAAGCATGATGTTTTCTTCTGTGCGCTCATCTCCAACGAGCACACCGGTCATTACGCCTTCGTGCATAACGATAATTCTTTGGCAAATACTCAATATTTCAGTCATATCCGACGAGACTATTATGATTGTCTTCCCTGCCTGCGCCAGCTCGTTGATGATGTTATAAATCTCCTGTCTTGCACCTACATCAATACCTCGTGTCGGTTCATCAATAATAAATATATCAGGCTCCGAGAGTAGCCATTTTGAGAGTACTACCTTTTGCTGATTACCGCCTGACAAATTTTTCACAAGTTGAGAGGCGCCGGTACAAACAACTCGCAAGTCCGTAATTTTCCCGCCTGCTCTCGCATCTATACTCTTTGGAGAAAGAAAAGAACCTTTGTTTTTAACGCGGTAGACATAGTCAATGTTTTCTGCAATGCTTCTATCGGGCACTATGCCTGTGCCTTTGCGGTCTTCCGTGGCAAAGCCCAAGTTCGAACTGATGGCGGCTTTTGCGCTTTTAATCTTCACGGGCTTATTAAACAACAGCACCTCGCCTTTATCGAACTTACGCAAACCAAATATCATTTCCATGAGCTCAGTGCGCCCCGCACCAATCAAACCGCTAAATCCGAGTATCTCTCCCCTTGCGGCCTTAAAGTTGATGTCTTTGAGAATATCACCTGACATATTCTTAACTTCAATCACAATATCCGACTCATCACCTTCGAAGTTAGTAGCGACAGACTTCTCAACATCACGTCCCACCATCATACTTGCAATTTCTCGTTCCGTAATCTCACTGACATTTTTTGATCCAACCAAATACCCATCACGAAGCACAGTTACTCTATCGGCAATTTCTACTATCTCTCCCAGCCGGTGGGAAATATATATAATGCCTATCCCACGCTCAGCGAGAGATTTTATCAATTTAAACAGGATTTCGGTCTCTTTATTTGTCAGAACCGCAGTTGGCTCGTCCATAATAATGATTTTCACATCAAACGATATAGCCTTAGCTATCTCGACCATTTGCTTTTGCGCAATTTTGAGGTCACCTACTTTAGCAGACGGATTTATATCCTGTCCGAGGCTCTCCAGTAGTTCCTTCGCATCGTTATTCATCTTGGCAAAATCGATAAAACCAAGCTTGCGGGTCGGCTCACGTGAAAGATAGATATTTTGCGCCACCGTCATCTCCTCTGCCAGAACCAGCTCCTGATGAATCATTGATACGCCTTTATGCTGCATTTCAAGCGGGGTTGAGTTTCCGATTTTTTTCCCTGAAAGTAGAATTTCACCGGCGTCTCTATCGTGAACACCGGCAAAAACTTTTACCAACGTTGACTTTCCGGCACCGTTTTCTCCGCACAAAGCAACGACCTCTCCGGCAGCCACATCAAAATCCACAGCATGAAGGACTTCTACCCCGTAGAAGCTCTTGCGGATACCTTTCATTTCAACTAATGTCTCCACCTAAATTCCCCTTTGTCATGTTTTAAATGCATTAATATGTTAATTATATGTTAATTGTATTAACTATTTTTAAATACGATTATCATTGTAACGCAATTTGAACACAATTGTCAATGGTGAATTTTCAGTTTTGTGCATTTTGACACATTTTTTGTCATTACATACATACGTAAATATAATTAAAGCTTACTCTTTACAATTTCAAGTGAAGGTGTTATGCTTACTAAGATAGTCAGCTAAATGAAGCTCACTCAACTCATGGGAAGGGCTGTGTGCCATGGATACAACCGAAGCAAAAGAAATTTTTGACAAAATACGTACAAACATTGAGAAAGTAATTATCGGTAAGCCCAAAGCCATAAACCTTGCGCTCATTTGCCTCTTGTGCAACGGACATGCTCTAATCGAAGATGTGCCGGGGCTTGGAAAAACAACCTTAGTTTCAGCGCTCGCAAAAAGCATCGACTGCTCATTTGCGCGCATACAATTTACTCCGGATATAATGCCGTCCGATGTGACGGGTTTTACAATGCTTGATATAAAGACAAATGAAAAGCAATTTGTTCATGGAGCTGTAATGACGCAAATACTGCTTGCCGACGAAATCAATCGCACCGGACCGAAAACACAATCTGCGCTACTGCAGGCTATGCAAGAGGGGCAGATTACCGTAGATGGCAACACTTATGATTTGCCCCGGCCTTTCACAGTAATGGCAACACAAAATCCGGTGGAATTGACAGGCACCTACCCCTTGCCTGAAGCACAGCTTGACCGTTTTCTTATGCGCATCACCATAGGCTATCCCGAAAAAGCTGACGAGAAGCAAATTCTCGAACGTAACAAGTCGGGCATTAGTGTCGTAGATCTTAACCCTGTAACAACTGCAGATACTATTATTGCACTCCAAAAACAGATAGATGAAATCACATGCACCGATTTGATAACTGATTACATAATAGAGATTTCGCGGAAAACTCGCGAACACAAAGATGTGGTACTGGGAGTTTCGCCGCGCGGTTCCATTGCACTTATGCGCGCATCCATGGGGGAGGCATTCCTAAACGGGAGAAACTATGTATTACCTGATGATGTACAGCATATGTTGGAACCCGTGTTAGCTCATCGACTCATTATACGTTCACAAGCATATGCGCAAAGCAAAACTGCTCGAACCATCTTGCAAGATATCAAGCAACTTGTTTCGGTTCCTGCAGTCAATTGACGACAATGAAATGGTTTAGGGTAGGTTACTACCTTTCAATATTTATTCTTTTATTTGCCGGACTCGGAACAGGAAGATGGGAATTTTATTTTTTACTGATGGTGCTTCTCGCCATGGTTGCTTTCGCATTTGTACTAAATCTGTGGACCTTTTTTTCTTTTTCCTATCGGTATGAATTCACCGACAAACGAATAACAAAAGGCGAATCACCAACACTTAAAATCCACATTCACAACAATAAGCCTTTCTCGCTAAATTCGATTTACGCCACTGTTCAGGGTATCACGCCTTCCAATCAAGTGCAGTTGCAAATAGAAGTCGCCCCTATGAGTACCATTTGCTACAATATTGAGTTACACTGCAAATATCGCGGTATGTATGAGGTAGGTATAACTTCTCTTGAAGTTACCGATATTTTCGGCATTTTGCCTATGCGCTTTGATATGAAAAATTTGCCACACCACCATATGGAGCAGATTGTCGTCTATCCGAGACTATTGCGATTATCTACCCAACCGACCGAGACACAGGACGAAGCGCTCTTCAGCGGTTTAGACCGCCGCAAGGTTTCAACACATGGTGAAGAATATCACGACATTCGAAAATACCGTTTCGGCGACCCTTTCAAGCGTATCCACAGAATTATATCTGCGAGAAAAAGGGATCTTCACGTTCGGCACGATGATATTCCTCCGGAAAGTTCAACGATAATCGTCATGGACACTCGTAAAAATGCTGCTTGTGGGGATGAGTCTTTACACTTAAGCGATATTGCCTGTGAGTGTGCCGTCGCCATAGCTGACTACCATCTTCACTCAGGGAATGCAGTCACATTGCTCAGTTTAAACGAAAATGAACCTGCAGTTGAGGCATCAAATCCGAATGATTTTCCCAAGCTTCTCGATTATCTTGCCACTATGAGTTTTGATATGCATTATGACACAAGTTTCACACTGCAAAATGATTTTATAAACTATGTAAACGTTGATGTAATTTATATCATTTCTCCAAGATGCGACAAGACCTTCTCTGACACACTCATATCGCTCGTGAAATCAGGTACGACTATTAGACAATTCGTTCCTTCTCTCTGTGAAAGAAATGAGATCGACCAAATCACCGCTTCAGTCGATGGCATAGTTCAAACCATTGTAAAAAATGTAGATGATATAGCAACACAATAACATGCAGGAGTATACCATGAGTTTATCGGCAAAGGCTACACATCTAAACGCAACAATTAAAGGTGCTCTCATAGGTTTCGCTGTACGGGTGGCTAAGCGTGGCAGCGCAAAGCCGGACTATTTCGAATCGGATACTCCTAAGCAGTCCGGGTCTGTTGCGAGGCACCGCTTTTTCACAACCCTATTACAAAACGATTTATTTATAGATTCTCTCGTAACTTTTTTTATCTCAAGCGCAATAAATCTCACACTCATGACTTTACCATACTTCAGCATCGGCATTAGCCCTCTAACCGCACTTAGCTTCACTGCTTTAAGCATCATTGTTTTTTTAATATTACGATTGCGCCCATGGTTTGCTCCACTGTTGATTTTGTCGGCGGCAGGCATTATTAGTTTATATCACTTAAACTCCGGAACCTTAGCTGAACGCTTCTATTATTGGGTAGAGCTTGGCACTTGGATCTTTATCGGCTTCCCTGAGCAAGAAATCATTCACCAAAGTTCTGAGTGGACTATTTTTACATATCTTATCCTTTTTCTTGTAACGCTTTTGATATATTTTATTATGCGGCATTTTTATTCCATTCGGCTTCTGATCGTTGCAATTTTTTTCTTCACAGCTGTTTTTCTTGCCGGAGGATTTATTGGTCGTTATCTATCACTTTCTCTGTTTATCGTTGGCGTCATAGGACTACTGCCGCACACCTATTTCAGCCGAACAAAGGATCGCAAAAAGAAGCGCGGAAAGCCTTCTCGCCCTCCTGCGCAACTTATTGCCATACCAATTGCCATGCTGACCGTGCTTTTAAGTATAAGCATCTTCTCTCCATCAGGTTCTTATTTTCGTTGGCGCCCTTTAGCAAACATCATTGATGATATCAGCCGCCTCGTGTCTCCGGCATCTACTGAAGTAACAGGTTCATTTGATATGCATACCTTGGGGTTCGGAATTTCACCCGACCGTTTGGGAGGTCCTGTTACTTTAAGCGATGGTTATGTGCTTACGGTAGTTTCGAGCGCACCGGATGTTCCGGTGCTTCTCAGCGGTGCTGTAATGGACTACTATACAGGTTATCGTTGGCTACACGGTGATGCCAACAATTCTTTGCGCTTCAACAGCATATTGTGGCGCGACAGCCGAGCGAATTCCTTTGACTTTAATATACCGAGTGGAAATAGTTCAGTGCAAGATGCATTTTATTCCATTACAGAAGATATAACCTTGAGTATAACCTATGCTTCTGAGTTTTACACCACTGTATTTTCAAACTCTGCAATGCGCAATATATCCTTTGCATCTTCCGTCTTTAATAGCGATCTACGCTTTAATGAACGTTCTGAGCTCTACATGCCGACCCCCATTCCAATGGGAGAAGCTATCACGGTAAACGCTCGTGTAATAAACAGAAGCGCTCCGCTATTTTACGATACTATTTTGTTTCTTGAAGGTGCGGTAGAGGAGGATTTTCGTTACTCTGCAATACTTGAGCGATATACAATTCTTCCTGACAGTCTGCCGGACATTGTGCCGGAAACCGCATTATATGTCGTTGGAGATGAAACCTCACCATTCTTAAAAGCAACTGCAATTGCAACTTGGCTTGGTGAGAATTTTCATTATACACTTGAGACGGTTATACCCCCGGATGATGTGGATTTCGTTGCGCATTTTCTCGAAACAAGGGAAGGGTATTGTACATATTTTGCAACGGCAATGGCAGTTATGGCGCGAACAGTAGGTCTTCCTTCCAGGTACGTTATTGGATTTGCACTGTTCAGAGACCCTCTACAAAATGATATATTCTACGCAACCGGAAGAACCGCTCATGCTTGGGCAGAAATATACTTTTATGGACTCGGATGGATTCCCTTTGACCCTCTTGATTGGAATCCTGACATGCCTCCCCACTCGCCTTTTGCTTTTGGCGGGAGTTGGGTGTATTGGTACTGGGATGATTACATGGCTTGGGGTGGAGTTGGTGACAGATTCGGCTACTATGAACTCATCAGTCTGTATGAGGTGCCTCAATCCGAGATAAATTCCACCTTCATAGTCGCGGCAGTTTCCGTTCCTTTAATGATTTTATTAATTATTCTCATTTTCTTTTTCATACACAAACAACGCAAATATTCATTACATCATGTACTGCGCAAATTCCCCGATTTGGCAGATAGGTTCGGCTTTTACTTTTCTGACATAATGAGACACTTACGTGCATTGGGCATAGGGATAGAACCCGGAGAAACACTGACCGACTATATCAAACGAATCCATGTACAAGTTGCTGCTCAAGGACTGAATGACGATTCTTTACACACAATCGCCCGGACCCAGATGCGTCTGAATTTTGCCGGGCTGCAGCCAAGCTCCGCTGACATAGAAATCGTAAAAACATTTCACATTGCCCTTATCGAAAAACTGCGAAAAAGTAGCACTAAAAAAATGCTATGAAATAATCCGCATTTTACAGAAAGTTAGCTTTCAAAAATTTCAAGCCATTTTCGGCATCTGCGTCCATTTTAGCTTCATCAGCACCATTTGACAAGTCACGAAATACTTTAATAGATTCTCCAACTTGTCCACCTTGCAGCACAAAGGGTTCCATAACAACATCGCCATTAAAGCCTATATCTCGCAATGCCTGACCAATTTCTCCCCAAGGAAGATTGCCTTGCCCCGGAATCTTTCTGTTACTTTCCCCTACGTGCATATAGCTCATCAGATCTCCTGTAAATCGAATGGCATCAGCGATGTCATCTTCTTCAATGTTCATATGAAAGGTATCAAGTAATATTTTCACATTTGGATTGCCAACATCTTTGCAAAACTGAACAGCTTCCTCAGCCGTATTCATTACTATTGTCTCATAACGATTTACAACCTCCAAGCTCATGGTAATATCATGCTCAACTGCAGTCTTTCCAAGTTCTTTAACACTTTGCACCCCTCGTGCCCATACTGCCGGTTTGTCCAAATCACTATAATCACTCGGCCAACACGTGTACTGAACACCGATTAAATCATTAGAACCTATTTTAGTCATTTGCTTCATAATACCTGTCAAAAAATCTACCCCCGCTGCACGAATCGCAGGGTCACTTGAAGCCACATTGTATTCTTTTGGCGGCCCGATATTTGCATTCAAGTCAATCTGCAAATCATCTGCACAGGCTTTTAGTTCCTTGAGTTCTTTATCGCTCATGCTCAACAAAGCTTGTGCGCCTATTTCGAGAATATCAAAGCCAAGTTTTTTCACTTTCCCTGCGTAATGTAAATAATCTCCGGGCCAATTGTTTTGCCAATAAACATACGAAATTCCAAATTTCACAGTGAACGCCTCCTACTTTCTAAACTTAGTCGATTGTGAGTCCCAAAATATATAAATCAACGCTATCATCATTATATAAGTATAACGAAATTTATACTAGCAAATTCACTGCGACTTGTCAATATGCACTCAACACTTCAAGCAATGTGTTGACATCAGTATGCTAATATGATAGTGTTTCACTTGGTAAACGCTGGATAAACAACCATGGGCAGGAGAAAGTGCCGGAAATTGTTTCTGATTTCAGAAACCGGGGAAGGAAATTATTAGTATATGTTTAAAATTGCTATTATTGGAGCGGGTAGTATTGTTTTTTGTTCGACATTTCTCAATGATATTTTCAATGTTCCGGAGCTTAATGGGTGTGAAATCGCCCTAATGGATCCAAATATAGACAAGGCAAATAAGGTTAAAAACTACGCTGATAAGCTCATACTGGAAAATGGATTAAAAACCAAGGTTTATGCTACATCAGATAGAAAAGACTCGCTAAAGAACGCAAAATATGTCATATGCACTTTTCTGATAGGTGGAATCGGCGCTTTTGGTCACGACTATGAGATTCCGCTCAGATACGGTGTTGACCAGTGCATTGCAGACTCAATAGGACCCGGCGGCATTTTCAGACTGCTCCGTACTGCTCCTGTCTACGATAGCATAAACAAAGACATCAACGAACTTTGCCCTGACGCCTATGTGTTAAATTATGTCAATCCTATGGGCGCATTATGCACCTATCTTTCGAGGTATACATCTCTTAAGTATGTCGGACTGTGTCATGGAGTTCAGACCACAATGGATTTGATTTCCGGCTATGTCGATGTTCCAAAGGAAGATATAGACTTTGTTGCGGCGGGTATTAACCATATGGCTTGGTTTTTAGAGCTTACGCACAATGGCAAAGATCTCTACCCAAAACTCAAGCAAAACATGGAAAAACCTGAATTTTACGTCAACGAAAAAGTGCGAGGTGAGTTGATGCGGCAATGCGGCTACTTCATGACTGAATCTTCAGGGCATTTGTCCGAATATCTGCCATGGTTTAGAAAAAACAAACTCAGCCTTGACGCTTACTGTGACATGCCTGATTTTGGCGGTGAAAGTGGGGCAGCGTATCACTTCACAAAAAATATTTCCGAGAAGTATGCTGATGCTGATGTTTTTGAGTTAGAGAGTGGCAAGCTTGAGTCACGTTCAAAGGAGTATTGCTCATATATAATCGAGGCCATTGAGACAGGCGTGCCATTTTTATTTAACGGCAATGTAGCAAATGACGAACTTTTTATAAGCAATCTTCCCGGCGACTCCTGTGTAGAAGTTCCAATTTATGCTGATAAGCAAGGACTTCATCCGTTAAGCGTCGGCAAATTGCCTAATCACCTTGCTGCTATGAACCTTTCAAACATCACTGTCCAATCACTTGCAGCGCAAGCAGCATACGAAGCTGATCCTGAAATGGTATTTTGGGCGATTTCTATGGACCCGCTCACATCTGCGGTGTTAAATTTAGATCAAATTAGAGCTATGACTGCAGAAATGTTTGATGCGCAGAGACAGTGGCTTCCACAGTTTGACGGAAAGACTCTCAAAAAAACACCAACAATAAACATTCCCGGCGATGTCAATCCTGTAAATGTTCCGCTTGACCCGGCACTTGCGATAAATATGCGCTTTGGCAAATTGTAAGCGAAGTTGGATTTACTACAATCCTTCTCATAATTTTGTAGTAATTGCATATGCGATATGATATACTCTACTAGCCTACTTGAGAACCATTAGGTTTTGCGGTGGCTACAACAACAATTTACTTTACATTGTAACAGGAGGAATTCAATATGCTTCAGCAAGTCATGACTGCTCCCGGCATCATCGAGTACAACGAGGTTGAGGTACCAAAACCCAAAAAAGGTGAAGTCTTGCTTAAAATGATGACTATCGGCATCTGTGGTTCGGACATTCACGTCAATCACGGTCAACATCCTTTTACATCTTACCCCATCACACAAGGGCATGAAGTTTCAGGCGAAATTGCGGAGCTTGGCGAAGGCGTTGATAATTTTCATGTTGGCCAAGCTGTTACACTGCAACCGCAAGTGGTTTGTGGCAAATGCCATCCATGCCGTAATGGTAAGTACAATCTGTGCGAAGAGCTAAAAGTTCTCGGTTTCCAAACAACCGGAGCGGGCTCTCATTTTTTCGCTATTGACGCTTCGAAAGTCACACCTCTTGCAGATGGCATGACTCATGACGAGGGCTGCATGATTGAGCCTTTGTCTGTTGGTGTTCACGCTGTGCGCAGAGCAGGCGAAATCGAAAACAAAGGCATTGAAGGTATGAATGTAATTGTTCTCGGGGCAGGTCCAATCGGCAACCTCATCGCACAAGTTGCCAAAGGTATGGGTGCCGCAAAGGTTATGATTACAGATATTAGCAAGTTCAGACTGGACAAGGCTGCCGAATGTGGCATAGATATTTGCATAAACACAATGACAGCAGACTTAGGAGATGCCATCGCTAAACACTTTGGTCCCGACAAAGCTGATGTCATTTTCGACTGCGCAGGAAACGATATTACCATAGACCAAGCAATAACCTGCTCTCGAAAAGGGTCAACCATCGTTACTGTTGCCGTTTTTGCAGACCTCGCTAAAGTAAACATGGCTCTTGCCAACGACAAGGAACTCTGCATGACAAACAGCATGATGTTCCGTAACGAGGATTATATAAAAGCCCTTGAGCTTGTAGCGTCCAAAAAAGTTACACTCAAACCACTTGTTTCAAAACATTTTAAGTTTAGGGAATTCAAAGAAGCATACGATTATATTGACGCAAACAGAGAGACCACAATGAAAGTTATTATTAACGTTCAGGAGTAAACCCGGTAAGTCAAATCGAAAATAGTGGCTGTAACAAACCGAATCTTGTTACAGCCACTATTTTTATGAGTTATCTTTTATATTTATCTGAAGCTGTTTCCATCAGAATGTAAAAAGCCTGACCTTCCGATGCATAACCTGAGCGGTCAAAGCTCGGAGCACCACAGACTCCTGCAACCATACCGTAGCGGTCAACCTTTGTGTTTGCAGCAGCTCTCATTTTATCCGCCGCCCGCAGGTAATGGTCCTCATCAAGCAACCCAGCTGCAAGTCCCTTATAGATTGTATATGCCATCATCTGCGGAAAGTTCGTCTCAATAAACGTTTCGGGATCGTCCAGCACATCGTGGAAAAACCCATCTTCACGCATATATGGAAGTGCCCCATCGAGTAATGTTTTAACTTTTTTTACCAGGCATTCTTTTTCGCTCTCCATATTTTCCGGCAAAGTAAGAATTGCCCTCATTATTCCCGCCAGCGCCCAACCGTTGCCTACACCCCAAACATCACTGCGGATAAAAGCCTTCTCTTTTTCGTTATACATATGCCCCAGTAGGTTTTTTTCGGGTATAAATAGTGCATCCCAATATCCGTTGATTTGCTTTATCGCTTCCTCATATTTGCCTGTAACCGCCAAGTACGGCGGAAGCATATAGACTGAATCTACCCAAAACTCAGGCTTGTCCATCACATGATATAAAATACCATCCGCACTTCTTGGCGCAGTTTTCATCACCCATTCATCAAGCTTTTCGAGCGACTTTTTGAAAATTGGGTCGCCGGTTTTTTCATATGCAAAAAAAATCGGCTCGCCGGTAACGACAGGGTCTGTCACGGTAATATTGTCTCCTATCATGGCGGGGCGTCCGTCATCAATTTGGCGGTGAACAGCCTCGCGTGCAAGGCAGATGGTTTCATCTTCATCTCCGCACTCCAAAAATGCCTGCGCCACGACTCCGTGTTCCCACGGATATTTTTGCATTGCCAGTGTCATCAATTTTACTTGTTTTAATTTATCAGTCATTGTTATGCTTCCCCATGTAATATTTTCTCATTTCAAAATACTCACGTGGAAAGTACTTTTATCGCCACGGTAACGGGCTACAGAGAATTCAACGGGATTATCTTTTTGATCATAAGACATAGTTTTAACAAAACAAATGGGGCTGCCCTTTCTGACATCAAGTAGTTCAGAGTCACGTGAATCTGCTGCACTAGCTTCAAACATACGGTCAACACGTGAAATGGTGATGTTGTACCGCTCTTCAAGCATAGCGTAGAGCGAAACGTCTGTGAAGTCAAGTGATAGTAAATCCGACATTGAATCGTATTTCAAGTATGTTTCAACCCATACTATAGGTTCATCATCAGCGAAACGCAAACGCTCCAGACACACCAAATTTCCGGTTGGTATACCCAGTTTTTCAGAGGCTTCACTGTTTTCTTTGACCCCTAAGGTCAATATTCGGGTTTTAGGTGTAAGATTCTTTGCCGCCATTTCGGCATTAAAGCTCTGCACGACGTTAAAAAACGACCCTGCCACTTTAGGCTTTGCTACAGTTACTTTTCGGTAGCCGCGAGTTAAAGACCCCTCCGCTACCAATTCGTTTATCGCCTGCCTGACTGTTGGACGGCTAATAGAAAACTCATTACAAAAGCTCTGTTCCGTGGGGATTATAGAGCCTACACCCCAATCACTGCTTTCAATCTTTCCTACTATGTATTGTTTGAGTTGATAATACAGTGGTACCGGGATATATCTGTTCAAAACAACAGCCTCATCTATCACAGCTTGCACACCTAATTCTGCCATATTAGCGTCCAATCCTTTCTACTAACTTCAGGTCAAGACCATTTTCATGTCTGAACCAATAGTAGCAAATACAAAGCAGGATGTCAATATGTACTGACATTTGTTATTCACTGACGCTCTTGATCCTTTTCGGGAGGCTCTCAAGATATTTCATGAATATATGGAACCCCCAAAGCACTAAATTTACACGATTTTTTATGTTATGCACGATTTCATGCATGCACAAAACACAATAATAGTGAAAAACATACGAAAAAAAACATTGTTTTGTATTGACATACATACATCATAATGTTACTATGTAGTCATTCTTTGTTGTTAATGTCGCTAAAATTCCGTATTTTTAAAGAAGGTATTTCGCTATGCGTATAGAAATGAAAAATATATGCAAATCGTTTAGTAAGGTTCAGGTTCTCAAAGATGTTCATTTTTCACTGGACGATGGAGAAGTCCACGCTCTTATGGGTGAAAACGGCGCAGGTAAATCCACTCTTGTGAAAATTCTCACTGGTGTGTATACGCGCGATAGTGGTGAAGTCTTGATCGACGATGAGCCTGTTCATTTTAAACATCCCATGGAAGCTGAGCAGTCCGGCATAGTTTTTATACATCAAGAATTAAACACTATGCACGAACTGACTGTGGAAGAAAACATGTTCATGTGCAAAGAAATAAAAGGTCCGCTCGGCACGGTAAACAAACGTGCAATGCGAGAAAAAGCCCGCAAAACGATCAACCAGCTCGGCATCGACATCGACCCCAAAACAATCATGAAGCATCTTTCGGTTGGTCAGCAGCAAATGGTCGAAATAGCTAAGGCTCTCATGGTGGATGCAAAAGCACTTATTCTGGACGAACCAACCGCTGCGTTGACACTTTCAGAAACAGAAGTGTTGTTTAAAGTCATAAATCGTCTGAAAGACTCCGGCGTATCACTCATATATATAACTCACCGTATGGAGGAAGTCTTTGAAATATGCGATCGTGTAACTGTTCTGCGTGATGGTGAGTATGTCAACACAAAACCTATCGGTGAAACCGATATGAACGATGTTGTTAAAATGATGATAGGCAGAGAGATTGGGGAGCGCTATCCAAATAGAGAATCTTCGATTGGTGATGTGTTGCTTGAGGTCGACGGGCTTACTAAAGAAGGCGTCTTTAACGATGTATCCTTTACCGTTCGAGCCGGAGAAGTCTTGGGTGTTGCCGGTCTAATGGGTGCGGGGCGCACAGAGATAATGGAGGCGATATTCGGAAGCCTTCCTTATGAAAAAGGAACAATCAGTCTCGATGGAAATACAGTTAATATTCGTTCTCCGATAGATGCAAAGCGTCATTCACTCGGATTCATAACAGAAGATCGGAAGATTGAAGGTCTTATGTTAGAAGATAGTATTGGACATAATATCTCGATAAACAATCTCAAGCGAATTTCCAATAACGGTGTTTTAAATCGTTTTAAAGAACTTAGTTTGGTGCGCGAGGCAATAGAAAAGCTTCATATAGTCTGCAGGGGTCCGAAGCAACTTTGCAAATTTCTCAGCGGCGGAAATCAACAAAAGGTCGTATTTGCCAAGTGGATATACACAAACCCTCGGGTTTTGATTTTAGATGAACCTACACGCGGAGTTGATGTTGGTGCAAAAAAAGAAATCTACAACATTATAAATGAATTGGCAGCAGACGGAGTTGCAATAATTCTCGTATCTTCTGAGCTTCCTGAAGTATTGGGAATGAGTGATCGCATAATGGCAATCCACGAAGGTAAGATAGGCGGAATTATAGATAGCACAGACGCAACACAGGAGTCTGTAATGATTTTATGTACAGGAGGAGTTCACGCATGACAGGAAACAGAGAAAAGCTGGTAGACATGCTTAAAACAATGGGGGCAATTTTTTTCCTCATACTCCTCGTTACTGTACTGAGCATTATGATGCCGCAGTTTAGGACTTTAAATAATGCGATGATTGTGCTTAGGCAAGCGTCTGTAACAGGATTTGTCGCTTTTGGTATGACCTGTGTCATCTTGACCGGTGGCATTGACCTCTCCGTGGGTTCTGTTTTGGCTCTTACTGCTGTTATAGGTGCAATGATGCTCGATGCAGGTGTCAATGAGATAATTGCAATATTCGGCACCTTAGCCGCAGGACTTGCATTGGGTTCTCTTAACGGCTTTACGGTCACAAAGCTGCGATTGCAGCCCTTCATTGCAACGCTTATCGGTATGTCGGTGTATAGAGGTTTAGCTTTGATTTTAACCGGCGGCCGTTCAATAGCCAACTTAACGGGCTTTTATGTTTTGGAAGCTATTGGCAGAGGCGATTTTCTGGGCATTCCTGTTCCGATATGGCTTATGCTTGTTGTGTTTGGACTATTCTTCTTTTTACTGCATAAAACTGCTCTGGGGCGTCGAATATATGCTGTGGGCAGTAACGCAACAGCCGCTCAGCTTGCAGGTGTAAGTATCACAAAAACCAAAATGTTTGTGTATGCTGTTTCAGGGCTTATGGCATCCGTGTCAGCACTCATTTTAGTTTCTCGTTTGCGAAGTGCGCAGCCTGTAATGGGTGTTGGGTTGGAACTTGATGCTATTGCCGCTGTCGCTTTGGGTGGCACAAGTATGGCAGGTGGGCGCGGAAAGATTTATGGCACTCTTGCAGGTGTGCTCATCATAAGCGTATTATCAAACGGCATGAATATTATGGGTGTTCCATCTTATTATCAAACTGTCGTCACCGGCATCGTCATTTTGCTGGCTGTACTGGCAGATCCAAACCGCTGACTCGGTGTCAAACACCAATTCAAGTATATATTGCCCAATGAAGTTAATAGGGCTTTATATAAATACAAACTCAATAGTTAATAGGAGAAAAATCATGAAAAAAGTATTGGCATTACTACTGGCATCTGCTATGCTGTTCGTCCTTATTGCTGCTTGTGCGGCTGACGAACCTACACCGGCTGCCGACCCAACCCCCGCTCCCGCTGCAGACCCCACTCCTGCCCCGGAAGCTCCTGCTGATGAGCCTGCTGATGAACCTGCAGGTGACGCAGAAGTTTCTAATTTCGACCTTGGTTTGATTGGCCTATCCCTATTCACCCTCGACATTCCTTTCCCACTTGCATCATACGAAGGTGCCCGAAGTGCAGAGGCTGATCTCGGCGCAAATCTTACGGTTGTTGACAATGGAAACGATATTGCCACAAATGTTTCTCAAATCGAGGATCTAATGGGCGCAGGCATGGCTGCTTTGGTTATTATGCCTGTTGACGTATTTGCAGTTACTCCCGTGGTTGAAGATGTTATGGCAGCAGGTATCCCTGTAGTATCTGTAAATCGCTTGGTTGCCGACATTGAATTAGATGGTGTAAATCATGTTTGGCTTGGCACAGACAACGTAGAAGCCGGCTATGCAAAAGGTGAGTTCTTCATGACTCTCGTTGAAGAAGGTGCCGGAGTTATAATCCTTGAAGGCACTCCCGGTGCAAGCTCAGGTATTGACCGCTTAGACGGGTTTACTGCTGCAACAGCAGGCAGACTCAATATCCTTGAAAGCATTACAGCAAACTTTAACCGTGTTGATGGTCTGCACGTTACCGAGGACCTTCTTGTTAGATTCCCGGACGTTCGCTACATCGTAGCTATGAATGATGAAATGGCTCTTGGCGCAATTCAAGCTGCTTTAGATGCAGGCAGAGTACCCGGTGAAGACATTTTTATCACAGGTTTTGATGGTGGTGGCGATGCTCGTGATGCAGTCGCCGCAGGTGATATGTTGTTCACAGTTTATCAAGACCCCTATGGAATGGGTTACATGGGTGTTGAGGTAGCGCTTGGTCTACTGCGCGGCGAAACTTTCCCACCAAGAATACTCTTTGATGTAGGTTTTGTTACAGAGTAGTTTCATAGGCTTTCCATAATTTTGAAGGAATCCCGCCTGGCTCATACAGTCGGGATTCCTCTTGCAATCAACTTGCCATCGTAGCATGTAAAATGCGATTAATATTGTTTTCAACATAAACTGACATTTTCCATGAAAGGGTAATAATGAGTAAGTATATAAAGTCTGCTGTCTTACTAATCCTTGCTGCTGTGCCGATTATAGTTGTGCTCATGCTCGCATACGGAAACGATATGACATCCGATTTTGAAACCACTGACTATTACAGCGAGACCGATAATTCCAATACTCATGAAATTGGATATGACAGTGCAGAAGAGATTTTTGACTACTCACAGGTTACAACACTTTCGCTGGGCGGACTGTTTTTTTCAAATAGTGTACGTGTTGAGGTGGAGCGGTTCAATAGTGAAAATGTTTATTATCAAATTGAGTTGTCAGTTTTTAACGCAGCTATTGATCCATACACCGGAGCACTTGAGGTTGACTATGAAGTTATGCGAGAGCAAAACTTTGACATGATATTTGGTGATTTTGAAGCATTTTCAGTTTATTCCTTTACTCCGGTCGACTTGTACACATTTATTGATGCAGATATCAAGCTAACTCGCGAGGATTTCTTCCCTAATGCAATCATGTCTTTGGAAGCTCCGGACGGCACGCTTCCTTTTATCACATATGGCTTTATAATAGAGACAATGATTTCTATGGGTAATGTTTCAGAGCAGGTCGGCTCGATGACTTTTGAGAATGTTTTTAGCGCATTAAATAACCCAAGCGAGCCTAGCTTTGCCAATTTCGGCTTATCATATAATTTTATTATCAACCGCGCATTACTTACGTCAGGCAATAATTTCGTAGACTTGGAAAATAGGCAGGCAAACTTCAACAACGTACACTTCATTTCTGCCTTGGAGATTGCAGCAAATCCTTCCGGAATTGATTCATCTTTGTTTGGCATTTTAAGTGTATTGGAAGCTGAATGGGAACGTTTTCGACGGGGTGATGCCCTTTTTAGCCAGTTTTGGATTAGTCACCCTGAGCATCTTCGCAGATATCAAGCTATTTTGGGAGACGTTGCCGCTGTGGGAATTCCAACAACAACAGGTGGCGCACACCTCATCGTTCCAAATCGCGGAATTGGCATAAATGCCAATTCCCTTCATCAAGAAATTGCTTGGAGTTTTGCTCGGCGGTTCCTTTTGCCGACACATAATGATGGTCGCAGCTATGCTTTTTTGCCCATGCGCATTGATTTGTTTGATGCACATATTTCCGAATTGATTACACCCAATATCTATAATGGCGTAGAACTTCCGCAGGAATTGTTGTGGCATGGTCCGCGCACACCACTGCACCCTATACCGCTTCTCATATATGCCATGACTGAAGATGAAGCGGCGGAAATCAGAGGGATTGTCGAAAGTGCCAAACCTGCTTTGAATATCTATAGGGTTATATACACAATGATACGTGAGGAAGTGTCGCTGTTTATGGCAAATATACTCTCTGCGGAAGAAACAGCGATAATAATTCAAAAGAGGGTTCAGGAGCTTTTGGATACTTGGTAATGCTACACTTGAATTTTTCCTCTGAATGCTGTACACTTTAGATTGTCAATTAAATTAGAAAGAAGGTTTATACATGTTCAAAAGTTTATCAGAAGGTTTCAAATTATACAATGGCGTGGAGTCTCCATGCATCGGGTTTGGCACATTTCAAATGCCAAACACAGCAGTTTGCGAAACGGCTGTAGCAGAGGCGATAAAAGCAGGATACCGTCACATTGATACTGCTGCAATTTACGGTAATGAAGAAACGTGCGGCTCAGGCATAAAAAAGAGCGGCGTAAAACGTGAAGAACTCTTTATCACCACTAAGCTGTGGAATGACGTTCGCGGCTATGACGAAACAATCGCTGCGTTCGATGAATCGCTTGAAAAGCTCGGTCTTGATTACCTCGACCTCTATCTTGTACATTGGCCAAATCCGTTAAAACACCGCGCCAACTGGAAAGCAGCTAACGCTGAATCTTGGCGTGCGATTGAAAAGCTCTATGCAGATAAGCGTGTACGTGCCATCGGTGTTTCAAACTTCATGCTTCACCACATGGACGCTCTTTTAGAAACTGCAAAAGTCGTTCCTATGGCTAATCAAATCATGCTTCACCCCGGTGCTATGCAAGATGATGTCGTTAAGCAATGCGAAGGCAAAAACATTTTGATTCAAGCATACAGCCCCATTGGACAAGGTTCCATGTATGAATGTGTACCCGTAATTGAAATGGCAAAGAGATACAACAAAACAGTTGCCCAGCTCTGCATCCGTTTCAGCTTACAAAAGGGCTGGCAACCTCTGCCCAAAACTCAAACGATATCACGCATAGCAGAAAATGCAAATGTGTTCGACTTTGAAATTTCCGATGCAGATATGTCTGCACTTTCCGCAATGAACGATTTTGCAGGTTCAATCCAAAATCCTGACACAGCAGGCTTTTAGCGATTGATTATGTAGAACTACTCCCTTGAACTAGCCGAACTGCATAATAGCTAAAATGCACATCAAAGGTAAGACATTCTGTCGAATCTTTGATGTGCATTTGCTATTGATATGTAGCCACACTCTACCCCTGCATAACTCCATAAGAAACACGCTCTTCAAAGCTGAGCTTGTCACGGCGTGAGCCTTCGCCGTCAGGCAGGCCTATTGGCAGCACTACGCGCAAGTGGTATCTGTCTGACGCTCCGAGCGCTGTGCGTGCGGCTTTTTGGGTTTCATCGCTGAAAAACGGGCTGTCGAGCCAAACTGAGACATAGCCCAGTGCTACTGCGGCGAGTAACATTTGCGTTGCTGCAGTGGAATAATCCTCCATCTCAAAGTTATATGGAGCTCTATGACCTTCGCTGTCTGTCAAAACGGCAATAGCAGACGGAGCTGTTTTTAGCCCTTCAGTGCCGACAATATCGGCGAGCTTTTGAACTTCGTCACGCTCTCTGAGTATAACAAGTTTCACGCATTGAGTATTATTCCCCGTCGGTGCGGCAAGCCCAGCTGTTGCAATCTGATTTAACGCAGATTCAGGCACGCTATCCGGAAGAAACCGCTCCTTATGCGAATATCTTTGTTGAGCTGCTTCAAAAAAATTCATTTTTTACATAACCCTTTCAAAATTGTTAGTATAACCCTGCTTCTCTACATGGTTACTACGTCGAAATCGAAGATGCGTGCCACTTGCTTTAGGACTGGGATTTGGTCGCCTGCTATGAGGAGCGCATGGTGAGAGCTGAGTGCATCCATCACCTCATGCCCATTGTCTCCCAAATAGTGAATCAGTGCGCCGTTTCGGCAGTCTGAGCCGGGGTACTGCACATAGTCAACAATCTCACATGCTATCAGCGTTATTTTCTTCATGTCCGAGTGTAGTTTTGCCATGGTAATCGGTCCGGTTGCCATGCGGCAATCGACCATCAATGCATCGTCACCCACTATTTCGAGCACTTTGGGTCTTAACACCCATCTGTCACAGAAACTCTGCGGTGCAAGCCCAAAGTAACCACAATGCACACCCAGTGCGTGATTGTCGGGGTTGTCAACGTCCGGAAAACTATCTATTTTTTCGTGTTTGAGTGCCGCCATGCCCATTAGAAACGGATAAATATTTGTCATCATAATGGGTTTTTGGAGTGCTGAGTAGAATAAAAACTTACTAATCAGTGACAATGTATCACCTTCGCACACCCAGAGCAACCCATCTTTCTCATAGAGCATGTTCCATGCAAGGCAGGGGGTTGTGTCGCTGTGAAACGACTCGTTTAAGCAATTTGCCCCCACTCCCTCAACACCACCAATTTCGGCTATCACATCTTTGACGGCTATGTAAACTTTCACCGCTCTGAGGTAGTTTTCCTCTGTGACTCCTTCCATTGGAATATCCCAAGCCGCACTTACTTCTCGGGCTTTTTCATCGCTAATCTGCTTTGCGCTTACTCCGAGTTCTTTGTAGCTCTTATAGAATATCCTTATGCCAAATGTTTTTTCAAGTGCCTCGGTACACTCGCTTTCCCACCAGTAAAATCTTTTAAAAATCCCCGCTTGCATACCTTCGCCTGGGTCGTCTTGGAACATCAGAAAGCGAACACCTTCCCGCATTTGCCTTTTGCTTGCTATTGCCCGCAGGATTGATTTTGCGAGCTCCACTGAATACGGTGAAAACACATTCAACCCTGCATCTCTGAGATAGGTGACTATCTCCCAGTCCCACATCTCCACTGTGCCAAACTCACTTGTGAGTATGATGACCGGCAAACTTATCTCTTTTAGATTCTCCGTTTGTGAGTATGCCTGCCCGACCAGTTGTGGGAACACCACGGCATCCGCCTCTTTTGGAAGGCTTTCGCCGATTGTTATTGGCGGAAGAAATGTTGCCACGTCACCGTACAGGTTTTCAAGGTTTTTGCACTGCGCCTCAAACGTTGTTTGTTCACGCTCATTTATGTTGTCAAAGCGTATTACAGCAATAGTTGCTTTCATCTATTATCCTCCGATTGTTTTTACTGCGCCACTATACACAAGTAAACGCACCGTCCATGATTATGTCACTGCCGTTTGTGAACTTCGATGTGTCTCCGGCAAGCAGAATAACCATTGAAGCTAATTCTTCGGGAGTTCCCATTCTCTTGGTTGGTGTGAGTTTTAGCCACTCTTCAATCCAGTCTTTTCTCACATGTGCGGTGAGGTCTGTCATTATGTAGCCGGGGCTGATGCTGTTGACTCTGATGTTATGCTCCGTAAGTTCAACTGCAAGGCTCTTGGTTAGGTGTATAACTCCCGCTTTTGATGCATTATAAGAAGCTTGCGGCTGAGGAACATTTACGATTGTACCGGACATTGATGCTGTGTTTATTATGCTGCCGGGACGCTTAGCCGCTACTAGTTTCTTTGCAAATGCCTGTGCCACAAAGAACACGCCGTTTAAGTTTACGTTGATGACATTTAACCACTCGTCGGGAGTTACGTCAAGTGCTGATTTATGCAAAACAATTCCTGCATTGTTAAAGAGAACATCAAGTTTTCCAAAATCAGAAGCAATGTTGTCCATCACTTCATTTACTTGCGTTGGGTTTGTCACGTCACACGCGTAGGCTTTTGCTTTTACGCCGTGGGCTTTTTCAATTTCTTTTGCGGTTTCTTCAGCTACATCTAAAAGCATATCAACTATAGCAATTTCTGAACCAACTTTTGCCATCTCCATGGCTACAACTTTGCCAATACCTCTGGCACCGCCTGTTACTACTGATGTTTTTCCCTCCAGCGAGAACATGCATTTCTTTTCGCTCATTTAGATATTCCTCCATTTTTTATTAATAAATTTTACTTACGCTTAATTTTTAATTAGAACTCTACGAGCTCTTTTATCTTCACAGGAATCTCGGCGGCAATGGACTTGTTTGCCGCAATTCCTGTCAAAATTGACATTGCACCATCAATATGGGATGCCGCTCTCTGAAATTTATCCGGTCCGGGGTTTCCGAATATATCATCAAGCATAACGATGTCTCCGCCGCCGTGCCCGCCTGATTTAGTTTCAACATCTACCGAATATGGACTACCAAACATCGGCCACACCATTATTTCTTTGTCTTTTAATGCCCCTTCCTCCGCTTTGTCACCACCTGCGCTGAAGTAGGAGTTTTCCACTACTTTATATTCCAAGCGACCTTTTGAGCCGTTGAAGTTTACGACGAAGCCTTCCCAAGGCATATAGCTGTTGAGCGAATATGTCAAGATGGCTTTTGAATTATACTTTACAATCACTCCGAGAGTATCTTCGATACTCACATCATCAGAGAAAACACTTCTGTCCCGTATATAGCCACTGTCTGCCTCCGCATCCAGATAGAGACCTTTAAGCGTTTCATTTTTCTCCAAGTCGATTGCAAAATGGTCATCTTTTGCTTTTTCATTCCCGTGACTGCGGTAGTAAAAGTCCTGAACTTTCCTCTTCTCTGCATTATGCATTCCGTAGAAGTTTAGTTCCCCAAAAGCGAATACACTCTCAGGCTTTGCACCCAACCAAAAGTTTACCAAATCAAAATGGTGTGTAGACTTATGGACTAACAGTCCACCGCTGTTGTGCTTGTTTCTGTGCCAGCGTCTGTAGTAGTCTGCTCCATGGTTTGTATCTAAAAGCCACTCAAAATGCACCGAGAACACATCTCCTATCACACCGTCCATGAGAAGTTCGCGTATTTTTGTATTGTTTGGTGCATAGCGGTAATTGAAGGTCACTTTGATGTCTCTGCCGGTGAGCTTTTGTGTGTCAATGATTGCCTGTGCCTTTTTTTCATCTATGGTCATTGGCTTTTCTGTTATGACATCGCAGCCTTTCTCCATCGCTCGAATGATGTAATCGTGATGCGTCCTGTCAACAGATGTGACTATTATTACATCGGGTTTGGTTTCATCAATCATTTTGTCGAAATCGGTATAGCTATACATTGGAACAGGTCTTGCGCCTGTTTCAGTGGATATATAGTTATTTGCAAACTCCATTCTTTGTTTACTTAGATCGCAAAAAGCTACCATCTCTGCGGTATCTTTATAAGTTTTACAGACAGCTTCATAAAACATCATAGCTCTACTGCCCAGCCCTACTTGTGCGTATCGTTTTTTCATTGCTTTACTGTTCCGCCCTTTTTCAAGATTTTTGTTTATGTTCGCCGCTTGGCGGACCCTTATGACATCGGCAAATCCTCGCCGCGGTCCAGCATGTCGAATCTGCTGAGCAAGACATCTTGCAGGGTCATTCGCGTTATGAAGAATCCCGTGCTTTCGCCGTTTTGCACTATGAGAAACTGCGATGGATTCAGTGCAAAAAGTTGTAGCATATCTGTCGTCCCATCAAGCATGTTAATGGTTATTGTGTAATTTGGCGGAACTGTGTGGTGTGGGACCGGCTCATCTGAACTGCCATCCTGTATGACTCTTAGGGCTCCGATGTAAAGTCTGCGAGCGTTCGCATCGCCTATCTCTACATCATCGAGAAATCCTGTCAAAGACTCATTTTCGAAATCATGCTCAAGTCGCAGCATACGTGTTTCGCCTTCAAGGTCAAATGCAACACTGTCTACATAGTTGATATTGTGCAGCCAAACCAGCCTGCCTCTGAGCATCACGGGGTCAACACCCAAGAATAAATATTCACCAACTTCATCTAGGAGAACTGCATCATAACCCTCTATCATCACATATGTTCCGGTTCCTTCCTCGTTGCGATTCCCTATCAGGAGTGTTGTCTCCCAATCGTATGAGACGAGAGTGAGTCTACTGGGGTTATCAAGCCCATATTGCGATAAGTCTGCAGGGCGCACTTCAACAACACTTGATGGCTCTATTTCTATAATATCTTCAAGAAATATGGTTTGAACCGTGTGGTCATTCGCATCTCCTGACGTAGGTTCAATCATTTGAAACATGGCTGTACCAAGCGGCAGTGCGAGTTGCTCCTCAATTGTAAGCCTGTTCAGTTTTATCAAAGTATCCGGTCTTTCCAAAACAATGCGGTCAAAAACATGCATGAGAGACTCCGCTCTGAATAAAATCTCGTCGGGGACAATGGTTATGTCGTACATGTCCTCAAGTGTGTTCATTAGCATTGCACTCTGGTGCGCATTTAAAATAACAACATCACGGCTGTTTTCACTACGTGCAAACCTCCCGGTGCCTGCCACTTGTGCCGCACCAAGCATAAAGCTCTCTGCTGAGCCATCTGCCTTTTCAACGTGCCATGTCAAAACAGGCTCTACAAGTCCAAAGTTTTGAAGTTCTTCGTCATCAGCATTTTCAGCTATGACAGGCACGTTTCTCAATGATATTGCGTTGCTCCATACTGACTGCATTAACGAACTGTTTCCGGAAAAAATCGGGTCTGCCGCATCGAGAAAAACAGAAAAAACATCGTCTTGCGTATCGTTAATCAAACTATATGTTGCGCCTTCTTGCGGCACAAAAGTAACTCTTAAAACTTCATCGCGAGTAAGCCCTATCAAGTCAATCCGTGTGGTTTGCTCAACAGCCGGCAACTCCGGCTGAGCATCTTCCGGCTCTCCCTGCGGCAAAAACATGAGCATAGCTATGCCTGCCGATAACAATACAACTGCTATTATGGAAATTATGAGAGTTTTTCGTCGCATTACTTATGCCTCCGTCTGCGCCACGTTACAATTCCTGCCACTATTATGAGAAGCGGCACGATTATGACCATTATTATCAGCACATTACGCGCCCCCGCGGCACTTACAACAAGGTTAGTTGGCGTCAAATCCCTTGCGGGTATGAATATGCGCTCACCAAATGGATTGAGATCGTTTGCTATGCCCGTAAGTAGTGTCGCATTGAAAAATGTACCGGAAAATGCTGATAGGAAGGGGTCGTCAAACATACCTGCGCCAACAACTATTAGGTTTGCCCAAACTTGATTGTTATCTGCGTCTCTCGTCAGGTGGCGAATATTGTAGGCGAGGGTGAACGGTCCTGATGGGTCTCCCGGCTCCCTTTCTATTGTGGTTGCCGTTCCATCAAGTGGCTTGGCAAATGAGGACGTGGAAATGGTGCGTACCAATGGGAACATGTTTTGCATAACACCCTCTCCCATTACTGCTCTCAGCGGGCGCGCTCTATGCACACCCATTGGAATTGCTTCTCTTGTAAATGCAGCCGCATATTCCGTAAATGGAAGCGGTCCTTCTGAAACGTGTGCGCCTATGACTATTTCACCGCCGGCTGTCATAAGAGCGTGGTCCTCGTCAAGTACAAGCATGTGGTCAACCGCAACACCCCACTCAGCTAAAAAGGTGTCCAGTATTGGCAGCTCAGGTGTGTTGAAGTCGTAGAGTATTAGAATATTACCACCAAGGGCGAAAAATTCTTCAAGCTTAATTATCTCCTCAGGAAGGAAGTCAAACTTTGGTGCAGCCGAAACTATGAGTACCGTGTCCTCGGGAATTTCATCAAGCGCAAGGTTTATCGAGGAACTCACAAAGCCGCCCCTTTCAAAAATCACCCTAATTTGCTCTGTTGCACTTTCGTTATGATTTTCAATGAAAACAACGCGTGCTATTCTCTCATTCAAAACATGTATGAGAGCACTAATGAACTCTTGGTCGACTGCAAGCCCTTGCTGTGTAAGGAGACTTGCCAGCGGAACTCTTGTCGCACGCCTTTCGCTGATGAATATTATGTCGTTGCGGGTCATTCCTTCGAGTTCGCTATGTGCTTCAACAAGTGTTGACAGAGAATTTCCATAATTTGGTCCGTCAAAGACATTGAGGTCGGGATTTACATATTGCACTCGGATGTTCCCGCCTGAAGATGCAGCGTAATTTGTGAGAATATCTGCAATCATTGATAGTCCTGTGCTCGCACGCCATGTTGACTCCTCAGCAAGTACAACAACATCTACAGTTTCATTCACTTCAGCCAAGAAGTCCACCGCTCTATCAGACAGAGTAAATATACCTGCCTCTGTGAGGTCAATCCTTAAGAAAAACCTATCTGTTAGCATACTTGCGAATATATTTACAAGTATTATCAGTGCCAGAAAAACCAGTGTAATAATAATCGGCAACCCGCTTTTTTTCATTTTTTCTGCAGTCATAACTTAACCTTACCTCCTTTTTTCAATAACCCGCGTTGTTAAAAACAGGAAGAAAGCGCACACAGAGATGAAAAAGACCATGGTGTCTAATGCCAATAGACCTCTGGTTATTTCTCCATATCGTCCAAAAATTGAGATAAAAAGGAATATTTGCATCACAGCCTGCGGGAGTACACCACTCGCAAAAAAGAACATCGCCACTTGTTCGAGAATGAACAGAGCAACAAAAATTGCCAGCGAACCCACAGCCGCTATAACTTGATTTTCGGTCAGGGCTGAGACAAAAACGCCAATAGATATGTACGCTGCGCCTATACCGATAATTCCGATATAGTTGCCAACAACTTCGTCTAGGTGGAACCCCCCGAAGATATTCAAAACAATCGGCCAAAGCACTGTGATAGCAAGCAAACAACCAAATACCGCAAGCGATGAGAAGAACTTGCCTAACACAATCGATGTCGAAGTGACCGGTGCGGTCAATAGTAGTTGATCTGTTTTTTGTTTAAAATCTTCCGAAAAAACACGCATTGTGAGTATTGGGGTGACAAACATCATAATAAGAAGCATGAAGCTGAATATGCCTGATACAGATGTGGATGCGCTTAATATATTTGCAAGGAAAAAGTATAGGTTAAGCGCAAAAATGTACGAGGCGATATACACATATCCAATCGGTGAGGTGAAGTATGCACTAAAATCGCGTTTAAATATCGCTTGCATCGCTTTCATCCTCCTTTTCGGTCAATTGTAGGAATATGTCCTCTAGGGATTCATTTTGCGGACGTAGCATCAAAAGTGGAAATCCTGCCGTTGCCAAAGCACTGAACAGTGGCTTGCGAATATCCACTCCCTGCTCGTTTTCCAAAATAAAGTCTGTAGTTTCAGGCTCTATAATGCCCAAATTTTTCACCGAGCTGACGCCTGCGACTTTTTTAAGTACTTTGCTCACATCATCTGCTTGCCCGGCTACTCTGGCTAACTGAGCTCGATTGCCCTTTAGTCCGGAACTTAAGCTTTCAGGGTTGTCGTCTGCGACTAACACTCCATCTGCTATAACCAAAACTCGCTCACAGACTGCTGATACTTCAGGCAGAATATGGGTTGAGAGGATTATTGTTCGCTGTTTGCCCATCTCTTTTATGACATTTCTTATCTCCACGATTTGCCGCGGATCCAGTCCAATAGTCGGCTCATCCAATATAAGCACATCGGGATCACCCAACAGAGCTTGCGCAAAACCAACTCGTTGCTTATAGCCTTTTGACAGATGTCCTATTACTCGACCTCTGACATCACTGAGTCCAAGGCTTTCGCATATATCGGATAAATGCTTTTTTCTATCATCTGCCACAACTGCCTTTAGGTCATATACGAAGTCGAGATATTCGTTTACTGTCATGGCATGGTAAAGAGGAGGCTGCTCAGGCAGATAACCAATGTGCCGTTTTGCCTCAATTGGAGATTTTTGCATGTCGACGCCTGCAATTTCGACATTTCCTTTATCTGCGGAGAGGTAGCCGGTTATGATGTTCATTGTTGTGGTTTTCCCTGCTCCGTTTGGTCCAAGGAAACCTACTATTTGCCCCTCGGGAACGGTGAAAGAGATGTCATTGACTCCGCGATTTTTTCCGTAGGTTTTCGTAAGATTGCTAACAGTTATCAATTGTCTTTCCTCTCTATCTGTGATTGGCGTTTTTACGGCATGTCGGGGTGGTTTGGCCCGAAGTGCTTCAGCCCTACAAGCGGTTCTGTTTTGCTGTGGTTTATTATGGTTACACCTTTTTTTGCTGAACCTTCCGAGACGAAGAACTCGTCGTCACTTTGTTGCCCAAATCGGAGCATCGTTGCGGCACTGCATTTGTGTACGCCGAACTCGCCATATCCTTGCACAAAGACTATTCCGTAGGCTGCATCGTCTCTGACAACAGCTTTCTGTCCCGGATATATCGTCAGCTCTTTTGCTCCAACATACTCATTTCCGTATGTTATCCAGTCCTCTTTGTATTCCTTTTCGGACACAGCGGGGACGGGTGGACGGAAGTACTTTTGCCTAAACTCAGGATCTATGTTTTTCTCCCAGTCCAGCAGGCTGAAAATGTATTCCACGTCTTCCTGTTTGTCTTTAGGGCACTCCTCAACAAGCAGGTTCCTATCCATAACCTCGCCTGCAACAACGTTTTCCCAGACTGAGTATACATCGGAATTCCATTGTGGTTCGTATGTCAGTAACGAACCGGGTGCATGAAGAACTCCCGGTGGAACATACCAACCTGTGCCAAGCTTTAAGCGGTATGACCTTGAAAACTCGGTGATTTTTGTATCTGCTTTTTCGTAATTTCTGATACAGTCTTTGACCTGTTCATGTGTTGTCTCAGGGTTGAGACCAAAAAAAGTATGCGGGAAATCTCCGTGGTAATTATTGAGCTGCTTGGGATAAAAATATGCCTCCGGTTTTCCCTGTTTACCCACTTTTGCCGCCGCATCAAACATGTGGTGAATATGATGAAAGAGTGGATTGAGGTAGTCAAAAAACTTTGAATACATCGGCCACTCGCCGTATTTCTCTTGCAACTTGCTTCCGATTAGTTGCTCTTTTAAGGTTTCGACTGCCTCTTTTAATGTAAATCTCTCGTCCGATTCGTGAGATACCGCAACATAACTGAGCCCCTCATCTTCTTGTGCAAGCGGTCCGTTACTGCATGTAATTGTGGAAGCAAGCCAACGCTCTTTCATTGAGCCTCTTTTCGTACCCAATGCGTAGTAGTCGTCGGGATGAAGCCTAAGCCTCTGCCCCGCTTTGCCAAACGGTCTTGGAACAAAAACCGGATTGAGACGAAAAATTCCGTCACCCGCTTCAAATGTTTTCTTTATCAGTTCTATATTTCCCATCTTTTTATCTTCTCCTCTCTAAAATGCACCTTTTTTCAGGGATAGGTTCGCCCAGTGAGCTGTTGTGCCTGTTTGCACTATTGCATATGCTTTTTTTGCAAAATCATAGTACTCATATCTGTCCATCAGATGAAAATCTTTAAACGCCTTGTCCGTGTCATGCTTTAAGATTATCTTTCTAAACTCACTCCAAATCGGCGGTGTTGATATATCAGGTCCCGGATACATAACTACAACGGGATCGTCTACAAATGTGTCAAGTGGGAATAATTGCAAAACCGCGTCAAGCATGTCTGTCACTTCGACACCGCTTGCGCGGACAAGTCTCTGCGCTCCACTTGTGGCTGGGTAATTTGCATCAACGAGAACAATGTAATCGTTGTGTCCCATTTCCATGAGAATTTTAAGAAGTTCCGGCGACAGAATGTTTGGGATGTTTTTAAGCATTTAGTTATCCTCCTAATTTTTTTCTCAGAAAAGCGTTGTTTGATTTTAGTATTTCCTGCCAGTTTTTTTCGCCTGTATGCCAGAATTCACCAACGAACATTCTAACACCCATATCAAGCGAGGTTTTGCACATTGTATCGAAGTCTACATGCCCTGTTCCATAAGGCACTTCGCGGTATATTCCGGGCGTGGTCTCCTTGAGGTGCACGGCAACTGTGTGTCCCGCGCCTTTCATGAGATCTTTTGCCTCGTTCGTTTTGTAAATTTTTGCGGCATTTGTCAGGTTTCCGATGTCAGGGTACACATGCAAATATGGAGAATTTATTTTATTTACCCAAAACATTGCCTTCTCTACCGTGTCGAGAAACGGAGTTTCCATTGTTTCAAAGCCGAGCAACACCCCTTCGGTTGCAGCCATTTCCACAGCTTTTCCGAGATTAATCGAGAAATTCTCTCTCGTGTCCTCGCCATTTTCTTCGTAGTAGACATCATAACCCGCCAACTGGATTATTGCTATGCCAAGTTTTGAGGCTAACGTCACCGCTTTTTGCATTATTTCGAGACTGCGTCTCTGAGTGCTTTGCTCACGCGATCCGAGCGGATATTTTCTGTGACCGCTGAGACACATGGACTTTATCGGTACTCCCGTCTCTTTTATGGCATCTCTTAGTGCGCTAATTTCCTCTGCTGTGAAGTCCAATCTTTGAAGTTTCTCGTCCGTCTCATCTATCGACAGCTCCAGATAATCATACCCTGCTTTTGCCGTTTGTTCAAGTTTTTCTTTAAGAGTTAGCTCATTTGGCATACTTTTTTCGTAAAGACCTAGTTTATAATGCATATTTATGACCATTCCTTTGTCCGACGTGTGCTGCGCTTAAACTTCAAAACTATCCCATACTGTGTTTAAGGCGTCACAGATTGAACTGTACTTTTCGTATTTACGCTTATAGATTTCCACTTTTTCGGGATTTGGTTTCACGGGGGTGTCTATCCGCACCATCGCCTTTGCAGCTTCGGTATAGTCTTTATAGATCCCGGCGGCAACTGAGACAGACATTGCCGCTCCAAGTGCTCCGAGTTCACTGACTCCTGAGACAGTTTCAATCGGCAAATCTAAAACATCTGCAAAAATCTCAATCCAAAGTTCAGAATTTACCGCACCACCCGCCATTCGAAGGGTTTTCGGGCGCTCACGCACACTGAGAAGTCTATCAATATGTGTTCTTGCTGAGAACGCCGCACCTTCAAATACCGCACGCATCATGTGCTTTGTCTCATGAAAACTTGTGAGTCCAATAAAACTCGCCTTTGCCAAATGATGTGTGTTAGACGCAAATAAAAACGGCAAATAATACACTTCACAGTCTGACGGGTCAACACTCGCCACCATTTTGTTGACATCTGCATAGTTACTTCCGTTCGGGAAGCTGCTTCCTGAAATATTTTTGAGCATCCACTCCAGATTCCCAACTCCGGTTGCTGAGCATTCTTCAATCAAATAGTATCCCGGAATTGCGTATAGCGAGTTCATGGCTATGGCTGTTCCTGTGATTGGTGTTTTAGAGATAAATTCATTTATCGACCATGTTCCCGTGATTGTACACATATGCTCAGGCTCGGTCACAGCCATGGCGATAGCACAGGCATCTATGTCAAACATGCCGCCCGCAACGGGTGTGCCTACATTAAGCCCTGTTTGCTTTGCTGTTTCCTGCGTAATGCTTCCGCAGTGATCTGCCGAATACCGTATAGGCGCGAGTTTGTCATAGACTTCGCCAATTCCGTATGCTTCAAGCAGGTCTTTATCAAAACGAGCATCTTTTACGTTCATAAGTGCAGAACCGGAAATGTCGGTCGCCTCGCAGAACGCCTCACCTGTGAGCCTGAAACGTATGTAGTCTTTAACAGAGAACACCCATTTTGTGTTGTCATAGACAGTTCTTTCATTGTCTTTCATCCAAGCAAGGAGCGGCGCCTGTTGACATGCAATCACCTGCTGACAGAGGCGCGGATACAGCTTGTCAAATGTGCCGTCTTTTTTCCACTTCTCAGGATATTGCCAAGCTCTGTTGTCGGTAGAGATAATGCCATTATAGGCGGGTTTTTCATCTTTTCCCCATGCGTAAAGCCCTTTACCGTGACCGCAGACCGCTACGCCTATTACATCATTTGGAGAGATTCCTGTCTCTTTGAGCACTTTTTTTATACATGCACAATTTTGAAGCCACAATTCTTCCATGTCCCTCTCAGTATGCCCCGGCCGGGGGGTGAGCAACTTAGTGGATTCAGATGCCACACCATGTTGCTTTCCGTTTATATCGAATATTGCCGCCTTAATGAGTGTGCCGCCATTGTCAAGACCTATTGCGTATTTGTTCACAATTTGCCCTCCATTTCGATAGTATAAATAGTTGATTAATATTATAGCAGATAATGAGCAGTTTGCAAGATATGCAGGATAAAAAACATCTTGCACATGCGAAATTTATGATACTATAAAACACAGTTTACATTATCATAAGTTAATATGCAAAGAGAGCAAACAAGTTTTTTACATATTCACCTTGCATGTATGTGTGCGCCCCAAAGTTGCATTGGCGCATACAAAATTTTACGATATAATGATAGTGCAGTTTGATAATTTCGTAATTATCGACGAAGTTCACAATTATCATTCAGTTATTGGCTATCGCCATACTAGCCTTTATAGCTTGCCGGATTTGCCACCAGCTCTTTGATTAATTCTGTGTTGTTTTCATCTTTTTTGATATTTAACTCCATGTGTAAATCTTTCATTGTATCCACAAAGGTATATGTGCCCACGGAATAAAAGCCTTCATGATATGGTTTTTTTTCATCACAGATTTCGCCAATGACTTCATAGGCTTTCGTGCGGTCGGGAACGAAGAACGCAACATTCATAACCCCTTCACCGTTTTTGTCTAAAAATCTTTTCCACGGATTATTTCCTGTGCCGGGACCAAAAATCTCCAGCGCAACTCCTCCATCCAACTCATAGACCAGAAAATCCTGCGCTTCAAAGTCATCCGGTTTCCCATCTGTGTATGTCGGCATGTCGCTGAATGCCGGTGTTTTGCACCTATTGGGTCTCTTGCCCAGTATATGCGTCCACTTCTTTTCGCATTTTTCAAGATCCCATGTACATATACATACTTGTTTGATTAAGGTCGATCCTATTCCTGCCATATTAATGACCTTTCCTTTCTCGGTGTACCTATAATTTTTCCTACTCTTTGCTTTTGTTTTCAGCTTCTTCTGCTTTTGCGGCTGCATCTGCAACTACGCTCCCGGCTATGAACAGCACACCAAAAAGAGCTGCCACCACCGCCCACATGTTCAAGTCTCCAAACACACCGGTGCTCAACAAACCTACCAAAGCACCCACCATGTAGATTACACCGGCCACAATGCCGCCTTGCTTTTTCCCTTTGCGTGTTTTAAACCCAACGATTGCACCAATCAGAACTGCAGTTGCCAGAGCCGCTCCGCCTACTCCACTGAAACCCTCATATTCTGCAGTAGATTCAATGATGAAAGCTATATATGACTGAAATGCGACTATAAGGAAAATTATAATACTGATGTAAAATGCGACCGTCTTAATTGATTGTACAATTTCTCGCCAAGTCACCTCTATGCCCTCTCTAACCTTTCACTGAACCCAGAACCAAACCTGTTGTGAAGTATTTTTGCAGGAATGGGTATATCAAAAGTATAGGAATTATAGCCAGAAACATTTGTGCTGCCGCTGTCGTTCTCGCATTTACCAGCCCGAGCAGCAAAGCCAGGTCTGCAGATATGTTTGTCGCATTGCGGAAAAATGCCTCAATATTTATGACAATCGTTTGAAGATAACTTTGCAGTGGGTAGTTTTCGACCCTGTTCATGTATATTAAGCCATCAAACCAGCTGTTCCAATGAGCTACAAACGAAAATAGTGTGACCGTTGCCAGTGTTGGTGTCGAGACAGGGAGCACCACTGATACCAGCGTGCGTATGTGGCTTGCACCGTCCACATATGCCGCCTCTTCAAGTTCAGGCGGAAGCGAGCGTATGTAGTTCATTACAACAAGCATTGAGAATACAGGAAGTGCCCCGGGAAGAATGAGTGACCAAATGCTGTCTATGAGTCCCGTGAAACGAACAATCATAAACATGGGAATCAGTCCTGCATGGAATAATATTGTTACGACAAAAAACCACGAGTAGACATTACGTAATTTGAAATGCCTTTTTGCTTTTGACAGTGGATAAGCTGTCAGAATAATTAACAAAAGATTAATAGGAACACCTATGGCAACCCTTTGCAAAGACACCAATAACGCTCGCATAAACTGATTACCTTGCAAGATGAAATCGTAAGCTCCTGTGTTAAATCCCATAGGCCAAAACATGACTTGATTAGCCTGCACGTACCTGCTGTGCGAGAAAGATATAGCTAACTGATTTACAAAAGGTAAGATACAGATTAGCGCTGTAGCAGTAAGAAACACTGCATTACAGAAAACAAATACTTTTCTGGATGGTGATGATTTATGCATTGTGACACCCCCTAAAAAATCTTGTATCCGGCTGCCTTGCCCGCCAGAAAGTACGATAGCACGACAAACACGAGGGATACTGCAGATCTAAACAATCCTGCTGCGGTACTGAGCGCAAACTGTGCCTGCTCTATGCCAAGCCTGAAAATGAACGTATCGAGTATATCACCTGTCTCCATAACAACGGGACTGTACAAGTTGTAGATTTGGTCAAACCCTCCATTTAGCACGTTTGCCATACTCAGGACGGACAAAAGAATTATCACAGGTGTGATTCCGGGCAAAGTTATATGCAACGTTTGTTTCCACCTATTTGCGCCATCAATCATTGCAGATTCATATAAAACAGGGTCGATGGATGTCAAGGCTGCAAGATATATTATCGAAGCAAAACCAAAGCCTTTCCAAACATCAGTGACAACCATAGTAATGGGGAACCAAAATCTGTCCCCAAGAAAAAATGGAGGGTCTATACCAATGCCGGAAAGCAAAATACCAATAGCCCCACTGCTTGGTGAAAGGAGTTCTCTAAAAATACCTGCAAGTATAATCCACGATATAAAATGCGGCAAGTAAACTAATGTTTGCACGGAGCTTTTAAATTTTCTGTTTCTAACTTCATTGAGAAGCAGTGCAAAGATGACCGGCACAACGATGAGCAGTACCATCTTCGACACTGCAATTATAACTGTATTTCTGATAACGGGCCAAAAGTTGGGCAACGAAAACAATGTTTGAAAATTTGCCCATCCAATCCACTCAGAGCCGAACAATCCATGTGCCGGATTAAAGCGCTGAAACGCAATGGCTGTGCCTGCCATCGCACCGTAGCTATAAATAGCGACAAGCACCAGTGAAGGGATCAACATAAGGTGTAATGGGAGTTCTCGGAAGAACGCCTGCCGCTTCGCTAATGATTTGTTCATTTAAGCTGCCTCGCTTTCTGTAAAGTTATGTGTAGTTGCGAGTATTGAATAATCAAGGGCTGTGCGGGCGGAATAAATCCCGCCCGCGCAATACACTGATATAACTAATTTGGGAACATTTCATTCAACTCGTCAAGAACTTGCTGACCGCCCATATTGAGCCAGTCTTGAACAAACTGGTCAAACGCTTCCAGTGGTCTTGCTCCGGTTATGATATCGGTGAACACCGCATTCATCTCGGTTTCAAACAGGGCTACCATTTGCAGCCATATTTCAGGGCGCTCTGCTCCCATTATGCTGTACACCATTTGTCCGCGATCCTTATATTCAAGAGCAATTGCCATCGAGCCTCTCTCAAACATTTGACCCCATGTGCCGTAGCGAGTTGGATCTGTGTTTATTCCTGTTTCAAACTCTTGCACAAAATTAAAGAACGGCAACACAGCGGCAGACAAGTCTGATGCGTCATTTGCAGCGAGTGCAGGAAGAAGTTCCGGTGCGAATAGTTCGTTCGCAATGTGCAGATATACCGGCACGAGCCTGTATTGCTCTTCCGCCCAGTAGCGTTCGAAATAGTCGAGGTTGCCTGATTCATAGACAATGTAGTAGTAGAGGTTGAGAATCTTCATAAATGCTTCCGGATGAGTTGCGTTAGCGTTGAGCATGAAGAGCCTTTCAGGTGTTTCATTATTTTGAACACCAATTCTGACCTCACGACCTTCAGCTACGGGTACCGGGAATGGGCGTGTAACTATACCCTCTTCTTCAAAGAGCATATTGAATGGCCACCATGTTCCCCAGTTCATGTGGAACATCATGCCGATTCTTCCCGTTGCAATGTCGGGGATTAGTGCAGCTTGGTCTTTAACTACAAATTCCGGATCAATCAAACCTTCTGCAAACATGTCACGAAGAACTTCAAGAGCATCTCTGACTCCCGGCTGAATCCATCCGTGAGTGATGAGACCATCCTCACCGCGATAGAATACGTCCTGACCGCGAACAGGCACTCCAAACGAGCTTGCAAGTCCTGCTATGTTACCAAAGTCAGTGAGCGTTAGGTTCTGGCTGAGTCCAAGGCCAAATGTACTTCCATCTCCTGATGTAAATTGACGTGCAAGTTCAATCATTTCATCGACTGTTTCAGGTGGCTGACCACCCGCTTCAGCGAGCCAATCTTCACGAATCCAGAGATAGACTGCTTGATGGAAATTGTCAACTATTGACGGGAATGCGTAGAGCCTTCCATCGATCGTTGCACCATCAAAGCCGCCGGGGAATTGAGCTCTGTAAGCCTTGATACCGTCAGCGGCATAGCTCTCAAGCATATCTGTGAGGTCGTACAAGAAGCCGGCTTCTTGAGCTTGGTGGAACCAGGTGGGTTCACCGATCTCAAAAATGTCCGGCAAATCGCCTGATGCGAGTGCTACTTGCATTCTATTTAAGAACGCATCTGTCATAATGTCTGCTGAAAAGGCTACTTCGAGTTGGATGTTGAGATCTTCCAGAATTCTACGTGACCAGCGATTATAATCGTAGTTGTCTCCGTCGAAGAATCGCTGAACCGCAGAGGCTTGAACTGCCCACGTTACAGTGACGGTTTCTCCATAAGGAGTGGGGAATCCATCATACCCTGAAGGAGCTGCCCCATTCCCCGCGTCATCTGCACACGCAGTCAAGGCAAAAGCCAAAATGAGCATGAGTGCGAGGATTGAAATGCGTTTGAAATGTGTTTTCATTTTCTACTGTTCCTCCTTTAAATTTTGCAGGTTTTGGTGATAACCTACTCTTGCCACGTGAAGACAGAAATGTTTGTGAACACGTTTTCACAAATTTAGCCAATTATTTCTAATTTGTAAAAAATATATAAACACTTGCTTCACAACTTGATTTTAATATTATCACGCCTTTTTGAAATATGCAATATAAAAATGTAAGTTTTGATAATTTTTTTGAAAAATATGATAAATATTTATAGATTATCTACAATTTTTTATTCAAGGCATACAGTCTTGACATTGTTCATTATGTATGCTACTGTATTCATAATCGCGTGTGCAGCAAAAGTCGTATTTTAATGATTGATGCACAAAATGACAATTCCTTTCATAAGTCGTTTTGTGCTGAAATAACACATAGAAGGAATGGTTGTTTATATGCAAAGGTTAAATAGTAATGAAATTGCCAGGCTTGCCGGAGTTTCACGAAGTACGGTGAGCCGTGTGGTGAATGGTTATAGGAATGTGCCTCTGCAAACCAGAGAAAAAGTTATGAAGGTCATTAATGACAATGGTTATTACCCACTGTTATCCGGTCAATTGCTTGCGGGGAAAAAAACAGGGACGCTCGGTTTCTTTTGGATTTCCAACACTGCTGTTGCCAACGATATGCTATGTAGCGAATATTTTGCCAGAGTCACTGAAAGTGCAGCCGAGCTCGGTTATCTGGTACTCACTTGCATAGTAAAAAACCTCAGTGATCAGGAGAACGTTGAACTGATTAAACGCGTGTTCATGCAAGGCAGAGTTGATGCGGGCATCTTTATTGGAGCTAAAAACAACGAGCCCCTTATTGAGGAACTCATAGCAAAAGACAAAATTATCGGGGTTTTTGACCATTTTCACCCTGACAGAGGTGAACAAAACAGGATTTCAGTGAATTACGAGATTGAAACCGGAGTTAAAATTATTGACTATCTTTACGAGCTGGGTCACAGAAAAATTGGCATCATTGATGGAGACATGAGCCGATACTGTATGCTCAAAAGACACGAGGGCTTTCTGACAAGCATGCAGCAGCATGATATAGAGATGCGTGGTGAGTGGATGTTTTACGCTGACATTTTTAACGACTGCGATGCCGGTTATTCGGCAGCAAAAAGCCTTTTAAAAAGTAACGAGTGGCCGTCTGTTATATGCGCCGGCAATGATTCCATAGCTTTTGGTATTTACAGGGCACTTGAAGAGGATGGAATCTCAATACCCGAGCAAATATCTGTAATTGGTATAGACGGGCACGGGTTGGGCGAGTTTTGTTCACCACCTTTGACAACTTTTGCGTATGACTACAAGAAAATGTTTTCCTCCTTAGTCAGACGCACCATTGCTGCCGTTGAGCAGGAAACAGATTATCAGACTACCGAATTTATTTCCGGCAAGCTCATTGAAAGAGGTTCTTGCAGAAGGCTATAGGCAACATAGAGGGCTGTGAACTTGGTTATAGAGCACGCTCTCTAGAATATTATATGTTAACAGAAAGGATTATTAATTATGGCTGGAATTATTGGCACAAACGTTATGACACAGGTAGGTTTTATCGTCAAGGACATCGAGAAAAGCAAAAAAAAGTTTGCGGAATTTTTCGGTATTGAGCCTCCGCCCCACTTTGATGGAGGCAAGTTTGAAGTGACCGGAACCACTTACATGGGCGAGCCTGCACCTGACGCCAATTGTCTGATGGCTTTCTTTGATGTGGGGCCGAACTTGCAACTCGAACTTATTCAACCAAATGGCGTGAAGAGTGTCTGGCAAGATTTCTTGGATGAGCGCGGCGAGGGTATACATCATTTGGCCTTTAATATTAAAGGCATGGATAAATGGATTGTCGAATGTGAGAAATTTGGGTTAAAATGCTTGCAGCGCGGTAAATATGGCGATGGTGGCGGTGAGTATGCATATCTGGACGGCTACGAGGACATGAAGTGCCTTGTTGAGTTATTGGAGAGTTATTAGTTAATCGGAAGGGAATGATCGTTAATATGAACGTGGCAATTATCGGGGCAACTCAAGGTCTCGGACTTGAGCTCACTAAAAAATTCCTCACAGAGGGGCATCGTGTCGCTGCAGGCATCCTTGAGCGGGAGGCTCCCCCCGCTCTTGCAGAGCTCGCAGTCATGTATGGCGATAATCTCATGGTTTTTAAGGCTGATGTCACTGACGAGGCTGAAATTATCCACGGTTCCGGTCTTTGCAGGGAGTTTTTTGGCGAAATTGATGCACTTTGCAATGTTGCCGGCGTCTTGCTTTCGGGTGATAGGGTCAACGAAATTCATGAGTGTGATATTGCCGAGCTTCGCAAGTCTTTTGACGTGAATGTTGTTGGTGCAATTATTGTTGCCAAAGCGTATTACCCTGTTATGAAGCGAGGCGGCATGATTATCACAGTCACTTCCGAGGGGGTTGGTGTATATAGCTGTGGTTCCTGGGTTCCCTGCTATGCGCTATCAAAGATGGCGGCAACCAAGGTCTCAGGTATTTTTAACGCCTCAATTGACGATGTTGATTTTTACTCGATTCATCCGGGGCGCATGAATACCGAAATGGGCAGGACTACTGCACAGATTGAGGCATCCGAATCTGCTGATGGTTTTTACGAGATTATGATAGGAAACAGACCTGTCTCCCGTGATACTTTTTATGTTGATTATAAGGGCAAACCCATGCCTACATAAGAATAAAATGCTCATCACTCGCAAATGGACAGCTTTTAATAATTGCATATCCTACTCTCATCGATTATGTACATTATTTAATAAAATTTGTTTTATGAAAGGAATTGTGTTTTATGCCAAAGTATGAGTTTCCGAAAGATTTTAAATGGGGGACTGCTACTGCTTCTTATCAGATTGAGGGTGCAGTGAAACAAGATGGGCGAACAGAAAGTATCTGGGACCGTTTTTGTCAAATGCCCGGTAATATTCTACGGGGAGACACGGGTGAGGTGGCAAATGACCACTACAACCGTTATAAGGAAGATGTAGCACTTATGAAGGAACTGGGGCATACTGCGTATCGTTTTTCTGTATCATGGTCACGTGTTTTACCTGACGGCGTTGGAAAAGTCAATGAGAAGGGCTTGCAGTTTTATTCCGATCTCGTTGACGAGCTTATTTCCGCAGGAATCGAACCTTTTCTTACCCTTTATCACTGGGATCTGCCACAAGTTTTGCAGGACAAAGGTGGTTGGCAAAATTCCGATTGCGTGAAGTGGTTCGAAGAATACAGCAAGGTTCTCTTTGATAAACTCGGTGGTCGCGTGAAATACTGGAGCACTTTAAATGAACCTTTCTGCGTTGCTTTTGTCGGCAATTTCTTTGGGGAGCATGCACCCGGAATACGCGACCTCGGCGCATCAATTTTGGTTTCATACAACTTAATGTTAGCACATGCAGCATCCGTAAGACTGTTCAGGGAGATGAAAATTCCGGGAGAAATGGGAATCACTCTCAATTTCACACCATCATATCCTTATACCGATTCTGAGGAAGATAAACTCGCTTCACGTTACAATGATGGTTTCGCTGTCCGCTGGTTCATGGATGCTATCTTTAATGGCTCGTTTCCACAAGATATGCTTGATCTTTTCAAAGAGCGAGGCATTACGCTTCCTGATTTTGCGGATATAGCCTCCGTCGCTGAGGATATAGATTTTCTTGGTGTAAACTATTATCACCCGGCATGGCATCGTTACAATGAACATTCCTGGCCATTTTATGCCGATAACATTAGGCAAGACATTGCTCACACAGATCGTGATTGGGCGATTCATGAGGAAACTCTTGAAAAGTTGCTAATTAGGCTAAAAAATGAGTATAACACTCCTAAGATGTATATTACCGAGAACGGTTGCTCTTACAACGACGCAGTAACAGAAGATGGCGAAGTTCTTGACTACAGCCGCATTAACTACCTAACACGCCACTTTAAGGCGGTTCACAGAGCCATAGAAAAGGGTGTGGACATTCGCGGTTACATGGTCTGGTCATTTTATGACAACTTTGAGTGGGCTTTTGGTCGTTACAGCCGATTCGGTATCGTACACCACGATTTTGATACACTCAAGAGGACACCTAAACAAAGTGCATACTGGATGCGCGATGTTATAAAAAATAACGGACTGGATTAGTTGTGATGAAAAATGTTTTAGTTACCGGGGGTGCCGGGGGGCTTGGGCTTGAGATTGTTCGGCAGCATTTGGAGTTTGGAGACCGTGTTTGGGCGCTCGATATTGGTATGCGTGACGGTCTGGCTGCCCTTATGTCCGAAAATAATAGTGTCAAGTTCATTGAATGCGATATTTCTCGAACCTGCAACGTACAAGCTTCCCTCAAAGATTTAGCGTCTACCATCGGCAAACTTGACTATCTTTACGCTTGTGCAGGAATTTACCGCTTTAGCGAACGAAATGTGCGCTTACCTGAAGTCATACTTGATGATGCCGCCTCTATGTTTGATATAAACGCTGTTGGCTTCCTGCGTGTGTGTCAGGTTTTACTCAGCACCATCAAAGATAACAGCGTCATCATGTGTATTACCTCAGAGGCAGGCAGCATAGGTGAGAACACACGCTATATGGAATATAACTATTGCATGTCTAAAGCCGCAGAAAATATGGCGTGTGTCATTTTGCAGAAACATTTTGATAATGATGGGATAAATGCAAGGGTAGTTTGCATACACCCCGGTTGGCTGCGCACAGAAATGGGTGGTCCCGATGCTTTCGCAAATCCTGAACATTCAGTAGCTCCCAAAGATAGTGCAAAAGGCATCATTGGGATTGCGCGCGACATTGATGCAATTCCTAAAGAGCGCATGTTCATGGACTATAAGCGCATGGATATTAATTGGTAGCGCTATATCAATCAAAGACTCCATTGTTACGATAGCTCATGAGTACACCACATTGCGGCACGCTTTAACAAAAGGCAAACGCTTTCATCTACAAACGTTTCTGAAGTGTGTCCGGGCTGAAAATAGCAAACCCTGCCGTTTCCATAGGCACGCACCCAAACGGCAGGGTGTTTTTTGTCTTTGTAGATATATTCCATGATAACTGCAACATTTGCAAGATTATCCATCTTAAACATATATGGCTCTTCATTTATTGTGAACGAGTCAATCATGTCTACAATTGGATGATCGCATGATTTTACATATTTAAGAGGCTCGATGGGTGGATGCTCAATAAAAGATGCACCCATAAGCTGCAGTAGTTCGGGAAAATCGTCTGCAAGAATGCCATTATGAATAGCAAGTAACGCTCCGCCATTTGCCACATATCCAAGCAACGCCCCTGCAAATTCAGGCGAACCATGCTCCGAAAGCGTGTCTGCATAGTTAATCACCAAATCATACGCCTGCATTTCGCTTAATTTCATAGACTGATATTCTTCCGTCACGTCTATAGTAAAATCAGTTAAAATGCGTTTGATTTCGTCATCCACTCCGGAAAGCGGATGCCACTGTGCCTGTTTGTAATTTCCAATAAGTAAAGCCTTTTTCATATTTATGACCATTCCTTTCTGCTTCGCTCAGGCACAAACGACCATGAATGGTCATAAATATACGTGCATGAACGACGGTTTCGCGCAAGCGAGAGTCGCTCGCACATTTCAATAAGTTTGAATTCATTCAAACTTATAAATACTCCTTTTCTGAATTTGTCTATGGCATTGCTCAAGAAAATCATACCAAGTTATGAGTGTATATGCAATAGGTGTAAACAAATTTTTTTGTGCATCAAAAATTTAGCCAAATCTCGTAAAAACATCAGCGATAAAACTGATGCCTGTTGTCCTGTTCTTTTTTGTCCTGCGCCACAATAATGAGCAGTTTGCAGGGTAGGTATAGAAAATATCTACCTTGTGGATATTGCCATAGTCTGGTAGGGTTAAATTCAAATTTATTGTATATAACCACAAATAAGAATTTCGAAGTGCGAACTGTTTTTACCTTGATTGCAGGAAAGGGATGCATTCTTTATGAACAAAGTGAGATTCATGAAAAGACTACGGCAGGTCGTTTACGTCACTGTCCTGATATTTTTCTTTGTGATACTTGTTTTTCCGTTTTACTATGTATTGAACATTTCTTTCATGTATGAGCGCTATATCAACGTACTTCCTATTTACTATATACCCGTCTCACCCACGCTCTCTAATTATGCACGAGCATGGGCAGATTCCAATTTCTCTCTTTTCTTTTGGAACACCCTTTTATTGTCTGCCGGAGTTCTTGGGATTGTCACCGTTATTTCAACAATGGTTGGATATGCTTTTTCACGCTACCGTTTTTTAGGCAAAGGCATTATGATGGTGCTTTTTCTAATCACACAGATGGTCCCCATAACCCTGCTGCTCATTCCGCTATTTAATGTAATACGATCACTTGGACTCATCAACACAATGACTTCTGTTATAATCACTACATCTGCCAGCCTACTTGCATACTGCTCAATAATGATGCGGGGATTTTTCTCAAATATTTCAGTGCAATTGGAACAGGCGGCTTGGATTGATGGCTGCTCAAAACCACAAGCTGTATACTATGTTATTCTTCCTTTACTTTTACCCGGTCTTGTTGCTACAGGTTCATATGCTTTTGTCAATGCATGGAACAGTTTTCTTTTGCCGCTCATCTTACTTAATGATCCGAATAGTTTCACTCTCACGCTAGGTCTTCGTTCTCTCATAGGGCAGTACACCGTCAACTTCGGACGCCTTGCCGCTGCAGGGGTTATTTGCCTGGTTCCTGCAGTTTTGCTTTTTGCATACATTCAAAAGCATATGGTCGTGGGGCTCACCGCAGGAGCAATCAAAGGGTAGATCCTGCTTTTCCTCTTGAAAACGCTGCGAAATTAAGCGGATAACTCCGCTCAAATTTAATTATTTATAAGGAGAAGGACAATGAAAAAAATACTAATTCCACTACTTCTGGCATCGCTTTTGCTTATCGCCGCGTGCGCCGCAGATGCACCGGGCGATGTTGCAACGCCGGCTGCCCCCGCAGCACCTGCAGATCCGACGACACCTGCGGATGACACAGAAGACGCACCCCCACCAGCAGACACCACAGAGGACCCCATTACACTGACATTTTGGATTAATGACGGTAGCCCCCAATGGATGGAAGTTTGGGACACTGTGCGTGACAACTTTGCAGATGTTGCACCTCACATCACGATTGAAAATCACGGAGTTCCGTGGGCTGATGCACCTAATGTATTCAATGTTGCCGCAGCAACAGGCACACTACCTGACATGGCACATGTCGCGAATCTCATCCATACGAACATGATTAACCTTGGTGTCGTGCGAAATGTGGACGACTTATTTGCAACATATGAGGGAGCAGATAACTTGCTTGTATCACATTTTGAGTTTGTCAGGGGAATGAATCAGGTAGAAGATGGTCTGTGGGGATTCCCAATGTTCGGAACCTCTCATCAATTTTGGTATCGCACGGATATGTTTGAGTCAGCCGGCATTACTGAATTCCCCACCACATGGGATGAATGGTTCGACGCAGTTGAAGCAACTACACGCGACGGTCACTTTGGATTCAGTTTTCGGGGAGGTCCGGGTGGTTGGAATGTAATGCTTGCATTCATGATGGCATATACAGACACCGTAGATTTCTTTGATGCAAACGGAGTTTCTTTCTTAAGACGCCCCGAAGCTCTTGAAGCACTTACACGCTACATAGGCATTTTTCTCAACAATCAAGCTCCGCCTACAGCAGTCGGCAACGGATATACAGAGATGATAGCAGAAGTTACATCACACAACGCTGCAATTGTCTATCATCACCTACAATCAGCTGAACTTTTACGCGAACACCTTGCAGAAGATCTAATTGGGTATGGTTGGATTCCACTTAATTCAAACGGCCGCAGAATCAAATTTGATGATCCCCAGTGCATTGCTATTTTCAATACAGCTGCAGAAGAGAATATGCAGGCAATCTTTGAATATATCCGTTTCTTGTGGACTCCTGAGCAACAGTTTGAAATCGTCAGCCGTGCCGGCGGCGTTCCCACTAACATAAACACCACTGTTGACGACCCGTTCATTATGATGGCTCTTGTGCAAGATAGCGATCCTGCAACAGTTTCAACAAGATTTCCATCTTACATACCGGGCTTTGGTCCTTTCACAAACGAAGTGCTGTCACCAAACCTTCAAGCTATGATGCTTGGAGAACTCGACCCTGCTGTCGCGATTGCGCAGTGGGCGGATGATCTGGAAGCTATGCTCGCTGAGTTTTTGGCAGGCTAGTAACTAAGACTCCCTTCGTGCAGAAACGTCAAATATACTCTGCACGAAGGGATTATATGTTTTGAGAGGTACGACATGAGTACTACAGTCATAGCAACAAAAAAAAAGAAGCTAAAATTAAAGCATTTTGAGCCATATATTCTACTCATTCCTGCTGTTATCTTAATCGCTACGCTTATTTTGTTTCCAATAGGACGGACTTTTGCTTATTCTTTTCAAGAGCTCAACTTACTCAGACCAAACAGATATGGGTTTGTCGGGTTTGATAATTTTCGTGCCTTAGCAGACGATGTAATCTTTCACACTGCTTTGCAAAACAGTATTTTTATAACCGTAATCGTTGTATTTTTTCAGTTTCTCATAGGACTCACTATGGCACTTTTGATGAAAAATATGAAGCGCTGCCGCGGTTTTTACCGCGCAATGGTTTTTGCACCTTGGGCGGTTTCAGGCATTTTAGTTGCTGTTTTATGGCGAATGATTTTTTCCGGCACCACCGGTGTTGCAAACGATTTAATGTTGAGATCCGGTTTAATAGAGACTGCAATCCCATGGGGTGCCAATGGTCAAACTGCAATGATTATGGTTATTGTGGCATCTGTATGGCGCGGAATTCCGTTCTTTGCGATAACGATTATGGCTACACTGACAACCATCCCTGAAGAGTTATACGAGTCGGCGCGTATTGATGGTGGTGGCGCAATTAGGTTATTTTTCAGTATTACAATGCCTTTTTTGCGCGAAACAATCGTTTTGACAACCATGCTCCGTTTTATATGGACATTTAATGATGTTGACCTGGTATTTGCACTCACAGCAGGTGGACCTAACAATGCAACGTTGACCTTGCCGGTTTATGTCACACGCACTGCGGTTGAACATTTAAATTTCGGATATGGTTCAACTCTGGCAATCGCTCTTGCAGGCGTATTGCTTGTATTCTCAATTATTTATCTGCAGCTCGGCAGAACTAACGATGACTTTTCAGCATAGTTTTATGCTACATATATGCTATAAAAATAGATAGGAGAATGAATTAATGGATTATCAAAGCCGATACGATGAAACTTTTAAATTTACACATGCAGTCATATACTCACTTTATCCGATTCCGATGGATGCGCCTTTTTATGACTCTACAATGGGACCCTTTGACACGACAAAGATTCTCTATTGGATGGAGCTCTACGATGAAGATGGATTTATGGGACAATCACCTGTTGGCAGAAACATGCTCACGGATGTGCTTCCCCATGTTCTCACGGGCAAAAGAGAGAGTTATAGCGAAATATACAAGCGTATATACTGGCTCAACCGCAATTACGGTTTCCAATCAGGATCCTTTGCAGATGTGGGCTATTTTGATCGAATAATGCTTGATATACTTTCCAAACGAAAAGGAAAACCTTTGCACCGCTATCTTGGCGCAACACGCGATTGGGTGCATGTCTATGGCAGTGCACACGGCATAAATACTACTATAGACGAACTTTTGACTGAAGCACAGTCTATTAAAGATTTGGGATACACTGTTTATAAGATGAAGGTAGGCACAGACTGGGGACGAGATAAGCAAACAGACGCTGATCGTGTACGGCTTGTCCGTGAGCTCATAGGGTCGGATGCAAAGCTTGCGGTGGACGCAAATCAAGTTTGGACAGCGGATGAAGCTATGGAGTTTTTTGAACTCATAGAAAAATATGATATCTGTTGGTATGAAGAACCTGTCCATTCCCATGAGATTGTTGAGCTTGAAAAAATATGCAAACTATGCCCTGTTCCTGTTTCTATGGGTGAATCTCTCAGGAGCAGCCACTTTTTTAAAGTTTATGCCGATGCCGGGGCTAAAATGCTCCAAGGCAACGAGATGTTTCACGGATTTGACGACTGGCTCAAAGTTCGCGAACTAGCCAAGGAGCGTGGTCTCTGGTTCAGTGGTGGTGGCTTACCTGTTCACTGTGCATACATGGCTACATCGGACGAAAAGTGTTATCAAGAGCATCTCAAACCCACGAATGACCCTGTTATGCGCTATATGCTGATAAAGCCTGAGGAGAAAAATGGCAAATTCATAATTCCGGATACTCCGGGCGTTCCGATGACACCGGATTGGGATAAGCTTCACGGAGACAATTATGTAGAGAGTATAAATTACTATTATCCAACTGAAAATTCAAACTATAGGCAGATTTAATCGTCAAAATATGATATTATTAGTCTTCAGCATGATAAAAGAAAGGCATGATATAGCTTATGGCACATAAAATTGTAATAGCTGACTGCGACCATAACGATATTGATATTGAAAAAGTCATATTATCTGAGAATGGGCTTGATTGTGACTGGCGAAAGTGTATCACCGAAGATGAACTAATCAAAGGTTGCACTGATGCGAGCGTACTCATCATTCAGTATGCAAAGGTGACTCGCCGGGTTATGGAAAAACTTCCCGATTTGAAATTAGTTATCCGTTATGGTGTTGGTTATGATACTGTTGATGTGCCGGCTGCGATGGAATTGGGTATAGAGGTCTGTAACGTGCCTGATTATGGTACAAACGAAGTTGCTGACCACGCCCTCGCCCACACGCTGTGTCTGCTTCGCAAGCTGTACAAAACCAACTCCGATATAAGATCCGGCGAGTGGAACTTCATAAGCACAATGCCCATAAGGCGCATTAACTGCCTGACAGTCGGTGTTATCGGATTTGGACGCATTGGTAAGCAGTATGCAAAGCGAATGGAAGCATTTGGGGCAAAAATAATTGCCTATGATGTGAGGGAGGTAGAAGCGCCATCTTACGTCTCCCTTGTGAGCTTTGACGAGCTTTTGTCGGCTTCAGACATCATCTCTATCCACTGCCCGGCAGACAATAATCTTAATCTCATCGGAGAAAAAGAATTTGAGTCAATGAAAGATGGTGTTTATCTCATAAATGTCTCTCGTGGTGGGATTATTGACGAAGAAGCTCTTGACAATGCACTTTCATCAGGCAAGGTTGCAGGTTGTGGGCTGGATGTTGCTTTAAAAGAACCGCTACCTTCCAATCATCCTTTACTACGCCACGAAAACCTGACCGTCAGCCCGCATATGGCTTGGTATTCAGAAGATTCGGCACAAGAATTAAAGCGAAAAGTAGCGTTGGAAGCGACACGTTTTGTCAAAGGGGAAAGCGTGCTGTATTCGGTTATTACAAATTCAACAAATTAAGGAGCTGATACTTTGTGAAAGCAATAATATTAAAAGCCCCAAAAACAGTAAATTTCTGCGAAACTGCAGATCCGGAAATCCGTGACGGCTTTGTGAAAGTGAAGGTTGCTTTTGCCGGAATCTGCGGCGGTGATGTCAATGTTTACAATGGCACCCACCCACGCGCAAAGCCTCCGCTCATTATGGGGCACGAGATGTCCGGAACCATCGCAGAAGGTCACCCCACGCTCCCTGTTGGCACACCTGTAACAGTTAATCCTTTAATCATGTGTGGTGAATGCTTGCAATGCAAAACGGGCAACAAACATGTGTGTAAAACTCTCAAACTTTATGGAATCGACCGAGATGGTGCAATGGGACAGTACATGCTTGTTCCGACTCATAGTGTCGTCGCACTTTCGGACAAACTAAGCTTAAAGACCGGAGCGCTTGTTGAGCCTGTTGCGATAGCAGTACACGCTACACGAGAGACTGACTACAGGCCGGGCGACAATGCTCTTATATTCGGTGCCGGTCCTATCGGTCTTGCAATGGGGTTAACTCTTCGCGCATTCGGCTGCACAAATCTTGCTATCGTAGAAATAAATAAAAAAAGGCTCGAATTTGCCAAAAATTTGGGTTTTGACACGCTTGACCCTGAAAGCTGCGATATTGTAACCAAAGTGTTGGAGCGCACACAAGGCAACGGTGCAGACCATGTTTATGACTGCGCCGGGCACCAATCTATTGCAGATATTCTTCCACAGGTTGTGCGAATAAAAGGAAAAATTACCATTGTCGCTCATTATAAAAAGCCACCTGCCATGGATTTTGTTTTAGGCATGTTTAAAGAGTTTTCGATACATTTTGTGCGTGTCTACAGGGACGAGGACTACACTATCGCCGCTGATTTGCTTGCCGAAGAACCCGCCTTCGAAAAACTCGTGACAGACGTCCTCAGCCCACAAAACCCACAAAAAGGCTTTGATAAGATTCTCGACCCTACTACCGACTCTGTAAAAATTCTATTCGACTTCGCACTCGCTCTTCCTGCATAAGATTGCAAAAACGACAACATTCGAAGGGGATGGTTAAATTTGAATAATTTATTTGATTTAAGTAATAAAACAGCCATTGTCACCGGTGGAAGCCGTGGGCTTGGTCTGGCTATTTCCCTAGGGCTCGCAGAGTGTGGCGCAAATATCGCAACAGTGTCCAGAGAAGCTTCCGCTGAGCTTGAGAATAACATTTCTAAATTTGGCACGCAGGTTAAGTCTTATACCCTTGACTTGCAAAATTTTGATGGTTACGATGATTTTATCTCGCGGGTGCTCTCAGATTTTGGTTCTATAGACATTTTAGTCAACAACGCAGGTGTCCAGCGCAGGCACCCGGTTCTTGAGTTTCCTCCTAATGATTTTGACTTTGTTTTAGATGTCAATTTAAAAGCCCCGTTTTTGCTTTGCCAGAAAGCTGCCAAAGTAATGATAGATAAAGGATACGGCAAAATAATAAATATTGCATCACTACTGTCATTTCAAGGAGGGCTCACTGTGCCCGCATACACTGCAAGTAAGTCTGCAGTTCTTGGATTTACAAAAGCTATGTCAAATGAGTGGGCAAAACTGGGCATCAATGTCAATTGCATTGCCCCCGGTTATTTTGCAACTGATATGAATGAAGCTCTTTTGGCCGACGAAAATCGAAACCGTCAAATCTTGGAACGAATTCCTAAAGGTCGGTGGGGCACTCCCGAAGATATTGCCGGTGCCGCTATTTTCCTGGCATCAAAGGCTTCAGACTATATAAGTGGAACAACAATTGTCGTTGACGGTGGTTGGATGGGAAGGTAATTTAAGTGGCATACAGCGTAGTACTCTGTGATGACAATAAAAATATCAGAGCATTTTTGCGCTTTGTTCTCTCAGAGCAGCACAACATAGATTTTGTTGCCGAGGGAGAAAACGGAAGCGATGCTGTACGGCTTTGCCGCGAGCTAAGCCCCGCGTTACTTTTAATCGACATTGAGATGGCTACGAAAACAGATGGCATAGATGCAATTGAAGAAATCCGCACTTTTAATTCCGAGATAAAAATTATTGTTATCACCGTTTACGATAATGACGATTTCGTTATAGATGCTTTTGCACGCGGTGCTGACAATTTTTTGTTAAAAGACCAAACTCCTGATGAGATTCTGGCTATCATAGACAGTACAATTAACGGTCAGTCAAACATTTCTCAAATAGTTGCGCAAAAGCTAAAAAACTATATAGCCCGTAATGTGCACAAGAAAAATACAAATGAAACCAATTACATTGAGTCCGTGCGAATTCTTTCTCTACTCACAAACACTGAACTTGACATTTTAATCTTACTCAGGCAGGGGTTGACTCGGAAAGAAATTTCCGATATAAAAATGGTAGAGCTCGGTACTATAAAAACCCATATCACCAATCTTTTAAAAAAGTTTGAGAACAATCGCTCTTCTGACTTAATCAAATATCTTGAAAATATGGGCTTTTTTGATTTTCTGGACACGATAAGAAGATAGGAATGCAAGTCCCTCGATGCAACTAGTATTTACTAGCGGAGAGTTTTATGCTTATAATTTCTTCTCTACTGGTTTTCTTGATTTCAATATCTGTAATAACAATATTTACCATCCGCTCTTATATAAAAAACAAAGCCGAGAGTGGGTGCTTGATTGTTGCGATAATCGGCTTCAATTTGACAAGCCTATCTATTTGCTTGTACTACGCATTTCACAGAAGCAGTAACTACATTCTAAATAGATTTTTGTTTTTGCAACAAGACGTGCTTGTTTTTTTGCGGCAGTATAGAATGTCTCTGATTGAAGTCAGCAACTTGTTAAATGCGGGGCGACTTTTATTCATTGTTGGGATATATTGTTTTGTGGCGTTGATTATTGACCGAAAGTTGAGTTTCAAAAAGGATGCTATTCTAATTTTTCCTTTAATTTTCATTATTTTGAATATCAGCCCAATTTACATATTTTTCATTCGTCTGCTGAGGACTTTTTCGCCTTCTTTGTTTCACTATGCACTCAATGCATTCGATAACTTCGGGACTATCAGCTTGATTGCAGCTTTAGTTAGTCTTACAATTAGACTTATTTTTTATTATTTTCAAAGCGACAATCCCAGGCTAAAAAGAAGTGTTCTTTTGCTTATTGTTGGGCTTGTTCTTGTTTGGGTCGGATATGTTTTCATTTTTGACCTTACTCCGACTTCAATGGCTAATGTCTTTAGAGCATCACTTTCTTTGGACGCTTTTACAAGAGTTGCCATGACCGCCCAGCTTCAAGGGCTTTTACCCGGATTAATTGCATTTTCTATTTTTATAATAGTTTTTTCATATCTGCTTTTGATTTTTTCTTCGTTGGATGTTCTGCGCCATCACAACCAGCAGAAAGTAGGCAACATAACTTTCAATAAAAATATCAGCATTAGTAACGTTCAGAGCCTTATACCCTTTCTGCACACTTTGAAAAATCATTTAGTGTCACTTCATCAGTTTGAAAGCATAATGACTAAAGAGAACTTTGATGAAACCCAGCCTATGGTGAAGTCTATTTCAAAAGAAATTTCTGACATCGTAGATAATATTTACGATAATTCATGTGAGATTAAACTCTTCATTGTCAGATGTGATGTCTGCGAGTGCTTATCTAATGCTATAGAAAGCGTACAATTTACCAATGATATAACGATACACTTCGAGCACAGCGGACCAATATATGCAATGGTAGACCCTAAAAACATTTGCCACGCTTTTGAAAATATTTTGCTCAACAGTGCCGATGCCTGTAGTACACGCGAGGAAGGCGAGATAAAAATAGTAATAAGCGAAAAAGCACGTTTTGTGAAGATAATTATTTCGGATAATGGCATTGGCATCGCTAAAGAGAATCTAAATCATATCTTCAATCCATTCTTCAGCTCAAAGCAAAATTCTCAAAGCTGGGGCATGGGGCTTTACCATGTATCGCAAGTAATTAAAGCTCACAGCGGCTGGATAAAATACAAAAGCGAGCCCGGTGTAGGAACAGATGCAGTAATATTTATTCCTACCGGGAAATGAATATACCTAATCTTGCAAGCAGTACGAAAGCGCAAGCATATTCTCACGCAACTTCATATCTTGCGTGTTTTGCTTCTCTCGTAGTTGCGTATAGTAGAATCTTAAGTAGCGTGACAGGGTTTGTTGCAGGCTTTTGTATGCTCTCAATAATGCGCTATATTCCATCTCCTCCACTATTTCGTCTAAGAGTCGTGCACTGTCATCCGCAGCTATTACTTTTTTTGCAAAAACCTCATCAATTTTTAAAAATAAACAATTGGAAATAATTCTTTCTTATCATAAATCAATTTTTTTTCTGCAATACTATTTTTTATGTAACGCTCAAACCATTTTGGTGAATTTTTTTTTATGTAACAAACATCATTTATTTTTTCTGCAATAAAATCGGGCTGGCTCCCTGAATTGTCATAGATAACTGCATGATGCGCTTCATGGATTACTTCAAGCATTAAACGCATACACCTGTTATAACGTGACACAATTTTATCAATTGGAACATCATGACCACCTTGAATTACTCTCATTTTTACTCGCTCAATATTAATTTTAGAATCTCCTGTTGATACGTAAATAACATGAACAAAATAACCCTTTGATTTTGCATAACAAATGAAATCAAGTTTTTCTCTTTTAGACAATACAGTTTCAAATGAAAATGAATTGCCTTTTGCAACTTCGTAAAATCTACGCTTTTCGGCTTTACGAGCGGCGTTTATATAAGCATCCTTATTATTTCTATCTTCTAGTCGAACTAAATTATCGGGGCAAATAAGATTCTCGGAGCATTGCCCCATTCTAATGTAATTTTCTATAATCGTTGATTTTCCAGACCCATTTGGACCAGCGAAAACCCATATTTGTTTATCATTTACAACCAAGCCATTTCACCCCGTTTACTTAGAGAATGATTCATTCAAATCTTGCATCATTCTTTCTGTAGATTTATCCACGGACTCTTGTAAGGCTTCATGTACCTTCTTGTAAGGCTTAACTTCCATTTTATTTGAAATTTTTGCTGTTTCTCGCAGTTGTGCTTGAACTTCTTGTGGAATCGGCTGCGCTTCTTCTTGTTCATTTTTCCAGGCAAGTCTATTTTTAGGTATAATAGGTGTAAGGATATGTGAAGCGTTTGCTTTGTCCGCTACATTAAACACATTGAGTCCGTTATGATATTTTTCATTTATCCTACCTGCACCACGTACCCTCGTAGCCACTAATGCTGATTTTTCAATGCTACGAAGGTAGGTATCGCCTATACGTTGATTCTTCCCTCGCGAAAACATCGCTTGACATTCTAAATCATTCACTACAATAACATGAGGTTCCGCAGATAAGGTTTTGGAACGCAATCTTTTTTTAGACATATTGCCACCTCTCTTTTACATGCGTATGAATCAGTATACGTAAGGTGATATTCCCTGTTTCAAATTTTTTATGCTTATTTGAAGTTAAAACACATTACTATTACAGATAGTATATCATAAACCGTGTCAGAATCCTACAATATTTTTTGTAAATAATAAACACCGCAGGCAACGCAAAACGCCCATTGTATGAAGTAACCGCAACGGACGACCCCACGGACATAAATGAGGACGAGGCATTCTCAGGACGACCCGGAAACTAAGTGTCCGGAGGTGTACTTAAAATTAATTTTCCCTCACGAACTATTCCCAATAAGTGAATTTTTTCAATTTTGAGAGCTCTTCAATTATCTCGGCAGGCACTGTTTTCTTCATGCACTCCACACCTTCTTTTAACTGCGCCATATTGTCAAAAGAGGCAATCGGCACTGCGGGGAAGAGTTTTTCAGCTATGATATACATGAGAGCCATGTCGATATATGTGTAGTTCCCTTGCTTGGCTACAGACACAAGTCTCTCAAAAATCGCATCGTTTGAAGGCGAGTTATACAAGTCCGCAACGCCTGCCGGAAGGTTCTCACCTGCGGCACGTCTGGTGAAGTACCCTTTTGCTACCGACATGTATGCCATAACATTCATGCCCGTTTGAGCGCTGTATGCGTGAGTATCTTCATCCATGAGTATAAATGATTTGTCAACCAGGTTATAGAAGTTTATGTCTGCGAGGCTCCACATCAATTGGTTGCAGACAAAACCCTCAAGTCCTGCTGATTTGCTATACTCTTGTGCCTCTTTTATGCGTGGGAGTTTCCAGTTTGAACAACCGTAATGGCGTATTTTCCCCGCTTTGCGCGCCGCATCAAGACATTCCATGATTTCCGTTACAGGGGTGTTTGGGTCGTCTCGATGCAGGAAGTATAAGTCGATATAATCTGTGTTAAGGAGCTTTAGGCTACCTTCCAGGTCTTCATTGATATCCTTTGCGTTAACGCGCGGTTTGTCCATATGACCCCACTTGGGATGCGCACCTTTTGTAGCAAGAACCACCTTTTGGCGATTACCGGTCTCTTTAAACCAGTTACCAATGACATACTCGCTAAAACATTCAGGACTGTTACCCCATTCTCCATAAATTTGCGCAGTGTCAAGGAAATTTCCGCCGTCATCCAAGAACTTACTCATCTGGGCTTTAGCGTCATACTCAGACATTTCAGTGCCATAATTGACCGTCCCCATACAAACCGGGGAGACAGACAGTTCTGTGTTGTTTAATTTTCTGTAATTCATAATAATTTTTCCTCACTTATTATCCCTGTTTTCATTTTATCTTTTGCCGAAGATTTTCGAAAGGCATTCTAAGTTTCCAACCAATTAGTATGATACATCTCACCGCGCGGTTTGTCTACCCTTTCGTATGTGTGTGCACCGAAATAATCTCGCTGGGCTTGAAGTAGGTTTGCCGGTAGTCTTGCTGTGCGGTAGCCGTCGTAGTATGCGAGTGCACTTGAAAAGGCAGAGATTGCCACTCCGTGTGTGATTGCTGCTGCGCACACTCTGCGCCAACTGTCCTGTGCTTTTGCTATCGCATTGCAAAAATATGGGTCAATAAGTAAGTTGTCGAGATTGGGATTAGCGTCAAAAGCATCTTTGATATTTGATAAAAATGAAGAGCGGATAATGCATCCACCTCGCCACAACATGGCAATATCACCATAATTTAAGTTCCAACAATATTTCTCCGATGTTGCACGCATTAACGCGAAACCCTGTGCATAAGATATTATTTTTGACGCAAACAGCGCTTGGCGAATATCTTCGATGAATGCCGCTTTATCGCCTGTGAATTTGCCTGTCGGGTGCGGGCCGGCGAGGACTTTCGATGCATAAACTCGCTTATCTTTCATAGCCGAAAGGTAGCGGGAGTATACCGCTTCGCTTATAAGTGTAAGTGGCACCCCCTCATCGAGTGATGCAACCGATGTCCATTTTCCTGTGCCTTTTTGCCCTGCGGTATCGAGAATTTTTTCTACTAAAGGTGTGCCGTCATCATCTTTACGTGCGAAAATATTTCCCGTTATTTCAATTAAATAGCTGTCCAACTCCCCGGTATTCCAACTTTTGAACACTTCGTACATCTCATCAGCAGATAATGAAAGATACTCTTTCATCAGAAAATATGCCTCACAGATTAGTTGCATGTCGCCATACTCTATGCCGTTGTGTATCATTTTTACATAATGACCCGCTCCGTCACTTCCAACCCAATCACAACAGGCGATGCCATCTTCGACTTTTGCGGCAATCGACTGAAAAATCGGTTTAACATGTTCCCATGCACCTTTAGAGCCACCCGGCATGATGCTTGGACCTTTGAGTGCACCTTCTTCACCACCGGAGACACCCGTGCCGATAAGCAACAACCCCTTTGACTCTACGTACTTAGTGCGTCTGGTGGTGTCAGGATAGTGAGTGTTTCCACCGTCAATAATGATATCGCCGGGTGAAAGCAATGGAATGAGTGCATCAATGTAATCGTCAACAGGTTTCCCCGCTTTTATCATTAACATTACTTTTCTGGGCACACTCAAACCGGCAACTAATTCTTCAAGTGAATCAGCTCCGAAAATATTCTTGCCTTTAGCACGTCCTTCAATGAAATCCGTAACTTTCTCAGTGGTGCGATTGTAGACACACACCGAATATCCTCTGCTCTCCATATTCATAACTAGATTTTCACCCATAACGGCAAGTCCAATCAGACCAATATCTGCTTTTTTCATAATAATGACCATTCCTTTCGAAAATCTTTAGGCACAAAACGACCATGAAAAGGTATGGTCATTAACGTGCATCATTTGCGGTTCCCCGCAGGGGGAGCAAATCGCACATTCCCCCGCTAGTTTGAATTCTTTCAAACTAGTGACTTTCCTCTCTATCGCTTTACTCTTGCATTGCCTTTATAGATGTTCCACACCATGTCCTCATCTACAGGAGTTGCGTAGTCTTCAAGCACTGTCGTCGCTAGTGCACCGGATGCCCATGCAAACTGCGTTGCCTTTTCGGGTTCCATCTCAGTCAATATACCATACAGCAAACCACCCGTGAACCCGTCGCCTCCGCCAATACGGTCGAGTATTTGTATTGGTCGCGGTTCTATGAGTGTCCAAGTATCGTCAAACAATGTGATTGCTCCCCACATATGCTCACCTACCGAAACAACCTGCCGCAACGTGTTTCCGAAAACACTTGTGTTTGGAAATGCTTTTTTTATACGGCCAATCATTTTTTTAAATTCAGATATTTGTGCAACTAAATCCGTACCGCCTTCACTCGGTCCCTCTATGCTTAGGCACAGCTGATAGTCTTCCTCGTTTCCTATGAGGATATCAGACATACTTACCATCTCTGTGAAAGCGGCGCGAAGTTCGCTCTCTCTATTTTCCCAAAATGTAGCACGATGGTTTAAGTCGAACGAAATGAGAGTTCCATGTTTTTTTGCGGCATGAATTGCATCTATACAAAAACGGGTAGTCGCGGGTGAAATTGCGCCAATAAGCCCCGAAATATGCAAAATTTGCACACCGTCCTCTCCAAATATCTTCTCGAAATCAAAGTCATCGGAGCTTAGAATCCGTCCAACTTCCCCTGCGCGGTCATTATGAACTCGCGGCCCTCTTGTTCCAAATCCACTATCGGCAATATTAAATTGATGCCTAAAACCCCATGGTCCTCCCTGCGACACATCAGTGCCTATGTAATCTATATTGCGTCGACGTAATTCGCTTTTTATTAAGTACGAAATTGGACTATCCTGCACGAAATTCGTAAGCACCAGTCCTTTTATTCCAAGCGAAGACGAGACGTTGACGGCATTCGATTCTGCGCTTGTAGCGTGCATGAAATAAGAGTTAGCTGTGTGCACAGGCGCTCCACCATGCGGAGTTATCCGAACTCCCATGCTTGTGGGTACCGCTACTCCATATTTACAATTTTCTTTTAACTTCAGTTTCATAGCTTAAATATCCTCTAATTATTTGTTATCGCTTCACCGATATCCTTGGTTGCCCATAGCCCTATTGCAGGGTTTTCTATGAAGTAAATTTCTGTGCCGTCCGGCATAATATTATATCCCTGTTTTAGTTGCTTCGGGTCATACATCTTAACAGCTTCATCGAATGGCATGTATTTGAAAGATGCCGCTTCAACTTCATCTTTCGTGAGTTTATCCGTAGCATAAGTCACGCCAAATCGCTCCTCAGTTGAGCCATGTATGATGTGTGCTGCCACTGATAGATTGTTTTGTAAATCACTCTCTGTTTTGCAGAGATTCAGTATAGCTTCTCTTCCGATATATCCGTACTTTCTGATCAATCTATCGTTTTCAGCGTCCTCACCGAACATCTCTACACCCTGGGCGAGTATTATGAGCTCTCCTCCATCTGCTATTGCCATACGCGTTCGATATATTGCCTTATTTCCGAGCCATGTAGAGTGGAATTCACGTTCATCGAGCCAAACCACACATTTCTTTATAGGTGAATCTAGGTAGATAAGATTATGCTTTTGACTCAGTGCCACTGCTTGCGTGAAACCATTTCGCCCTTTTCCGATATACAGCCCGATAATATCAGTTTCCTCTCCCTCACTGACCGTTACGGTCAAAACGTATTCAACAGGCAATTTAGAAATAAAATGCTCCTCGGCGTAGTCAAAAACCTTGCGCACGGGAGAATTATCTTTACCCATTATTCGCTCCATACCGTAAAGTGCGCCGAGCATATGTGATTGATTGATAAAGCGACTTCCCCCGCAACCTACTACAATGTTTTTGGTGTAATTTGCCATACCAACCACCTCGTGGGGCACGACTTGACCTATCGACAATATAAGGTCATATGACGGGTCAAGGAGGTAATTTGAGACCTCGATATCCATGTTCTCATCCATCAATCCCCCTGATACCTCTTTAACAAACTCACCCGGCACTTCCCCGATTTTGGTGACACCGTCTCGCCAGTCATGCACAAGAAAGCGTTCCTCAGGGATTTCGTCTCCAAAAAACGTGATTTGTTCGCCACGAGTCATCGGCGCATGGGTACCAAGTGCGGGTAGAATATCAATTTGCCCATTGACTCCCCCAAGCAAGTCATAATATAAAGAGGTCAAAATCCCTGCACCTGATTGAAGCCGTGTTATATCAGGCGGGATGATTAATACCTTCTTGAAATCTCTGCCTTGAATCGACTTTGCGAGACTTTCCTTTATCTGCTTTATAGTTAATCCGCCATGCTCATTTTCAATGTGTATTTCTTTCAAAAAAACCTCCGTGCAAAAGCAGCTGCATCAACATTTGTAGTAAATCAATTTCTCACATCACCTAAAAAGCGTATTTAATTATATTTATCCGCCTTCTCTTCAGCCTTGTGAAATTTAAGTGCTTCTATGATGAATCGATTGCGCTTATCAGCTAGATTAGGCATACTTTTTACCGACCAATCATAAAATCCCCTGCCGCTTTTTGCGCCAAGGTCGCCCGATGCAACTTTTTCATCAAAAAGCTTGGATGGATGTTTTTCAGCGCAAATATCAGCAAGTACCGTGGCTTGTACATTGCGACAAAGGTCAAGCCCGACTGCGTCAACATGTTCAAGCGGACCCCAAACAGGAAGGCGAATACCCATTCCCATTTTTATGGCCGTATCCACATCTTCCGCATCGCACAAACCTATTTCCACAATACTCACAGCTTCACGGATTACGGACTGGAGAATTCTGTTGGCAAGCTGACCGGGCAAGTCGCGTTTGACGATAACCGGAGCTTTACCCCACAGTAGAAGCAACTCTTTGATCGTATCTGCATGTTTGGGATCGGATTTTTCTCCTATAACAACTTCGACGAGCGGGACAAGGTGCCCCGGAAACCAAAAATGTGCCGTGAGAGCTCGCTCAGGATAGTTCTTCATTTTCCCGGCAATGTCTGTTATGCGAAGCCCTGAGGTATTGCTGAGCAGCAACACCTCCGGCGGTAAAAGTTCATCCAGTTTAGCAAATAGTTCTTGCTTAACACCGAGATCCTCTATTATTGCTTCAATAACATACTCGGCACTTTCGCAAGCATTTTCGAGATTTGATTCCGTATCAATAAGGTGGCGCGCACGCTCTGCATCTGAATAAGATACCAGTTCGTGTAACAATAATTCTTCTATGCAGTCAAGTGCACTTTGTTTTCCTGATTGTGTGCGTGCATCATCTATGTCATAGAGCACAGTTTTATGCCCGGCTAATGCGGCACGACTGGCGATGCCGCTTCCCATTAGCCCGGCTCCGATAATAAGTACAGCGTCTCTATTCATGCTCACTCATCTCCATTGGGTAGCAATACGACTTTTACAACATTTTCTTTACGTCCGACAAATATGTCTAAAGCCTTATCAAAATCTTCAAGCGGAAATTTGTGGGTAATCATATCTTTAACATTTAACTGTCCTGTCGCCATCATGTTTAGCACTTTTTGACTAACATTGGGGTTGGCCCGTGACCCTGTTATCATAATTTCATTGTGAGTAGTATACTTTAGCGGTATTTCTTCAAGTGCGTCAGCATTTGCCACTCCGAGCATTACGATTCTGCCGCCTTTGCGCACCATACGGATGGCTTGATTTATAGTGCCTTTTGCTCCTGAGCACTCAAAAACTTCATCGGGACCGGTTTTTGTAAGTGCCCTGACTGCCTCAACAGGATCGGACACAGTTATATCTACTAAATCGTCCGCCCCCAACTTCCCTGCCGACTCCAAGCGAGATCCGCGTCCGACGACGATAACGCGCGAAGAGCCCATCGCCTTTGCCAGCCTCATAGCCGCCAATCCGATAGGACCGGGGCCAATGACGACACTTGTTCCACCGGGTCTGATGCCGATAAGTTCCAACCCATGCAGAGACACACCAAAAGTATCAACCATTGAAGCTTCGGCAAAGCTCAACTTGTCCGGCATTTTTTTGACACTTTTTACTGAATATTTCGCATATTGTGCATACGCACCATTGACGCGAAATCCATAGTGAGCATGTCCGACATCTTCCCGCCCATAATTTTGGCAGATCGTATAGCGCCCTTCAAGACAGCAAAAACAAAACCCGCACCCTTTATGCGCTTCGCCGGCAACGCGGTCGCCAATTTGTAGTTCGGCTACTCCTTCACCAATAGCAACGACTTCACCCGACCATTCATGTCCTGCAATAAACGGGTATTTGGGCGGCCACTCTCCCGCCAAGTCGCCTCTTATGATTTCCGGGTCACTTCCACATATTGCAACAGCACGAACTTTGCAGAGCACCTCTTGATATCCCGGTGTGGGGACTTCAACATCTAAAATTTCAAATTTTCCCGGCTCTGTGAGCACACAGGCACGTGCCATTTTAGGGATGACATAATTCATTGATTGCACCTCCAAATATTTAGTGTTTGGACATAAACATAAACGAAACATTATTCCCCACTGTACAATATTTTGACAAATACCTCAACAGCAGTCGAAATAAATCTTAGTTGAAGTTATAGCAGAGAGATAGGGGAATGTCAAGACATAATGAATACGCTTTCATAAATATTGTCGTGATTGCACAAAAATATTGGGAATAAGTCTAAAATATAATCACAATTTGGTGTAAAATACCAATTGACAGCGAACTTATGACAGGAATATAATGTTGTTTGACGAAAAATGCAGAGAATGTTCATGAATGCGCTTTCACAAAACCAAGAGAAAGGGGGTATCACAGGTATAAAAAAGAAAAATTTCCCCTTGTTATTGTTATTTACATTCTCAGCAGAAAATCACAAAGTAAAAATAAACGAACCGGAGGATTAAAAATTTGAAAATTTTGAAAAGTATTTTATTAATCATCACTATAGTATCTTTGATATTAATAGTGGGGTGTGCCGCTGACGAGGCACCGGGCGAAGAGGTCGCAGTTCATGATGCTGATTTTGGTTTAAGGGATCCGGCATCGTACAGTGCAAATCTAAACATGTGGGCACACACTCCTGCGCAACCGAATTTCATGATCGAAAACTACAACAGACTTTTTCCGAACGTAAACATTGAACTCACCATAATCCCGGCGGCTCAACAACAGCAACAAAAAATGACCGCCGTAATGTCAGGCACAAATGTTCCTGATATATTCACTGCTCGCACCCAGTTTGTTCGCGCATTTGTAGAAACTGACATGATATATGCAGATTTACTGTCAGCTCCATTTGATGCAAGCGACATAGCCGGTCGCCTTGAGCCTTATATTATCGCACTTGGCTCGCATGAAGGCGCTCTCAGAGCAATTTCGTGGCAGTGTCCTGTTGGCGGCATCTTTTACCGTAAGTCTCTGGCAGAGCAATTTTTCGGTGTGAGCGATCCTGCATCAATGGAACAATTTTTCTCCAACTATGATGTATTACTCGAAACCGCACGTGAAATCGTTCGCCAATCAGGTGGCGAAGTTCGCTTGCTTCCGGAATTCACAATGCTACAACACATTATGCGCGGGTCTGTAGCAAACGGATATGTAGTTGATGGACGTTTGCATATTGACCCCATGCTGGAAGAGTATTTCCGTCTATCAAGAATATTCTACGAAGAAGGTCTATGTTGGCTTACTGAACCGGGAACTCCGCCCATGTACGCGCTCATGGAGAGCGATCAAACCTTTGCGTATATATATCCTACTTGGGGGCTCAACTTTAATATTATGCCAAATCATCCGGATCAAGCAGGAGATTGGGGTCTGACACAAGGACCAAATCCATATGCACATGGCGGAACGTTTATGGGAATTTATGTCAACACACCACATCCGGAAGAAGCTTGGACTTTCGTAAACTTTGTGTTCTCTGATGAGTTCATGCTAACATACTCACTGGAATTCGGTGATTTCACATCAAACCTTAGTGCAAATGAATACATAAGTGCTCTACCTGATGCACAGGCTCTGGAAATTCCGATGATTCAATTTATGGGTGGTCAGAACGTATTTCAATTCTTTAGCGCTGAACTCGAAAGAGGAGTAAACTACCGCGTGTTCACCAGATACGATGAAGCTTTTGATGCATTTTTAACAAGTGCAGTGCGCATGTATGCCAGCGGTCAACTGTCTTGGGATGAAGCGTGGGATCAATTTAGGCAAGATGTCCGTTCCTTTGCCCCACACCTTGTAGTGGACTAATTAATTATACTGCTCCCCCAATTATAAATATTGGGGGAGCAATAGTAGCTTAACAACCATGACATTAACAGATGGAGATGCATCGGATGAGAAAGATAACAGATGAGCCCCGGCTTGGCGATGGCTTAGGAAAAAAACGAAACAAAATTAACCGTGAAATTTATGGTCTGTATTTTATTTTACCTTTCCTTGTGGCATTGCTTTTATTTCGTTTCATTCCAATGGTATATACTGCAGTTCTCAGTTTTACGAATTGGGATGGTTTTGCAAGAGAGTTGACTTTTGTCGGGTTTGACAACTATCAGCGATTATTGACCGATGACCCATTATTTTTCAGATCGCTGTTTAACACATTTATACTTTGGTTTATGCATGTTTTTCCGCGTATGGCAATTGCACTTTTATGCGCTGTACTGTTTGCTCAAAGTCGCATTCGCGGGAGGCAGTTTTTCCAAGCAGTATTTTATTTCCCAAATCTTGTTACGGCATCATCCATAGCTGTGCTAGCCTTGTTGATACTCAACAGGCAAGTTGGATTTCTCAACCAAGTTTTAGTAGCGGCTAATCTTGTATACGAACCTATCAACTGGCTTGGTGTTCCCAACAACGCCAGAGGTGTAGTCGCCTTTTTAATATGGTGGATGTGGTTTGGGCATTCGACAATCCTTCTCACCAGCGGTGTGTTGAGTATACCGAGAGATGTTGTCGAAAGCTCAATGGTTGATGGCGCAAATGCGTGGCAACGATTTTGGCTCATCACCATGCCGCTTTTGCGTCCCACCTTCGCTTTTGTTTTTACAACTTCGCTTATAGGCGGACTACAAAACTTTGATATTCCGCATGTTCTCGATCACCTTGGCGACCCGAATAGATCTATACTCACAACAGTGATGCATATGTTTAACATGGCTTTTCACGCAAGACAGTTTGGATACGGGTCTGCAATTGCAATTGCTTTGTTTGTTGTGATTTTGGTTGTTTCTACTGTTTTGTTTAAGTTTATAAACAGACGGGAAGAGGTGTAGCGTATGGCAAAGAGAGTATTAACAAACACAATAACATACGTTTTACTGGGTTTCCTTGTATTGATATGTATAATCCCCTTTTATAATATGATCATTAATGCGACGCTACCAAACCATTTGATTGCTTCTCGTATTAACTTACTGCCGGGAACCATGATATTAGATAATTACGAGACTATGCGGACCTTTGTCGATATGATTAGTGCGCTTCGCAACTCAGTATTTATATCTGTTCCAAGCACAATTCTTACTGCATACTTTGGCACAATGGCTGCTTATGGATTCAGTAAATTCAATTTTAAAGGAAAAAACGCACTATTCCTTTTAGTTCTGTCAACGTTGATGATTCCTCATCAACTCACACTCATTGGTCTTTTTCAAATAGCAAACGCTGTGAACTTGATAGATAGTTATTGGCCTATAGTACTACCTGCCATTGCCAATGCCATGACCGTTTTTTGGATGCGCGCTCATATAAGCTCAAATATCGACTCTTCTTTTTTAGATGCCGCAAGGATAGATGGTTGTGGTGAGATTCTCATTTTTCACACAATTATAATACCTCTGTCACGAAATGGAATTTTCACAATTTCAATTCTCAATTTTGTTGGCTCGTGGAACGATTTTATGACTCCGCTTGTTATGTTAAATACGCAAAGGCTCTTCCCCGCATCTGTGGCTGTTGCAATACTTCGTGGTGTAGACGGCTCTTTCCAGGGCGCTGTTTATATGGGTGTCGCACTCACAATTATCCCCATTTTAGTGACTTATTTATTCCTAAACTCAAAAATTACCGGAGGCATAACCGCAGGCGGTGTGAAAGGGTAATAGGGATGGTTCTAAACTTAATTAATACTTGCATAAAGTTATAAGAGAAAGGAAAATATTTATATGCGCAAAGTGAAAATAGGTGCTCCGGGGTTTATACTTCTAAACGACATGGGCAAAGATATGAGAGGCACTTTGAAGAAAATCTCGGAAATAGGATTCGATGGGATTGAAATTACAGGTTTTTTCGGACATAGTGCTGAGGAAATAAAAAATGCGTGTGCAGAAAATAATCTTGAACCATTTGGTTGCTTTGTAAACTTGGCGACTTTGGTGGGTGAAAAGCCTCCTGAAGTAGCCGGGAATTGGAGTGAGTTTGCTAACGCTTTTGACATTCCGGGTGCAAATAATGTAGATGATGCAATGAAATACATCAAGGATATCGGTTGCAAATATATAGGACTTCTTGTGCCGAAAGAATCTCCTATTGAAGAAACCGTAACGCGCATTGGTAAAGCTTCATCGCTTGCAAGTAAATACGGCATGGCGATTCAATACCACAACCATGATTACGAATATACCAACATGAATAATGGGGAATATCGCATGGATTATCTTTTGAGTAATGTTCCTGATGAGGTACTATTTGAACCGGATTTGGGGTGGATGTCGATTGGCGGCTATAAACCGGAAAAGGCTATGGAAAAGTACGCAAAAAGAATCGAAGTGGTGCATCTTAAAGATTATTATCGCGAAAACGAAAATTACGATATAACAGTTGAATATAAATTTAGACCTACCGGGTATGGTGTCATGGATTGGGCAAGGATTTTGCCGTTCTGTGAAAAACTGATTAAGCCAAAGTGGTACGTGACAGATCACGACAGTGCCTATGAGGGTGATAAGTTCAACGAACTTGAGTTGTCACTTAATTATGTTCGTAACATGATAAAACTCTGACGATGATAAGCATGTTGAATATCTTGCAATCTGTACCTATTGTTGGTATAATTAGCTACCGAACGAGGGGAGCAACTTAATGCTAGTCGAAAGCAAAAGTGTCATAACATCAAGTGATGTTGCCCGCATAGCAAACGTGTCTCAAGCCACAGTATCGAGAGTATTCAATAATCCCGATAAAGTAAAGGCTCAGACAGTTGCGAAGGTGCAAAAGGCGGTTAGAGATTTGGGCTATACCCCAAATGCAATAGCAAGAAGTCTAACTTCTAAGCAAACGAACATGGTTGCCATTGTGTCCGTGCGGTTTGACAATCCATTTTATCAAACATTGCTAATCAAAATTTCTGACATGATTTCAGAAATGGGAAAGAAAGTTATACTTATACAAACCAATTTTGACCAGAGTTTAGATGATATTCTGCATGAGGTTATGGCTTATCAAGTGGATGGGGTTGTTGTCCTCTCTGCAGCACTTTCAACTAAGCTCCTCGACAGATTTGCAAAAATTCAGATACCTCTGGTTGTATTCAACAAGTACTTTGACAGCCGAGAATTTTTTTCGGTTTCATCTGACAACATGGATGCGGGAAAACTGGTGGCAGATTTTCTGCATGGACGCGGATACAAATCCTTTGGTTTTATCTCCGGTCTGCAACTCAGTCAAACAAGTGATTTTCGCTACAAAGGCTTTACAGAGCGTTTGCACGAACATGGTTACGTTCCACCCGTGTCTATATCAGGAGACTATTCTTACCGTTCAGGGTACGAAGGTTTACTTGAGATGAAGCAGAGGGGCAAGTTGCCACAGGCAGTATTTTGCGTAAATGATCTTATGGCACTCGGTGCTATGGACGCTGCACGCAGTGTGCTTGGCATGAAAATCCCTGACGACATCGCATTTGTCGGATTTGATAATCTGGAACAAGGCTCTTGGCAATCATATAAGCTCACATCTGTGAAGCAACCGCTTGATGAAATGATTAGCCACACACAAAATTATTTAACTAAAAAATTTGACAATGCAGAAACCAGCGGTGGGTATATATTGCTTAAATGTAAACTGGAAGAGCGAAGTTCAAGCTAGTGCCAAATTCGATTTAACGCCGGCACACTACCTTTGGTTCGCTTTGATTGCAACTATTTGTGAAAACTCTACAGTAAGTACAGGAATAGGTAGAGAAAGGATAATTATTCATGGAAAACTCGCACATTTTATATATTGGAACATACACCGACCCAATTCGCTTTGGAACCGGAGAAATTATGCAAGGAAAAGGCGAAGGGATTCATCATGCAACTTTTTGCAATGGTACGGGGAAATTGGAGATTAAAGGCGCTACAGCGGCGACAAACCCATCATATCTCGCGTTATCGGCTGACAATCGCTTCATTTATTGTGTGAATGAGACAAAAACATTTGAAAATATGCCCGGAGGATCTGCAAGTGCCTTTGAGATCATCAACACTGACACCCTACGGTTAATCAACACACAGCCCACGAAAGGTGAGGACCCTTGCCACATCAGCATAGACAGCTCTGGTAAATACGTTTTTGCCGCTAATTTTATGACAGGAAGTGTTAGCATGTTTCCTGTTAATCAAAAAGGCGAGTTAGGCTTACTTTCAGCTTTTTATCAGCATGAAGGCAAAAGCATTTGCCCATTGAGACAGGCTGGACCGCACGCTCACGCCGTTGTATTGTCTCCAAATGAAAAATATGTTTTGGTTCCTGATTTAGGTATTGACAAAATAGTTTTGTATGCACTTGATAAAGACGCGGGCACACTAACTCCGTCAGGCGAAATCGCTCTCGCTCCGGGAGCTGGTCCAAGGCACTGTGTATTCCACCCTGTTAAAAATAATCTATTATATGTGATAAATGAATTATCATTGCAAGTTGCTGTAATTGATTTTGATGAGAACTCAGGTACCGGTAAGCTTCTACAGTGTATGCCTATTGTTAAGGCTTGCGGACCAAATAGTATTGGTGCTGATATTCAAGTTACACAAGATGGTAGATTTCTATATGTTTCGGTTCGCGGAAACGACATTCTTGCAGTACTTAAAGTTGATTCAAATACAGGTATTTTATCAGAACCGATTGTAATGTCATCCGGAGGAAAAACACCACGTAGCTTTGCCATTTCACCGGATGCTAAATTTCTGCTTTCCGCAAATCAGGACACAAACAATATCGTAGTATTTAGCATAGATCAGCAATCAGGAGGATTGGAGCGAATGCACGAATATTATGCACCTACTCCGGTTTGTCTGAAATTTGCAACATAGTTACTGTCTGATATCCTTTACATGCCCTCAAACTCAGCCAATAGCTTTTCAACCTCTTCCATGCGCGGTATAGAATCGGCTGCGCCTTTTTTTGTCACGGACAATGCCGCTGCAAGCGATGCGGTTTGAAGGGCTTTTTCAATGTCCGTGCCCACTGTCACAGCGCTTATAAAGTAGCCTGCGAAAGTGTCACCCGCAGCCGTGGTATCAACTGCATTCACTTTATATGCCTTTTGGTTGAATAATTTTCCGCCATGCAGGCACATAACACCCTGCTCGCCAAGTGTTAAAGCTATAGTTGCACCCCCATATTTCCTTCCCATGGCACCTAGAATTTCTGAGGGGCTATCTTCACCCGTCAACCCTTTTCCTTCAGTTTCATTTAGCAACCACCAGTCTACAAGATCGAGCGGGTATCTTAGGATTTCTTCTCCAAAGGGTGATGGCGTGAATGCCACTTTCATGCCTTTTTCTTTTGCTTTTTTTATCGCATATGTTATCGCACTCACTTCATTTTGCAGTACGAGCGTATCTTCCTTAGAAAAATCACTGAGCGCATTGTCTACAAACTTCTCATCTAGATCTCTGTTTGCTCCCGGAAACAGCAATATGCAATTTAAACCGCTTGGGTCAATTTGAATAACAGTGTGCCCTGTCGGGCTTGTTCCTTTTCTGACTTGTTCGGTATTTACCCCTGCGCTTTGTAAAGTTTCAAGCAAGGATTCACCATCGTCGCCAATCATGCTTGCGTGATAAATATTTGCTCCTGCCCTTGCTAGCGCAATAGATTGATTGAGACCTTTTCCCCCGTGAAATATCTCGCGCGAGCTAGTCAGCAGCGTTTCGCCTTCTCTGATAAAATGCGGTACGGTGTATACATAATCAATATTTATGGAGCCTATATTTAAAATTTTTCGCATCACTTATTCACCTTTATTTCTTCATAGTTTTCACCTGGTTATGTATCCTACATCAATATTAACTTGTTATAAAAGAATTTGCAATAGGTGATTGTATATTCCTCAAATAATCAACACTAAAAAGAGCTAACCGTTACGGTTAACTCTTTTTCAGTGTTGGCGAAGACCTATCTTCCCGGGCAGTCTCCCGCCAAGTATTTTCGGCACTGGTGAGCTTAACTTCCGTGTTCGGGATGGGAACGGGTGGGGCCTCACCGTAATAAACACCAACTTTATGGGTTTGCACCCTGAAAACTGAACAAAGATATGTCTTGTGATGAGCAAAGCTAATTCGTCTGCTTGCCTGCGATAATTTAGATCAAGCCCTCGGGTGATTAGTACCGGTCAGCTAAACACGTTACCGTGCGTACACCTCCGGCCTATCTACGATGTAGTCTTCATCGACCCTTACTCCATAAAGGATGGGAGAACTTATCTTAGGGAGAGTTTCACGCTTAGATGCTTTCAGCGTTTATCTCGTCCGTACTTAGCTACCCAGCTATGCCGTTGGCACGACAACTGGTGCACCAGAGGTACGTCCATCCCGGTCCTCTCGTACTAAGGACAGCTCCCTTCAATTCTCCTACGCCCGCAACAGATAGGGACCGAACTGTCTCACGACGTTCTGAACCCAGCTCGCGTGCCGCTTTAATTGGCGAACAGCCAAACCCTTGGGACCGAATACAGCCCCAGGATGCGACGAGCCGACATCGAGGTGCCAAACCTCCCCGTCGCTGTGGACGCTTGGGGGAGATAAGCCTGTTATCCCCAGGGTAGCTTTTATCCGTTGAGCGATGGCATTTCCACTCACATACCACCGGATCACTAACTCCAACTTTCGTTACTGCTCGACCCGTCGGTCTCGCAGTTAGGCTCGCTTATGCGTTTGCACTCAGTGCACGATTTCCGTCCGTGCTGAGCGAACCTTTGAGCGCCTCCGTTACTCTTTTGGAGGCGACCGCCCCAGTCAAACTGCCCGCCTAACAGTGTCCCCCGACCGGATTCACGGCCGCAGGTTAGAAACCCAGCAACACAAGGGTGGTATTCCAAGGATGACTCCACGCTGGCTGACGCCCTCGCTTCAAAGTCTCCCACCTATCCTATACATGCATTGCCAAATCCCAGTATTAAGCTGCAGTAAAGCTCCATGGGGTCTTTCCGTCTAGTTGCGGGTAACCGGCTTCTTCACCGGTACAACAATTTCGCCGGGCGGGCTGTCGAGACAGTGCCCAAATCGTTACGCCATTCGTGCGGGTCAGAACTTACCTGACAAGGAATTTCGCTACCTTAGGATCGTTATAGTTACGACCGCCGTTTACCGGGGCTTCAATTCAAAGCTTCGGTAGTTCACACAACACATGAGTTTCAATACCTCATTCATTGTACAACGAACACTTGACTTGCGTTTGACCGACTTCGTCGATGTAAACACTACTCATGCGTTCTGTGAACTACCTAACCTCTCCTCTTAACCTTCCGGCACCGGGCAGGCGTCAGCCCCTATACGTCATCTTTCGATTTAGCAGAGACCTGTGTTTTTGATAAACAGTCGCTTGGGCCTTTTCACTGCGGCCTCCTTTCGGAGGCTCCCCTTATCCCGAAGTTACGGGGTCAACTTGCCGAGTTCCTTGACAACCCTTCTCCCGATGGCCTTAGGATTCTCTCCTCATCTACCTGTGTCGGTTTGCGGTACGGGCACCTCAGATATACC
>Ga0209755_10000227_pt1 | contig 109914 bp, 91 predicted proteins | sample TergutCo191P1_FD_187301 | JGI IMG/M metagenome (GOLD analysis project Ga0209755, IMG submission 187301) | Cornitermes sp. P1 segment gut microbial communities from Petit-Saut dam, French Guiana - Co191P1 (SPAdes) (version 2) | ecosystem: Host-associated > Arthropoda: Insects > Digestive system...
ACATCTATCGCAGATAGAGCATTTGCAAACAACCAATTGACCAGCGTAACTATTCCAAATAATGTTACTTTAATCGGAGATAGAGCATTTGCTAGAAATCAACTTACCAGCATTACTATTCCAGACAGTGTTACTTCTATCGGGTATGAAGCATTTATTAGAAATCAACTTACCAGCATTACTATTCCAAACAGCGTAACTTCAATTGGTGGTTCTGCATTTGCAAACAATCGGCTTACCAGCATTACCATTCCAAACAGCGTAACTTCAATTGGTAGTTCTGCATTTGAAAACAATCAACTTACAAGCATAACCATTTCTGATAGTGTAACAAGAATTGATAAGGATTCATTTGCAAATAACCCACAACTTACCAGTATTACAATTGGTAACGGTATAGGCTCACTCAATGAAAATGTTTTTACTGGCTCCTTGCGAAATGTTACCAGAATTAGCATTGGCGCAAACGTTAATCTTTCAGGTATTTCTGATGTTTTATGGAGGGGATTTAGCGCGGCTTATCTGATAGAAGGAAACAGGGCGGGTGTTTACACCCTGACTGACGGAAGGTGGATTTTCCAGCCGAGATAAAGGCTGACTCCAGCTCGGGAGTATATAGTTCTGGAACTATTATTGGAACAGTATTGCCAATAGGTAATGATATTTACCGATAAAATAAATCAATATTAAGGAAACAAATATGAATTGTATAAAACATACAGATGTAGAAGCATCTGGAACATGTACATATTGTGGGCAATTTTTTTGTAAAGATTGCTTAGTACCTGTAAAAGGTAAAATGGTTTGTAAAGATCATGTTACAAATGTTCTTGACGAAGCAACTTCAAGAGCTTCCATAAAAACAAAAATGGCTGCAGATATGGAAATGCTTAAAAATGCCGCGATGAAAGGTAATCAACAATCGCCAATTATAGTAAGTAATAATAACAATAATTCTGCAAGTTCTAGTGCGGCCGCCTCAGCAGCCGCCTCTGGTGGAGGTTATGGCTATTATCAGCGACGGAGGATGCACTGGATATATTTTTTATTTATTGGTTGGTGGCTTGGAATAACCTTAGTTTGCTTAATATTTCCACTTTTTATACGTGGACTTGTTAAAAAATCATTTGGTTATTGGTAAAATAAGACTTAAAATGGTAACATACAAGTCCCTGTCACTGTTTTAGTCCGAGACATATACTTCGGGCTTCAAGGTAACCAAGTAACACATCAACTAACTATGTTCTACCTCTGTTTTCTACTAGTTCTCGGTGTCTGATTTAGTGGTTTTTGTCCGGGAACAATAAACTTGCAGGTGTTCCTGTGTTCCCCGTCAACTTTCTGAGATTCGGTTTCCTTAGAGAAACCGAATCTCCTACTAAAATTGATGATACTGTTATTTTCATTTCATTTGATGGTGCATACAGTTACGGAACTATCATCGGAAATGTATTTTATATAGGTAATGAGACATATCGTTAAAATTATATAAAATTTCTGACAGGCTCCTCAAATTTTTTTTGGCTCTTTTCCCATGACGTGACCGTGTGCGAGTTTCTCTCTGACATAGGGGTTTGCTACAAAATCCTAAAACGTTTCAAGAAACTCTGTGAATAAAACCGTTCCTTTACCGGACTTTACTGCTGGAACGTCTATCAGTTCCAGACCTTTCAACGCTTGGACTATCTGTAAGGCATCGTTTGAATCAAGTTCCGACCTCCTTATGGCTTCCAGGATATTTTCAATCCCTGATGCCGCTTCCAGAGTCTGAACCTTGCGTACCTTATGACATAGAATTACACTTTTGAGCCGCGCAGGATTCGAACCTCCGACCACCGCCTTAAAAGGGCGATGCTCTACCTACTGAGCTAGCGGCCCAAAACTGGCTCTGAGAGCCATAAAATAACGCCTGCTGTTTTTGTCAGGCATTATATATGTTATGAACAAAAATTTAAAAAAGGTCAAGAGTAGAATCCGCGCTTGTCTTCGGTGAGCTTAATAAAGATACTGTATCAGTTTCCTGATCTTGTCCATATTTCTCCGCTTCCGGAAAAGGATTCATTTGAATCTATCCGGTACATGAATGTATAACCGTTCATTGTTACTGTCATGTTATTTCCGGTTATTCTGTAAAATCCGTTTGTTGATCTGTTGTTCAGAATATCAACATAATTCACACTGCCGGAACCTGAAGTTCCTGTAAATCTCATGTACTTGGTGTTTCCTGACAGTCTGTAGGAACCTGCCTGAAAACTTATTACACTGTTATCCATCATGTTCGCAATGCCGGTATTATGTCCCTGTGTGATATTTATCGTTTCCGCCGCGCCGTGTTCCAGTAAATATCCATAAATGTCATTATTGCCGGTTTTTTTCGCGATAGATAAAACAGTGTCTCCGTTAAAAGCATTTTGATTAATGTCCGCGCCGTGTTCCAGCAGTAATTTTACCATTTCAAAGTTTTCCCATTTAACGGCGTGCAATAAAGGCGTCATGCTGTCTGTATTGTTACTTGATTGCGGATACCTGTAATTAACATCAACTCCCGTTTCGATGAATTGTTTCGCGAGATCGAACCTTTGTCTTTCCATGGCTAAAAGCAGTATTTCGCCGTTGGGAGATGCGCCATTCTGCATTAATAGCTGAATTGCGTTGTTCTGACGGTTTCTGTTAATCGCGGTATATAAATCATACGCGTTTGGGTAAATATTGTATTTTAACAGCAATTCGCACGCTTTTATCGTATTTTCTCCGGCGGAATAATTTATCGCAAAATTCATTACAAGCATTTTTTCCGCCGCGGTCATGGATGTTATGTTCGCTTTTATAATATTTTCTGTTGTTTCCATGTCGTTTTTTGTCAATGCTTCGATTAAACTCCATCGGTAATCATCGGCGGATACGGCTTTGGAGAGGAAAATTAAAAGAACAGCTAATACAGATAATGTTTTTTTATTCATTTTTATTTAATTTATCATGTTTATAGATATATGTCAATGTGTCGAATAACGTTTTTGCTGATAATTTTTTTACGCGGCGTGCGGTTCAGCTCTGCGCAAGCAGATTCTTTATCTCTTCAAAGACCATGCCCAAGTCATCAAAATGAAGAGTTGCCATTCTGTCCAGGGGAGTAGGCATATTGTTTACAATTACAATCTTGCCGCCTGAGTCAATGGTGTACCTTGGCATTGATGAAGCGGGCTGGACAGTTAAACTGGTGCCAAGCACAAGCATTAAATCCGCTTTCTGGGATTCTGTTACAGCCTTTGTCAAAGCTTCTGCCGGCAGACTTTCGCCGAAAAAAGTGATCGCCGGTTTCAGAACTTTGCCGCAGTTTGGACATTTCGGCATTTCTCCCCTGTGTACAATCGCCGCAGCTTCTTCAAAATTCATCCGCACTCCGGCGCATCGCAAACAGTAATGTATACTGGGAGATCCGTGAATTTCAATCACATTTTTGCTGCCGCCTTTTTGATGCAGGAGATCAATATTCTGGGTTATCAGCGCTTTAAGGAAGCCCTTCTGTTCAAGCTCTCCCAGAACGAGATGGACAATTGAAGGTTCTTTTTCATCAATATTGTAAATGAAAGATCCGGCCTGGCTGTAATATAAAGACGGGTCCTTTTCAAAATATTCAATATCAAAAATTTTTTCCGCATCCATCTCATTGTATAGGCCGTTTTTGCCGCGAAAATCACGAATCCCGGAAAGCGTGCTTACACCCGCACCGGTCAGGGCGACAGCATGTCCTGAGTTTTGTATCATTGTAAAGAGTTTGTTATAATCCTTGTTTTTATTCATATATTGAATAATATCAGACATTGGTTTTATAATAAACACATGAAAATATTTACGTGGATCATTTCGGCGGTTTTATTGGTGTCATGCGCCACAGGAGCAGTCCTGGTTGAACCTGAAAAAGTTCCCGTAATAACGCCTGAAACGCCCGAAACAGTTATTGTAATAAAGCCTGAAGCCGCGCCGGAAATTATACCGGAAATAAGGCCCGAAGATCCGTTTGAATACGCCCTTCTTGGTGTGAAAAACAATACAGCGCTCTTCCGTAAATCAATCAAAAACAACGCTTATATATTTCCGGAATCAGGCTTCAGAAGCATCGATGACATTAAAGTAGTCGGCGAAGCGCTGATAGACGAAAAAGAATTCAGGGTTACATATAATTTGGCGAACGCTTTCTCGGTAGATAATAATACTTTCCAAATTCCGTTCCTGCTGGAAAACCTGACTGATAACGTTAGCTGCAATGATGAACTTGTATGGAGCCCCGCGTATGACGAAGTTGGTCTTCTGCTATCATTTGATGATAATTATTTTGACGGGTGGGCGCGGTATATCAATATTTTTGATAAACACGACGCTAAAGTAACTTTTTTTGTGCAGGGTGATATTAGCGGAGACAGCGATGACGCGGCTGTAATGGAAATCTTCTGCAGAATTGTCCTAAGCCGAGGTCATGATCTTGGATACCATACCATTAATCACCCTGATTTGAGAAGCATTTCCATTGATAAATTTAACAGCGAAACGAAGGAAGCCGCTCAGGTTTTTTTTGACGCCGGAATACATTTTAACGCTTTTGGATATCCCTATGGTTTTTCTGAAGACTGGATGCATGAAACCCTTGCGCCTGTTTTTTATATGACCAGAGGTTATGGCTCAAATACCCGCTATTACAATTCACAGACAATCAGAAACGGATACCTTGTCTCAAAAGCCATTGATAATATAATGTTTCCTGACAATGAGAAATTTGAAAATGACATACGTTTTATTTTATTCCTCGCTAAATTTTCCGGCGATTGCATTGTTCCGTTCACATCGCATGAGTTTTCCGACGCTCAATGGGCGATTACTCCGCCGCGTATTGAGTACCTTCTTAAAACAACAAATGATCTTAAACTGAAATTTTATACATACGGCGATATTCGTCAGAAATTCATACAACAGTGAAAAAAATATAAAAAAACATTTGCCGCTTGAGTGAAATTTATTTATATTATAATTAATAGGAATTACCTGCAGGTGATTCCGATTTCAGATATCTGACCGCCTGACTATATTTTTTGTTTTGTATAATTGATATCGTTATTGCCTATGAAACAAAACCAATAAGTCAGGCGGTCAACCCTATTTTAGGAGAATTTATGAGTAAAAACGCGGGTTTTTATTTGATTTTAATCATTTTAACAATCGCCGCCGCGGTATGCGCCTGCGTATCCGCAAACGCGAAATACAGTATGGAAACGAAATTACCGGCATATATGTGCTGAAAAAAGATGAGGCTTATTTCATCATGCCGGGCATTCCTGCCGGCATCCCGCCGCCTCTTGTGTTTTTGGCCATTTTTTTCATCATGGTGCGCATTTTTTCAAATTTTTTAATTAGCCGCGCCACTTCTGCGACTGATGTTCCTGATCCGCGGGCTATACGGCTTCGGCGCGGCGGACCGATGATCAGGTGGTTCGCTCTCTCTTCGCGGGTCATTGAACTTAAAATCGCTTCCTGATACTTTAGTTCGGCTTTATCAATATCTTCTTCGTTAATCTGCCCCTGCATTCCGGGAATCATTTCCAGCATTGATTGAAGGGAGCCCATTTTTTTTACAGCGCGCAGCTGATCAAGCCAGTCTTCCATGGTAAAGTTTTCCTTTTCCATTTTTTTCTGGAGTTCAAGAGCCTGTTTCTGATCTATTACTTCCTGCGCTTTTTCTACAAGGCTTACAACATCGCCCATGCCCAGGATTCGCCCCGCTATGCGATCCGGGTGGAATGGTTCAAAGTCTTCGCTCTTTTCGCCTGTACCGACAAATTTCAACGGTTTGCCGGTGATTGTCTTCAGTGAAAGCGCGGCCCCTCCCCTTGTATCGGAGTCGAACTTGGTAAGAATTACTCCCGTAAGCCCGATTCGTTCATCGAATGTTTTGGCTATATCCGCTGCGGATTGACCTGTCATTGCGTCCGCGACTAGCAGCATTTCATCCGGGCTGCAGGCGCTTTTAAGGCGGGATAGTTCCTGCATCATGGGTTCGTCAATCTGCAGGCGGCCTGTTGTGTCTATTATTACAGTGTCAATCATGTTTTGCTTTGCCCAGACAAGGGCATTGCCGTATACTTTGACGCTGTCAGACGCGCCTTCTTCCCTGTGAACCGGTATGCCAATCTGACTGCCCAAAACAGCTAACTGTTCCATCGCGGCAGGACGTACAAGATCGCAGGCTACAAGCATGGGCTTACGGCCGTCTTTTTTCAGGCGCAGCGCGAGTTTTGCGCAGCTTGTGGTTTTTCCCGAACCCTGCAAGCCAAGCATCAGTATTGTTGAAATTACATCAGGGCCTTTTAACTTTAACGCTCTTGCCGCAGGATCTGCGTCTCCCAGAAAGGATACCAGTTTATCATGAACGATTTTTATAAATTGCTGCCCGGGATCTACCGAACGAAGAACCTTTTCGCCTTTTGCCTCTTCAATTGTTGAATTGACAAAACGGCGGACAACGCGCAAGTTTACATCCGCTTCAAGAAGCGCCATTTTAATCGCTTCAACGGCGTCTTCAATATTTTTTTCCGTTATCGCGGACTTACCCGTTACAAAGCGAAATGCGTCTGTAATTTTCCCTGTTAACTTCTCAAACATTATTCTGCGGCATTATTCAGTTTGGCTGTAATTACGGTTACTATCTGCTTGCGGCGCGCTTCCTTGTATTTGTACATTAACCTGTCAATGTGATTTAGGAACTCACGGATCGAATGGCCCGAATTTGTCGTAAATATGTCATAACCGAAACTTATGTGCAGCTGATACGGACGGTCGCGTAACGCGTTCTGTTTTTCAAGAGCTTCTTCGATACGATCGATCATGCGCTGTATATTGTCCTTTGTGCTTGTAACCAGAACAAATTCATCGTCTTCATAACGGGCCGCTATATCCGACTGGCGGATAGTCCTTTTAATTATGGCTGCCATGTCACGTAACGCGTTGTCGCCTTCGTGATTTCCGAGCGTTTCGTTAATTTCCGTAAAATGATCAATATCGATTATCGCCATCGAATAATCTTCTTTTGTGTTCTGCCTGGAAATCCTTTTAATGAATTCATCAAAACTGTAACGGTTGCCAATTCCGGTTAGAACGTCAACTTTAAGATTCGACTTGATGATGGAAAAGTAAATAAACAGGAATACCGCGGTAATGCACGGCCAGACAATGGTGCTTTTGCCCATAATTATTCCCAGCGCCGCTCCAAGGACAATGATGAGCAGGCAAATATTTATCATTGTACCCTGGGTAAGCTTGAATTGTTTCGGAGCGCGGATAATATCAATAATTATTATCAGCAGGGGAATAAAGCTGAAGAGTATCTGATGCGTGTAAAATTCTCCATATATGATATTGTTTGCAGCCGAAACCGAAAAGAAATAAAAGTATCTCAGGTTTAAAATAACGATTGCGGAGTAAATCACCAGAAGAATGAACAACACGCGAAGCATTTTTCTTGTTCTATCCAGATTGTTATGCGCAAAATAATCAATAAACGCGGCGCTCAGATAAAAACCAAAATTACTTGCGATTAAATAAAGCGACATTACAAAAATTATTACTCCTGCCGCGGCATTGCTTCCCTCCAGGATATTTCTGACAAGATCGAATGAAACCGATAAAAATACCGCGCACATTGCTGCAATCAGGAGTTTTCGCTGGAAGTAATCCGTATTGAATTTGCGAAGATAATCAATGAAGATAATTATTATTACCAAACAGGAACCCAGCGCGGCGCTGTAATTAAAGTTCAAATTCATACTGTTCCTCCTGCGGCCGCTTGCGGGCGGCTGGCGGTTTGTTCATCGCTTGTGCGGCGATGCTCTTGTTTTTGATCGTGCATCATACTGTCAATATGGTTTATAAATTCCTCAACTTGCCTGTTTGTGCCGGTTTTGTATATGTCAGAACCGCAGATAATGCCGATTTTATACGGTTTTCTGCTTTTTTCATTGTATCTTGAAAGTTCTTCTTTAATATCTTTTATTATAACATCCGCGCTGGTTTCTGATTTGGTAACAAGCGCGAATTCATCGCCGCCGTAACGCGCTACGAAATCTGTTTTTCTGACGCAGTTTTTTATTACCGCCGCGAGGCTGCGTATGGCATTATCGCCTTCCAGGTGGCCGTAATTGTTGTTGATGTCTCTTGTGCGATCCATGTCAATTATCAGGATTAACCATGATTCGCTTGCTTTACGCCGAGAAAGCCCGTTGACGAATTCGTTAAAACTGTAGCGGTTTTCAAATCCTGTTAGATTGTCGATTCTGGTTTCCTTTTGAACAATGATAAAATAGGTATAAAGCAGAAACGCCGCCAGGAACGGCCAGATTGGTTTTGCGTAAACGCTTATTATGCTATCTCCTGACGAAGTATGAGCGCATACGCCCACCATAAATAAAACAAGAAGCAAAGGTACTGCTATAAACGTTATTACTTTAAATATTCTGCTGAACATCAGTAGTACGCAGACCGTTAATAGAACCGGTATGAAATTTAAAACCATGTGAATACCATAGCTTATACCGCCGGACAGCGAATACACAAAATCGGCTAACAGGATGATAAATGTTATTATTAATAAATAACAAAACCGTTTTTTCTGTACGCGGTCGCTCGAATACCTGCTGTTTACATATTCTACATAAATTAGAATAATCACAAGTATTGAGCCTAAAAATGTGTTTAGAACATCTGGACGCATTTTTTACCCCAATCCTTCTATAATATTCTTTAATAATTCCAGAGGCCCAATTTCACGGTTTAGAACCCTGCACAATCCGACCGATACAGGAATTTTAAGCTTGTGTTTTTCAGCAAGAATCCTGATGTACTTGGCGGCGGCTACTCCTTCCGGAAGATAACCAACCTCTCCGATACGCGACAACAGGTCTTCTATATCCTTATAGGACTCTAAAATTTTTTTATTGACAATCTCTCTGCCAAAGCGGCGGTTTCTGCCGAATCTTGACCGGCAGGTGACATCCAAATCGCCTATTCCTGCGATGGATGTGAACGTTTCGGTATGTGTTGCGCCTAACGCCCTGCCGAGAATCTGTATTTCATTCAGCCCGGCGGCGAGCAGAAGCGATTCTGTGCCGTCGCCGAAAATGCCGGTGTCTTCCGAATTTTTCAGCGCGTCCAGCATTCCAAAAGCGATGGCAATTACATTCTTTGCGGCGGCCGCTACCTGCACTCCCCTGATATCAAAAGATGAGTACATTAAAAGTCTCTGGCTTTTCAGTAAATCCCGGAAGCGGATGGAATTTTTCGCGTTCTCGCTTGCCGCTATCAGCCCTGTCATTCTGCCTGCCGCGACTTCTTCCGCATGGCTCGGACCGGATATATATACAAGCGATTGACGGTAGAAACCCGGCAGATAATCCTCCATGGTTTCAACGATCAATCTTGGACCGTTTTCTGAATGTAGAAATCCTTTTGTAATAACTGCTATAATTGTTTTTCCTTCGCGGATGGAATTGACAGATATAGCTTTTTTTACGGTATCCAGCAGGAACATGGATGGAATCGCGAAAATCAGATACTGCTTCCCTTCGGCGGCTTCTTCAATATTTGTAGTAGCTCTGATTGTTTCCGGTAATTTTACATCAGGTAAAAATTTTGAGTTATGCCTGTTCAGATTGATGTCATCTTTGGTTGATTCTTCAAAACTCCAGATGATTACATCTTTCTCTTTTTCGGCTATTACCTTTGCAATTGCGGTTCCCCAGGCGCCTGCCCCCAAAACCGCTATCTGAGCGTCCATATAGTAATTATGACTTATATTGTTATTTTTCTCAACTATATAAGTCAGCTATTCCTGATATACTAAGCGAAATTATGGAAAATTTATACAAGTCCTGTAAGCTCTGTCCCAGAAAATGCGGCGCTGACCGTCTTGCCGGAGAAACAGGTTATTGCGGAGAAACCGCCGTTTTGAGGATAGGAGCTGCGGTAATACACCGGGGAGAAGAGCCGCCCCTTGTCGGAACAGGCGGTTCCGGGACTATTTTTGTAAGCGGATGTAATCTTGGCTGTGTCTTTTGCCAGAATTACCAGATTTCACACGATTCCAGGCGCTTACAGCGAAGGCTTACTGAAAAGTTTCCTGTACAGGTGAAATATGCAGGAAACGCGGCGGCCGGTAAAAGCATTGGGAAACCTGTTTCTGCGAATGTTTTTGCGGAGATATGCACGGCACTTCATGATAAGGGAGCGGAAAACATTAATATTGTTACCGGAAGTCATGCGGTCCCTGAGCTTGTACAGGGTATCATCACTGCCAAAAACGCGGGAATGCGATTGCCGGTACTCTGGAATTCTTCCGCTTATGAAAGTACAGAAACACTGGAAATGTTAAAGGATTATATTGATATTTACCTGCCTGACCTAAAAACACTGGACAGCGAAATTGCCAATAAATTTTTCAGCGCTCCCGGTTATCCTCAAACAGCGGCTTCAGCAATTTTGAAAATGACTGAAATGACGCATGGAGACGCTAATAAAAAAACTATTGTCCGCCATTTGATTTTACCGGGTTATCTTGAATCAACACGTCTTGTACTGCGCTGGTTTGCGGAAAATGTAAAAGACAGGGCTCAGCTTTCCCTGATGACCCAGTACACTCCGATTCCTGGTATAGGAGAAACAGCGCCGAATCGTTACCTGAGGAAAGATGAGTACGAAACAGTTCTTGAGTGGCTGGAGGAGTATGGTATAGAAGACGGTTTTTGCCAGGAACTTGTAACAGGCAGCGACTGGCTGCCCGACTTTAGCCGCGTTAATCCCTTTCCGTCAAAATTATCAGCGCCGGTATGGTCTGCAATGACGTGAATGTTTACTTAGTTTAATCTTCTCATTGCCTGCCGGGAATTTTCAAGATTATTTTTATAAACCATATTATCAGGCTCAAGCCGCAAAGCCTCTTCATAGCTGGTTGCGGCGCGGCCATAATCGCCTTTTCGGTAGTACGCATTTCCAAGCCTGTTGATATTATATGCGTTATTTGGATCCAATCCGACAGCCTGCGAATAATCCGCAATGGCGCGATCCCAATCTTCCTTAAATAAATAAGCATCCGCGCGAAGCGAATAACTTATCGCGTTATTTGGATTTAATCTGATGGCCTGTGTATACTCCGTAATGGCCATATCCCAGTCTTTTTTATCATAATAAACATTACCGCAGTTCAAGTATGTTCTAAAATTATTTGTATCCAGCGTTGCAGCCCGTATGAAATCCGCAAGAGCTTTATCCAAGTCTTTCATTAAATAATAGGCATTGCCGCGGTTTGAATAATATACCGCGTTATCCGGCTCCATTCTGATGGCCTGGTCATAATCCGCAATGGCGCGATCCCAATCTTTCATTTCAAAATAAATATTTCCGCGATTTACCAATGGCCTCGCGTTATCTGGGTCTACCATAATAGCCTGCGTGTAATCCGCAATGGTGCGCTCCAGATCATTTTTTCTATGAAACGCATAAGCGCGATACGTATATGCTGTCGCGTTATTTGAATTAAGTTTAATTGCCTGATTATAGTCCGCTAATGCCTGGTCTAAATCGGCCATTATGCCATTATTATTGTATTTATAGGAATGGGAACTGCCCCGCTCCAAATATGCAGCCGCATTATCGGGGCTTAATTTTATTACATGATTGTAATCATCTATTGCGAGATCCAAAATATGCATGTCTTCTTCTGTAAGATTTGGCCGGGATACCGCGATAGTGCTGCTAAATCTATCTCCAATATTGGTTATATTCGCTACACTTGCATAATAAGCCCTGCCTCTTAATAAATACGCTTCGGCCAGATTAGGGTCTGATTTTACCGCCTCTGTAAAATTCATGATTGCTTTTTCATAATCGCCCTGCATAGCGTGTTTAATGCCAAGCTCAAGAAAATCCAATGCGTTTACCGCAGCAGTCGATCCGGATGTAGCGCATGCAAGCAGCATTGCCGTAATTGATAAAATACTTAAAAGTTTAATAATTGTTTTCATTTATTAACCTTATTATTATTTATACTATTCTTTAAGCGTACATTTTTAAAAGTATTACCATCCCAATTTTATTCCCATATTTAGACCAAACCCGCCGCCTGTCCAGCTTTTTACAAAATCCGTTGACTGGAAACTTGCTCCAAGGTTAAATTCAAACGCCCTGGAATTAAACGCAAGGTCGATGCTGTTTTTCCATAAGCGGTCATGGTAACCAATTGCGAGCGTTGTAATAAATATATTTAACATATCCAGGCGTATTTGTAAACCTGCTTCCGGTGAAACCGATCTGACATAAAGATTATTTACGGTAAATCCCAGCGTTGGAATGATTGAAATTATATGTCCAAAGGGATGCCAGTCAATCCATGCAAGCATTTTGAAAGGGCGAAGAATTTTTTCTCCGCCTGTAGCGTATGTAAATTCATTGTATGTGAATAATGAATTCCAGTCTGTATTTGAATTAAATAATTCCAATGGCTCATCGTCACCTAACGCTCCTGATGCGCCGATATAATTCCTTATAACGGAATGAACGACAGGAATATTGTAAAAATCCAGTCCAACATCAAAGTAAAGGTATTTATTTTTATCCTGTAAACCCAGCGCCGCCGAAAGCGGATATTCCAGTCCAAAATTAAAATCAAAACCCGGAGAGGCTGTCAGGCTGAAATTATCCGGAAAATTTTCCATCGGGAATCCGGTATATATGCGCAAATCGTAACTCATATAGATAATCGGACCGGAATTTGTATTTTGAAAAGTGTAGGAAATATCCGGTCTGACATACGCAAGAGGGTAATAAAGCGCCGGATTTATTTTTATTTTAAAATTTTGTAAATGAAAAAAACCGCCAAGCCTGAGTTCCGCGAATACCGCTCCGCTGGCGTCAGGTTTATCATTAACAGCTTCGCTCAGGGAAAGAATGTTTCCGGAAATTCCTATTATACCCTCCGCTTCCAGAGCGGCGGAGAAACCAATGCCCCAATTGTCATGGTGGTTAAAATTTATGTAAAAAGGAGAAATAAATGCACCTAACTTTATGTTTAATCCTTTATCCAGATCATTGATGTTTAAAACAAGCGTTTCCCGGAATATTTCTCCGACTGTCAGAAAGTCATTGGATAAATTTATATTAATGTTCATCAAGCCGATTTCGAACATCCTGTTATCAATGCGAAATGTTTTTTGTGGATCTTCGGGAAAATTATCTTCTTCTGTAACAATGCTATCCCTAATAAATTCATTTTCCCCGTAAATGAAAAAAAGCGGAAAAATTAAACAAATCAGAAGGAATAATAATTTTTTCACCCTATTATTATATTGCAGAAACCTATGCAAGTCCATGTATAATCTTAGTCTGTTTATAATGCAGGCGTATAATAGAGTATCCTAAAAATCAGGCAGATCATCCATAAAATTTTCAATTTTCACAGGTATCCGCTTTTTAGAGCCGTTTTCATTTCTTCCTTGTCGATTCCCCAGTTCCGCCCGAAGTGATTTAAAAGTGAATCTGATAAGGTCATAAATTTTTCAAAAACTCCTGCTGTTGACGTTTGCCTGATCCGGTTTATGTCAATTAAACCCCGGTTGACAATCAGTTCCCAGAAGCGCGCGAAATTTTTTATACGTTTAATATCAGATGCGTCCATCGCTGATGTTTCCGAAACTTCATAGGGCGGGGCGGAATTGTAGCGCATAACAGATGTTCCATCGCGGCAGGCAACCGGCGTACCCGGCAGAATTTTTAAAATACCCAATTGAATTTCTGTTCTGCCTCTTTTTGTGTTATCTGAACATTGCCCGCTGCAGAGAGCTTCGCACAGACGGTTAAAACCGTTTGCGAATGACGCGAGATCCTCGCATGGGAGCCCTGCTATTAAATCGGCGTGAATGATTGCGTTTGTTTTTTCACAGAGGAAGCGGATGGTTTCCAGCTCCTTATCAGGATTTGAAGGGCGGCCAATACGGGAAGCGGTTTCAGTGTTTAAAGTTTGAATGCCTATTTCAAGACGCAAAGTTTGTGGCGGGAAACGGGAAATAATTTCACGTAACTCAGGCGGAAAATGGGAAGGCGCCATCTCGAAGTGGATTACCAGATCGCCTTTGCGCTCTTCAATTTTATTCAGGAAAAACTCCATTATTCGCACAGCGCGCTTAATATTGGAATTGAAAGTTCTGTCCAGGAATTTAAATGTCTTCGCTCCGCGCTGTGAAAGATTGTCCATTTCCTCAAGGAACTGTTCCATCTGAAATTCCCGTACAGCGTTACTATTACTGTCCTTGACTGAGCTTAGGCAGAATTCGCAGTTATGCGGACAACCCCGGCTTGATTCAACATAGATTAATTTTTTCGCCAAATCTTCATTAGTGTACAGGCGGTAAGCTGTTTTTATATCATTTAAATTATTTTGCCCGGCGGCAATTATATGTTCAGAACGCACGCGCAAAGCCCCGCCGGATGAGCGCAGAATATCTTCACATAACGTCCTGAAAACATTTTCTCCCTCGCCGCGTATAATATGATCCGCATGTTTGAAAATTTCCGCTTCCGGGGAAAGATGCGATACTTCAGGGCCGCCAAGAACGATAACAGGTTTTGTTGTAATGTCTGCCGCCCATGTTTTTTCCAGTTCATTCAGCAGTTCAAGCGTGGCGGTGTGGTTCCATATTGAAACAGAAACGCCCAAAATACCCGGGCAGGCGGCAAGGAGGGGCTGTGTTTTTTCAGCTAACGGCTGGCGCAGGGCAAACTCAATAATTTCGCAGGAGTTTTCCAGAGAACCGAGATTGGCTTTCAGTAATCGCAGGGCAAGAGAGGGATGAATCCATTTCGCGTTTATTGTTGTCAGTATTATTTTTTTTGAGATATTCAATCATTAAATACCGAATAATCCCAATGTGCCTGTAATCCATTCCTCGCGGGCTTCCATCACCATCTTTTCAACTTCCAGCCAGTTATTTGCGCGAGGGCCGGATAAATCGCGGTTGGTGGAATTACCGAAAATGATTGTTTTGCATCCGAGCTTGCGCAGACTGTTTATATTTTCAGGAGCATCGTCGATGTAAACATGCGCGCCAACTGCGCCCTTATCATTCATAAAACAAATGTCCCAGTAGGGAATGTCGTAATTATCAAGCCATTCAACTGTTTGGGTGATGGATGTCCTGTGTGAATACTTTAAAAAAAGCCTGTGCGTGATAATACGGATACGGATGTTTTGACTTGACAGTTTTCGGAGAACAGCCGGCGCGTTTTCGATTGGTTCCATGTCGCGGAAAATGTTTCGCTGTGTTACCGCGAAACGGTGCAGCCTTTCATAACCGCCAAACTCATCAATGCCCCATTCAGTAAGGCCGTAGGAAACTTCGGAAGTAAGGGATTCAAGAGGTTTGTTCAGCCACTCAGAGGCGATTTTTCGTATCGCTCCGTAGAAATCACCGACAACGCCGTCCAGATCTACGCCGAAAATAAAACTGCTGTCGTCCATGTTTTTATTCTCTCGATATTAGTATCACTATGCTGCGCGCCTTAACGGGATAAATTTTCTGTGACGAGCATAGTACTTCGCTGCCCGGAAGAAGGATATCATTCGGAGGATTAATGCCTGTATCCACAACACGGTACCATTTTTTCTTTGCCGGCGCGTGCGCGAGTACAAAAGACCTTGTGTCCAAATCGGCATTGAACATAATAAAAAAATCATTATCGTCGCGGTCTGCCAGCACATCCGCCTTGCTGCCGTCCAGACGCAGCGAAAGATAATAACCGATCTCGTTCCAGTTCGGAGTGGAGCCTTTATCATCATACCAGCAAATATCGGGAATGCCCTTGTAATTACCTCCCCTGCCTGTATAGAATTCAGGGCGCATAAAACCAGGGTGCCTGAGCCTGAAGGCGATTATCTCTTTGACAAAACGGTATAGATTATTATTTTTTTCCAGCAGCGACCAGTCGTACCATGAAATATCATTATCCTGACAGTAGGCGTTATTGCTGCCCTTTTGGGTGCGGCCGAATTCATCGCCGCCCAGTATCATCGGCGTTCCAAGGGAAATCATCATGGTAGTTATAAAATTTTTAAGCTGGCGTTCGCGTATTGTTTTTATAATCGGGTCTAATGTATCGCCTTCCATGCCGTAGTTATAGCTTAAATTGTTATCGCTGCCGTCCCTGTTACCTTCGCCGTTATCATCATTGTGTTTGCCGTTATACGAAACAAGATCATTGAGCGTAAAACCGTCATGGCTTGTTACAAAGTTGATCGAGTGAAAAGGTTTGCGGCCGTCGCGTAAATACAGGTCTGAACTGCCTGATACGCGGGTTGCAAGAAAACGGGTTTCTTTTGGATCGCCGCGCCAGTATTTGCGTATATCGTCGCGGAATTTATCGTTCCATTCCGCCCAGCGTCCGCCGGGGAACCAGCCAACCTGATAAGCGCCGCCTGCGTCCCACGCTTCGGCGATAATTTTTGTCGCGCTTAAAATCGGGTCTTCCGCAATCCGTTCCAGAGTCGGCGGATTTTCCATGATGTTCCCGTTCTGGTCCCGCCCCAAAATTGAACCAAGATCAAAACGGAAACCGTCAACATGCATTTCCATTACCCAGTAGCGCAGACAGTCCATAATAAACGTGCGTACAACAGGATGATTACAGTTCATTGTGTTGCCGCATCCTGAATAGTTCTGATAATAGCGCATGTCTTCATTCAGTATGTAATAGATTGGATTATCCAAACCTCGGAATGAAAAAGTGGGTCCAAGTTCATTGCCTTCCGCTGTATGATTAAATACAATGTCAAGAATTACTTCGATTCCGGCTTTGTGCAGTTCCCTGACCATTTCCTTGAATTCCCGGACCTGTCCGCCGGGACTCTGATCCGCGGCATAGGAACCTTTTGGAGCGAAAAACGCAACGGTTGAATAACCCCAGTAATTAATCAGCTTTTCTCCTGTCCGCGGATTACAGCGCTGATTTTCGTTTACATTAAATTCATGAACCGGTAAAAATTCAATACTGGTTATTCCCAGATCTTTAAAGAACGGAATTTTTTCGATAACTCCGCGGTATGTTCCCGGATATTTAACTCCTGAGTTGGGATTTGCGGTAAGGCCTTTAACATGAGTTTCATAGATAACGCTGAATCGCAGCGGATAGTTTATCGGCGAATCACCCTGCCAGTCAAAATCATCATCATCAATGACAATACAGCGCGGCATGTGCGCGATGTCGTCAATATATGTATAGGCAAGATCATGACCGGGTTCTTCAGGATTATATCCCGCGCATTTGCCGAAATCCCAGTTGCTTATATCAGTCAGGGCTTTGGCATAAGGATCGAGCAATGTTACATGAGGATTAAAACGCAGCCCTTTTTCCGGAACATACGGACCATCCGCGCGGTACAGATAACAGACTCCGGCCTTTAGATGTTTGATAAAACAGTGCCAGATATTTCCAGTTTTATTTCCTGTTTTATCCAGCGGTATTTCAATCCATTTGCTGCCGGGTTCCGAAGACTCAAAAAGGATAAGGGTAATCATGGTGGCGTTGCGGGAAAAAATTGAAAAATTTACTCCTTCATGCGTGAGCGTTGCGCCATGAGGTAAAGCCTTCCCGCTATCCGCCACAATGCTGTTAAAAGTCATAATTTAATTGTATTACAAATATTAATGAAAAACCATACTAAAACCAATTAAAAAATATGCAAAAAAACATATAAAAATTAATTTTTTAATATTCACCGCATTAATACAAAATGAGTTTTGAATCACATATCCGGTAGTTTCAGGTAGATGGGCTGGTATATTTAAGTAATTTAATATAAATTCCGATATTGATCATAATGTTCTCCAAAGAATTTTTAGAGCTTCTTACGGATATTCTCAAGTCCTGGCAGGTAATCGCCATTACCATAGTGCTGGCAATATATATGTATATTGTCTCCTATGTATCGCGTGCGCATCACCGCCCTATGTCAGTTAAAAAAGTGAAAACATCAGCTAAAAAAGAAAAGGTTGAACAAGCCCCCGGACCTGAAGAAACAGAATCCAGTCTGGATTCGAATGATGAGTTGGGTCTTGAAGAAGCCTGAAATTTCCGTTTAAAAAAATTCATTTCAGTAAAGCAAAGCGCCGCTTTCGACCCATATAAAGGTTGGAGGTTTATATGCTTGATGATTATTTTCAGGAAGTGCGTGAAGAAAAACCTGACCCGCTAAGCGAGGCTGTGAAAAGTCTTTTCGGGCTTTCCTATCTGTTTCCGTATCAAAGACTGGTTATGACAAATATTCTGGAAGCCGCCGGAGCAGCGGGGATTACAGTGAAGTGGCCGGGGCAGGAAAATCAAAAGATCGCGGATGAAATTGAAACAGACAATTTTCTCTCTGACCGCGAATCTTTGGGGAAGCAGATTGTAATTCTGCCGACAGGCGCGGGAAAATCCCTTTGTTTCCAGCTGCCCGCAATGCTGATGGAAGGACTGACATTGGTTATCTATCCAATTTTATCCCTGATGGCGGATCAGGAACGCCGTCTGCGTGAACGCGGTTTTTCGCCTGTAATAATCAGGGGCGCACAGAGTAAAGAAGAGCGGGATGTTATCTGGGAAAAATTAAGAAGCGGACAGAGCAGGTTTATTATAGCGAATCCTGAAGTGCTTCTGACATCGCAGGTAAAGGAAAAATTAAAAACGATTAAAATTACGCACACTGTAATTGACGAGGCGCATTGCGTCAGCGAGTGGGGAGAAAGTTTCAGGCCAAGCTATCTGGAAATCAGCGCCATAATCAGTTCATTTAATCCGCCGCTTATTACCGCTTTTACCGCCACAGCCAGCGCTCCTGTTCTGGCGAAAATCAGGCGGTATATATTCGGCGATTTGGAAGCGGGTCAGATTGTCGGAAATCCGGACAGGCCCAATATCAGTTATTCGGCGAAAGGCTGCATCTGCCGCGATTTGGCGGTGCGCGACATTCTGATTAAACATCCCCGCCCTGCGATTGTTTTTTGCTCTTCGCGGCCCGGAACTGAAAAACTCGCCCGTTATCTGCAAAATGAATTCGCGGCTTTTGGGTTTAGCTGGCATCGGGAAGTGCGCTTCTATCACGCCGGATTAAGCAAAGAGGAAAAAACCATTGTTGAAAAATGGTTCATAAACAACAAAGAGGCTGTGTTATGTGCAACATGCGCTTACGGGATGGGCGTAGATAAGGCCGATGTCCGCACTGTTATTCACAGGGATTGCGCTCCGTCTGTAGAAGCGTATTTACAGGAATCAGGCCGAGCAGGCCGCGACGGCGAACAGTCATGGGCAATCCTTCTCTGGGGGTCTGAAGATGAAACCGCTCTTTTAAGATCCAAAACAGAAGCGGACCGCGGCAGGGTATCGTCCCTGTTGCGTTACGCGAGGGACATAAGCGGATGCAGAAGACATTCGCTTCTTACCCTGCTTGATTACGATTCCGGGGGAGAAGTTCCGCAGCAGCTCTGCTGTGATGTCTGCGAAAATGAAGCAAGTGCCGCGTTACGTGAAGAAAAAACAATGCTTGATTTTTTCCGAAAAAACAAAAGATGTTTCCACTCTGATGAAGCTGCTTCGCTGCTTGCCGGGAATGATAAAATCCGTTGCAGCGAAGAAGATATATCAATGGTTATCGGCCATTTAATTAAAACAGGTAAGCTAAAAAAGACTAAAAAATTTCCATGGAGGAACAGGATTACAACTGTGCGTAAAAATTAATTAATTTCTCCTGCGCGTCCCTGGCAGCCGCATATTTTTATCCGTTTAATGGTTAATTTTATTACCGCCTCACGCCCTGCGTTTCCGTATTTTTTTGGATCAAAACAGCCGGGATCTTTTTGCAAATATTCCCGCACTGCCTGAGTATACGCAATGCGAAGATCAGTCGCTATATTCACCTTGCTGATACCGCGGGCAATGCAATCCTGAACTACTTCATCATCAAGACCGGATGCTCCGTGCAGCACAAGAGGCACTGTTATTCTTTCTTTTAAAATTGAGATTAGCTGCGGATTTAACACAGGTTTCTTTGCGTATACTCCATGTGCGGTCCCGACTCCTATAGCCAAAGATGAGACGCCTGTTTCTTTTACAAACCTGACAGCTTCTTCAGGATCGGTATAACCCGCTCCCGCGCTTTCAAGATCATCTTCTTTTCCACCGACATGTCCCAGTTCGCCTTCAATTGGTATTCCCGCCATCAGGCAAAGAGAAGCGGCTTTTTTTGTAAACGCGATATTTTCTTCAAGCGGAAAATGGGAGCCGTCGATCATGATGGATGTGTATCCCGCGTCCAGCGCGTCCTTTACAAGTTCATGGCTGTTTCCGTGATCCAGGTGCAGAGCTACGGGTATATCCGCTTTTTCTGCGGCTGCCGCTGCGTTAGCTGCAAACAGCCGCGCTGACGCGTAATTGACCGTGGAAGGAGTCGTTTGCAGAATTACCGGAGCGTTCATCTCCGCGGCCGCGGCGATTATCGCCTGGATCATCTCCATGTTTTCACAGTTGAACGCGGCGACCGCATAACCGTTTTTTTTTGCCGCAGCGAGCATTTTTTCCGTAGTTGTCAGGGGCATATATTCTCCTTGTTTATTTGGATATTTCCGGTAAATCATAAGGGTAGACGGTAACGCCTTTCACAACCCTGTTAACCTGTCCTCCCGGAGACGGATTATCGGTTGTTACGCCAAGTTCCAGGGATTTAAACATCGCGAGCATCTGAAAAAATATAAGGGCGCTTATACCATAACAAAGACCGGTTGTAATGCCGTAACCGCCGCGCGCGATGGTAATTACATCATCAGCTTTTATGTCCTTTACATTGTCAGCGCATATAGCGACAGCTATGTTTTCATTTTTTTCCCGGTAAACTTCCGCAAGTAAATCAATATCATATCTGGATGTAAATGGATCATCTGATATTAAATGCAGACTAAGAGTGTTATTTTTTATAACAGTTTTTGGACCATGCCTGAAACCTGTTGCGCTGTCAAAACACGCGTTAACTTCTCCGTTGCTCAGTTCCATCATCTTCAATGAACCTTCGTGAGCTATTCCCTTGAGCGCGCCGCTCGCGAGGTAGACCGCCCTGTTAAAATTTTTCTTTGCGTATTTTTGCGCCATCGCGGACATGGCGATGCTGTTTTTTCCCGCGTTATCTGAAAGCAGCGAAATATCCTTTGCTATTTCTTCTGTTTTTTCATGATTAAAGAGCGCGAAACCTGACAATAACATGCACGTAACGCTCGATGTCATCGCGAACCCCTTATCATTGGATCCTTCAGGCATTACGAGGATTAAATTATTTTTATTTTCCGCTGTTATTTCTGATAACTTACTTGCGCCGTCACAGACAATGGCGGCTTCATATAAGGTTTTTATTTTTTTTCTCGCGTATTGAACAGCGCCGGCGGATTCGGGGCTGTTGCCTGAACGGGCAAAAGAAATCAAAAGGGTCGGAATATCTTCAAACAGGACAGTATCAGGCGCGCAGACAATGTCTGTAGTATGCACCGCTTCGCATTTAATTCCTGAACTTTTTGCGATAAAGAGCGACAGCGCTTCTCCGATAAACGCAGAACTGCCGGCCCCTGTTAATATTATTCTTATTTTGCTTAAATCATCAAACTGCTTCATAAAATCTGATATTTCCCGCTTCTTTGCCAGCAATGTTTTTCCCAGATCATTCCACAGTAAACGCTGTCCCGCGATTTCACATGCGGTATTTCCGCAGTTCTTTTCCTCAAAAAATTTGTTTTCAAATCCAAAAAAGGATTTACAGTCGATCATGTTTTACTCTCCTTAATAATTTGCTGTATCTGCGAAAGGCCGTCCGGATTAAAATGCTGATACGCCAAAAGCAGCGCTCCCTGCACAGGCGTAAAACGGGGCGTTATCAGACATCCCCCCATTTTCTCAATTTCCCGCCTGAACAGGGGCAAAACGAGATCGCCTGCCTTAAATAAACCGCCTGAGTAGGATACATTCCATTTCTCTTGCGAAAAATTTAACCTGTTCAGGACTGCTGTTATCAGCAGCAATAACTCGCTAACCGCTTCATTATACAGTGCCTTCGCACTTAATGAACCCGCCAAGGCGGCCTTCTCTGCCAGGAACTGCAGGCTGGCGACCTGTTCACGGTAACTGGAATACTTTGTATATATTAGATCAATAAAGCTGAAATCATCCTTTAAGTTTAATTCGCTAAAAACTGTTGTATACAGTTCATCTTTGGGAACGCGTCCGTCTGATTGTTTTGAAAATATTTCCATGACCTTTCGCCCCATCCAGTAGCATGAACCTTCATCGCCGAAAAATTCGCTCCAGCCGCCGCTTCGTGCTGTATTGCCTTTTCTATCCTTGCCAAAGGCGATTGAGCCTGTTCCCGCGACAATATTAATTCCTGGCTCTAAAGCCATTGATCCCGCCCATCCAACTTCAACATCATTTGTAAAGTAAACAGGTATACCTGAAAATGTTTCGCGGACAGCCTGCTCCAGGATTACATCGCCTTCCGCGCTTTCACCGTGACATGGCAGTCCCATCGCGATTCCGGCAATCAGGCTGTAGTTATCTCCTAAAATACTGTTCACCGCTTTTTTAAAATTTTGAGCGACTTTCATGGCTCCGTGCTCGCGCCATGAGGAACCGGAAGTAATACAGTAATGTAAGAATGAGTTTTCTGCACCGGCAACGCAAACCGCTGTTTTTGTCGCTCCGCCGTCAATTCCCGCGTAGTATCGCAAATTTTCCTCTGTTTTTATTTCATGCCGGTTATCGCGATTCCGCGTATAAATTGTTTTTGCAGCACGAAGAATACTATTGTTACAGGAAGCATTACAAGCGTAGCCGTAGCCATAATCGCGCCTATATCGGTTGTACGCTGGGTTGAGAAGAATGAGATAGCCAGAGATATGGTCATGTTCTCTACCTTGTTAAGATAGAGCAGCGGAAGCATATATTCATTCCAGTAAAGCAAAAAGGTGAAGATTGCAAGCGCGCCGACAGCAGGGCGTATCAGGGGAACAATTATTCTGAAATAAACATAAAACGGATGCGCTCCGTCAATCAGAGCGGCTTCGCATAAACTGTTCGGAATGTCTTCGATAAATTGCCTGCATAAAAAAATACCAAAGCCTCCAACCATTCCGGGAAGGATAAGAGAAGGCAGTTTGTCATAAAGGCCAAGCTCGCTTATAAGAAGGAAGGAAGGTATCATCGTCACCTGCGGAGTTATCATCATGGTTGCCAGAATAAACCAGAAAATCAGATTCTTTAAAGCGAAAACGAATTTAGCGAAAATGAAGCCGACAAGAGAACTGGTAAATAAAATAATTACAGTGGCTGTCAAAGTCACAAAAAGACTGTTAAAAAACCAGCGGATGATCGGGACAGTCTGAAATACCTTGATATAATTATTTATAGTCCAGGTTGCGGGTAAAATTGTGTTAGCCTGCGCGATTTCAACCTGCGGCTTAAATGAAAGCAGCAGCATCCATACATACGGAACCAGCATTAGAAATGAGAAAACCGCCAGAAAAATAAAAATTAAAATTCGCCGCATTTAATACTCCCAGTCTATACGGTTAAGCCGCCTCTGCACAATTGTGATTATCAAAATTACAAAAAACAACGCCACCGATATTGTTGACGCATATCCCATATCTTTGGCTTTAAAACCCGTGTAGTAAATAAATGTTGTCATCACCTGTCCCGCTTTTCCCGCGCCTCCGTCTCTTGCCATGATTTCAAATTGCGCGAACATTTGAAAGTGCGAAATAATTGTCATAACGGAAACGAATGAAAAAGTGCGTCCCAGAAGCGGTAAGGTAATTTTGAAAAAACGGCGAATGGGGCCAATGCCGTCAATATCGGCGGCTTCATAAAAATCTTTTGGGATGCCTTCCATTCCGGCGGTGAACAGTACGGTGTTGTACCCGATGTCAACCCACACGGTAAATATAATAATGGCGGGCATAAGCATTGCCGGATTGCCTAACCAGTTAACCGGTTCCAGTCCAAACGCGGAAATAACCGTGTTGAACAATCCGCCCCTGGTCGGAAAAAGACTGCGCGACCAAACAACCGCTGAATTGGCAATGGGCGCGACACATGGCAGGAATACAATCGCCAGGGTCAGATTTCTCAAAATTCTGTGTTTAATGCCGGAAATTAACTGTGAAATAACAAGAGTAAGGGCAATATTGAAAATAACCGTTACAAAAACAAAAACCAGCGTATTCTGAAGCGTCTTTAAGAATACCTGATCAGATAACAACCGCTTGTAGTTACCAAACCCCAAAAAGATATTGTGGGCTCTTAATGGATTGTAATCATACAGGGAGATAACAAAACTCCCCATAATCGGTATTACAATAAACAGAGTCAGCAACAAGAGCGCCGGTATCAAAACAATTGCCACAAAGCGGTTGTTTTTCATTTCAATCTCTTAGTGGAGCCTTAAATCATTATTAATCTGGTTTTCCAAAACAGTTAGAGCAATCGGGATATTTGCGTACACGGAATTTCCTTCGCAAAGGGAGACAAACACATTGCGCAGCGATATCTTCAATACGTCTGTATTGAAGGGGCCGATAAAGCGTCCGTACTGCAGTTTATCCAGAAGAGGCGCCATATAAGGGAGCTGCCTTGCAAATTCAGGATTTGAACCGACGGATTTACGCGGGGGAAGCTGTGCGCAGGCGATATTATGCTGCATCAGATTTTCCGGTCTTAAGAAGAACCTGACATATTCCCACGCGGCTTCGGAAACTCTTGAAGATTGAGGTACGCACATACTCCAGCCGGTTTCAGCGGGGAAAGCTTTGATTGTGCTGTAAAACGGGAATTCGATAAAATCAAAATCGACGCCCAATGTTTTTCCGTACTCTTCTTCAAGCAGGGCAATTACCCATGGCCCGCGAGGAACCATCATGGCGTTGTTTTGTCCAAGGAAGTGAGCGCCGTCAATTTCATCGCCCTGCGCGCCGGTCGCTGAATCTGTATTTGTCAGGCGATCGACCACCACATAATCTACCAGTGTTTTTAGGGCGCGTTCCGCTTCCGGGGTTGTAAGTTTAAATTTGCCGTTAACCCAATACTCTCCGCCCTGGGAAAGAATCATGGAAAGGAATGTAGTGGTAAGCGTATCATCGGTTGTAAAATCAAGACCGCGCATTGTAAAGATGTTTCCGTTTCTTGCGGTTGTTCTGCGCGCTACATTTATAATTTCATCCCAGGTCTTTGGATACGGAATTCCAAGCCTTTCAAATTCAACTTTATTTACCAGCATTCCGCCGTATTCATTGTTGAACTCAAGCGGTACGCCGAAATATCTTCCGTTTACATTAAAAGCGCCCATAACCGGATCATAACAATCATTCAGAAGGTCTGATATTAAATCAGCCGGTACCTGACTAAGCGCACCCGATTTTGAAAAATCAAGACCCCATCCGCCCCAAATCTCGTACAGATCAGCCCCTGCGCCCCGCGCCATTAATGAGGTTTGAATTTTCGCCTCAAAGTCATCATAGGGGAAGAAAGTCGCGACAACCTCGATCCTGTCCTGGGATGCGTTAAATTTCTGGATCATTTGCCTGTGGGAGTTGTTCCATGCTTCATTTACATGGCCCCAAAATTCCACTCTGATTTTTTCACCGGCTGCCCTGCTAGTACCGCTTTCCTTATTACAGGTTGTAAACAGCGATAATACAATCGCAAGAACAACGAACATTACCAATGTTCTTTTCATATTGGATTCCTCCTGATTAAATTGTTAATTTTCACGGACAATTAACTATGTAAAATTATGAAGTTGGAGTTAAAATATGTCAACTGTTTAAATATGAAACTAAATAACACTTCATCTGAAACTTACTCTGATGAACAAAGCCTTCTAATCATTGCCAATGAAATTGATATATCATATAAGTAATTATGTCATCGGATATTTTAAAAAAAATTGTTGATAAAAACCGAAGCGGTCAGCAAACCGGTCTTTATTCGGTTTGCAGTGCGAATGAAATTGTGTTAAGGGCGGCAATACGCCATGCCGTTATGCGCAAGTATCCGCTTGTTATAGAAAGCACCTCAAATCAGGTAAACCAGGATGGCGGCTATACCGGAATGCGCCCGCATGAATTTGCAGCTCAGGCGCGAAAAATAGCCGCGGAAGAAAACATGGCTCAGGAAAACCTAATTCTGGGCGGCGATCATCTTGGACCTTTGATTTGGCAGAAAGAACCTGAAGAAACAGCCATGAAAAATGCCATGGAAATGGTTCGTTCCTATACTCTTGCGGGTTTCACCAAAATACATATTGATACCAGCATGAAACTGGCAGGCGATCCTCCGGGGCCGCTTGAAATAAACGTCTGCGCCCGGCGTGGAGCAGTTCTGGCGAAAGCTGTATACGAATGTTTCGCAGGTATGAGCGATCAAACACGGCGGCCTGCGCTTGTTATAGGCAGCGAAGTACCCATCCCAGGAGGCAGCCGGGAACATGAAGACAGCGTTACCCCCACAAAAGCCGAAGATTTCCTTGAGCAGGTCAGGATTTTTAAGGATGAATTTGGCAAAGCAGGCGTTAATTTTAACGATGCAGCCGCCTTTGTGGTTCAGCCTGGCCTGGAATTCGGCGATGATTTTATCTGTCATTACGATTCACAAAAAGCAGCGGAATTGACTGAAGCCTTAAAGTCAACACCCGGCTTAGTTTTTGAAGGCCATTCCACAGATTACCAGATGCCTGAAAAACTTTCAGAAATGGTCAGGGACGGCGTTGCCATCCTTAAGGTAGGGCCGGCTCTGACATTTTCACTGCGGGAAGGGCTTTTTCTTCTGGAAGCCGCCGAAGAGATTCTTGTTCCCTCCTCCTTGCGATCAAAATTTAAAACAACGCTTCTGGAAGAAATGGAAAAATCAAAACAGTATTGGGAAAAATATTATTCAGGCTCCAAAGTTGAAGTTGAGTATAAAAAATTTTACAGCTATTCAGATCGCTGCCGATATTATTTTCCCTTAAATAATGTTCAAGACGCCATGCAAACTCTTTTCCGTAATTTACCGGAAGTCCCCGCAGCCCTTTTAAGCCAATTTTTCCCGCTGCAGTACTGTAAGTACATGGAAGGAAAACTGATAAATGACCCGATTTCCCTGATATGTGATCGTATTGGAGATATATGCAATGGCTACGCTGTTGCGTGCGGATTTAATTAATTTTAATTGAGGTTGTGACAAAACTAACCGAGTTTTTGAAACAACCTAAATTATGTCATTTATAAAACATTCTATTTACTTTATTTACAAATCAGCTTATCAATGTTAGAATTCTCATTATGCAGGTAAAAGCGCAGTTTAGAGAACTGGGAAGAAAGATCATTGTACAGCGCTACCTGCTGCTGCTGTCAATTCCGTTTATTGTTTGGCTGTTTATTTTCAGGTACATCCCCTTAATCGGATGGATAATGGCGTTTCAGGATTATAAACCGCAGCTGGGGTGGTTCGGCTCTCCCTGGGTAGGTTTCAAGCATTTTACAGATTTTTTCAGGCACAATCTTTTTTCAAGCGTCATGCAGAACACGCTTGGCATGAGCGTCATGATGCTTGTTTTGGGCACTTTCATGGCAATTACCTTTGCCGTTCTTTTAAATGAGCTTCGTTTTCTGCCGTTCAAGCGTTTCACGCAAACAGTTTCATATTTGCCGCATTTTGTTTCCTGGGTAGTTGTCGCCAACATTGTTACGCAGATGATGGCCATAACCGGCCCTGTAAATGATCTGCTCCTTGCGCTGGGCATTGTAAAGGAACCTACCAATGTAATGATAAAGCCGGAATATTTCTGGTGGATTGTTGTGTTAGCTGATATATGGAAAGAGATGGGCTGGAACGCGATTATTTATCTGGCCGCCATGGCGGGAATTGATTCCCAGGTGTATGAAGCGGCGGAAATTGACGGAGTTAACCGTTTTCAGAAAATATGGTATGTTACACTGCCCGGAATACAGGGCACAATCATAATTCTTTTAATTCTTAGCATCGGTAACATTATCAACATCGGTTTTGAAAGACAGTTCATGCTGCAGAACGCGGTTACTTTTCCAAAATCCCTTACGCTGGATTTTTTCGCGTTCAGATACGGTTTATCACAGTACAGATATTCGTTCGGCACAGCCATCGGCATATTTAAATCCGTGATTAGCATTATAATGCTTTTCCTGGCCAACTATTTGGCCAAAAGATCCGGCACAGGAAGATTATTTTAAAGGAGAAATTGTGGCGTCCATTTATAAAAAAAATTATATTGATGTCATTATTCTGGTCTTTATGATAATAGTGATTATAATAACGCTTTATCCTTTTTTAAATGTAGCTGCCAAATCATTAAACGATCCGATAGATACTGTAAAAGGCGGCGTTCATATCTGGCCGCGCGTTCCCACATTGCAGAATTATATCGGTCTTTTTGAGGCGGGAAGCAATTTACCGGTTGCTTTCCGCAATTCCGTATTGCGCACTGTAATAGGCGCGGCAAGCGGCGTGCTTTGCTGCGCCATGTTCGCGTTTGTGCTTAGCCGCAGGGATTTTATTTTCAGAAAGAGTTTTACAATCTTCCTTGTTATTACCATGTATGTATCAGGCGGTTTAATTCCTGATTTTCTGCTTATCAGAAGTCTTGGCCTTATCAATACTTTCTGGGTTTATCTGCTTCCCGGCCTGATTAACGCTTTTAATGTTATTGTGATCCGCGCGTTTATGGATACGCTTCCCCTGTCATTGCAGGAGTCCGCGAAAATTGACGGAGCGAATGATGTCACAATTTTTTTCGCAGTGATCCTTCCGCTCTGTAAACCTGTTCTGGCGACGATTGCTTTATTTATCGCGGTTGGTCAGTGGAACAGCTGGTTTGACACTTATATATACGCGCGCGGCAATACTCAGCTTTCCACCCTTCAGTATGAACTGATGAAGGTTCTGGACAGCGCTCAGTCGGTCGGAAACGCAGCGGATATTTACTCGCAGAATTTGCGCACGGCAAGACGGAGTCCTGAGGCCATAAAAATGGCAATTACCGTTATCGCGACAGTTCCAATTTTGCTGGTATATCCGTTTTTACAGAAGTATTTCGTTTCAGGCATTACGCTTGGAGCGGTAAAAGAGTAATTAACTTTTAATTTATTAAAAGTTAAAATAAATTTAAGGAGATGAAAAATGAAAAAACTTGCTGTGTTTTGGGCGGTTATGGCAATTGTCATTACATTGCTCATTGTAACAGGATGTAAAAAAGCAAGCGGCGCCGCCGCTTCAACCTCGGGCGGAAAAACCCCGATTACATTTACATTCTTTAACGCGGATGCGACAGAAGACCTGCCGTTTAACGATCCTGTAGCGAGGGAAATCACCAGGCAAACCGGTGTAACCCTGAACATTGATCGCCCTGTAGGCGGCAATTATCAGGAAGTAGTGGGTCTCATGATTGCTTCAGGAGAACTTCCGGATTTGATTTTCGCGAAAGGCGATCTCACCATGCTCATTGACGCAGGTATGGTAATTCCGCTGGATGATCTGATTGAAAGAAAGGGCAGCAACCTGAAAAAGTTATACGGTAATATGCTGGGCAGGTTGAAAAATACTACTGAGGATCCCCGGATTTACAATGTTGGAACCTATGCAGTGCATAATGGCATGTGGTCTACAGACGGAATCATGCAGATTCAACACGCTGTTTTAAAGGAACTTGGCTATCCCAGAATGAAGACCCTGCAGGATTATGAGAACGCGATCAGAACTTATTTGCAGAGGAATCCAACCATAAATGGGCGCAGGACAATCGGTTTCTCCCTGTTGATTGACACATGGCAGTGGTATATCGACCTTTCCAATCCTTCATGTTTCCTTCTTGGATATCCTGATGACGGTCAATGGATCGTAGATCAGAATACATTGGAAGCCTATTACAAGTTCTTCCATCCACAGGCAAAAGAATATTACAAATGGCTGAACCGCATAAACGCGGAAGGGATTCTGGACCCTGAATCGTTCACACAGACAGAGGATGAATGGAGAGCAAAAATCGCGTCAGGCAGAGTCCTTGGCATCGCGTATCCGCTCTGGGGTTATGAAGAATCCAGGCAGTCTCTTGTCGGCGACGGTATGCAGGAAAGAACATTCGCATATCTTCCCATAACGCTTAATGAGAATTATCAGGCCGCATCCCTTATGGATCCAGGATTCAGCGGAGGCTGGGGGGTAGCGATCACTACATCCTGCAAAGACCCGGAAAGAGCGTTTGAATTCCTTGACTGGATGGCGTCCGAAGAAGCGCAGGTACTTATTAACTGGGGAATTCAAGGCACCAATTACAATATTGTTAACGGAAAACGCGTAATGATTGAATCTGAAAGAAACGCTTCCGTATCAGATCCCAACTGGGGCAGAAGAACAGGCGTCGGCATTTATCAGCATCCATTCCCGATGTACGGCCGCGGCTTTATTGATTCGACAAACAACTTTATAACCAGGGACAGCCCGGAAACCATCAGGGAAAGATATCTCGATGTTGAGGTGGAAACATTGGCGGCTTACGGAGCCGAAATGTGGACTGATCTTTTCCCGCCGACAGAATCACTTGGCGTTACGCGCCATGGCCAGGCCTGGCAGTACGCGCTGCCGCCAGAACTGAACTCGCTCATTTCCGAAGCGGATGACTATGTAAAGACCGCGTTATCCAACATGGTGCTTGGACGTCCTGCGGACTTTGACGGCGCGTGGGACAGAATGCTCACCCAACTGCGCCGCATGGGCGTAGAAAACGCGCACTCGGCAATGACGCAGCTTGTCAGAGACAAGGTAAGGCTGTGGGGTAACTGATCCAATAAGAAATGCATGCCTAAAAAATTTATTTGGGGGCCTGTCAGCGGCCAAAAGTAACGTGCATGCACGGCACTTTTGCCGCTGCCACCCCTCAAGTACATTATTAGGTATGAATTTCAAATTTCAACAAATCAAAAAAATTGTAAACTGAGGATGTTCCAAATCTTTCGAACCGCAGGTTCGCGTTTTTGGAATAGCTTCATATAATTTTTATATTTTCTTCAGGTTTCAGAAGTAACTTATGTTCATGATTAGGTTCCAGCAGTAAGATTGAAATTTCATTTTTGTTTTTATTTATGATTGTCAGTGATTTGATCTTTCCGTTTTGCCACACAAATTCCAGTTCCAGGTTACCTTTTGAGCGTACTCCTTTAATGCTGCCGCTTTGCCATTCGCGCGGAAGGGCGGGGAGAAGATCGATTATTACATGGAAGGAGTTTTCATTGTATCGTATCCGGCTTTGAAGCAGCATTTGGGTGATGCCTGAAAGCGCGCCGAAATTTCCGTCTATCTGGAACGGAGGGCCGTTGTTAAATAGATTTGGAAGAGTATATTCACCCAGCAGGGTGCTGAGGCTTTTTCGCGCCGCTTCTCCGTTTTTAAGGCGGGCGTAAAAATTAATGAGCCATGCGAGGCTCCAGCCTGTGTGTGCGCCGTTAAATGACAGGCGTCGGTCTATTGTTTTTCGCGCGGCTTCAGCCAGTTGCGGGGTTTCATCTAACGTAATACTGTCTCCGGGCCAGAGCGCCCACAGATGTGAAAAGTGACGGTGTCCCGGCTCAGCTTCTTCGTATTCTTCGTTCCATTCGCGGATTGTACCGTTACTGTGAATGGCGGGAGATGGTATACGCTCCAGAACAGAAGCGAACTGTTTAGTGTCAGTATCCTGAATGTTTAAAATCTCCGCCGCGCGGACAGCGGACTGGAAAAGTTTGCGCAGAATTTGGTTGTCCATTTCGCAGCCCGCGCAAAGACTGACAGTTTCATTATTAATTATGAAACTGTTCTCAGGCGATGAAGAAGGAGAGACAATCAGGTAAGGTTCGCCGTTTTCATTTTTAATTTTACCTGGAACTAAAAAATCAACAAAAAAGACACAGGCTTCCCTTAATAAATAAAAATATTTATTAAGAAAATTTTTATCCTGCGTGTACTCATAATGTTCCCAGATGTGAATACAAAGCCATGCGGCGCCCAATGTCCAGTATGAAGCCGGTATCCAGTAATCGCGCGGAGAAGCGTCCCCCCAAACATCCGTGTTGTGGTGAGCGGTAAAACCGCGGCAGCCGTACATGACTTCGGCTGTAACTTTCCCGTTAGGATACATCCGTTCTGTCAGGTCAAACAGGGGCTGTTCAGTTTCCAACAGATTGCACATGCCCGCAGGCCAGTAGTTCATCTGCGTATTAATATTGATGGTATAATCACTGCCCCAGGGAGGATCAAAATACGGGTTCCATATACCCTGCAGGTTCGCAGGCAGGGACCGTCTGGCTCCGAAATTTTGATGATCCGGCGAAGGCTCTCCTTCGTATGAAGGAGAACTGCACGCCATTAGCAGATAACGGCAGAAATTAAAATAGCGCATAACATCTTCACCGTTATTTTTTATATCGAGCGTCATGCGGTTATACAAACCGGCGTGTTTGTCAATGTGCCGGGCCAGTAACTGTTCCCATATCCGCGTAACGCTCTCAGGACAAGGAATACCAAAGACGGTATTATCTGCAACACCGGCGATACTTTTCATGCAGGCCTTAAAATAATCCGTCTCGCGAAAACCTGTGCGAATGTCAGCTAACAACAGGGCTTCATCCGCTTTCTCCACGGTAATAAAACCGCCGCAGCCCCGCCGCGTGCCGCCCTTTTGAATGACTTTTATCATGGCGCAAAAAGGAATGCCGCTGTCCCTTGTGATAAAAGCGCAATCTTCTGTATTTCCCCTGCGATCCAGAAAAACACCGCGATCAAGTGAAGCGCGAAAAGAAATTTTTCCTTGTTCAGGTTTCTGGTCAGCGTTGACTGCCGTGAAACGCAGCGCCAGCAAATCTTCAGAAACGGAGATAAAACATTCCCTTGTGAATAATGCGCCTTCATGTTCAAAAGAAATGGTGTGTAAAGCGCGCGATAAATCCAGTTCGCGGCGGTAATTTCGCACCCCTGTATCACAGCCAATCATGCCTGATGAAGAGACATCTTTAAATAGCGGGCCTGCTCTGGTTCCTGAAAACCGGTGACCAAACATTCCTTCAGGAGAAAAATCAATTAACAGTTCACCCGCACTCTGATAAACGCACTGAGTCGCCGGAATGCCGGAAAAAGTTTCAAGGCAGAGTTCTTCAGCTTCTGCGGCGCGGCCTTCGTCCAACAGCATTCTTACTTTGGGCAAAGCGCCGAGCGCACTGGGATTGTTACGATCCCTGTACTGCCCCGACCAGATTGAATCCTCGTTTAACTGTATCTTCTCCCTGTAAGGCGATCCGAAGATCATTGCGCTTAACCTGCCGTTTCCAAGAGGCAAAGCTTCTTCCCATTTTTCGGCGGGTGAGTTAAAAAAAATTCTGTCAGATGTCATGATAATTTAAATCTTCGCGCCGGGTCTTACCAAAAGGGGCATACTGAAAAAACCGCATTTTTCCGTAATCCACCGGCCGCCCTTGACAGTTTCATCAGTCAGAAGGTTTTTCCATTCTCCTTCAGGAACATAATATGTAACTTCATCTTCGCTGAACACAGGCGCTACCAACAGATCCCCTCCCAGCATATACTGCCGGTCAAGATACGCGCAGGCGGGATCATCCGGGAATTCCAGAAACATCGCGCGAAGAACGGGAATGCCTTTTTCATGAGCTTCCATGCCCGCTTTCATGATGTACGGTTTTATACGATTTTTTAGTTCTGCGAAGAAACGGCAAACATCTGCGGACTCTTCATCAACGCTCCACGGCACACGGTAAGAACTGCTGCCATGCAGCCGCGAATGGGATGATAATAAACCGAACGCAAGCCAGTGCTTAAACAATGCGGCGTTTGGTGTTCCTTCAAAACCTCCGATGTCATGGCTCCAGAAACCAAAACCGGAAAGTCCAAGCGAGAGTCCGCCTCTTAATGTTTCAGCCATCGCTTCAAAAGTTGATTCGCAGTCGCCGCCCCAGTGCAGCGGATAACGCTGGCTGCCTGATGTGGCGGATCTCGCGAACAGGCACGCTTCACCTTTTCCGCGTTTTCTTTCCAGCAATTCAAATACCGCTTTGTTGTACAGATATGTATAATAATTATGATGACGATGTGAATCACCGCCGTCAAAATAATTTGCATTCTCCGGAATTCTCTCGCCGAAGTCAGTCTTGAAACAATCAACTCCCATATCCAGCAATTTTTCCAGATGGTTTTGATACCACTTAACAGCCTGCGGATTGGAAAAATCCACAATTGACAATCCCGCCTGCCAGTCATCGGTTTGATAAACAGAACCGTCGCGGTTCATAAGAAGATATCCGCCTTTCTTCCCTTCTTCAAAAAGCGGAGAACGCTGCGCGATATACGGATTGATCCAAACGCAGATTTTTAAACCTTTTGCTTTTATTCTCGACAGCATACCCGCGGGATCGGGGAATGTTTCTTTATCCCATGTAAAATCGCACCAGTTAAAACCTTTCATCCAGAAGCAGTCAAAATGAAAAACAGACAGAGGTATTTTTCTCTCTTCCATTCCATTAATGAAACTCATAACTGTTTTTTCATCGTATGAAGTTGTAAATGATGTTGAAAGCCACAAACCGTAACTCCATTCAGGCAGAAGAGCGGGCCTTCCTGTAAGCGCGGTGTAATGCTCCAGAATTGTTTTTGGCGAGGGACCGTAAATGATAAAGTACTCCAGAACTTCACCCGTTACGCAAAATTGCACGCGGGTAGTTTTTTCGCTTCCGACCTCAAAAGAAACCTTATCGGGAGTATTTATAAATACTCCGTAACCTTTATTTGTCATATAAAAGGGAATATTTTTGTATGCCTGTTCGCTTGCGGTACCGCCGTCCGCGTTCCAGATATCGATTGTTTGCCCGTTTTTTACAAGCGGTCCGAAACGTTCTCCGAGCCCGTATACAAGTTCGCCCACAGAAAGAGAAAGCTCATCTTTTAAATATGCTGTTTTAGGTTTATGCGGACCCCATCCCTGACTTACCATATACCCAAGAGATTTGCCCTGATTTTTGGTCAGTATTTTTTCTTCGCCGTAAAAAGTATTATTCCATCTATCGCCGCGATCAACTGATACTGAAAGAGCGCCGCTTTCCAGAACAGATTTGTTTTCCGTTATGCGAATAACAGGTTTAAAATCGGAATCAATCTCCAGCGGGAAATGAGGTCCCTTATCCTGAGTCCCTTCAAAATGCGTAATCCTTACCTTTATTATGTTTTTCAGCGGACTGGAATAACGAACCGTTAAAAGCTGCATATTAAGCGTATCGCCCCGGTGCCGCACAGGTCTTTCAGGCGCGTACACAACAAGTTCATCTCCCTGCTGCTCAACCTCAGCGGCGCAGCCTGCGAAGTGCGCCTGAATGCCGTCTTTTATCAGCCAGTATCCGTTTGTAAATTTCATTTTTAGTCTCCTGTGTTATATAATAACATTTTAAACTGAATATACAACGGTTCATTACAGGACTAACAGATTTTTCACCAATGCAATTTTACAGGAGAAAAAAAACAGACTCTAAATAAAAACATCATCTTCATCTTCATCTTCTGTTTTATCATCGGATAACGGCAAATCAGTGTAGGAATTCAACACCATGCCAATTATCCGTGAATTTATGCCGGACTGTATCAAAAGCGCCGCTTCTTTTTTGATTACTTTAATGAGATGCGAATATTCATCGGTATCCTGCGCTATAATGTTAGAAAGTATTTTATTGATAATCTCCGAATCGGTTCCATCTATTACCAGACTAATTCCGTATTGGAATATATCCCTCGCGTTAACTTTATCAGTTTCCAGTTCGTCTTCCAGAGACAATAACCCTTCCCTGCGTGCCTTATCGGCCAACGCAAGAGCCTGTTTAGAAAAAACCTGATATTGCCAGATAAATTCGCTGCGATTCATGGTATTAACTCTCCTTCCGCCGCTATTATTATTTCAGCGGTACTTTCCAGATGATGTATAACAGCAATGATTTTCTCCTGCGCCTTTTCAACGTCCTTCAAACGTACCGGCCCCATATACTCCATATCTTCTTTTAACATACATGCCGCGCGTTTGGACATATTTTTAAATATCTTGTTCTGTACTTCCATACTCTCACTCTTGAGCGCCAGCGCCAACTCCTGGGAATCCACTTCGCGCATTATCTTCTGAATGGAGCGGTCATCTATTTTTAAAATTATATCAAATTTTACAGGTAAAAAATTATCAAGAATGTAGTGTGCGCCGGGACATATAACTTTGGCGGTTATCCACGATGCACCTTCCAGATGCAGACTGTTTATTGTATCGCAATAACTGGCAGCATCAGCCAAAATACTTATAGAGAATTTTTCGATTGTTTTATGGCGTCCGCATACAGTTACAACAACATTATTATCATCGCTCATATAACACCTCCTGCATGTCTTTGTACTGGTTATTATATTATGTTTCATCTTTATATACAATAATTTTTAGGAGGCATTCCCTGATTGCATGGTTTAAAAATATACTATAAAATACTGGCATGGCGGACAGGGTTTTTACAGTACTCGACCTTATCGACCTGGATCTCAAGGAACACAATTCATTGAATCTTCGCTGTATCGGCGGCAGAAAAGGTCTTGTGAGAGTTATTGACATCCCCGACCTGAACCGCCCCATGGGCGCGATTATGGGTTTCTTCGAGGATTTCGCCTATCAAAGAATTCAACTTTTTGGCCGGGGGGAGGTTTCCTATTTAAGGCGGCTTGAAAACGCGAACGAAACAAAAACAATCGAAGAAATGTTCGCCTATCCCATGCCCTGCTGTATCTTTACCCATAATTTGTACCCTCATAAAGATTTTTTTGAAGTAGCTGAAAAAACCCAATGCCCCATTTTACAGACGGATCTGGGATCCGCAGATTTTACCGCGAGAATTATGCGGATACTTTCACGGGTTTTCTCTCCGCGTCAGATTGTTCATGGCGTACTTGTTGAAGTATACGGTCTTGGTATTCTGTTACAGGGGGATTCGGGCGTAGGCAAAAGTGAAACCGCACTGGAGCTAATTCACCGGGGCCACAGGCTGGTAGCGGATGATGTTGTAGAGCTTAACTGCATTTACGGAAATACGCTGATGGGCGCGGGAGCGAATAAAATCATAGGGCATCATATGGAAATCCGCGGACCGGGCATCATCAATATAACGCATCTGTTCGGGGTAAGGGCCATCAGGGACCGCAAAGAAATCCAGCTTGTCGTTGAACTTGAAGATTGGAATTCATCAAAAAATTATGACAGGCTTGGAATGGAAAATCCTACTGTTGAATTATTAGGAGTTACAATACCCAGATTAACAGTGCCGGTAAAACCGGGCAGGAATATACCAATCATTATTGAAACCGCCGCAATGAATGAAAGGTTAAAATCAATGGGGTATCACGCCGCCAAGGAATTTAATAAAAACATCCTCAGATGGATTGAAAGCGGCTCTACCCGTTCAGTCTTCTTTGGAGACGATGATATTATTTAAGGAACGTATTAATGATAGAAAAAACAGTAAAAGTTATAAACAGGGCGGGTATTCACGCCAGACCTTCGGCATTACTTGTTCAAACAACAAAAAACTTTAAATCATCGATATATTTTGAAAAAAACCAGGATCGCATTAACGCAAAATCAATCATGGGTATAATAACTTTGGGCGCGGGTTACGGAGCGGAAGTAAAATTAATCGCCGAGGGAGAGGATGAAAAAGAAGCGGTAGAAGCCCTGGTAAAACTTTTTGAGTCCAAGTTCGAAGAAGAGTAAGGAGCGCTTTTGAAAAAAGCCAAAGCCCGTCCTGAATATTCAATAATCAGCGTGCGGTTTATGATACTTATCTATGCGCTTCTTTGCATTCTTACCATTCTTTTTTCCCGTGATTTTTTTATTGATACCCTTTATGAAGGAAAAGTGCCGGACCGTTTAAGCCTGATTGTATTCTTTACCGTTCCATCGGTATTAATTGTTGTCCTCGCGATTTCATTTGTCGGCCTTCTCGCGGATATTGTATCCAGCCGCCCGGGAAGCAGATTTCAGGCAAGGCTTTTGGCGTATTTTATAGTAATAGTCATTTTCGCGGCAGCGCCGGTAATAGTTATGACAAGCGCGGCATTAAATGAAATTGTCCGGTTCTGGCAGAGTATAAACACTTCTTCCGCTACACGGGCGGCAAACAGTTTTGTAGCGGAGAATTACACGCTGCATCTGGAACGTTTTGAAAATATCCTGAAAGAAAACAATTTTACGCGTCCTGATACAGGATTAAACCTGCCGCAGGATATTGCCGCCGTGCAGGTCTTCCGCAGCGCGGACGGTGATTGGACAGAAAATTCATTCTCAGGCGACGGGCGGTTTTCCCTCGCTTATCCGCCATCGCTGGAAAGCGGATTTACAACAAGGGAACTGCCAAGGGACAGGGATACAATCCGTTATGTGCAAAGACCGGCGCAAAATACGCTGATTGTAATTAATTATAACCTTGGCGGTGAATTTGACGCGGGAAGGAACGCTCTGGAAAATCAGACGGAACGTTTTGAAACAATTAATACATTAAGAGCCAACATCCGCCCGCTTATCATATACTATTACGGGGTATTTTTTCTTCCCACGCTGCTTATGACAGTAATTGTCGCCATTTCATTTACGCGGCGCATAACTCACCCGATTGTGGATTTAACAGAGGCGACACGGCGCGTCGCGGACGGGGATTTTTCAATCCAGATACTCTCCCGGCGCAATGACGAGCTTGGTCTTTTAATCCGTTCGTTTAACGCCATGGTGCAGGACCTGGAAAAATCCCGCGCCGCTTTGGTAAAACATGAAACAATTTCAATCTGGCAGAATATGGCGCAGCAGCTCGCGCATGAGATAAAAAATCCGCTAACGCCGATAAAACTTTCCGCGGAACGTGTGCTGCGCAGGTGGCGCAATGACCCCGGGAACATCAGCGATATTCTTGAAAATTCCATGATGGCGATAATTCAGGAAACAGAAGGGCTTTCCGCCCTGTTAAACGAATTCAGAACATTGTCAAAACCGATGGAACCGTCGCAGTCATGGACCAGCCTTAATGCCTGCATTGAGGAAGTAATCAGCACATATTCAAACACATATCCGCGCGTGGAATTCAACACAGAGTACGCGAAAACGGATATACAAATAAAAATTGATAAACACCGCCTGTCGCAAATACTGACAAATCTTTTTATCAATGCGATTGACGCCATGAGCGGAAAAGGCATAATAGAAATACGAACAGACCTTGTCAAAAAAAGGGAAGTTTGTTATTGTAGGATAAGCGTTAAAGATTCAGGCATTGGTATTGGCAAACAGGAAGGTCAACTCGTCTTTACTCCGTATTTCACTACAAAAGAATCCGGCACAGGTCTTGGGCTTCCAATCGTTGAAAGAATTGTAAACGATCACGGCGGTTCTATCTGGTTTGATTCGGCGGAAAACATGGGATCAACATTTTATATAGATTTACCTGCAGAACAATCTGCGGTCAGCCATCGTACCGAAAGTCCGCCTGATGAAGGTTCTCTCGCGGAGAGTTAATAATGTCAAAAATTTTAATTATAGATGATGAGCCAGGAATCAGAAAAACACTCGCGTCAATTCTTGAAGATGAAAAATTCAGGGTTTTTACCTGCGAAGACGCGCTGTCCGGCATTGAAATATTAAAACGCGAACCAATTGATTTAATTTTTCTTGATGTACTGCTTCCGAAACTGGGCGGCATTGAAGCGCTGGAAAGAATACGGAAAGAATGGCCGATGACAGAAATAATCATGATTTCGGGCCATGCAAATATCGACATGGCGGTCCGCGCTGTAAAATTGGGAGTCTTTGATTTCCTTGAAAAACCGCTTTCTCTGGAGAAGGTTCTTACAGTATGCAGGAACGCGCTTGCAATAAAAAAACTCCGTGAAGAAAACAATAATCTAAAAAAGATAAGCCGGATTGCAAGCGAGGACATAATCGGAACAAGCGCCATTATCAGAAATATCAGGGAAACCGTAAAACAGGCAGCCGAAAGCGATGCCCGTATTTTAATAACCGGCGAAAACGGCGCGGGAAAAGAAGTTATCGCAAGAGCGATTCATCAATGTTCATCTCGCGCAAACAGTCCGTTTATAGACGTTAACTGCGCGGCGATACCGGAAACGCTGATAGAAAGCGAACTATTCGGCCATGAAAGAGGCGCATTTACAGACGCGGTATCTACACGCAAGGGGCGGTTTGAACTGGCGCACGGAGGAACTCTCTTCCTTGATGAGATAGGCGACATGAGCCTTTCAGCGCAGGCTAAAGTGCTGCGCGTTATTCAGGAACAGAAAATCGAACGTCTTGGCAGTGAAAAAACAATTGAGACCGATGTGCGCATAATAGCCGCGACCAATCAGGATCTGGAAAAAGCCTGCGAAGAAGGCCGCTTCAGGCGGGATCTTTTTTTCAGATTGAATGTTATCCCCATTCATGCCCCGCCGCTGCGGGAACGATCTGAAGATATAATTATGCTGCTGCACAATTTCCTGAATACGCTTAATAAGAATTTAATACTGGAAACCGACGCTCAGGAACTTCTTGCTTCCCATGACTGGCCGGGAAATGTAAGGGAGCTGAAAAATCTGGCGGAGAGGATCGCCGTAATGCACCAGGGTGATTACATTACAGGATCCGAACTGCAAAAACTGCTGAACAACAATAAAAAAAGCAAAAGAAAAACATCTTCCAATGACGCATCTCTGGCAGGATCGCAGACAGGTCTGCCTGAAGGCATTCTGGAAAAAAATTACAATGAAGCAAAGGAAAATTTTGAAAAATTTTATCTGGAGTTCCAACTTTCAAAAAATGGTGGTATAATAACAAGAACGGCGGAAGCAATCGGCATTTATCCAAGTAACCTTCACGCCAAACTCAGAAAACACAGCATATCAACTGCAAATGTAAAAGAAGAATAGGGTTATTCGATACCCGGATGAGACAGAGGATAATATGAAGGAATTAACAAAACGCCAGAATGAAGTACTCACCTTTATAGCCGCATACATCAGGAAACATTCGTATCCTCCGACCATCAGGGAAGTAGCGGAAAATTTTTCCATATCAGTCAAGGGAGCGCATGATCACATAACAGCCGTAAAGAAAAAGGGTTATATTAAACAGAATGGGAAATGCCCGCGGACAATGGAACTTACGCGTGTGGAACGCGATGAAAATTCTGATTTAGCGGAGATTCCCCTTCTGGGCAGAGTCGCAGCCGGTATTCCGCTTCTTGCGGAAGAAAATTTTGACAGAACAATTGTTATGCACCGTTCCCTTCTGAAAAAAAACAAAAAGTACTTCGCGCTGAAAGTTGTCGGCGATTCAATGTCAGGCGCAGGCATACTGGAAGGCGACACGGCGATTATTGAAAAGCAAAGCACGGTGCGCAGCGGTGAAATCGCCGTCGCGGTTGTGGACGAAGCTGTCACGCTGAAGCGTTTTATCAAAGAAAATTCAAAAATAATGTTAAAAGCGGAAAATCCGGCTTATGAGCCCATTTACGGCCAGGATGTAAAAGTAGTCGGGCGGCTGTTTATTATTTTGCGCAGTTACTGAAAAAATTATGAGCGCGTATATTTTCCTTGGCCCCGAACTGGGAAAAAAACAGGATGCCGTCAATAATATAAAAGAAAAATTTCCAGGCGCTGATGAAATTGTTTTCTACGCGGGAGAGACAAACTCAGGGGCAATCGCGGACGCAATGCAAAACCGTAATCTGTTCGCTGACGCGCAGATCGTTATCGTAAAGAACGCGGATTTAATCAAAAAAAAGGACGAAATAGATCTGCTTGTTTCATGCATCAATAACACAAAAAATTCAGATAACGCTGTTTTAATCCTGCTCTCGGATGAACTAAAACTCGCAGCCGCTCTTGACAACGCGGTCCCAAAAGCCAGCCGGCAGGTTTTCTACGAATTGTTTGAAAGGGAAAAAAATGAATGGCTGCGGGAGTTTTTCAGGCGCGAAGGTTTTATTATTGACAGGGACTGTACCTCCACAATTCTGGAAATGGTAGAAAATAATACAGAAGCCTTAAGGAGGGAATGCTCGCGTCTTGTTCAGTTCCTGCGCCGCAGTGAAAACCTCCCGCAGGAAAACGGCCATCAAACAGGATCAAAAAACCGTCCTGTAAAAACTGAAGACATAGAAAAATGGCTTTCACATAACAGGGAAGAATCGGCCTTTACGCTGTTTTCCCGCATCGCATCAGGCGATCTTTGCAAAGCGCTTGAGTCCCTGTCTGTAATGCTGGCGGCAAAAGAAAGCGCTCCAGGTATCCTCGCGGGGCTTGCATGGTGTTTCAGGAAACTGGGCGACTATATCGCGCTGCTTGAAAAAGGAGAGCCAGGTTATCCTGAACTTGCGAAAATCGGACTGTCTTCGCCAAAAGTTAAAAGCGATTATGTCGAAGCCGCCCGCCGCTACAAAACGCAAAGCGTAGAGGCATGTCTTGCTCTGACGGCGGAATATGACTTATTGCTGCGCTCGCCTGTCGCAGTAATGGAAAAAATTTTAATGGATAAATATATACTGGCTGTTTTTAAAGCGGGCGCTTCCTAAAAATTTTTTATATAATCATCAATTGCTTTTGCAATTTCGTCAAATTCGCTGTGAAGCAGATATTCGGCGATTGCGCTCAGGAGTTCCCTGGCTGCGGGTATCCATGTTTTTTGCTTTAATTCTGTCAGCGCTTCCCTGGCGGCTTTTTTGTTATACGCGGCACACGCGCCCTGAATGGCAAGCAGTTTTTCCTTTAAATACGGGCTGTTTCCCTCTGCTTCCTGCGCTGATTCAGCGGAATTGACGATCCCTTCAAATTTATGAATTACGCCGGACAACTGTTCAATGAATGACGGAAGCTCGCTGAAAATCAATTCTTTATCCTGATCCCTGCCCGCCTGTTCAAGTTTTGCAGCCAGAGAAGAAAGATCGCTTTCGCCGATATTCGCCAGAGCGCTTTTCATCGCGTGGATGTTGACGATAAACAGGGCCAAATCATCGTTTCTGCGGCACTTGTTGACACATACCGCTTCCAGAATCGCCGAGGCTTTTTTCGCGTCGCGGATAAAAACTTCCGCCAGCTGTGAATTGACGGATCCGGATTGTTCTGCGGTATACAAATTGTTTTTTTGTCCGCGCGCCTCTTCAATTATTTTGGATGATTGTTTATCGCGGATCAATTTATTAAGAATGGAATTCAACTGGCGGCTGTCTATGGGTTTGGAAATAAAATCATCAAAACCGCTTTTGATAAACATCTCCGCCTGACCGGCGAGCGCATTGGCTGTTAACGCGACAATCGGATGAGTGTAACCCATTTCGCGGATTATTTTTGTTGTTTCAATGCCGTCCATTCTGGGCATCATGTGATCCATGAAAATAATGTCGTAATGGCTGCCTTCCCTGATTTTTTCAATTGCGTCAAAGCCGCTCAGGGCGGTATCCATTGACAATCCGTAAGGAGCCAGAAGTCCTCTTGCGACATATAAATTTGTTTCAACATCATCTACAACCAGAACACGGCCGTACGGCATGAACTCCCGCTTTAACTGTACAGTTCTGATTTTGGAAACATTGTTAAAGTTAAGCAGCATAAGATTATCCGCCAGTTCTTTGCCAATAGTGCCGACAGTTGTAAATTGCTGAGGCAGTTGAATTTTAAATGATGATCCAAGACCGGGCGTGCTTTGTATGGATATATTGCCGTTCATAAGCTGAATCAAACTCATTGTAATGTTCATGCCAAGGCCTGTTCCCTGGGTTTTACGGTTTGCTTCCATGTTAAAGCGCGCGTATTCACTGCCCAATTTTTCAACCTGTTCCGGCGTCATACCCTGCCCGGAATCACTGATAAGGAAAGTAAGCGCAATATTGGAATTTTCATCCCCGTCAATCTGCTCGACAGAAACTGTCAGATTAACAGTGCCTTCTTCGGTATATTTGAACGCGTTGGAAAGTACATTGTTTAAAATTTGCTTGATGCGAAGTTCATCGCCAACCAGCAATACAGGCAGATTTTCATCCACATGCAATGAAAATTCAACCGGTTTGCTTTCGTAGCGCATAATATTAAGCTGAACCGTATCATGAATTAAACTCGCGATGTCGTATTGATCCAGTAAAAGTTCCAGTTTTCCAGCTTCAATTTTTGAAAGATCCAGTATGTCGTTAATAATTCCAAGCAATAAATCGCCTGAGCTGTAGATTCTTTCCATCGCGTCTTTCGAGCTTTGCGCAAGCGATTCATTCTGAAGCTGAATTTCGGCAATACCAAGAATTGCGTTCATGGGCGTCCGAATTTCATGGCTCATTCTGGCAAGAAAGTTGCTCTTCGCTTTGCTGCTCTCTTCGGCAACTTCGGCTTTCCGCATTTCAGATATCATTGCCTTTTGCTCTCTTAAATCCCTGATGTACTCTGTAACCGTATATTCATCCTTGTGTCTGACGCGTATACAGATAATGTCCGCCGGTATGGATTCCCCGTCTGATTTCTGGTGCATCCATTCAAAACGGCTATAACCCTCATCCAGGGCTTTCCTGACAAGCAGCGATCCTTTTTCTGACGACAGCATTCCATCAGGCTGATACTCAGGCGACAGAAAATTAAATTTGTCAATGAACTCCTGTTTGTTTGACAGGTCAAACATTTTTACCGCTTCCTGATTACAGTCAATCAGTTTTAAATTTTTATCCCAGAAGATGGCGCAAAGGGGCGCGGCGTCAATCATTATCTGCGTGCGTTCTTCCGCATCGCGCGTTTCCAGAATCTGAATGTTGCGGTTAATGGCGCTGCTTATCATTAACCCCGCGGAAGTAAGTATGCTGATTTCATCATTGGAAAAAGTATGCTCAAGACGGCAGTCGGAAATACTGAAAAGTCCCCAGAAATAATCATCCAGAAACATCGGGATAATAACAATTGATTTTAACTCGTAGTAGCCAAAAAAATTCCTGGCTTCCTGCGACAGTTGGGAAACAGGCGCGTTTATAAATTCACCCTGTAAAAATAATTTGTTCCATTCATCTTTTAATGTGTTGGGAAAATGCAATCCGGCCGGCACAGGCCTGCATTCCCTGCCGTATCTGCTGAGCCACTGGTATCTTAAAACAAAACATGTTTCGTTTTCGATTGTTTCATTGCACCAAATCTGGACGCGATCGATATTCAGGCAGGTTCCCAAAAGTTCAAAACTTTTTAATATCAGTGTTTCAAAGGAATCTGCGCTTTTGCTTGATAAAAGCAGTGTCGCGGCGCTGTTCACAGTGTTAAGCAGCTGCGTTCTTTGCGCGATTTCCTTTAACATTTTATTTTGTTCGCGCATGTCGCGCGTGTATCCTACAATTATGTATTCATCCTTGTACTTAACGCGGTTCAGGGTCACTTCGCACGGCACAGGTTCCCCGTTAGGTTTCTGCTGCGTCCATTCAAGCCGGGCAAAACCTTTATTCATAACATTACTGGTATATTCGGCTATAATATCATTTGACCAGCTTCCGTCAGGCTGATACTCAGGCACAAGTTCCTTAAACCTCTGAATATATTCCTGTTTGCCGGGCAATCCAAACATCTCAATGGCTTTCTGATTGCAGTCTATAACATTAAAATCCTTATTCCAGAAGTTAACGGCGAAGGGAGTGGCATTAATCATAATCTGAGTACGCTCATCCGCCTTGGCTTTTTCAATGGAAATACGCATCAGAATCCATATAAGCAGAGCCGCGAAAAACGCGCCCAGTACCGAAAGAATTGCGGCAAGATCCCTTGTGCTGTGAAAATAATAATTTCCGGGCGTAACAACTCCCATGTACCAGCCGTTTTCCAGCCTATGAACAAAAACAATGGATTCGGTGCCGCGGTAATCGGTAGTTGTAATTTCCGAGAGTACGCCTTTAAGCCTGATCTCTTCGGTAAATTTACTGATCCCGCTCACAACCTCGCCGATTGGCATTCCAATCATCGAAGGTTCAGGATGCGCGATTATTGTCAGATTCTGACTCAGCAAAAATCCGTAACCGTCTTTGACAAATTGCGTACTAACAACATGTTCCCTGATTCTGTCGATCAGCACATCAAGGCCGATAACTGCAAGCGGTTTGCCTTCGCCGTCCTGAAGAAGGCGTGAAAATGTTATGGAGATTTCGTTTGTAAATATGTTAACATAAGGCTGAGTAATTCCTATATCGCCCGCGGCGTAAACAGCCGCCGAATACCAAAGACGGCTTGCCGGATCATAATCATACGGCGCAATCCAGTCCCTGTTGCCTGTCAGAAAAACATCATCATAAACAGGGAATAAACCGAAAAATCCGGTAGTTCCAATCATCCGCTCATTGACGCCTGAATGCAAAAAATCGGTGATGAAAGTGAGATACTCATGCACATCTTTTTCTGAAAGTCCGTTCAATATCATATCGCGGATTGTTTCGGAAATGCTTCCCAGCAGCGTTTCAGGTTCAAGTAAATCGGATTTAATGTTAACTTCTGTATATGATATGGCGTTATTCGCGTATCTGCGTAGATGATCGCGTTCCGTATTGCTGATAAAAATATAACTTGATATTACCATCAGCGCGAATGCGATTAACACCAAAAAAACCTGACCGTACTTGACCAGAAATTCCTGTGTTATCCGCATTATGGAACGCATCAATCGCCTGCCTTTACGGCCTTAAATAAATCCCTGACTTCATAGAAAACCTGCGCAATTCTTGGATCATACTGTGTGCCGGCGTTTTCCATGATGGTTTTAACAGCGTCTTCATGCGCAAACGGTTTCTTGTACGGTCTGTCTGAAACAAGCGCGTCATACACATCGGCGATTGCCATAATGCGCCCCTGTAAAGGGATTTCTTCTCCCTTTAGTCCGTGCGGGTATCCTTTCCCGTCCCAGCGCTCATGATGACAGCCCGCGAACAATCTGGCGTTACGCAAAAATTCTCCTTCGCCGGTGCGGGCGATAATTTCATCAATTATCCTTTCCCCTTCCTGCGCGTGGGTTTTCATCACCTCGTATTCTGCGTCTGTAAGCCTGTCAGGTTTATTAACAATGATATCAGTTATTGATATCTTGCCAAGATCGTGCATACGCGCGGATGAAACAATTTTCTCCACATCCCAATCGCGGATTTCATTGACATATATTCCGCGATCCTTCATTCCGCTTATCAGAATTTTTATATATATTGAAGTGCGTTCAATATGCCCGCCTGTTCCCTTATCGCGGTTTTCTACCATGTCCGCGAGAACAGATACAATACTGTTCTGCAGCCGGTGAAGCTGCGCTGTCCGCTCGCGGATTATCTCGTCAATATCCAGATGAGTTTTTATCCTGTTAAGAAGAACAGGTCCGGAAAACGGTTTCGTAACAAAATCAATCGCGCCCATCTCAAAGCCGCGGACTTCCACTTCCTCATCGGTGCGGCCTGTCAAAAACATTACGGGTATATCAGACCATTTTTCCCTGGACTTTAAAATACTCAGCGCTTCAAATCCGTCCATTTCAGGCATTTCAATATCCAGTAAAATCAAATCGGGGGAGACTTTATTCAAAAGCCTGAACATGGTAGAAGCGGACGGCATGGTCATTACACGGTAGTGATCATCAAGCGCGGACTCGGCCATGGATAAATTTGTATCGCTGTCATCAACAATAAATATAGTTTTCATCAGTACCTTAACTTAATATATTAATAATAATTCCAGTATTTTAACGCATATTCCGCAGATACCAGGAATATTATATTCCAGTTTGCGGGATTCGTCAATTTTATTATTCGTGAGCCTGGTTTAATACCGCGCTGCACTGGCGGCAGTAAAAATAAAACTTTCAACTGAATGGCATTAAACCAGACGATATAATTTATTTCCTTACAAATGAGCCTCCGCGGAAATTAAAAAGTTTTTTAGCTTTAACAGCGAAATCATTCAACCTTAAACCTGGAAACCTCTTTAATGAGCGCGTCAATGCCTTCGCGGTTCATGGCGGAAATTTCACTGACATGATTTATCGCGTAGTTTATCTGATTAGCGCCTGAGGCCATTTCATTCATGCCTAAAGTAATTTCCTGGGTGATTATTTCCAGGTTTGAGCTTTCCTGTATTACTTCTTTCGCTCCCTGCAGCATTTCTTTTGAACCGCCTTTTACATGGCGTGTAATCTCATTAACCTTACCGATGCCATCGAGTACCTGCTTGCTTCCTTCCCCCTGCTCTTCCATCGCGCTGCGGATACTGTCTTCCTGTTCCGCTACGGTTTTAACGCTCGAATCAATCGCTTCAAATCTATTCATGACATTTTCAGTTGAGACAGTAATTTTGTCTATTGAAGACTTGATTTTTTTCAGCACTATACTGATGGTTTTGGATTGTTCGCTGGAACTCTCCGCGAGCTTGCGGATCTCGCCTGCAACAACTGCGAAACCTTTACCTGCGTCTCCCGCGTGGGCGGCTTCTATCGCCGCGTTCATCGACAGGAGGTTGGTCTGACCCGCGATGTTTTCCATAACGGAATTAATTTCAAGCAGCCCTTCCGATTCACGGGCGATTTCCTGAATGTCAGACGCTACATCATGTAAACCTGTTCTTCCCGCTTCCGAAGCGTCGCGTAATGTTTTAACATTTGATGAATTCTTTACAAGAGTGTATGTAACCGACTGCACATTCGCAACCATCTGTTCTATGGCCGCCGATGCCTGCGATATATAGATACTTTGTTCTTCGACATGGTTGTTCAGTTTATGAATATTCGCAGTTACCTGTTCCATTGTAGCGTTTGTTTCGGTAACGCCGGCGCTCTGGTTTATTACCCGCGCTTTAATGCTCTGAATGTTAGCTGTAATCTGATTCACGGCGGCCGCCGTTTCATTCATGTTACTTGCAAGATCATGGCCGATGCCGGATAACTTTAAGGCTTCTGTCTTGATACTGACAACAAGGTTTTTAATTTTTTCCAGAGTATTGTTAAAGTAACGCGCAAGATCACCTACTTCATCTCTTGAGTTATTGTCAATCCTTCTGGTTAAATCGCCTTCTCCTTCTGATATATCCTTGAGCGTATGGGTTACGCCGATTATCGGTCTTACGACATTATGCACAACAAAGAATATTATAACGGAAGCTACCACAAGTATTATCACCGCGAAAATAATGGCGAATGTTGTCATCTCGCGGATAGGTCTGTTCATTTCATTTAAGGGAATGCCAAGCATGAGACTCCACGGCGTGTCCATGCCGTTAACCCTGACAGGCTGAAAGATCACATGCAGATTCGTTCCCATGTACGATGAGTACCGCGTCAAAATTACTGATGTCCCGTTTTTAATTGCCTGAACTACCCGGTTCTGTTCGTTTCCAAGCAGATCTCTTTCTGACGGGTTTATGCTGATATAGTCTTTAATTCTGCTTTCATCGTAATGCGCGGCTATTAATCCGTCATTGGCGTAAACCGCGGCGACTCCCCTGCCGTTGTACAATTCCTTGACAATCTCATTAACTATTTCCTGTAAATCGCTGACATAATTAATGCCCAAAAGCCCTATAGGTTTGCCGTTTGAATTTTTAATGGGGTACATAACCGCGATTACAGGAACATTTCCGTAATTATAAATATCCCTCCAGACAGGAGAAGCGATCTCCGGGTTATTTGTCATGTTCGCCAAAAAATCCTTCCAACCTTCATAACCTTCTTCTACATATTCCACCAAACCTGTTCTTCTGCGTGAATAAAATGAATAATACTGTCCCAGCTGTGCATCCCGCCTGTCTATTGTATCCGGCAGCCATGCTGTCCAGATACCCATAATGAGCGTATTTTGCTGAACTGTGCTGCGTAAAAAATCATTATAACTTTCACGGCGCGTATTCTCCGCAGTGTTTTCATAATCGCTTAATATAAGCGCCAATATTTTTCCGTAGTTGACATACGTTTCTATGCGCCGCTGAATTTCAATGGAATTGGCTTTTGCCATCTCCGCCGCGAACTGAAACGTCGTCTCAGTCTGTAAACTACTTGATCGCGTAAGCGTAAAAACCGACAAAATTACAATAACCGCCAATATCATAATAAAAATGATTGAAGTTAGTTTTATCCTAAGACTCATGGGATTCCTCCTGAAGTATTTACCATCGCTATGGTACGAGAAAAATTTTTATCGCGATACTTAAATATAAAAAGAATAGATATTGATCAACAAGGAAATAAATTACGTTTTATAAGAATAAATTCAGAAAATGCGATAAGAAAATAATGCTGTTATCCGCAAACAGGGTTAATATTAAATTAGCGCGTGTCCATAATACTGTTCAGAAACGGAAGTTCCGGAACAAAGCCATTATTTTTCCAGAATCAAAACAGAAGCCGCCGGTAGCATATAACATTCTTCAGGTGAAAATATTTTATTGGTTATAAGGTCACGGCAGGCATAAGGAATGGAAATTTCACTCTCTGCGGTATTGTGATTTAAAATAAAAATGTATTCTTTTTCTCCCTTAACGCGGCGAGCTGCTTCTATTCCTTCCTTTGCGCGTAACACAGGCTCAATCCCGTTTTCTTCGCAAATCATCGCGGAAAAACGGTATAAAAAATCAGAGCGCAGTTTTGCGCCGAAATACCAGACACGGCCTTTGCCGTAATCATTGCGGCATAAGGCGGGCGTTCCGGCGTAGAAATCGCTTTCATACAGCGCGACAGCCAAAGCTCCTTCGCAGTGGATAATATCACATAACATTTCGGCTTTCCATGTTCCGGCGATTTTATCCCATGGCCCGTCCTGAACCGCAAAACCGTTTGTCCTGTCCGGCAAAAGCGCGTCTGTTTCTTCTACCCACAGGCCGCAAAGCCGGCGAAGTTCGCCAGGGTAGCCAGTCATCGTCACAAGATCATTTTCGTCCGTCATGCCGGAGAAGAAAGTAGTAACAAGAACGCCGCCGTTACGCACAAATTTATCAAGCTTGTCCGCAAAGCCGGGTTTGATCATGTAAAGCACAGGAGCGTAGAGTATTTTATAATTATCCAGGGGAGCGTCAACATCAATAATATCCGCGCTGAAATTCTGACCCGCCGCAGAATCATAAAAACGGAATATTTCTTCAGGATAATTTATCCCGGTTGTGGGGCCTGAAGACAGCGCTGTCGCCCACCAGTTATCCCAGTCGTATAAAAACGCGATCTTTGAATCGATACGGCTGTCCAGGAAAGTATTTCCAAGTTTAATTAATTCCTCTCCCAGAGCCGTTACTTCGCGGAATACACGGGTATTTTCATGGCCGCAGTGATCGATAACCGCGCCGTGGAATTTCTCACAGCAGCCGCGGGAACGCCGCATCTGAAAAAACATCACCGTGTCGGAGCCGTGAGCCAATGCCTGATAACTCCACAATCTCATAATACCCGGCCTTTTTATCGCGTTATACGGCTGCCAGTTCTGTACGCTGGGAGTTTGTTCCATAAGGGAAAAAGGTTTCCCTCCTCCGCAGCCGCGCATAAGAGCGTGATTCATCGCGGTGCGCGTATATGGACAATTTGGATAAGGGTAACTGTCCCATGAAATAAAGTCCATGCGCCTGCCCCATTTAAAATAATCCAAATCCCAAAATGTGCCCATTAAATTCGTGGTTACAGGAATGTTAGGTGTAATCTCCTTCAGAATGTCCGCTTCGATAAGATAACAATCCAGAAGGCTGTCTGAATTGAAGCGCCTGTAGTCTATTGATTGAATCTGACAGCTGGACCGGTTTATGGGCCATTCTCCGCCCAGATTACCCGGGATAACAATTTCTTCCCAGTCATAATAGGTATGACCCCAAAAGGATGCATTCCAGGCTTTATTTAAGGTTTCAATGGTTTTATATTTTTTGACAAGCCACATGCGGAACGCGTTCTGGCAATTATCGCAATAGCAAAAACCGCCGTATTCGTTTGAAACATGCCAGGCGGCGATATTATCCAGTTTCCCATAACGTTCGGCCAGTTTGCGCGCCAGCATGCCGGAAAACATTCTGTAAATACCGCTGTTGGGACATGAATTCTGCCTGTCGCCGAATTTTCGCTTGGAGCCGTCCGAATTAACGCGCAGAACTTCAGGATATTTGCGTGCCATCCATGCAGGATGAGTCGCGGTTGATGTCGCAAGGCAGATCTTCATTCCCGCGCCGCTTACCATTTCAATAATTTCGTCTAACACTGAAAAGTTGTACTCATTTTCTGACGGCTGCAGCATCGCCCAGCTAAAAACATTTATTGTTACAATATCAATATTCGCGAGTTTTAAAAGCCGCATATCTTCCGCCCAGATTTCCCTGGGCCACTGTTCCGGATTATAATCCCCGCCGTAGAGAACCTTGTTAACATTACCCGCTAAATTCATAAATTACCTTCCTTAATTAAATTATTATAAAATGTATTAATTACTTTTCAGAAGCGCTTCAAACCCTGAAATAACCCTCTGCGAATCCCACTGGATGCTTCCGACAATCCTGCTTATAATTTTTCCGCTGCGGTCAATAATGAATGATGTGGGAATTGCTTCAACTCCGTAAAGGGAACCTGTTCTGCCGCTCTGGTCCAGGAAAACAGGAAAAGTATAATTATTGCTTCTTAAAAATTGCTGTACTGCGGAAGATGTTTCTCCAATATCAACCGCCAGAATTTCCAGTCCCTGATTTTGCAGACGGTTATACAGAATTTCCATGGATGGCATTTCCGCCCTGCACGGCGGACACCAGGTAGCCCAAAAATTTAAAATTACAACTTTTCCTTTGTAAGAAGAGAGAGTTCTGGTTTCTCCGTTAAGCATTGGCAGAGAGAAATTAATTGCATCAGGCCGCTGCCCAAGAACGCGGATATTGGCCGCCAGCAAAGCCCGTATCGCGTCAGATGAAACCTGCGCTTCCGCTGATTGCGGACCGGTAAAAGAAACCATAATAACAAGATAAAGAAGAATAAAGAATTTTTTATTCATAACAATATTATAGATTTAACAGCCATTCAAGCCAAGAGCCGAAAACCCTGAAGGGCAGGGCTTTATCCGCCGACCAGTCAATATACTGAAACTGCCATCTTTGCAGAGTTATATTCAGCGCGGAAAAACGGCCTGTTAAAATAAGTATGCCAATAAACAACAGGAGGATTCCGCTTGCAATTTTTATTACCTGCGCATGATCCCGGAACCATTTTTTAGTAACAAGGAAGCGGTCAAAGAAAGCCGCTGCAAGAAGAAACGGAACGCCAAGCCCGAAAGAGTAAATGGCAAGATAAAGGGCCGCTAACCCAGCCCTGCCGCTTTGTCCCGCGAGAAATAATACGCTTGCAAGAATCGGACCAATACAGGGAGTCCAGCCCGCGGCGAAAGCGGCTCCTGTTAAAAATGTTCTGACATGCCGGAAGCGCGCATTTTTTCCTGTTATGCGCAACTTTTTTTCATAGTTCAGAAAAGACAAAAAATCAAAAATAACATTCAGCCCCAGGACAATTACGGTAATTCCAGCAGCGATTCGTATATATTTTGATATTCCCCCCATAAGCCAAAAAGTAGCGGAAATAATTATGCTAAAAAAAATAAAAACCGCGGTAAATCCAAGAATGAAACTGACAGTGGCGGAAAGCAGACGGAAACGATTCGGTCTTTCGCCGTTTATTTCACCTGATACCGGAACGCCTCCAAGAACGCTTAAGAATGAAGGTATTAGGGGAAGCACGCAGGGAGAGAAAAAAGAAAGAAGCCCCGCGATAAAAACCAAAACCAGCGATGGGTATTCACTCACTTTTAAATTATAATAATCTGTTATTTATCCTGCAACTGCACGCTATAATAAATCGCTCAAAAAGACTAAACCTGACATATACCTTAGGAGTGATTTTTTTGCGGCGCGATATTATAATCATAATATGAGTAAGCAGCCTCATTCTTCGGATACTGAGACGGATACGGTCAAGAATGAAAAGAAGGAATACCTGACTCAGCAGCTCATAACATATATCGGGAATAAACGTTCTTTGCTGAATTTTATTAATAATGGAATAATAACAGTAAAACAAAAATTAAATAAAAATAAATTAAAAATTTTTGACGTTTTCAGCGGATCGGGCATCACGGCAAGATATTTCAAGCAATTTTCTGATTTGCTGATTGTAAATGATTTGGAAAATTATTCGTATGTAATTAATCAATGTTACTTGTCCAACGAAGATAAAATTAATTTTTCTTCTTTACGCGAATACTACAAAGATATAACCGCAGAATCAAACAGGGAATTAAAGCGCGGAATCATAAGCGAACTATACGCTCCAAAAGATGATGAAAATATTAAACCCGGCGAAAGGGTATTTTACACAACCGGAAACGCGATGATAATTGATACTTTAAGGCAGTTGATTGACAAAATCCCGGAAAAAGAACAGAAGTTTTTTTTGGCGCCCTTGCTTTCCGAAGCGTCAATACACGCAAATACATCCGGAGTGTTTAAGGGATTTTATAAAAACAGCGAAACAGGCATAGGGCAATTCGGCGGAAAAAACAAAAAAGCGTTATTCAGGATAACAGGCGGCATAAATTTACCTTTCCCGGTTTTCAGCAATTTTAACTGCGATACCATTATATGCAAAGACGATTCAAATAAAATAACAGGCGATCTGCCGGAAGTTGATCTCGCGTATCTTGATCCTCCGTATAATCAGCATCCCTACGGTTCAAACTATTTTATGTTAAACTTAATTCTTGATTATAAATATCCAGAAAAAATCAGCAGTATATCCGGCATACCGGAAAACTGGAATAGATCATTTTACAACAGGGGAAATCACGCTTTATACTCGTTAACGCATCTTATCGAAAATATTAAAGCGAAGTACGTTTTAATTTCCTTTAATTCGGAAGGCTTTATAACCACGGAACAAATGAAAGAAACACTCAAAAAATTCGGGAAATTTGAAGTGCTGGAAAAAAAATACAACGCGTTCAGGGGAAGCAGAAATTTGAATACAAGGGATATTCATGTAAAGGAATATTTATACTTACTGGAAAAGTAGAATAATTATTAAACGCGGGCTGCGTAAATCCCTGTCAGGGCCATAAACGGCCGTGAGCTTCTACAACGCATGCTTTGGCATGGCATTGTACGTGATCCACGCCGAATGCCCCTGCCAGAGATTTACGCAGCCTGCTTTAATGTTAATAAAATTTTATAGGTCATATTTCTATTCCCAAAAAAATAAATTTTTCTCAAAAAAATTTAACCAATAAATAAATTACTCCCAAGGCGTGTGCGCGAAACTCTACCGGCGACATATGGCGTGGATCACCTAGATGGCCACGCCAAAGCGTGCGTTATGCAAGGCCACGGTCATTAGGAGCCGGTAGGGTTTCGCGCACACGCCTTAGGAGTGACCATCATCACTACTTGACAATTACTTCGCAGTACTATTGAAACTTACGCGTGTAAGTGATATATTTCCCATAATGGCAGGAATACACCCTATTTCTGATAAAAATAATACTCTGACTGCTGGAAATAAAACGGTGAAAATAAATTGGGGTTTACGCGCTTCTGAGGCTGGTAATCGCGGCTTTGGGGTAGAAAAACACTTAAAGTTGGGGCTGTTCCAAAACTTTCGAACCGCAGATTCGCATTTTTGGAACAGCAGCCTTGGATGTAATGGAAAAAGCGGGCGCGAACCGCGAACCGCGAACCGCGAACCACGAACCTACAGTTCGATGGTTCGATGGTTCGATGGTTCGATGGTTCGGTTAGGCCGCTTTTTAAGAGATTGTTCCGAAACTAACCAGGTTTTGAAGCAACCTCAGTTATTCTCTTTTTCAAAATTTAGGATAAAAGACGGAAACGGGTCTATAATTCGGCGTACCGGAAGTTCGCCGGATCAAAAACCCGCCCGTATTTTATATTGCCCCGTTGGGGTTAAGTCTGCCCTTTAGGGTAGTTAATCTATGGCTTCCCAGAAGCCCGGACCAAGTCCGTATGGTTACCTGCCTGCGGCAGGTGTCTTAAAAAAAGGAGTGTTTTTATGGGAAAAACATTAAAAATGTTTGGGATTATCGCTTTTGCGCTGATAATCGGACTTTCTATGACAGCTTGTGATCTAGGAGATGACTGTGTTCATGAATATCCTGCTAATTGGACTACTACTGCGGCAACATGTACAGATGCTAGTTCACAATCGAAGGTTTGTACTCTATGCGGCGGCGGAAAAGTATTTGACCTAACTTATACACCAACCCTCGCTCTTGGTCACCAACGCGCTGGTGCTTTAGACGGTCATAATGAAAATTGGTGCACCACTCCAAATCAAATATGTTCGCGGACAGATTGTACTGTAGCTTTACCAGCTTTACCGCATAGACCTGGACCATCTCATTCTGGTTCTTGTACTAATGGCTATACATGTTATTATTGCGGTGGTGAGGGAATTACATCACACTCACCAACTGGTATTAATCCGAAATCAGCCACGTTTATAAGTTGTATTGAAACACATCAAATATGCGCATATTGTGGGTTTACAGGTTCATCATTCAGTATATGGCATGAATACGACAGTAATAATGGTAAATGTATTAGGTGTGGTATGTCAGAAGAGAATGCAGGTACACCCCCAGAAGAAGGCGAAGGTGAAGGTGAAGGTGAAGGCGAAGAAGGCGCGCCTACGAATATGTACGCTATTTTTAAAATTGCTGATACTTTCTATGTTATCAAACCTATGGAATTACCAGAAGATTTACTAGATGTGGAAGAAGAAGAAGAAATAGATATAGATGCTATACTAGCTGTTATGATAGAACTTAAGCTTTCAAGTTCTTCAAATATAGATCAAGTTGTTAGCGATATACTTAAAGACGTTATTGACAATGGATTTACATCATGTACCATATATCTTGGTGATAGAGGTGAATTTACTGGTAATGTAAAGTTAGATATCGGTAATAATCGTATAGACTTTGGCAATGGTTGGAGTAATAAATTAATTAATCTTGGCGGAAGTATAACATCATCAAACACTGCCAGCACGTCAACAGCAATGGGCACAATAAGGATTACCGGAAATAATGTTACTATCAACAGCGACGCTGATATAGAATGCACCGGACCTGCGAGCAGCGCGATTCAATTCAACGGTACCGGTAATTTAATTATCACCGGCGGCACGATTTCGTCTTCTCCTAGTACACAATATACAACAATACACTCAATTAATACTAATGATCATAATAGTACTATGACCGATAGTAATGTAAATATCTTTTTAGGCGGTACTCCTACAATAACAGGAACTATATTCCCTTCAGGCAGCGATAAACTGTCTGTATTTACAAGCGGTTACGACGAATTTCATCCTGATGATAATGTGTACAAACTTCATTATTATCCTTATGCAGCGGGAATAATTGCGGTAGTAAACGGCAAAAACTACATAGATAGTTTTACAGTAAACACTGGATACACATTGGTTGAAGACGGTAATAATTTAAAGATGGTACCAGCGCAACAGGAAAGCAGAAGAAGATAAAGCGTTAGCTGCAACCGTTATCAGGTTTTAAAGACTGCCCTGCGTTACCGCAGGGCGGTTTTTTTTGCGGCAGGGGAGGAGGTTACGCACACGCCTTGGGAGTGACTTTTTTGTGGCTGGTTTAGGGGAAGAAGGGGAAGGATGAGAATATATATTTATCCGTGGACTATATAAGATGTTGCGGGTATAATTGGCATGTATAGTGTGGAGTGGGGAACCATACAAAACACCTGAATGAAATCTGTGAAACAGGGGGATTGTAATAAAATGTCAATTTTACTTGATAAAGACATTCGGGAGATTTTTACAGTACATCATGCTAAAAGATATCCCAGGAGCATTCTGTTGAGTGAAGTTAGAGTAAATAATGGGTTAGCAATCGCCGATTTGGTATCAATAGGCGGTAAGACTTCGCATTGTTATGAAATAAAAAGCGATCGGGATAAAATTTCCCGTGTTCTTGAGCAGTCAAAATCTTATGAAGTCGTTTTTAAAAAAATCAGTCTTATCACAACGTATAATTTATATAAAAAAGCTCTGGTTACTATACCTTCATATTGGGGTATTGTTATCGTAAGTAATACGCCAAAAAACAAGGTTTATTATTGCCGTAAAGCGTCTGTCTCACCGTATTTTTCAAAACAAGACGCTTTATATACTTTATGGCGCGATGAATTATTAAAAATTTTATTAATGAAAAATATAACGGAAAAATCATCCGGCAGGGCGAGCCGCAGTATGCTAATAGATACATTATGCGGTAAATTAAGCAATTTAGAAACATGTAAATGGGTGAATTATTTTTTATTAAACCGGCAGTATAATCAGCGAAAAACAAGCTGGTTTAAATAGAACCTGTCTATAATGCGGCTAGATAGAGCCTTTTATTATTTCGTTTATCATAAATTTTATATGAGCGTTAACAGTAGGTCCGATTATAGATGATGGAGTGATTTTTTTTGTTTTTTGTTTCGTTCTTTCATGGAGATAATTATCTCCCCATGAGAAATTTTTTCCTCTGAAAAATTTCTCGTTAATAATTGTTTTGCCCTGTGAGAAATACTGGTCAAAACCATGTGTCTTTATTTTATGCCCTCTTATAATATATTGTGATTCAAGTGTTGAATATATTATTTTTGGAGTAATGACATTTAACATTGCTTTAGGGTCGATATTTATCTCCGAATAACCGGGATCAACAATTGTATAATCGCCAAAGATTAAATTTAATTCAGGATAGTAATTTAATATTTCTCCGAATAATTTAATTTCATGCCTGTTTATTTTGACATAAGTGCCGGTTTTTACCTTATCGCCGATTGGGGTCGGAAGACTGGAACCGGTAATTACAAAATTTGTGAAATTTTCCATGTTTTTTAAATAATCCAGTATCCTGATAATATTAATTTTGCATTTTTCTGCAATGGCGTCATTATCAATATAATTACAGTCTAATAATGCAATAATATTTACATCAGATTTAATTCTTTTTATTATATCATTTAAATCTTTTTTATATGCTAAAAAACCGTCAAAATAGTCCTGAGTTATTCTGAGCGCAATCTTTCTTGTTTTGTAATTGGCATAATCAATGCAAATGTCCTTATGGGTTTGTACTCTGTCAAATCCAATAACCGGAATAATATCAAAGTTGCTGAATGAATTTAACAGGTATAAATAATTATTATCGCCATTAATGGTAATTTTATCCGGCACTTCAAGATTATCAATAAAGAATGAGAAAGATGATTCCAGCTTGCCTGACATTCTTTTTGAGCATCTGTCAATTTTTGTCTTTAATGTAATTTCTGTTAATTTATCATCTCTTGAAATTTCCAATAAAGGTACAATACTGTTTCTGTCTGCTATATCCAAATTAAAAAGCGCGGTAAGTTCACCGTCCTTAAATTTCAGAAAAGGACTGTATTTATTCATATAAATCATTTCTATTAATTTTAATTTTTTGAATAATATCATTGAAAATTCGGTAATTATTGGTATCTTTACGTATTATCCCTGCAAGTAATGCCGGATGAACATTATATTCTGCTGCAAACTTTAATAAATCAGATGAAATTTTGGTTTTTTTTGGTTTACATACTCGGTAAATCTCAGGACTAATTATCGAATCTTTTGCAAGTCTGTTTGCTTCCAGTTCAATTTCTTCCTGTGAATCTGTAATACTCACAATTCCGCCGGTTAAGTGTTGCTTATGTAATATTATATGTGATAATTCGTGCAAAAGCGAGAACAAAAGATGATCCAGCCTTTCAAACCTTACTGTTAGTCCTACTGCAATTGAAGATGAGCCGGTTATGTAAACTGCTCCATCTATTTTTGTACCAATCAGGGGTTCAATAAAATAAAGTGAAATTCCCCTTGCATTCAGGAAATTTTTAATTTCAGCAACAATATTTTCCTTAAAACAAATATTAATAATTTCCTTTAAATCGCCTTTATCCAGCGAAGAAATATTATTTACGGAAAAATCATCATTATAATTTTCCGCCATGTCAATAAAACGCAATGTCCAGAATTCCTGTAAAGGTTTATTTTTAATTTCATTTTTTTTAAACATCATTTTGTTATCAGTATCCTGCAATAATACTTTAAAATGCTGTTTTAAATAATTTTCAGGTATGGATGAGCTTTTAAAATAATTATACCTGTCAATTACTGTATTAATATTAATATTATTAATATTATTACTTACAAAAAAATCATCAATATCAAACATTATTACTCTCCAGAAAAGATATTGCATTTTCCCTGTTAATTTCATAGAATAATAATCCATCTTCATCATTATATTCAGGTAAGTTAACCATTCCTATCTTAATATAATATTCATGTGCTTGTGGAAGGGAATGCAGGCAAAATCCATGATTATAATGATATTTTCTGATAAAATAAAATTGAACCTGTTTTAATATTTCTGTGCCAATACCTTTATATTGGCGGTCATGTAGTGAAGAATTTCTATTCCACGGAGCGCTTGATAAATATTTGATATAAAAAATATTAACGCTTTGGAAAACAGATTTTTGTGGATGATATGTTAAACATACACCCTGAACGCCATCTGAAGTTCTCAGGAAAAACCAATTATACTCTGATGTATTGAAAAAAAACGCTTTCTTTGACCAGTTCCATTTAAAATCTTCAAGCATAATATAATTCTGAAGTATTTCCCTGTAACTGTTCACTTCAGCGGCATTGACTACATACTGTAAAATTATATTAGTTGTAAAATCTTTCCATCCATTGCATTCAAGAATTGAAGATTTGCTTAATCCCAATTCAATTGAGTATGGAACGCTTTCTCCATTATTCTTGGGAACTGATCCATTACATATTATTTTAGGAGATGAATATGCGTCTAAAAAATCAGTACCTATACGCATATTAACTATTTTATAACATTTAAATTTTTTTGTCCAGATCTCGCATGAGAGAACCAGAAACACAAATGAGGCTGTTCCAAAACTTTCAAACCGAAGGTTTGCGTTTTTAGAACAGCAACCTTGGATTTAGATAACAGCCAAATTATCTGCTGTACTTTCCGCTGACCTTGCACATCCAGAAAGAGAAAGCTCCGCCAGCGATAAATGTAACAACACAGGCAATCGCGCCGGTTTGTAAATAATTATAGTAGCCGCCTTCCTGCTGCCAGCCGGAAGCGATTGCGGCTATAAGAATGGCGGAAGCGAGGACAAATCCGATAATAACATGGAAAAATCCGGTAAATAATTTTTTTAACAGGAACTCTATCAGTTTGGAAAATGGTATGACAAAAGCTCCCATGCCCAGAACGAATGGCAATAACACGGCGAAATTTAAGCTTCTGTAAGCGTCTATCATCTGGCCGTACAATCCGAAAAGCACAAGAAAATTGGAAGAGCTGAAACCGGGTATGAGCGCGATAAACGCGACAATCCCGCCTGAAATAAACGAAGTTAAAGGATTTAGTTTTAATTCGCCGAATGCCCAGCTTCCGGAGAACAGCAGAAAGAACGCCGCGAAAATAAAAGTACAAATCATTATTATAATGTGCATGGGCTTTCTTCCCTTTTCTCCGGACTTTGACCAAAGTTCCGGCATTGTTCCCAGAATTGCGCCCGCGAAAAACCATAAAAACGGTGTCTGGTAATTGTCTTTTAAAAAACTTATGGGATGAGAAACAAGGTAGATTCCAGAAAGCGCGCCAAGCCCTACAGGGAGAAAAAACAAAAGGTTTTTAATAAAATCTTTTCTGATATTCGCGATAAACGTGACAATCTTTTCATATAATCCAAAAACGACAGCTAACGCCGCTCCGCTGATTCCGGGAAGAACAAAATCCATCCCGATAACCGCTCCCTTAAAAAATCTTAAAACCCAGTCAATCATTGTCACCTCTTTATCACGGCGTAGCCTGATCAGGGGATACGCTTATTCAGATAACTGTGAAAGAGGAATTGGTTTGGGGCTGTCGTTTTGCCCTTCAACTTTGGCAAGTTCTTCCAGCAGTTCCTTTCCTTTACGGGATAACCTTTCCGGTATTTGTATTATCAGCTTGATGTAAAGATTGCCGCGTGCGTTGCCAGCAAGCGAATTTCCTGATGGAACTCCCTCGTCACGGATACGGAGCATTTTTCCGTTCTGGATACCGGCCGGCACTTTTACCTTGATTGTCTTGCTGTCCAGTGTCGTTACGTGAATATCCGCGCCGAGAGCCGCCTGCGTTATGGAAACGGGAACGGCGCAGTAAAGATCATAATCCTGTCTTTCAAAATATTCATGCGCCTTTATTCTGATAAAAACATACAAATCCCCCGCCGGTCCTCCGTTGGGGCCGGCATCTCCCTGTTTGGGAATTACCACGCGCTTTCCGTTTTCCACTCCGGCGGGAATTGTTACCATTATTTTCTGCCGTTTTTTCTGGGTTCCCGAACCGCCGCAGTCTTTACATGGTTTTTCAATTACATACCCTTCGCCGTTACACTGATGGCAGGTAGTGGCGACAGAGAAAAATCCCTGACTGTGGCGAACCTGTCCCGAACCGCGGCAGACAGGGCAGGTTTTCTTTCCTCCTCCGTCCGATGTTCCGGCTCCGTTACAGGTTGAGCATGATTCATTATGTGAATATTGAATTTCCACTTTTGTGCCGAAGACCGCATCCTTAAAAGGAATTTCAATATCGTAACGGAGATTGGAGCCCTGTCTTACCCCTCCGCTTCCCGATGAACTTCTGCGGAAACCGCCGCCGCTGCCTCCGAAAAAACTTTCAAAAATACTGCCAAAACCGCCTTCGCCGAAAATATCTTCAAAGCCCCGGAACACACTGGAATAATCACCCTGCCCGCCCATTCCTTCCACTCCGGCAAATCCAAATTGATCGTAAGCGGCTTTCTTCTGATCGTCGGCGAGAATTCCAAAAGCTTCCGCCGCCTCTTTAAATTTTTCCTCGGCCTGTTTATCGCCGGGATTCTTGTCAGGATGGTACTGAAGAGCGAGTTTCCTGTAGGCTTTTTTTATGTCATCTTTGGATGCGCTTTTATCAACACCGAGAACTTCGTAATAATCGCGTTTAGCCATTTTTGGTAGGGAGTGGGGAGCGGGAAGCAGGGAGCAGGGAGCGTTGTTAGAAAACTAAACGTATAATTATCACGCTCAGATTGCGAACAACAATCCCTACTCTCTACTCCCTGCTCCCAACTCCCATTACCCCCTATTTTTTATCGTCGTCCACAACTTCGTAGTCCGCGTCTTCGGCGCCTTTGGTGTTGCTCCCGCTGTCTGTAGATCCGCCGCCCATGTTTGGGTTAAAGCCGCCGCCCATATCGGGACCCGGGCCGCCCTGCTGACCTGCCGCGCCTGTGTTCGCGCCCTGTTGTTTGTAGATTTCTTCGGCGATTTTATAGGAAGCCTGTTTAAGAGCTTCGGTCTTGTCTTTAATTAATTGTAGGTCTGTGCCTTCCAGCGCTTTGCGCAAATCGGCAATGGCTTCTTCAACTTTGGACTTGTCCGCTGGATTTACCTTGTCGCCAAGGTCTTTAATGTTCTTTTCGGTACTGTAAATCATCGAGTCGGCTTCATTGCGGACTTCGGCTCTTTCGCGCTCTTTTCTATCTTCTTCGGCGTGGAGTTCCGCTTCTTTCACCATGCGGTCAATATCAGAATCGCTTAAACCGCTGGAACTTTCAATGCGGATCTTCTGCTCTTTGCCGGTTCCAAGATCTTTCGCACTGACATGAACAATGCCGTTCGCGTCAATGTCGAAGGTTACTTCAATCTGCGGAACTCCGCGCGGGGCGGGCGGTATGCCGACAAGATCGAAACGGCCCAGAATACGGTTCTGGTTCGCCATTTCGCGCTCGCCCTGCAAGACCTGAATGGAAACTGCAGTCTGACCGTCTGCGGCCGTGGAGAAAATCTGGCTCTTGCGTGTCGGGATGGTTGTGTTACGTGTAATGAGTTTTGTCATGACTCCGCCGAGCGTTTCAATGCCGAGCGAAAGCGGAGTGACATCCAGCAGCAGTACGTCTTTAACATCGCCGCCGAGGATACCGCCCTGAATCGCCGCTCCTACCGCGACAGCTTCATCGGGGTTAACGCCCTTGTTTGGCTCTTTTTTGAACATGTCTTTTACAATCTGCTGCACTGCCGGAATTCGGGTGGAACCGCCGACAAGGATAACCTCGTCAATTTGATCCGCGTTAAGTCCGGCGTCCGCGAGCGCTTTCTTACAGGGTTCTTTGGAACGATCAAGCAAATCTCCCACCATCTGCTCAAACTTTGCCCGTGTCAGGGATTTTTGCAGGTGTTTGGGGCCGCTCTGGTCGGCGGTGATAAACGGCAGGTTAATTTCTGTCGTCTGCATGGCCGATAATTCAATCTTTGCCTTTTCAGAAGATTCACGAAGCCGCTGCAGCGCCATACGATCCTGACCCAGATCGATGCCTGTATCCTTTTTAAATTCCGCGATAAGCCATTCCATGATTCGGCGGTCAAAATCATCGCCGCCCAGGTGAGTGTCGCCGTTAGTGGCTTTTACCTCAAAAACGCCGTCGCCCAGTTCAAGAATGGAAATATCGAAAGTGCCGCCGCCAAGATCATAAACGGCGATTATTTTATCTTTTTTGGAATCCTTGTTAAAACCGAAAGCTAATGAAGCGGCGGTCGGCTCATTGATAATTCTCTTTACTTCCAGCCCCGCAATTTTACCGGCATCCTTGGTTGCCTGGCGCTGAGCGTCATTAAAATACGCCGGAACTGTAATTACCGCTTCGGTAACAGATTCGCCCAGATAGTCTTCCGCGGTTTTCTTCATTTTTTGAAGCACAAAGGCGGAAATTTCCTGCGGCGAGTACTTTTTGCCGTCAATGTCCACACGCACATCGTCGCCCTGTTCAGCGATACGGTACGGAACCAGCTTCATTTCATTGGAAACCTCGGAATAACGGCGTCCCATAAAACGTTTAATCGAATAGACGGTATTCTCCGGATTAGTGATCATCTGGTTTTTTGCCGGGGCGCCGACAATTCGCTCGCCCTTGCTGGTAAACCCAACGATAGAGGGGGTAGTGCGCCCGCCTTCGGAACTTTGAATAACAACCGGCTCTCCTCCTTCAAGGACGGATACGCATGAGTTTGTCGTTCCTAAATCGATACCAATAATTTTTCCCATTTTATTGCTCCTTAAATTTATATATTAAATATATTTATTTTTAATGAATTAGGGAATGGGGACAGATTTCCCTCCCCTTACGCTCCTGTTTCTTCCGGCATTAATACCTTTACTTTCGCCGCTCTAATCACCCTGTCTTTCAGAAGGTATCCCTTCGCGAATTCCTCCTGTACAGTAGGCTCGCTTACATCCGGGGATTTTTCCATCATCAAAGCTTCGTGGATGTTTGGATCGAACAGCTCTCCGGCGCAGTTAAAACGTTTAAGTCCCCATTTGCCTTCAAGCTGGCTTGTAAGCCGTTTTTCAATCATTTTTATGCCATCCAGAAAGCCCGATAAATCTGTCGAGCTTTCTCCCGCCTGAATCGCGCGTTCAAAGTCGTCAATTACAGGAATTATATCCAAAAGCAGACTTTGATTGGCATATTCTATCGCGCCCTGCTTCTCCTGGTTCATCCGTTTGCGGAAATTCTCAAAATCCGCAGCCTTTCGCAGCAGTTGATCGCGTATTTCCGCGACTTGCGCTTCCAGGGTTGCAATTTTTTCCTCCGCAGTCAGCGGCTTGGCGTCCGTCACGGCGGCTTCCGCCTCCTGAGGCTGGTTTTCAGGCTCGTTTACGCCTTCCGCGGACATTTCCGCCCCGTTTTCATCAGCCTGATCTTTTTCTGCGTCCGGTATTTCGGACTGTGTTTCCTTTTTAGACATTACATCTTCCATATAGTAATAAAATGTAAATTGGGAAATTTCCCCATCTACTTAAAAAATACAAAAAAACTGCATTTGGGTCAAGGAAATTCCATTGAAATTTTAATATTTATGAAAGGCAGAAATGTATGCTTTGTTATTTATTTTTAAGCATACATTTCTGCATTTTATTAGTTAATACTTCAGTCAGCGTACTGGCGTAATTGTCCGGGACAACCAACAAGAGTTTTGGAAAAACCTCAGCTAATAATATTATTCCCTAAAGGTATTTACTGCAAATCCGATATTAATATTGATGTGGGAGAAATTAATAAAAGCATATTGCTTGATAAAGCAGAATGCTTTTAGCACACCTGGTACAAAGTTTTAATAAGCAAGCTCCCCTCTGTATTAAATTGTAAGCCCGTTGGGTATTGGAATTTTATCACGGCGTGGAAGCCGCGGCGTATAAACGACGCCGAAAAAGCCAAAGGAGTGAGTATATGATAATTAATCATAACTTAAGTGCAATGTTTGCTGACAGGACCCTCAAGACTACCCAGAATTACCTGGATAAAAATATGGAGAAACTGTCCAGCGGACTACGCATCAACCGCGCCGGTGATGATGCTTCGGGGCTTGCTGTATCAGAAAAAATGCGGTCTCAAATTCGCGGGTTAAATCAGGCATCTGTAAATGCCCAGAACGGCATTTCTTTCATTCAAACCACAGAAGGTTACCTGCAGGAATCCCAGGACATTCTGCAGCGCCTTCGTGAATTGTCAGTGCAGGCCGCCAACGGTATTTATACCGAAGAAGACCGAATGTACATGCAGATTGAAGTTTCAGCGTTAGTTGACGAAATTGACCGGGTTGCATCACATGCGCAATTTAACGGAATGAATATGTTGACCGGCCGTTTCAGCCGGCTAATCGGCGAAAATGTAGTAACAGCGTCCATGTGGCTGCATATTGGCGCCAACATGGATCAGCGTGAACGAATTTATGTCAGCACCATGACAACGAAGGCTCTTGGTGTCCGTAATGTCGGCGATGATACCTTCATTTCACTGATGGACCCGGACAGCGCCAACCGCGCCATTGGAACTCTCGACAGGGCGTTAAAGATCGTCAGTAAGCAAAGATCAGATCTCGGCGCATACCAGAACCGCCTCGAACATGCAATCCGCGGTATTGACGTTGGAGCGGAAAATATACAGGCATCAGAATCCCGCATACGTGATACTAACATGGCAAATGAGACGGTCAATTACACAAAGAACATGATCCTCTCACAATCAGGCACAGCAATGCTGGCGCAAGCCAACCAGAGAGGTCAATCAGTTCTTCAGCTTCTGCAATAACAGCAGTTTAATCATTAAAAGAAAATCTTTTAATCATTAAACGATGTCTTTCGTAAAAACGCCCGGCCAGCGCTTGCTTGCAAGCAGCAGCCGGGCTTCTTTTTTTATCATGCAAAGAAAAATGCTTACGAAATTACCTTATTAGCCGAGATCATTCTTAACCTTGACAGAAACAGTTTCTTCGTAACAGGAAAAACAATGAGTGACAACTGATTTTTCCGGCGCTTTGGTAAACGAACTTACAAGCGGCACGATAATCAATCCGGCCAGCATACAGAAAGCTCCGGCGTTTATCGGTGACTGTAAAATCGCTGGAAAGGAACTTCTGAATAAGACGTTAAGTATCATCACGGAAGTGCTGAATATAAAGCTGCACCATACCGCTAATTTGCTTGTTTTTTTCCAGTACAGACCGTAAAGGAACGGCGCAAGGAATGAACCGGCGAGAGCGCCCCATGAAACGCCCATCAACTGGGCGATAAAGGTGATTCCGCCCCTGTATACGCTGATTGCAATCACAGATGAAATAATTATAAACACGACTATCAAAGCGCGGATTATAACTAACTGCATCTTTTCGCTCATTTTTTTTATTATGTTTCCTCTTAAAAAGTCCAGCGTTAAAGTAGAAGCCGAAGACATAACCAATGATGAAAGAGTGGAAATTGAAGCGGCGAACACCAGGACTATAATTAATCCCATCATCCAGTCATTGTTGGTAAACAATCTTTCAAGTAATCCGGGAATAATGGAGTCATAACCTTTCGCTCTTACATCAGCAGGAGAAGCGAATATGCGTCCAAAGCTGCCCAGGAAATAACAGCCGCCCGCTACAAAAATGGCGAAAAACGTGGAAACAATCGCGCCTTTTGTGATCATTTTTTCACTCTTGATAGAGTAAAAGCGCGCAACCATCTGAGGCAGTCCCCATGTGCCGAGCGATGTAAGTATTAATACGCCCAAAAGCGATATTGGGTCTGGACCTAAAAACGAAGTGAAAACTCCGGGAACAGTTCCGCGCGGCGCGGCTGAGTCGCTGACCTGGGCAAGTGAATCAATTGCGGGAATAAATCCGCCTTTGCTGCCAAGCGCCGCGACTATTATCGCGACTATACCGATCACTGTAATTGAACCCTGAATAAAATCGTTGACTGTTGTAGCGAAATAACCTCCGGCGACAACAAATATAGCCGTTAGAATTCCCATCGCCCATATACAATATTCAAACGGTATGCCAAACGCCATTTCAAAAAGACGCGAAAGCCCGTTATACAATGAGGCAGTGTATGGGATTAAAAAGATAAAAACGATAACTGAAGCGCAAACCTTTAATGCGGTTGAAGAAAAACGAACGCCGAAAAATTCAGGCATGGTCGCGCTTTTGATGTGATTGGTCATAATACGCGTGCGTCTTCCGAGAATGAACCACGCCATCAATGAGCCGATAAAAGCGTTGCCAAGCCCGATCCAGACAGCGGCAGTGCCGAACCGCCAGCCGAACTGTCCCGCGTATCCTACAAATACAACAGCGGAAAAATATGTCGCGCCGTAGGAAAACGCCGAAAGCCACGGACCGACATTGCGTCCGCCCAGCACAAAATCATTTACGCTTGCCGCTCTCTTCCGGAAATATAACCCGACAAAGATCGTAACCGCAAAGAACAACAGAAGCAGGAGTACCTTGATAAACATAGGAACCCACCTTTCTTGGGGACAAAAAAAATCGCCCCCGGATATTGTTCCGAGGACGATTGTGACACAACCGCGATACCACCTCAGTTCCGCATAACCTCACGATTACGCGCTCAAAGGGTACTGTACTGCAAAGCAGAACTTATATACCCCTATGCTGTAACGGGCATTCCCGTCGCATCCTACTTAAACGTTCCTCAATTAAATCGAAGAAACATTGTTCAGCGCGCAGCTCCCGGGATGTATTCACCCAATGGCTTTAGCCTCGTGAAGGCTTTAGTCTTCCGAATGCTTCAGCATTCGAACCCGCTTTCCTACCGGCTTTCACCAGCCGCCGGCTCTCTGAAGGAAAGGCTTGGGGGGTTACTTGTTCCCGATCTTTGCCTTTAAAAATATATATAAAAGTTACACGAAATTACCATTTTTGTCAAGCGTTTGTTATACGCGGTATAAGTAATAACCGCGTTTCATGATAATTTATTTGCTTCCATCTCCTTCGCTTCATTCCAGTATGTTTCCATAATATTTAAATTTTCTTTCTTCATTTCCTGTCCTGTTTCTTTCATCTTTTTTTCTGCATACTTAAAGCGGTTTACAAATTTACTGTTAGTCCGCCGGAGAGCCACAGAAGGTTCTGTTTTTAAAAAGCGGCAAAGATTTATCACGGAAAAAAGCAGGTCGCCCAACTCTTCTTCAACTGCCGTCCGTGCGTCCTGCCCGTTATGCGCCATTGCCGCATACACCTCATCAAGCTCTTCCCTGATTTTTTCTATAACGCCTTCAGTATCCGGCCAGTCAAAACCGGCTTTCGCGGCTTTTTTCTGTAACGCGTATGCGCGATCCATTGGAGGGAAGCCGCTGCTTACTTCATCAAGGATCGAATCTTTGGGCTTGCGTCCTTCCTGCTTTACTTTTATCTCCGCCCAGTTGCTCAAAGCTTCGGCGCTGTTTTTTACCTTTACTTCGCCGAACACATGAGGATGGCGGCGTATCAGCTTTTCATTTATTTTTGACAGCACATCATCGACTGAAAACTTTCCCTCTTCTTCGTGCATGTAACTGATCATTGTGACAAGCAGAAATAAATCGCCAAGTTCTTCCGCGATATGAGATGTGTCATTTTCATCTATGGCTTCAAGACACTCGTAGGTTTCTTCTACTAAATCCCCCCGCAATGTCGAAGGGTTCTGTTCCCTGTCCCACGGACAGCCTTCCGGGCTGCGCAGTTTCGCGACAATGTCGTATAACGCTTTGAATGAATCGCCTGTTATCATTGCTGCTCTCCTGTATTTTCCTGTTTGGGAACTTGAATTTTCCTTTTAGCCCATTCTTTTAACAGGGATTGCGGTTCTCCGGCAAAGGTTTGCATTAAAAGAGATGCGGCTTCATCAAGAACGGGAAGAAGCGTTTCCAGCTCGGCTTTTGAAAAGTCAGACAATACCCAGTCAATTATACCTTCCCCGCTTCCTTCGCGTCCTCCTTCGCCGGGAAGCCGCGAGTCAGGCCGTCCAAGACCGATACGCAGCCGCCAGAAATCCGCGCTGTTAAAACAATTTTTCATGGAACGCAGTCCATTATGCCCTCCAAGGCCGCCTGAAAATTTCAGCGATATAAAACCCAGAGAAAGTTCCAGCTCATCATGGATTACAATTATTTCCTCAGTATTAATTTTAAAAAACGAAGCTGCGGCGTAAACCGACTCGCCTGAAAGATTCATGTAAGTTTCAGGCATAAGCAGATGAATACCTTCATTGACAGCATACAAACCTTTAAATTTTTTCTGCCATGAAAGAGAACTGTAAAAAGGCATGGCTTGCGCGAGCATACGTCCGGCATTGTGCCTGTTATGTGCATATCCGGTTCCGGGATTACCAAGGAAGGCCGCGAGTTTTATCATGATATTGTCTCCTTCACTGTTTTTTTATTCGCGTTAATGATTAACACCGCGATATCTCCCTGCCTGACACCGGGTATTCGCGCCGCCTGTCCTACATTTAGGGGCTTAACTGAAATGAGTTTTTCTTTTGCCTCCGCGGACAGCCCGGTGACAGACGCGTAATCCAAATCTGGAGCCAGCCTGATTGAATCCATTTTGGCGGCTTTAGCGGCGAAACGTTTTTCTTTTTCAATATAACCTGCGTACTTGATATCCAGAAGAACGCGCTCTACCAGTTCATCCGGATAACGGGACAGTTCCGCATCATCAGCGTTAACCGCGGGACTGGAAGACCTGCGCTTTTCCAGCAGTTCCACGATTGCGTCTAACGTTTTAATTTTTTCCAGAAAGCGCTCCCAGCGTTCATCGCCGATTAGGCCGGCATCGCGTCCTTTCGGGGTAAGCCTTGTGTCCGCAGTGTCGTGCCGGAGCATCAGCCGGTGTTCGGCGCGGCTTGTGAACATGCGGTACGGCTCTTTTGTTCCCAATGTTGTAAGATCGTCAACCAAAACGCCGATGTATGCTTCAGCGCGTCCCAATACCAGAGGCGGACGGTTCAGCATTTTCATCGCGGCGTTAATGCCGGCGATAATCCCCTGGGATGCGGCTTCTTCATAACCTGAACTGCCGTTAGTCTGCCCTGCCGAAAAAAATCCGGACAGGCGTTTTGATTCCAGAGACGGATAAAGATCCAGAGGATCAATATAATCGTATTCTACAGCATAGGCAGGGCGGACAATGTGAGCCTGTTCAAGTCCGGGAATGCTGCGAATAAAATCGCGCTGCACGTCTTCGGGCAGAGAACTTGAAGCACCGTTCATGTACATTTCGTTAGTCGAAATTCCTTCAGGCTCAATAAAGATATGGTGGCGTTCCCTCTGTGGAAAGCGCACTACTTTATCCTCGATGGAAGGACAGTACCGCGCGCCTGCGCCGGTAATTTTTCCGCCATATAAAGGGGAGCGATGAATGTTCGCCCTGATGATTTCATGGGTTCTCGCTGTGGTGTATGTAACCCAGCATGGTTCACTCTTAAGAAGCGGCTGTCCATTAATAACAGTGTCAGCGTCAAATGAGAATGGGCGCATTTCTTCGCCGTCCTGTTTATCTATTCTGGAAAAATCAATTGAATAATCCGCGAGCCGCGCCGGAGTTCCGGTCTTCAGCCGTCCGACAGAAAAACCAAGCCGCCTGAGCGATGCGCCAAGCCCCGCCGCCGCTTCTTCACCTAACCGCCCCTGCGGCGCGTCATATTCGCCAATAAAAATTTTTCCTTCCATGAAAGTACCGGCGCCGAGAATCACAGTGCGCGCTGTTATGTGATATCCGCGCCTGGTAATAACCCCTGAAATTTTCGACTGATATAAATCAGACATTCCGTCTTCCAGAATAAAATCTGTTACCGTATCCATAAAAATTTTTAAATTATTTTGTTTTTCAAGAACAGAACGCGCCGCCGCCTGATACGCGTATTTATCGGCCTGCGCTCTTGGCGCCTGAACCGCAGGTCCGCGTGAACGGTTCAGAACGCGGTATTGAATCATGGCTGCGTCTATCAGCTTGCCCATCTCTCCGCCCAGAGCGTCCACTTCACGCACTAGATTACCTTTTGAAAGACCGCCGACCGCCGGATTGCAGGAAAGCGCGCCAATCTTATCGGGGTTTTGCGTAATGAGAAGAGTTGAAAATCCGAGACGCGACACCGCAAGAGACGCTTCAATGCCTGCATGTCCCCCGCCTATTACAATGCAATCATAGTCCAAAATTCTTCTCCTTCAATTAACTGCGTAACGTGCGCCATTATGATATACTTTAAAACATATATGCATCTAAGGGAAGTCAAAGGCATATTGAGCCCTCATAACGGCATGAACATCAGCCGTGGATGTACACATGGTTGTATTTACTGCGATTCGCGGAGTAAATGTTATCATATTGAACACGATTTTGAAGATGTGCAGATTAAATCAAACGCTCCCGCGCTGCTTGAAGACGCGCTCAAACGCAAACGAAAAAAATGCGTAATCGGCACCGGCGCGATGAGCGATCCCTATATTCCCATTCCCGAAAATCTGGCCAATATCCGCGCCTGTCTTGAAATAATTGAAAGATATGATTGCGGCCTCGCAATTCAGACAAAATCGGATCTAATTCTGCGCGATTTGGATTTGCTAATCAGCATAAATAAAAAAGCAAAATGTATTGTCCAGTTAACTTTGACAACCTTTGATGAAAAGTTATGCAAAATAATTGAACCTGATGTATGCGGCACAAGACGGCGTTTTGAAGTTTTGAATATCATGCGTGACAATGGCATTCAAACAGTTGTGTGGTTCAGCCCGCTTCTGCCATTTATAAATGATACGGAAGAAAATATGCGCGGCATTTTGAACTATTGTATTGAAGCGGGCGTTTACGGAATTTTATGCTGGGGTATCGGTCTTACACTGAGAGAAGGCGACCGCGAGTATTTTTATTCAAAACTCGATGAACATTTTCCTGGTTTAAAAAATATTTATATAAAAAAATACGGTTATAACTATGAAGTAAAGAGCGACAATAACGATGAATTAATACGCGTGTTTTATGATACTTGTAATAAACACAACATTGTTTGTAATAATGATTTATTGTTTGAGTATATGCATGAATTTGAAGGGAAGAAAACAGAGCAGTTGGATTTGTTTTAAACTAAACATTTCACCGCGTGATTGTAAAGCGGCTCCTCACTTCCCCACACAGAACCTGCTGAACATTTCCTCCAGAATATCAGACGCGGAAACCTCTCCTGTAATTTCGCCCAGCGCGTTTACCGCTTCACGTAACAGCGGCGCGATTAGATCAAGCGGCTCTTCGTTTTCTGTCATGGCAAGTGCTTCTTCCAGCGCGGCGCATGCGGTATCGACAAGCTTTTTCTGCCGCGCTGTGCCAAGGGCGGCGGAAAATTGTTCGCCGCTCAGTTGAAAACCCGTGCTGCCCCCGGCGTCCATACCAGCCAGTTCCTGAATAGCGCCTTTAATTGCCGAAAAAAGATTCTCAACGCCTTCGCCTGTTTTCGCGCTTACACAGATCATATTGTTATCTGCAAACGGCGATTGCTGAAGCGCCGGGGCAATGTCGCTTTTGTTCCACAGGAGTAAAAGCGGTTTACGCGGTTCAGCCGCGTTATGCGCAAGCTGCGCCTTCGCGGTATCCGCATTCCGAAGGGAGGCGTAAAAATCCATATCTTCGCCTGTTACGCCCTGTTCACCGTCAATCAAATACAGAATAATTTCCGCTTCTTCCACCAGTCTTCGGCTGCGTTCAACTCCAATTTTTTCAATTGAGTCGGCGGTTTGCCTGAGACCGGCTGTGTCGAGAAGGCGGATTGGTATTCCTTCAATGGAAACCCAGGCTTCAATCCAGTCGCGTGTAGTGCCGGGGATCTCTGTAACAATGGAGCGGTCTTCCTTTAAAAGAAAATTGAATAAACTTGATTTACCGGCGTTCGGCCTTCCGGCGATTACCGCTGTAATGCCCTCCTGGAAAATACGTTCAAGCCGCCATGAAGCGGAAAGTTTCCTGAGCCTTGCCAAAGCGTCTGAGGCAATATCGCGGTTTGGCAGTTTACCGGCTATTTCATCCGCGTCAGCGCTGATCTCATCTTCCGAATAATCAAGGTAAATTTCAGCGCTGCACAAGACCTGTACAAGCAATTGTTTTATTTCATTTATCTCTGTTTCAAGAGAGCCGCAAAGGCGTTTAACAGCGTGACTGCGGCCCTTTGACGTTTTGGCGGATACAAGTTCCATTACAGATTCGCTTCGCGTAAGATCCATTTTACCGTTCATAAAAGCGCGGAAAGTAAATTCACCCGGCAAAGCGTCCCTGAAACCCGCCTCTCTCAGCGCTTCCATAACCGCGCGTCCTGTTACAGAGCCGCCATGACAGCTAATGTCGAGACTGTCTTCTCCTGTGTAACTTTTCGGAGCGCGAAAAACAGAAACAAGAACCTCGTCAATTTTATTCCCTGAACTGACAATCCAGCCGTGAATTACCGTATTGCCGGGCGCGTCTTTAATTTTTTTATTTGAAAAGACTGAAGAAACCAAATCAATTGAACCTATGCCTGAACAGCGGATCAAGGTGAGGGCGCTGTTTCCGGGAGCAGTCGCAAAAGCTGCGACAGGAGAATCATCGCCGTAACCTGCGCATGTAAAACTGTTATGTGTCATTCCCTTTCTTCCGGACCGGCGTCACCGGTTATTGACTTTCCCGCGAGACGCAGACGGATAAAGATCCAGGGCGAAGCAGCGGAAACCCACAATCCGGATAGCGCATAACGGATGAAATTATAAAGGTTAATATTCCCTGAATCCTGCGGGATTAATCTTCCGGTTGCAGCCAATATTAGCATAAAACCTGTGCTTCCCAACAGAAAACGGACAAGCATCACCAAACATTTTACAATAATGCCCTGTGCGGATGCACTGGCGCTTTCCGTTAACAATCTGCTTTTAAATCCGATATAACGCCAGTTAAGGCAATAACCCGCACCCACACCCAGCAGAATTCCGCCCGGCACAAGAAATTTATCATTTGGTAAACGCATTATCATTAAAAAAGAAACAACAGCGGAGATTATCATTCCAGCACGGAAACCGCCTTTCGCAAACAGGGGCTCTATCTTTTTGGCAAACAGAAAATATACTAAAAAAATTACTGACGCGATAATCAAACTTAAAACAAAACCAAAAGGAAGAAGTACTTTATAATACTCCAGAAAAAAAACAATCCATATGGAAAGCAATACCGCCGCGCTTAAGCCCATTCCCTTTTTTTCATCAATACACCAGTAAACAAAAGAAGGAATTAGTATAAAATATGATTCCATTTAAAACTCCAGAAAGAAATTCTGCGCAAGCCGCCTTATGGCAATATTCTGAGCGCGGGTCGGATTAACCAAAGCAAGCGATTCTGTTATCATTTCTTCCACGATAGTCATCATCGCTGTTTTGCTTACGCTGATAAAGACATAGAATTCATAAACATCTTCAGTTTCATTTATATCGTAAGATGTCTCAATTTGATCAGCCTTTCTTTTTATCCAGTATGTGCCTTCAAGAATCGCGTCAGAGAATTCCGCGTCAAAGGCCTTCTTTACCATTATCTCAAAAAAACTTCCGTATTCATCATCAGGATACAGCGCCGCGGCTGATATCATCTTTCTTTCAATTCTGACGGCCGCCATCCTGGGAAAGTCATGTACAACCGAATAATTATCCGCCCATTTGTTTAAAGCGCTGAAATTGCTGCCTTTACTTGTGCCGATAAAACAATACCTGTTCCTGTAAATATAAATTTTTTCAACTTCTTCAATTCCGCCTTCCCAAAAAGACAATAACCAGCCGGGAATACCAGCGTTTCCAAAACCTTCCTTTGTTTCCACGATGTCATTAATGGAAACAGAATTATTATGAGTAACATCATTATAACCAGGCTCGGGTCTGAATAATATTTTTTGCTGTCCTGCGCATGAAATTAAAAGCAATACATAAACCGCTAAAATAATTTTTTTCATGGGAAAATATTTAATTAATTAAATGAGCGTTTTCAGATACATGATGCTCATCCGCGATAAACGGATTATCTTCCTGCGAATCTGTTAATGCTTCCGATTCTGTCTGCGCTTCTTCATCTTCAGTCTCACTGGCTGTAAGGAGCGGCTCTTCGGGCGTTTCTTTCGCCGTATCAATGATAACTGCCGCTCTTGCAGAATTTGACGGCTCTTCCGCGGAAATTACATCAGGCTCTTCATCTTCCGCGCCTGAAATTTCCGTGTCCGCAAACGGCGTGTAAAAAAGCGCCAGTTCATCCCAAATGGCCGTGAATGTAGAATTTCTCGCGATAGAATTAACATATCCATGAATAGGCGTATTGTTTACTGATTGAGAGCCAAGAGTTATTCTATACTCGTTGACAGGTTCCGCATCAAGACTGATTGGCGGCGCTTCATCCTTTTCACTCTGATTAAAATTATTACCGTTAATTACATTGAGTTTCGCGATTAGCCGGTCGGGAAGCGCAGAAAAATTTATTTCTGTATTTATAAATGAGTTCTCTCCTGCATCCAGGGCTCCCGTCTCCAAAAGATTGATAACTTCAGAAACGCTTTCCGACGAGGAAGTCAATGACATTATTAAGCTGCTGCCTTCCAAAATCAAATACAGCGCGTATTCTGAAAGAGTGCCGAACTGCACAGATAAAATCACGCCGTTGTTCAATGGTTTAAAACGGCCGAAAAATCGCCAGCCCGTGTGAGAGCGGTTTTCGCCGCCATTACCGTTATCTGCAATGCCGGAGAAAGACACATCAGGCAATGAATAGGAATTATTGAATCCTGAAGCGAGTCCGAATATTCCGTCGGCGGGCATCCATCGCGGCGGAGCGCTTTCCGCTGCCGCGTTTATATCTACTTTTCTCAAAGCCCGTTCCCTGGAATTTCCGCCTGACGCGAAGCGCGAATTTTCCCCTGCGGCAGCGTTCATTTTAGAGTCATTTAAATCGCCTTCCAAAAGATACAAATATAATAAATCAGATGCGTCTTTTGATACAAAATGCATATCCTGCGTTCTGGATGATACCAGAAGCGATATATCCCTTACAAATCCGGCAAGACCGTTCCTATCGGCGACAGGGAATATTTCAGCGCGGATTGAAAAGAAACCAGTTTGTTCAGGCGTTTTCCAGAGAAGGTTCCCTGCTCCCTGAGAATAACTCCCTTCGCTGATTATTTTTCTTCCGTTATACCACACAATATACGGATCCAGACGGCTGTCATAGTCCAGTTTGGCTTCCAGCATTATTATCTTTTCTTTGGAAATGAGCTGATGATTTTCGGCAATACCGCTGTGATGAACATTTATCCCGTCAAAAGAAAATTTTGCGTTCGCCAGAAAGTAAAATATTTTTTCATTTCTGTGAAGAATTTTTTCTCCGCTCATTACCTGGGACACCAATGTGTATCTGCCCATCGGCAAATCCCACGGTATCGGGAAATACGGCAAATCATCATCAAGATTATTAACCTTGATAATTAATTGATCGCCGTTTCTGTAGGGAGTTTCATTTGGCTGGGTTTCAACCGCAACTGCCGCAATGTCCCTTGATTCATTCAAATTTATATTATCGTAAATTTCCTCAAATTCATTTTCTTCTTCATTGTCATTTTCATTTAATTCATCACCTTCATCCAAATCATTACCGGAATCGTTTATATTTGAATCCAACTCTGATTGAGATTCCTGATCTGTCTGAGAATAACCCTGATCGGAATAACTGCCGTAATCATCATCTGTTACCACCTCAGTATCAATGGTATAGACAACCTTCCATCCGGCGATTTCTCCTCTTGAATTCCTCAGAAAAATAGAGAGAGCGGTAATATCCGGATCGTTTGATACAACATTGTCAAAATACGGCTGAATTTTCGCGCTTGAATTGATTATGGAATATTCATCAATCGGAAGATCGTTTACCCTGGCGTTTACCCTGTAGTTGGAGTTGGAAGACATAATACCGTCCATAACTCCGCAGCTGACAAGCAGAACGAGCGCAAAGAGAAAAGAAAACTGTTTTATAAGATTTTGAAAACACATCTCCATCATCAATTTATCATAAAATTGATGAATTATCAATTGTTTTTAATTAATTTTATCCCTATTATGGTATATTATGAGGACTCAGGCGATAATCCACATTGATCGATTTATACGGAATCTTAACGCTGTAAAGTCCCGAATCGAGCAAAACGGGCATCCGGACAGGCGTATTTGTATTCCTGTAAAAGCCGATGCTTATGGTCATGGAGCTATTCAAATAGCAAAAGCCAGCCTGGAAAAAACAGAAAATACAGGCGCAATTTGTTTCGGCGTCGCAACAGTTGATGAAGGGACAGAGCTTAGAAAAGGGGGGATAAAAGCGCCTATACTGCTTCTGTCTCAGACCCACATAAATGAAATACCGGCTGTAATCGATGCGGCTCTTACCCCATTAATTTCTGATTCATCATACGCTGATGCCTTGAATGAGAGGGCAAAGGCGGAAAAAATCAGGTTTCCGGTACATATAAAAATTGATACCGGCATGGGGCGGATTGGCTGTCCAGTGGAAGAAGCCATGGATCTTGCCAGGTTTATCGCAGGGTGTCCAGGGCTGGAAATAACCGGAACAGCCACGCATTTCGCGGCCTCGGACTCGACTGACGAACAGGACATAAACAGCACAAAGGCTCAAATTTCGCATTTCAGGGAAACTGTAGAAACCATTCGGGCAGCCGGCATTGATCCGGGTATTGTTCACGCCGCTAACTCAGGAGCGGTTATACTGCACCCCGAATCCTGGTTCGACATGGTAAGACCCGGTATCCTGCTTTACGGCTACAAACCTGCGGAAGAAAGCGAACTGCCAAATTTTCCTTATGAGCCGCTCAAAGCGGAACCTGTAATGGAATTACAGAGCGCTGTAGTTTTGATAAAAAAAATTAGAAAAGGCGATTCTGTTTCATACGGACGGACATGGATCGCAGACCAGGATACCAATATCGCGATAATACCGGCCGGTTATGCCGACGGTTTTCCCCGGCTTTTAAGCGGCAAGTGGCATGTTATTATCCGGGGTAAAGCCTATCCGCAGGTAGGACGTATCTGCATGGATCAATGCTGCGTTAACCTTGGACCAGAAACTGATGTCCGCCGCTGGGATGAAGCTGTTATTTTCGGCGGAAGCGTTCAAGGACAACCGGGTGAAAGTTCCCATTTTGAAAATCATGACGCATCTGCATTAGCCGCCAGAATCGGAACTATTCCCTACGAGATAACCTGTAATATCAGCGCCAGAATACCAAGAATTTATAAAGGTTAAAACACGCGGCGGCGTTGCTTTCCGTTAAAAAATTGGATATATTAAATGCGGAGGACAACATGAATCCCAGAATAGAAGAAGATGACGAAGAGCCGGAAAACGAAAGAAAAGTATCTCTTTTGGATCCATTAGCCGGAAGAATGTTAAAAACCCGCACAATTTTAATTTCCGGTGAAATTAATAAAGAACTGGCTGAAAAAACAATTCGTCAGCTGCTTCTCCTGGAGGATATGAGCAACGACCCTATCCGTGTTTTTATCGATTCACCCGGCGGAGACGCGGACGCAGGATACGCCATATTCGACATGATTCGATTTGTTAAACCAGAAGTGTGGACAATCGGTATGGGTCTTGTCGCAAGCGCGGCGGCCATCATTCAACTGGCGGCTCCGAAACAAAGGCGAGTAGGATTACCCAACAGCCATTATCTGATTCACCAGCCGCTTTCCGGAATTCGCGGCGTCGCGACAGACATTGAGATACACGCCAAAGAACTGGACAAACTGCGCGAAAAGATTAACCGTCTTATCGCGGATGAAACCGGCATTCCTGTCAGTCAGGTGGAAAAAGACACGGATCGCGATTATTGGATGAATGCCCAGGAAGCTGTCAATTACGGTTTAATAAACAAGGTAATAGTCAACAGAGATGAAATGTAGATAAAAAACCTTTGGGGAAAAAATTGAAAAAAAACAAATATGTAATTTTATTCAGCCTGCTGGTGTTTATTATAAATCCTGTTTTTACTCAGACTCATGCGCCGGTTCCTCTGGGTAATCAGATATATGCCATTCTTGAACAGGCGGAAATAAGAGGCCTGTGCTCTCCGTTGTCAGGCGTCAGGCCGTATACCAATGATGTTGTAAATTCCGCAATAAGGGAAATCCTGAACTGCGAAGACAATAAAAAACTCCCTCCAGCCGAGCGTGTAATCCTTGAACAGTACCTTGCCAGGTTTTCTAACCCGAAGCCCGGCATTGACTGGCAAAGAGGCGGCTGGTACGGCGAAACCTCCGTTGACAAGACTGATTTGCGGGTTTCGGCTAACGCCGGCCTGTCACTGGATATTGAAGGTTCAGCGGGGATATATCTTGATGATGACAATTATTTCGGCACGGAAATCTGGGCTGGTTTATATCTTAACGGCGATATAGGAAAAAATATTTCATATAACGTAAATCTATCAGGCGGTCTTATGCTGGCTCCGCGCGAATATCTTGGCGAATACTGGATATATTATGAAGGATTTGAAAGCGAAAACGAACTGGAGTATGTAAATGATCAAATTTCAGTTTACAGCGAACCTTTAACGCACTTTCCGTATACATATAAAAAACGATGGGATGGTTCAGTGTACTTTTTCAACAGCCTGTCAAGTTTTGAAACATGGCCCAACTCCGCCGCAGGCGGATACAGTATATTATCTGATATAACCGCGTCTTTTCTGGAAAACAAGTTATTTATGCGCCTGGGAAGGTTATCGCATGACTGGGGTTCTGTGCCGGCAGGCAGCAGCCTTATCTTCAATCAAATGGCAAGGCCTTTTGTTGGATTTGAAACAGAGTTCAACCCCGTCCCGTGGATTGGTTTTGCCTCGCTGACAGGAGTTCTGGAATACAGCAATCTCGAAGGAATTAAAACATCATCAAGCGTTTTTCAGAACGCTTTTTCAATTACAATGATACAATTAAGATACAAAAATTTTATATATTTTGATTTTATAGACGCAGTAGTATGGCCAAAGCGTTTTGAACTAGGATACATATCTCCCGTGACAAACAGTTTCTTTTACCAGAATAATATCGGCGATTTTGATAACATGGCGATGAGCGCGAATTTAAAACTGCAGTATCCTGGATTTGGAAACATCTGGTTTTCAGCTTTTATAGACGAGATGAATTTGCTTGCTGATATGCTAACTCTGGACCGCCAGATGATAGCGGTGCAGGCGGGCATTAATCTTTCGCTGCCATTCCTTTCATTCTCCGCAGTTAAAGTAAGTTACACAAAAGTTAATCCATATTGTTACACACATAACCGCAATTTAAATCCGTGGTACGGAGATCTCAGAATGGAGACCGCGTACACCAACAATGGAGTTTCGCTGGGTTACTATCTTCCCCCAAACTCCGATGAGATACTGATTCGTTTTGATACCATGCCTTTAAAAAATTTAACCACAGGCCTGCAGTACCAGATGATCCGCCACGGCGCTGATTTTGGCGGGAGCGCGGTTGACGGAAGCAATTTTTCATCTGAACTTGATCCCAGAGGCAGGAACGACAATCCGGTATTAAAAAGATACTTCCTGAAAGACGGTGCGTATCAATGGCTGCACATAATAAAATTTGGCGGTGAATGGACGCTTAATAAAGCGCCTGTCGCATTTTCCTTTGAAGCTGGGACTGTTATTTCATACTTTACAAATATTGAAGGCGAAGCCAACAGCGGGCAACCATCCCCGTATTCCATAATTGAATCAGAAGAATACCGTAAGTCTACTGGTTTTATCATTAAATTGGGAATCAAAGTTTTTCCATAGAAAAACTTACATGAGAACCATTCAGTTTTAAGCTGCAAATTTAACCGGCGTACATTGGCAGATAAATAAAACGCCGTATTTTCTGCTGGGCGTTCTTTTCAAACTGTTCTTTGCGTATGGTAAAATCGCTTATCTTTTTATAGACAGGCAGTGTACGGTTAGCCTCTTCAATTTCCTTCTTGATTAGATTATGTACAAAAGCATCATCGTCTTCCTTACCTGGATAATCCGCCTTGATGTTTTCATAATTGGGAACCATAACCGCGTATATTACCTCGCCTCCGGGATCTTTTCTGCCAACGACAAGCGCTTCAGCGATTAAACGCGATGATGCGAACTGCGCTTCAACTTCTTCAGGATAAACATTTTTTCCGCCGGAACCAATGATAAGGTTTTTCTTGCGTCCCATTATGTATACAAAACCCTGTTCGTCTTTGTAGCCAAGATCGCCTGTTAAAAGATACCCGTCATTTGTAATGACTTCCTTTGTCGCCTCTTCGTTTTCATAATAACCAAGCATGACAGAAGGCGATTTACAGGCGATTTCCCCGTAACCATCCGGCCCCGGTTCAAGAATTTTTACATCAGTGTAAATGACAGGAAGCCCTACCGATTCATTGCGCTTGTGTCTTTCGGTATTTACGCTAATAAGCGGACTGTTTTCGCTCATGCCGTATCCCTGAACAATGTTAAAACCAAGAGAATCAAAAAAGTCCGCTGTTGTGATACTCAAAGGGCCGCCGCCCGCGACCATTATTTTTATTGAGTGCAGGTTTGCCTTCTTGCGGATAAAGCGGAATACTTTTCTTCCGAAATTCGCGTTTCCCTTTCTCGCTTCAGCCAAAGAAATCTTCCGCAGAACATTCAAAGGACCGCGAAGAACCGGCGACAGTTTATTATAACCAGTTTCAATGGCGGCCTTCACTTTATCATACAGCAGAGGAACACCGATTAGGAATGTTACGTCTCCGTCCCTGATGTCGTCTACAACTACCTTTCCTACAATTTTTTCCGCTATAACCACCGGAATGCCGACTGCCAGCGGCGCGATAAATGAACAGGTAGTGGGATATGTATGATGCAGCGGCAGAACATCCATAAAAACATCCGTATCTTTGGGGTCAAGAATGGTGATTGCGGAGCTTGCATTGGCGATTATATTTTTATGCGATAGGGTAACGCCCTTTGCGAAACCTGTAGTACCGGATGTAAATACTATTGAACACGGATGATCAGGCGATATACTCTCAATTGCAGGCAGTGTTTGACTGCCCGCATCCACGCCGAATAAGTCGTATCCGGTTTTATACCCTTGCGGAGGATCATCAATTTCGGGACTAATGCAAACCGATACAGAAAGAGTAACGCCGTTAGCCGCGAGAGACTGCGCAAATTCTTTTTTCCTTCCAGAATAGAAAAACGCTTTAGCCTTTGTTATTTTCATTATATTCAGGCATTCCTGCTCTGTTCCAAGAAAATCCACAGGCACTATACAGAGGCCGGCAATTACCGTTCCCATCCAGACAGACATCCACTGCGGCCGGTTTTCCGACCAAAGCACAACACGGTCGCCCTTAACAAGACCGGCAGCAAGCAAACCGCGAGCCACTTTCCGGCATTCATCGCCTAGCTTGCTGTAACTCCAGCGTGTAAACTCCCGCTGCTTGCCTGATCGGTATCGAATTGCATCTTTGGCCGCATGATCCCTTGATACCACCTCGATCATTCTGGCAAAGTTCTCGTATGGAAGATCCGGGCGTTTGGTCAGGTAATCCTCAAATTTTAACATTATAAACCTCTATAATAAAGATATTTACATTATATAAAGCTTTTTATTTTATGTCAAAGCGGATCGACAAGAAAAACCGGAAAAAGTTGCATGTTTTTTTTGAAATTGTATGTTTAAAATTTTAAAAAAAATAGTCACATAGCGTCATTTATACACGCTATTGGCTATATTGACGAATATAGACTCATCTATTTATATAGATATGGTAATAACTCTCGATAATAACCTATTTAGAGAAGCAGAACAGGAAGCAGAGCAATTAGATATCTCTACTCCTGAATTTTGCTCTTTAGTAGAAAAAGAATTTATTAGGAACCGAAAAAAAAGCGAGATTACTATACAAATCAATGAAGTGTGCAGTAATTACATCTAATATGCAGCTAGCGAATTTTCCACCAAATATCTAACTGGAAAAAGCTCATTCATATTAACAAAAAACATCTGTTGTAAATTTTTCCCAAATTTTTACCATTGATAAATCATTTTTTACGCAAATGGTTTGCATGTTGCCGAAACATTATACATCCGTAATAAAAATTCTTTAATAATTGAGGCTGTTCCAAAACTTTCAAACCGAAGGTTTGCGTTTTTAGAACAGCTACCATAAATTTATATGTAAACAAAAATGAGAATGAGCCTGATATAACGTTGTATGTGACATGTACGCTTAGATAACTTACAGGGATATTTATATTTGTTCACGATTAGCACATATTTCCACGGATTAAAATGTTGTATCATGGCTATATATTAATTCGTGGAAATACGTTTTATCCGCTGGCATTTTTTCTTATGGACACGTAAAAATGACACCCAATTTCACCTTTTGTTGTTAGCTGAAATCAGACGGAAACTGTCTACGCTACCTTAAACCGCGAAACTTCCTTCATTAACACATCAACCTTGTCATGATTTACCGCCGCCAGCTGATTGACTTCAATAACAGCGACATTGATCTGATCCGCGCCTGTCGCCATTTCGTTCATGCCGCCTGTTATCTCCTGCGTGATAATTTCCAGGTTTTTACCTTCCTGCATAACTTCCCTGGAGCCGTTTTGCATTTCATCTGATTCTTCTTTTACCTGCTGGGTAATCTCATTAAGGCTTCCGACGGCCTGCAATACCAGTTTGCTGCCCTGACTCTGTTCTTCCATCGCGTTACGGATATTCTCTTCCTGATCCGATACGGTTTTTATGTGACTGTCAATGGCTTCAAATTTCTGGAGAACATCATTTGTTGAATAGGTAATTTTGTCGATGGATTCTTTTATCTTTTTCAAAACATTGCCTATGGTTTTGGACTGCTCGGACGAATTCTCGGCGAGCTTGCGAATTTCATCAGCTACAACAGCGAAGCCCTTGCCTACCTCTCCAGCGTGAGCTGCTTCTATCGCGGCATTCATTGAAAGCAAATTGGTTTGGCTTGCGATGTTTTCCATAACAGAATTTATTTCCATTAAGCCTTCGGACTCGCGTGTAATTTCCTGTATGTCCGACGCAACATCCTGAAGGCTTGAGCGTCCCACTTCCGAGGCGTTTGTAAGCGAGTTAACATTTTCCTTGTTTTTAATAAGCGTGTTTGTAACAGACTGGACATTGGCGAGCATTTGCTCAATCGCGGAAGAGGATTGAGAAACTGACGCTGTCTGCTTTTCAACCTGTTGATTAAGCTTGGTTATATTAACTGTAATCTGTTCCATGGTGGCGTTAGTTTGGGAAACGCTGGCGCTCTGATTAATGGCTTGTCCCTTGATGCTCTGAATATTGGCGGTGATCTCGTTTATTGCGGCGGCGGTCTGGGTCATATTGGACGACAGATTTGTGCCGACCTTGGATAATTCCAAAGCTTCTGTTTTAATGGCATTTATAAGTCCCTTGATTTTATCCAGTGTAGCGTTAAGATAATGCCCCATGCTTCCGATTTCATCATTGGATTTAATTTCAATGGCATGGGTAAAATCTCCATCGCCGATAAATACCAGCACCTCTTCCATGGATTTAATGGGAGCTGTAATGGAACGTGCTACCAGGAAGATAATAACAGTAATAACCGCAAGTATCACAACACCGAGCATAATTAAAACAAAAGTCATCTGGGAAACCGCAGCCATAACCGTGTTATAGGGAACAACTGTTACTGCCATCCATGCGTCTTCATCGTTTCCGATGGTAAACGGACGGGTTACTACAATCATTCTGGCATTGTGTTCTTGTGAATTCAGCGTTTCATTAAAGACAGTGCCGTTTATCAATGATTGCATTAAAGCAGTCATTCGATCCCCAAACAGTCCGGTTGCCGTTTCTTCTATCTTGTGCCCAAGACGGCTTGCGTCAGGATGGGAAACAATCATGCCGCCGCTTGAGTAGATGGCGGCATATCCGTCTCCAAACGGTTTTATTTTGATTATCATTTCCTGTATTTCAGTCAGTTCAAGGTCTACTCCCGCCACCCCGATTATTCTACTGTTCTGTATAATCGGAACGGTAACGCTTGTAATCAATGTCCGCTTGCCGCCTATAGTTTCATAATAAGGTTCAACAAGATATTCCTTGCCTGTTCTCATTGGGACAATGTAATATTCCGCGTTGGCATAGCCTTCAAGCGCGGCCATGTTTGTTCTCCCGTTGTCATTGGTCCAGTAGCTGATGAACCTTCCTGTCGCGTCGCTTCCGGGAGTATTAACAAAAGCGGCATCCATACCGTCAAGGGCATTTGGTTCATAGACCGCCCACGCGCCTACAAATTCAGGATGTTTTCTGACCAAAGAATGAAGCATAAAATTGACTTGAGTCCGTTTTGTTTCAGCAGTAGCGACTTCATCAATAAAGGTCATTAAGCTTACCAAAGACCTGATTTCATCCAGAGGCACTTCCAAAAAAGCTTTAACTTCTTTTGCGGTTACTTCTGTAATATTTCCGGCGTTCTGCTCGGCAAGATATTTAATTTCACTTGACGCAAAAAAAGCCGCGGCAATAGCCAGCCCGCCGATACCTACCACGTTAATGATAGAAATAATAAGAATAAGCTTGGCACCAATCTTCATAACAACCTCTTTATAATCGTTTTATCGGACACAGAAATAAATTTATATTCTGTTTCTTTTTATATATTCCATACTAATACATCATGGCGAATAATGCTATGAATTATATTATATATGATACTATTTATATTATATGCGTAACATTATACATATTTATCACTACTACTGCAAAATATCATATAATAATGTGCATCCGTGTGAACTAGTGTCCTGTAATATTCGGTTTCCAAAATAACAAAATGCGTTAATTCCTTATTACATAAGGAATTAACTTAACATACTATTCCGTCATTTGAATATTACAGGACACTAGCGAAACATTTAAATGAAAATGTAGAACCATACGGCGTATGTGTGAAACTCTGCCAGCGACATACAGCGTGACCGAATAAAGAGAATATTAATTAAATCGGCGGTTTAATGCCAAAAAATGGATTTATCTTCTGAATCTTAGCGATTCAATAGAGGCATCTCCCCTTAACATGCCGAACCAAAGTTCAGCCGCGGTTCTTTCGCGTAACACTCTGTAAAAATCGGCTAAATTGCTCACATTCACGCCGTTAATAGATGTTATTCTGTCACCCTGCCTTAGGCCTACAATATCAGCCGGACTGCCTGATATAACCTGTGTCACATAAAGGCCTCCGGCGTTATTTGCAAGATTTAGGCTTTGCCTTATCTGATCAGTTATGGTAGTTACGCTTAAACCGGGCCAGAGTCTTCTGTGATCTGACGACGTCTGTTCCGTGCGTTCTTCGATACGAACCTGAAATTCCATTGCTGCCCTGTCTCTGATGACAGAAAATTTTGCAATATCGTTTGGTCTCAGGTCGCCGACCATTAACTGTAATAGCTGCTGGCTTCTTGCTTCCCTGCCGTTCACATGGGTAATAAAGTCTCCGGGTTTTATGCCGCCCTTGTCGGCGGGAGAGCCAAGGAAAACCTGCGAAGCGAGGACGCCGCGCCTGTTTTCAAGGCCGAGTTCCGCCAATGTATCCCTGTTAAGTTCCTGTAAATTAACGCCAAGCCATCCGTAGCTGATTGAGCCTGTCGTAATAAATTCATCTATGGAGCGTTTTGTGTTATTTATGGGAATTGCGAAACCAAGGCCTACATTGCCTCCGCCCGATGTGTTACTCGCAATCCATGTGTTGATGCCGATTACTTCGCCGCGTATGTTAACAAGAGGGCCGCCTGAATTCCCCTGATTGATGGGAGCGTCCGTCTGAATAAAATCGTTTATGTTTCCGCCGGGACCGCCTGTTCTGCCGACCGCGCTGACAATTCCCAATGTTACAGAAAATGAAAATTGTTCTCCAAGCGGGTTGCCGATTGCGATAGCCCAATCTCCGACTGATACCCTGTCAGAATCACCCAATGTCGCAAGGGGATATAAATCGTTGGTTTTAAAAGAAACCATCGCAAGGTCCCTGCGTTCGTCCTTTCCTACCAGTTCCGCGGAATACTCCTTGCCGTCTTTGGTAGCGACTGTGATCTCGGAAGCACCATCAACAACATGGTTATTGGTCAGTGCGTAATAGATTCCGTTATTAAAACGCACTATAATGCCCGATCCAAGACTCTGGGAACGGTATTCGCGTTCCTGGTTGTTATTTGGCTCATTGTTGTTGCGCGGTCCAAAGAAAAAATCCCAGGGAATACCGTTAAAATTCGGAACCTGCTGCCGTCTTACCGATACTGTTTTCACTTCAACAACGGAAGGCAGAACCTTATCCGAGACGGAACGGAAAACGGTTTGCAATCCATTCGCCACCGCAAACGCGTCTTCGGGAATGACTACAGTGCTTTCCTGCGCCTGTACGCGCACTTTGGGCGTAGAACATGAAAATGGCAGAAATGCGAGTAAAAAACCAAAAATGACCCCGATAAAAACCAGGTTAAAAATAAATAAATTTCTGGATGAAAGCTTTTTAAAGATATTCATAACAACTCCTGTTAAATAAATTCATGACATATACAGTATAATATAACAAATTGATAAATACCTAGAATAGTTACATGACTTGTATCTGAACAAATCATGAATTACGCACCAATCCAGTATATTGCTCCAGCGGATCTGTAAGAATCTCTGTTTTACCGTTGAAAATGGCTATTGTATGCTCCCAATGAGATGAAACCTGTCCGTTTGAAGTCACAACAGTCCAATCATCGTCAAGAACTTCCACATCGGGCGAGCCAAGAGTGAGCATCGGTTCAATCGCGAGAACCATGCCGTTATTCATCCGCGGATTGGAGCCGTGCGGATAATTGGGCACCTGCGGATCTTCGTGTAAGGCAAGCCCTACTCCATGCCCGCAATACTCCTGCACAATCCCGAAACCGAAAGATTTGGCGTGATTTTCTACGGCGCGGGAAATTTGCAATAGCCTTTCCCCGGCCCGTACCGCTTCAATACCCCGGTACAGGCTTTCAAGTGTAACCGCGTTAAGTTCCTTTACGGGCCGCGATATTTTACCGGCTTCAATGCTGACAGCCTGATCGCTTATAAAGCCGCCCAGGTCGATGCCGCAGTCAAGAGAAACAAGATCCCCTTCGCGGATTCGTCTTTTTGAAGGAATACCGTGAATCACTTCCTCATTGATGGAAATGCAGATTGCAGCAGGATACGGTTTTTTCTTTTGGCAGTATCCCAAAAAGACAGGTTTACCGCCCGCCTTTTTTATCCAGTCCCTTACCCATTGATCAATCTCAATGGTTTGAACACCGGGTTTCACAAGGGGAATTAACTCGCGGTACATCGCGGAAAGCATTTTACATGAGTTTCTGATACCGTTAATTTGTTTTTCATTTTTTAAACGAATCATGTTTAAGCTCTCAGTTTCTCAAGAGTATCGGCCATATAGCGTTTGTAGCGGTTTTCATCCTTTGCGGAAAAACCAAGCCCTATCATTGCTTCCATGCAGTCAATCCATGTTTCCTCGTCAACCTGAGTTCTTAATCTGTGCTTTACAATGGCTTTAAGGTAATTTTTAATTTCAACGGTAAATAGTTTAAAATAGGGACGGCGTTTTTCTTCGGCAAGTATCGCGGCAAGCAATTTAAAAGCCTCGAAAGAAAAGCCGCGCTTGTCCAGTTCTTCGGCAAGAATGAACTGACAGTCCATCCAGTCTTCTCTGTCCATATACTTTTCCATGCGGAAATCAAGACCGCCGTTTTTCCGCCATACGGCAATCGCCTGGTCTTCTTCAAGGTGAAGGAGTTCAAAGAAAATCAACTTAACCTGGCTGTATGGATCATCCTGTTCATTAAGCCATGTGCGGTAATCAAAACCTGATTTTTTTAAAAAGCGCGAATACGCCTTATCGTACTCATAACGGCGATCCGGACTGGAAAGCACTTCATAAGCGGTAAGAAGTTTGCGCATTGCTTCCGCATGACCGGAACCTGAAATATCCGGGTGAAGTTTTTTCGCTTTTTCACGGAATGCCTTTTTGATTTCGGCGAAAGAGGCTTCATGTTTTATTCCAAGCAGATCATAATGGCAGATCATAATGATGTTTAGTCTTTTTCAGGCGCCAATTCTTTTTCCCATCGCCTCGGCATGAGGGCCGTCAAATAAAATATCGCTCCAGTTGATAATCATTCCCTCTTTTTCCATTGTTTTCATCAAATTGGAAATCGCGCGGTTTGTAAACAGACCGGACTTTTTTATAAACGCCGCGCTCTTCTTTCCCACAAGAGCGCTCCCGGATGTAAGCACTTTTGAAACAGGCTGCGGAATTTTTCCGGAAAAAAATGAATTCGGCTCTGCGGCAACGACTATATACTCATAACCCGGAAGCCTGAACCCGTCTTCCGTCCATGCGTCAATTATGTCTACACGGTGTCCCATGGAAGACATTCCTTTAACCAGTCCTGTTATATAATCCGGCGGAGGTTTTCTGACCGCCGGAGCGCTGACAACTGCAATTCTCATATATTACCAACCTTATTGTAATTTCTAAGTGTGTTTATAGATTCTATCAATGTCCGGCTCCTTAACAAGCATTACCGAACATTTCGCGTTTGCGATAATTTCACGGTATGAATGGCCGATTATATCCCTGGTTTTTGTTTCCTTTTCCCATCCGCCAAGAAGGATAATATCAGCCTTTTTTTCATCCGCTACATGGAGAACTTCGGTATAGATTGCGCCCCTGCGCATGATTTTTTCCGCTTTTACGCCCTTTGCATGAGCAAGCTCATCCACATAAGTCAGATAACGATGGCCGTTATTTTCCAAATTCTTTTCATATTCGGCCGCTTCTTCCTGAATGAAAATTTTACTTAAAGCCAACTGTCTGATTGTCGCTGTATCCAGAACATAGACAACGAATAATTTACAATGATATGTCTTTGCCATGACAATGGCGTACTTTGCCGCTAATATGGACGCATCCGAACCTGTAACTACCGTAAGAATATTACCAATGAGAGATTTCATTTTACCGGTTTTGATACTCCTTTCTTTTTTTCAGAAGTTTACTGGTAAAAAAGGAATCCCTTTCCCGTTCTTCCAGCACAGATTCAATATACGTTTTTGTTTCGCTGGCGGACGGAATGACCATTTTTTCCAGGGCGTTTACCCGCCGCTGAGTCCGCCTTACATCCCGCGCAAGCCGCCAGGCAACTGTTCTGACTGCTGCCAATTCAATACAAATTTTTAATAATTCAAAGAATTCTAACACGGTTTCATCACATTCTGCAAATGAATTCACTGGTGAATACTTTAAATCTATGTTAGGAAGGCGGATTTCCAGCCCCGGAAGCTTCATCCCGGCGGTTACAACCTGTTTTTCCCTCAATTCAAATTTATAGGAAATATTTTGCGCCAGCTTGTTGGCGCGTTCCCTCCCCACAACTATCAGCATCCGTTTTAGGCACGGATAAGCCGTATCAACCCGTTTATCAAGCTCCCGTTCCAGCAGCTTAACCAATTCCACCTTGCGCATCAATTCTGATACCAGAATCTCCCTTTTTTGCTCCAAAAGGTCATAACCTTCCTGCGCGATACTCAGTCTTTCTTTTACCTTCAGAAGATTACTTTTGGTTGGGGCTATCTGCTCTCGCGCCATGGGGAGATGTTAGCAAATAAATAATAAATTTGGAACAACCAGAAAAATTCTGAAATGAGAAAAATATTACAATTATTACCAAGTTAAAGTAATAAGGCAGGCGCGCAAAACCATACCGGCTCCGGACGGCCGTGGCATTATATAACGGACGCTTTGGCGTCGCCATCTATGTGATCCACGCCGATGTCGCCGGCATGGCTTCGCACGCCTGCCTTATTAATTTAAATCAGTTATAGTATGTATAAAATTTCTGCATTTAACTAATTGAGGTAGTTTTTTTCTTGATACAAACACAGAAAATTATTATATTGCTTATAATGTTGGAAAATACAGCCATTTTAGACAAAAAAAAAAGTGAAATCTTAGCAATTGTAATTCTTGAGGGAATTTTATGAATTATGATGAATTAGACATTGAAAATGAAGTCAATAGTTTAGTCACTGCTGTAGAAAAGGAAATTATCGTCAGACGACAAAGCGTGAATCGATGGAGGTACGTCTCGCTGCGTTGAGTAATATTATCCATGAAATGCAGGAAATTGTACAAAATGATAAATAATAAGTCAGCGCATAGTTCCCATTGCCCAATCCCCAAAGAATTATTACATTATTATAGGGTAGAAAAATTTCCGTATGGAAATATAAATATGCCGGCGGCGGCAAAAAAACCGTTAAGGAGATTTGTATGAAAAAGAGTTTACTTGGTATTGTGGTTCTCATGGTTTTAATTATGTCTTCATGCGCGACAGCCCCAAAAGACGCATTGCCTGAGGGAGCGATGGCGCTTGACGGAAAATGGATATTGATAGGCAGAAATGTTGATGGAGTTTTTCAAGAAAGAATAGGAGATAGAGATACTTCAATCTATGAATTCTCAATAAAAGAAGGGACATTGCGTTCGGCCCTGTACGGAGAAGAAAATGAAGTAAAGGAGGAATTTACATATTTTATTCTTTTTGATGGAAACAAAATATATGGATCACTTGAAAAATCCAGACCAAAGGCAATCACTAAAAATGATAGATATTTTGGACAGTTTGATGTAAGTACGCCAAATGTTTTAATTATTCATGATATTTATGAACAACACAGAAAAGATATAGCCGAAGATGAGAAATATGCAGAGCAGCTAAAAATGATGATCCTTGATTTTGATTCTTATATTGAAATGATTTCTTCAAAAGTAGATTATGTGTATCACAGATATTCGGATTAACGAAGGCGCGGTGTACTTTTCACCCTAAACTGTCGGGTTAGCGTAAACGAAGATAAGACACAAGTAAAAATTACACCGCAAGGACATTGGTCCCCACTGCAAGATTAAATATCTAGAAATATTTTTTTTACCATTCTTTAGGATTGCCGACTGGCGGTGTTATTTTGAATGTTTCTCCTGAAGGTTCTATTACAAATAATCCGTGACTTAACGCAAGCTTTCTAATATCATCCGGTATTACAACTCCCGCAACAGCTCCAAAAAATGATCGTTTATCGCCATGTAAATCGGCGTATTTTCGCATTTTTTCAAGCCGCTCAATATGCGCGTTGACATGATCGGAAATAAGTTTTGTTTTTACTTCTACAAGCATGGCTTTGCTGTAGTTTTCCAAAAAATAATCAATTTCAAAAAAAATATTGTTTTGCCGATCAGAGACTTCAGTGTTTTTACTGGTTTTTTGAAAATTAAAATCAAGCTCATTGAATTTATCCCTGAGATTGGGCGCGATCATATATTCGGATATTTCACCTAGACGGTTGGAATATTCTCCAAAACGTTTATTTATATCATTTATTTGGCGAGTTGTTTCTTCCTGTCGTCTGGCTGCTTCTTCCTGTCGTTTGGCAGCTTCTTCCTGTCGTCTGGCTGCTTCTTCCTGTCGTTTGGCAGCTTCTTGTTGAGATTCCTTAATTATACGTTCAGTGTCTTTATGACTTTCCGCGAGTCTATCCAATGAAGCCCATACATGTTCAAAAGTAATACCTCTTGGGAAGATTGGCTGAATTTGTGCGTCTCCCATAAAAACTCCTTATACATAATATAAATCATTTTAGAGTTTTTGAAAAGGAAAATATACGTAAGCGCGGAGTGCCTGTTACCGCTTTTTGGTTAACAGCCTTTATTTATAGATGGTCGCGGCCGTCAGGAGCCGGTATAGGTTTCCGCGCCCGCCTTTTAATATTTATTAAACAATTTTTTAACCCTGCATTTCTGCATTACAATAATTATTGCATAATTTATTCAGAATCCTTCCCATTTTTCCGATATTTATAGTATACTATCTGTAAGGGAAACCTTTGTTTTTCCGCAAAGGTTTATTGATTTGGGAGATTCAAGATGATAGGAAGAGCTATAGTCCTTTTGCTGCTCATTATTATACTCGCAGTGGGCGGCATTTTCTGGTTTGATTATTTAAATGTAATAGACGCTAAAACCGTACTTGCTCCAGTTTACAGATTTCTTCCTTTTTTACCCGGAGAAGGCAGAACTCAGCCAAAAGTTGATCCTGATGAAATCCTCAATATTGACGCTGAACGGCTTTCGATTCGGCTTGAAGCCTTGGAACTGCGAAACTTTGAAATGGACACACGCCAGCGGGATCTGGATTACCGTTACGGTGAAATTGAGCAAATGGCCCAGGAACTGGAAGAAAGGCAAAAAGCGCTTGATGAACGGGAGAATTCACTCAGAGCGCAGGTGGCAGATGCCGAGAATAAGGACAGGAATGTCGAGCAGAATGCCAGGTATCTAACAGGTATGCCGCCGCAGAACGCGGTGGGTATAATTACCGCGCTGGATGATCAGGACGCTATCGACGTACTCCGGAAGACTGAGGAAATTGCGCAGGCTGAAGGGACAACTTCGGTTGTGTCCTATTGGTTCTCCCTTATGGAACCTGAACGGGCGGCTGAATTGCAGAGGAAAATGGCAAGCAGACCCCCTACCCTGTAGGCATATTCAGATCACCTTCCGGAATCTTCTTTATCAGGAGGTCGGTTGGTGATAACCATATCCGCCTATACAGAACCGCAGTTGTTATACGCCGTAAGTGAGCAGCTGCAGCCTTATGAACCTGAGGATACCGGCGAACACGGAGAATTTGCGGAAATCCTTGCCGGAATGCTCAGGAAAGCCGACGCGCAGGAAACTGCCGGCAATGAAGGAGCCGATGCTCCTCCTGTAGATTTATCAGGCGCTGAAAACAGCGCAGATGTTCCAGCCGCGGAAAAGAACCTGTTTTTCACACATGAAGATTCATTGATCTCTGTAAAGAACGCAGTAGAAAAAATAATTACAGAAACAGAAATCCCGCAAACGGAATTATCACAGGAAGAACTCTTTAAAACTGATTTATCCGAAGCGGAACTGCTGGCAGGCGGACTGTCCGCAAATGAGCTGCCGGCAGACATGCTAGCGGATGAACATCAGGACATTGCGTTAAGCGCGGAATATCTTCTGAGCCGTTCAATTGATACCGCAGCCAGTGATATAAACACTAATATTGACGATGCCGGCATTGATATTCCGCCTGAACTGTTCCAGACCGGCATCGCGGCGCATGACATAAAACCAGATTCAAATTCATCCCCTGTCAAAACAGAAACGGATAATCCGCTTATTGCACCTAACGCCGCGGCTGAACTGGCGGCAGCGGAAAACGCAGCCGCTGTAAACGTGGAGCCTGCTGCGGAAACAAAAAATAAAAAAGAAAGCGTATCTAACGTAAACGAAAAAATTGAAACTCTCCCCGGCGAAAACACGCGCGGCGATGAAATCGCAGGCTTGCGAAAAGAACCCGGAAATGACGGACGCGGCCGCTACGATGATTCGCGAAGCCGCTCCCGCCGCGACAAGGTCACTTTTGATGTCCGCGATTTAAGAACCGGAACAGACGCGAACGCGCCGAATAACATTCAGGCAAGCGTTACAGGCGCGGAAAAAACGCGCGTCCAGGGCTCAAACGAAATTACTCTGGAACTGCGGCTGCCGGGCAGTCAAAACAGCGCGGGACAAAGCGTTCAGCAGGCACAGACAAGCTGGGAAGCTAGATCAGGCAGCGCACTCGAAAATATGCTTGCGAGAGAACTGCATAATTTTAACGGCGACATTGTCCGCCATGCTTCGATGGCGCTTCGTAACGGAGGAGAGGGCACAATAAAGCTTGCACTTAAACCTGAAAGTCTTGGAAATGTAAAGATACAGCTGGAAATGACCGAAAACAAGATTACAGGTATTATCGTTGTTGAAAGCGAAGAGGCCTTAAACGCCTTTCGTAAAGAGCTTGCTTCACTGGAACAGGCATTCAGGGAATCAGGCTACGAGAGCGCAGACTTGAATCTGTCCCTGACAGCGGACGGTAAAAGCACGCAGGAGCGTCAGCAGGAAGCGGACGCTTTCACACCCAGGAATGTCGCATCACGTTATGATGAATCGTTTGAACTGGATTCATTGCCCCTGGCCGATGTCTTTTATGGACGCGGAACAGGCGCTATTAATATGCTTGCATGATTATAGGAGAAAGTTATGGAATTATTTAGTCCGGTCCTGAGTTCTCAGGAAAAATTTGAAGTTGAACAATTTGTCCGCGATTTTAATTTAAAGACAAGTCCGACCCGCAAGGTCCAGGAAGGTCTGGGCAGGGATGATTTCCTGAAAATTCTGATTAAACAGCTTGAATTTCAGGATCCGACTTCGCCGATGCAGGACAAGGAATTTATCGCGCAGATGGCTCAGTTCTCAACACTGGAACAGATGACCGGAATGGCGCAGGATTTCGCGAAACTTACCTCGATAATCAGCGGCAGCGAAGCGTCTTCATCGTTAGGGAGAGGCGTAGAAATAATCGAAGGGGATCGCATTATACAGGGCATGGTTGAAGCTGTAACCAGAGGCGAGATTCCCCAGGTGCTGGTTAACGGAACTTTCTATAACTGGGATCAGGTTAACAAGATTTTTATTGAATAAATAAGGAGAATTGCCAAGCGAGCTTGGCTTCCGATTGAACAGCGTTTGCCCTACGGCAAACTTAAAATAAGGAGTATTGCTTATATGATGCGATCATTGTTTTCCGGCGTTTCCGGACTTCAGAATCACCAGACCAGAATGGATGTTATTGGTAACAACATTTCCAATATCAATACAACCGGTTTTAAACGCGGACGGGTTAATTTTCAGGATATAATCTACCAGCAATTACAGGGCGCTGCCCGTCCCACCGATGAACTCGGCGGCGTAAACCCCAAGGAAGTCGGTCTTGGAATGTCCATCGCGTCAATTGATACGCTTCACATTCAGGGAACTTTACAAACCACAGGCATAGGAACTGATCTTGCCATCACAGGGCAGGGCTTTTTTATTCTTGATAATGCGGGCAAACAGGTATTTACAAGAGCAGGCGCGTTTTCCATTGATTCCGATGGCATTATGGTAAACCCCGCAAACGGCATGAAAGTGCAGGGCTGGATGGCGCGTGAAGTAAACAACATCACAATACTTGATGTATCCCGCCCCGTAGAAGAGCTTGAAATTCCTGTCGGCGGCAAAGACCCGGCAAAGGCAACCACAATGGTAGACTTCGCCTGTAACCTGGACAAGCGTATTCCTGAACTGCCGGAAAATCCCACAGGAGAGCAACTGTTAAGATCAACATGGTCAACAACAATAGCCATTTACGATTCATTCGGCGACAAGCACGATTTACAGGTAGAGTTTACCAGGGTGCCCGGCACACAGAACAGCTGGAACGCCAATGTGGTTGTCGATCCCCAGAATGAAATTTCAACTAACGCTTCAATCGGGTTCGGCGAGGAAGCTCCTGCGGCGGACGGACCTACAACCTTTACTGTTAATTTTTCGAATAACGGAACACTGCTTTCCGCGGAAGACGGAGACGGCAATATATCAGGCGATTCAGGCCAGGTGCAGATGTATGTAGCCTACGATGTTCAGACCGCGACCCCAAATGATGACGGCACCATGGTCAGGCAGGAATTTGTTCTTAACCTTGGCACTGTCGGCGGCTTTACCAATTCAATCACCCAGTACGCGGAATCAAGTTCAACCAAAATGGTGGAACAGGACGGACGCGCAATGGGTTATCTGGATGATTTTAAGATTGACTCATCGGGAGTCATTACAGGCGTTTATTCAAACGGCAGCACAAGGATTTTGGGACAAGTCGCTATAGCCACCTTCCCCAATCAGGGCGGTCTTGAAAAACTCGGAGACAATACATACCGCGTGTCGAATAACTCCGGTTCCGCGAATATCGGACCTTCCGGGATCGCGGGCAAGGGACAGATCAGAGCTGGAACTCTGGAAATGTCAAACGTTGATATGGCCGATCAGTTTGTAGACATGATCGTTACCCAGCGCGGTTTCCAGGCCAACTCAAGAACGATTCAGACAGCGGATCAGCTGCTGCAGGAATTACTGACGCTTAAGAGATAATAGGGATTTTTATATAGTATGATAAAGGTCACCCGGCTTGACGGGACGGAGTATTACATTAATCCTCATCAGATTGAATGTATAGAAATCCGTCCCGATACAACATTGATGATGTTATCCGGTAAGACGCACATTGTGCGGGAAGAAGCGGACATTGTTTTGGAAAAAATTAACGCTTACCGTAAAAAATTGACCCCTTATATAGTACAGGAGTAATAGTATGGATCTTGCATCCCTTGTAGGATTAGTTGGCGCTTTCGGTATGGTAATATTTACCGCAATTTATACCGCAGGCAGTATGGTAGGTCTTGTACGTCTTTTAAATTTACCGTCATTCGCCCTAGTTGTAGCCGGCTCTTATTTCGCGGTTATGGTTGCCAATAAATGGAAAACATCCATCGGCGCATTTGGAATGATAGGCCGTACTTTTAAAGTGCCGTCGTTTAACGAACAGGCAATTATCCAGAAACTTGTAGCCTTTTCCGAAAAAGCCCGCCGTGAAGGGCTTTTGGCGCTTGAAGATGAACTTGAAGACCTTGACGATGAATTTATGAAAAAAGGTTTACGCCTTGTTGTAGACGGCACTGACGCGGTTATTATCCGCGACCTAATGGAACTGGAAGTAACTCAAATGCAGCTTCGCCATACTGTCGGTCAGGGGCTTTTGATGACTTGGGCTGGTGCCGCTCCTGCTTTCGGAATGATGGGAACGGTAGTCGGGCTTGTAAATATGTTGTCAAACCTTGATGATAAAGCCTCTATCGGCCCTAACATGGCGATGGCCCTTATTACAACTCTTTACGGTTCATTGATTGCAAACGTAACTGTCGCGCCCTGGAGTACTAAATTAAAAGCGCATTCCACCGCGGAGAGCAGCGTAAGAGAAATGGTAATTGAGGGTGTTCTCTCCATTCAGGCAGGCGATAATACCCGTATTCTTGCAATGAAACTCCTGGCTTATCTTGATCCGTCCTCCAGGAAAGCTCTGGAAGCGGAAGTGCTTAAGGACTAATTGGGGCAAAGATGGCGAAGAAGAAAAAAATAGATGAATTAAAACCGCCGGATTGGCTAACCACCTATTCGGATATGATAACGCTGTGTCTTTGCTTCTTTGTTATTATGTTTAACCCTGACGAGGTTACCCAATCTCAGTTGGACGCGATTTCCGCCGGCATGAGATCCGCCGGTATTGGATCAATGCCGGGGGGCTTCACCCTTTCCGCGGGACGCAACGCAGACCTGGGAAATACAATAGCGGCTTTACCTTCAATGGAACGAGGCAGGGTTATGGGAACCGCCATGCGAAGAGCGGTTTCGGTATTTTCTCCTGAAATCCGATCCAATAAAATCAGGGTAACCCAGGATGAACGCGGTCTTGTAATAACCTTAGCTGCAGATGCGTTTTTTAACCCGGCCAGCGCGCGAATTAATATTGAAGCTACAAGGGATACTCTGCTGCGGCTTGGAACCTATATGTCCTCTGATGAACTTGCGGACAGAATAGAAGCAGATGGTACAAGAAGAATAATTAAATTCAGAATTGAAGGCCACACAGACGCAGTTAATATAGACCCCTCAGGCCCCTGGGAAGACAATTGGCAATTGTCGGTAGAACGTTCAAGATCCATACTCCGTTACCTTGTCGCATTAGGCATAGACGAGAAGCGTTTTCAGATAGCTGGTTTCGCTGACACCATGCCCATTGCCTCAGGCACATCTCCCGAAGCAAACGCGCTTAACCGCCGTGTTGATATTATTATTATTAATGACGGGCATTTATAGAAATCCAAGTCATAAAAAATTTTCTGTAATATTCATATAAAACCTAAAAAAATCTTGCTTTTTTCCCATTCTTCATTATAATTAAGAAATTACTCAGTGTATTGAGTATTTTGCTCAGTATATTTAGCATATTACTCAATATAATAAGTATTTTGCTCAGTATATTGAGTATAATGTTAAACATACAGAATAAATCAGGAGGAAATGAATGCATAAACGGAAACTGGTAATGCAGCTTACCAACAGATTAAAAGAGCCGCGCAGGTTTATATATGTTATAACAGGACCGCGTCAGACAGGAAAAACGACTGCCGTTTTACAGACTCTTGAAGATATTCATATTCCGCATCATTTTATCAGCGCGGATGATCCTGAGGTTATTTCACCGCAGTGGCTTCACAATGAATGGGATAAAGCAAGAGTTTTACAGAAGCAGACGGGCAGCCAAATTATTTTTGCCATTGATGAAATACAAAAAATCCAAAACTGGTCGGCTGTTGTAAAACTCCTGTGGGATGAAGATACCCGTAAAAAATTACCTGTTAAAGTAATATTACTGGGTTCATCTTCGCTGCTCATTCAAAAAGGATTAAATGAATCAATGGCAGGACGATTTGAGGTATTGTTCTCTCCCCACTGGGAATATAATGAATGCAAAAAAGTCTTTAATTACAATCTTGATGATTTCCTCTTCTTTGGCGGTTATCCCGGAGCGGCGGCACTAAAAAACGACATTGAACGATGGGTGCGTTATATAGGAACTTCCATAGTGGAGCCGGTCATCTCCAGAGACATTGTTCAGATGGAAGAAATACGAAAACCGGCATTACTGCGATCATTGTTTACTCTGGGAGCGTCATACTCCGCACAGGAACTTTCCTACACAAAAATTCTGGGACAACTGCATGACGCTGGTAATACCGTAACTCTGGCTCACTATCTTGAATTATTAAATAATGAGAATATTCTTTGCGGGCTGCAAAAATATTCATTAAATAAAATACGGGTAAAACAAAGTTCACCGCGTTTTTTGGTATATGATACATCTTTGTTAATATGGGCTGCCGGAGCTTCTCGCAGAAAATTTCTGGAAATGCCGGATTACAAAGGGCGTTTAATTGAAAGCGCAATTGGAGCCTATCTTTTAGCGCGCGGTAAAGAAGAAGGATTTTCAGTTTATTGGTGGCGGGAAAGAGAAAAGGAAGTTGATTTTGTAATTGAAAGAGGGACTACAGCTCTTACGGCAATAGAAGTTAAAAGCGGCATTATCAAACATACAGGGGGCAGTATGGAGTTTAAAAAACTGTTTCCTCATGCTTATTGCATTACAGCGGGGAGCCATGACTGCGGTATCGAAGATTTTCTGTCAGGGAAAGTCCCTTTATTTAAGGACTTCTGAACAGTCTGCGTTAATATGCCATATTACTATAAAATTAAACTTGTTCAAAACAACAGAATGGTTATAAAATAACAGTACGGTTTTTATGCCGGATAAATCATTTTATAGGAGATAAAAATGAAAAAGTGGATTTGTACAGTTTGCGGTTATGTTCATACAGGCGATCAGCCGCCGGCGGGATGCCCTACATGTAAAGCGCCATCCTCAAAATTCAAAGAGCAGGATGCAAGCACGGGATTTGCTGCGGAACACGTAGTTGGCGTCGCCAGGGGCGTGGACGCTGACATAGTAAAAGATTTACAGGCGCACTTTAACGGCGAATGCTGCGAAGTGGGAATGTACCTTGCAATGGCGCGCGTTGCCCATCGTGAAGGATATCCTGAAATCGGTTATTACTGGGAAAAGGCGGCATGGGAAGAGGCCGAACATGCCGCGAAATTCGCGGAACTGCTGGGCGAAGTAGTAACCGACAGCACAAAGAAAAATCTGGAAATGCGCGTTGAGGCTGAACAAGGCGCGTGCGCTGGTAAGACTGATATTGCAAAACGGGCCAAGGAAAAAGGACTGGACGCGATTCACGACACAGTTCATGAAATGGCGCGTGATGAAGCCCGCCATTGCGCAGGTTTCCGAGGACTCTTAAAACGGTACTTCCAGAACTCTTAACGCCGCATCCTGAGTCAGTTACAGGTTAAAGTGTTAAGAATTAATTAATAACACACTGGAACTGACCCCAGGAAAAACGGGAAGTATGGTAATTAACCGCATAAATAATTACAATAACTCCCATGGATCAAAGCATTAAACAAAAAAGTAAAAAATTCGCAGCTAAAGTAGTCCTTCTCCATAGACAGCTTTCAGCCAGAAAGAAAGAGAGTGTTATGTCCGAAGAACTCCTGAGATCCGGCGCGGGGATTGGCGCGGGCCTTGTAAGGTCGGAGTGCGCAATAAGTAAAAGCGACCAAATCGCCAAGGTATACAATGCACTGCAAGACTGCGCGGAAGCGAAATACTGGCTTGAACTCCTGAATGAAACAGGATGCCTTACAGAATTTGAATATAACGACACCCTGAAAGAATGCGACGAACTGCGTAAGCTGCTTGTCGTACAGATTAAGACAATAGGAACTGTAACATCAAAATAGAAGAACGCTCATTGCTCTAAAACAAATCTTCCCTTACAATATCCTTATCAAACTAGAATCAGGAGAATGCCATGAGCCGAGAATCCAAAATAAAAGAATTAATTACCCAAATGACGCTGGAGGAGAAAGTTTCCCAACTGGTTTATACAAGCGCGGCAATTCCCCGGCTGGGAATACCAGAATACAACTGGTGGAACGAGTGCCTGCATGGAGTAGCCAGGGCCGGTATAGCGACCATCTTTCCCCAGGCAATCGCGCTTGCGGCTACTTTTGATGATACTTTTATACAGGAAGTGGCGGACGCTATTTCCGATGAAGCGCGTGCAAAATATAATGAAGCGATTAAACATGGAAACCGCGGACAATACTGGGGACTTACTTTCTGGACGCCGAATATTAATATCTTCCGCGATCCGCGCTGGGGGCGGGGACAGGAAACTTATGGCGAAGACCCTTACCTGACAAGCCGTATCGGCGCTGCGTTTGTTCGCGGTCTGCAGGGCGATGATCCTGAAAATTTAAAAACCGCGGCCTGCGCGAAACATTACGCCGTACATTCCGGACCGGAAAAAGACCGCCATACATTTAACGCGATTGTATCAAAGAAGGATCTTTTTGAAACATATCTGCCCGCCTTTAAAGCGTTAGTTGATGCAGGAGTTGAGTCTGTCATGGGCGCGTATAACCGCACTCTGGATGAGCCATGCTGCGGCAGCGCCTTACTCCTTAAAGACATACTGCGCGAAAAGTGGGGATTCAAAGGCCATGTCGTTTCCGATTGTTGGGCTATCCGCGATTTTCATGAATACCACAAGGTGACCAAATCACCGGAAGAGTCTGCGGCTCTTGCGTTAAACGCAGGCTGCGATCTTAACTGCGGATGCACATATCCAATGCTGAATGTTTCTTTTAAACAGGGGCTAGTTACAGAAGATGCGATTAATACAGCTCTTGAGCGTCTGCTCAGAACCCGTTTTAAGCTGGGAATGTTTGAACCGCCGGAATCTGGCAAATACGGAAAACTTGGCCGTGAAATAATAAACTGTGAAAAACACCAAAAGCTTGCGTTAAAAGCGGCGCATAAATCCATCGTACTTCTTAAAAACGATAATAATATTTTACCGCTGGACTCAAGTCCAAAAAGAATAACCGTGACAGGTCCCGCCGCCGCTAACGCTCATGCGCTATTTGGCAACTATTACGGCGTCAGTTCACGTTTTGTTACCATTTTGGAAGGAATTGGTGAAAAAACAAGGAATTTATTCGGTACCTCAATGGAATACCGTCAGGGCTGCATGATGTACGGCGAAAACAGTAAATCACTGGTTCATTACGGCGAGGCTGCGCCTTCCGATGTGGTAATCGCCGTAATGGGACTGGACGGCGCTATCGAAGGCGAAGAAGGCGACGCGATTGCGTCAGACTTAAACGGCGACCGCAATACAATCGAGCTTCCGCCGTGGCAGATAAAATACCTGGAAAAAATCAGGGAAGCGGGAAAAAAGATCATTTTGGTATTGACAGGAGGCAGCGCAATCGCATTCCCGGAAAACCTTGCGGACGCAATAATTTTCGCCTGGTATCCGGGCGAGCTTGGAGGCAAGGCAGTAGCTGACATCATCTTTGGCGATATAGCGCCGTCCGGAAAACTTCCTGTAACATTCCCGGTTTCAACAAAGCAGCTTCCGCCTTACGATGACTATTCAATGAAGGGACGCACTTACCGTTACATGACTGAAAAACCTCTGTACCCATTCGGTTTCGGGCTTTCATATACCAGCTTCCGTTTCGATTCTGTTGACCTGAGCGCGCCCACAATTTCTGCGGGCGGCAGGATAAAGGTATCTGTAAAAGTAAGCAACACAGGATCATATAACGCCGATAATGTTATACAAATTTATGTTACCAAGGACAACCGAAATGAAAATGATCCTCTTTTCTCTTTGAGAGATTTCCGCCGTATTCATATTCAGGCAGGTAAGAGCGAAACAGTTGAATTCGAACTTTCATCACAGGCTTTTGAAACTGTAAATTCCGAAGGCGGATACGAACTTACGCCGGGAAGTTACACGATCATTGCATCGGATGCAGCGCCGGTTCCGGCTGCCGTTGAAAAAGGCGCGGCACAGCCTGTATCAGCTAAACTAATGATAAATTAATTATATAATGAGGCAGTTTCAGAAAAACCGGAACTGCTTCATATAACGGGGAAATGAAAAATGAAAATATCAGTAAATAAACTATATAATTTTCCATTGGCGATTATTTTAATAACCTTTCTTGCGGCTTCCTGCAGCGTGGATGACAGACTGCTTTCCGTGGATAAACAGGGGCGGACTGTAGTTGAACGTTTTGGCCGGCTAAAGGTAGAAGGCGTAAAACTTTTAGCTGAAGACGGCAGGCAAATTCAGCTTAGGGGGATAAGTTCGCACGGGCTTCAATGGTTCGGCAGATACGCAAATGAAGGCGTTCTTAGGTGGCTAAGAGATGACTGGAATATGCAGGTTTGGCGGGCGGCCATGTACCTCAGGGAAGACGGTTATATCACTCAAAGGTCGGTTAAATCATTTGTTACAAGTTCTGTAGAAGCAGCCATCAATCTTGGGCTTTATGTCATTATCGACTGGCATGTCCATCATGATCAGGATCCGAATTTTTACAAAGACCTTGCGATTGATTTTTTTACAGAAATGGCTCAACTTTACGGATCCTACCCGAATGTTATTTATGAAATCTGTAATGAGCCGAACGGTTCTCATGTGACATGGAACGAGGTTATAAAACCGTACGCGCAAGAGATAATATCGGTAATCAGGCAGTATGATCCTGATAATATCATCATTGTGGGAACGCCGAATTGGAGTCAGGATGTGGACATTGCCGCCTTAAATCCCATAAACGGTACAAATATCATGTATACCCTCCATTTTTATGCAGGATCACACGGTCAGGAGCTTAAAAACAAGGCAGCATTCGCCATAGAAAGAGGTTTACCCATTTTTGTTACAGAGTGCGGCACATCTCAATCATCCGGAGGCGGCGGTGTTTATGAAAAAGAATTCCTGGAATGGCTCTCTTTCCTGAAAAAACATCAAATCTCCTGGGTAAACTGGTCTTTAACAAACAAGGGAGAGGATTCCGGCCTGTTAAGAATGAATACCGACCGTGAAGGTAAAGGCGGCTGGACTGATGATCAACTATCCCAATCGGGACGATTTATCAGAAAAATATTGAAAAATGAAATAAAAATAAAGTAAATCATTAATTTTATAAATGAAATAACTAAAAGAAATGAATTGACTTTTAATGAATAAAAATGTACAATATTGTTCATTAGGCCTAAAAATTTTTAGGTAAAATTAAGATTTTTTTGGAGGAAAAAATGAAGAAAGCACTAGTCATTTTAGGGGTAGTCCTTATGCTGTTCAGCATAATCGGCTGTAAAAAGGATCAGGGACTTGTTGTGTGGTCATTCACGGATGAGTTGGAAGACATGATCAAGAATTACTACATCCCCGCGCATCCGGATGTCAAAATTGAATATACAATGACTCCGACAGAGCAATTCCAGGGTAGGGTAGATCCTGTATTCCAGTCAGGCAAAGGCGCTCCTGATATTATCGCATTGGAAGCCGACTTTGTCCGCAAATACGTGGAATCGGGACTTCTTTTGGATATCACTGATGTTTATGAAAGGAACAAAAGCAAACTCTACAATTATCCTGTAGAAATCGGAACATACAACGGAAAAGTATACGGTATGTCATGGCAGGCAGCGCCAGGCGCGTTCTTCTATCGCCGAAGCCTTGCGAAAAAATATTTCGGCACCGACGATCCCGCAGTTATTCAGACTTATTTCTCCAGCTTTGAAAAATTCCTGGAAACAGCTGAATTCCTTAAACGGAGTTCAAACGGCGGATGCGTAACAATCGGCAGCCGCGGCGATTTGACAAAGGTGTTCTATGAATTACGCTCACAGCCCTGGGTTGTAGGCGGCAGAGTAAACATTGATCCCGCAATGGAACAGGCAATGGATATAGCAAAAATCATGAATGACAACAGGTATGACGGCCGCGTAGGCCAGTGGTCAGAAGGCTGGTTCGCGAGCTTTAACGGAACCCTTACAGACGAAACCGGCAAGCAGCTTGAAACATTTGGAACATTCCTTCCAACATGGGGTCTCCACTATGTTCTTAAAACAAACGCTCCCGATACCTCAGGCGACTGGGCCATGATAGCCGGTCCTGTAGGCTGGAGATGGGGCGGCACATGGATTGGCGCATATAAAGACACCAAGAATGTACAGGCCGCAAAAGATATGATTGAATGGCTTACAACAAGCGATGTTTTCCTGGAAAGATGGGCAAGAGATAAAGGCGATGTTGTCGGCAGCCAGGTTGTTGTAAACAAGATTAAAGACACATTCCGCGAACCTTTCCTCGGCGGACAGAACCACTATGCGGCATTTGCGGACATGATTCCGAATGTTAATGGCAGGCTTGTACAGGCAACCGATTCAGTCTTTGACAATCTATTCAATGAAGCTATGACAGCTTATGTAGAAGGCGAAAAAACCAAAGCGCAGGCTCTTGATGATTTAAGAGCCCAGGCCAGAACAATGCTCAATCTAAACTAGTCAGAGGATTAGCTGGCTGAGAATCAAATTTTTACCTGACCACTTTACCAAGTGGTCAGGTTTTTTTTTAGGAGAAATTATGGAAAAAAGAATAATTGGTCACGAGGCAAAGACAAACCGGTGGGGTTATGCCTTTGTCGCGCCTTTTATAGTTGTGTTCTTAATTTTTAACCTTTGGCCTACTATTAATACAATTTCACTTGGGTTTACAGATCTAAGAGGATTTAACCGTACCAGAAATTTTGTTGGATTGGCTAATTTCGCAAAACTGATAACCGATCCGTATTTCTGGAGCGCTTTAGGAAATACATTTATCATCTGGATATTCAACTTTATACCTCAGCTTGGTATGGCCCTGGTGCTTGGAATATGGCTTTCGGATACACAGTTGAATCTCGCAGGTAAGGGTTTATTCCGCGCTGTTGTTTACCTGCCAAATCTTCTTATGGCAATGTCTGTAGCCATGCTCTTCCGCAGCCTTTTCGGACAGGGCGGTCATGTGCAGGCGCCGGCGAATCAATTTTTAAGAATGATAGGAATTTATTATAATAACGTGGAACTGGGAATACCCAAAGACGCGTTTAATTTCTTCCGAAGTGAACCATTTTCAAGAGGGCTTGTATCATTTATACAATGGTGGATGTGGTACGGCCATACATTAATCATCCTTATGGCAGGTATTACAAGCATACCCACATCTCTTTTCGAATCCGCTGTTGTTGACGGAGCAAACAGCAGTCAAATCGCACGGAAAATTACCCTTCCGCTACTCCGCCCCATTATGCTCTATATACTTGTCACGTCAATGATTGGCGGTATGCAGATGTTTGATATACCATTTACGCTTACCGACAGATACGGCGCGCCGAATAACTCGATACGAACAACTGTAGTGTATCAGTACAATATCGCGTTTATGGGCAGCAATGATTACGCGTATGGAGCCGCTATTTCCATTGGAATATTTTTAATAACAATGATTTTAGCTTTAATGATATTCTTCCTGTTGCAGGATCGCAGCGAATTGAAATCAAGAAATGGAGGCGCAAAATGACATATAGAACAGGTAATCCGTTAAAACGGCAGCTTATCCATTTATTGATGATTATTCTGGCGATTATGGCTATAGTGCCGGTATATGTGCTTATGATAAACGCTACTCGTTCTACTGAAGAGATCAATACAGGTTTAGCCATTCTGCCAAGCAGAAATGCCGCATATAACTGGAACGCTCTTACGAGCAGAGGTTTTAAAATATGGCACGGCTTTTTGAACAGCGCGATAATTTCTATCGCTACTACCGCAGTAAGCGTTTATTTCTCGGCACTAACAGCCTACGGTCTTCATGTCTATCGTTTTAAAGGCAGACTCGCGTTATGGGGACTGATTCTGATTATAATGATGCTTCCAGGATCGCTAACATTTATTGGTTTTTATCAGCTAATGGCTTCGTGGAGGTTGACAGATAACTACCTGCCTTTGATTATTCCAAGCATTGCGGCCGCCGGAACAGTACTGTTCATCCGGCAATATATGAGCGCAGTATTAAGCAAGGATCTTATAGACGCAGCCAGGATAGACGGAGCGGGCGAATACAGTATTTTCAACATAATTATTTTACCGGTAATAGTTCCGGCTCTTGCGGCTCAGGCAATCTTTACATTTGTCGGTTCATGGAATAACTTCCTTACGCCGTTTGTTCTGCTTTCATCAAACTCAAGATACACCCTGCCCATGTTTATCTTTCAGCTTCGCGGTGATATTTACCGGACAGAATTCGGCGGTATTTATTTGGGAATTGCCGTTTCGCTTATACCCATTCTGATTTTCTACGCGTTAATGTCAAGGTATATAATTTCCGGGCTTACTTTAGGCGGAATTAAAGAGTAAAAGTGAAAAAAAATGTATGCTAGTGTCCTGTAATATTCTAATGACGGAGTAACATGTTAAGTTAATTCCTAATATAATAAGGAACTAACGCATTTTGTTATTTTGGAAACAGAATATTACAAGACACTAGTACTCCATGAAGTCTAAATTCGAGTATACAAATGTTGGCGCTTAATTCGAGCATCATCGG
>Ga0209755_10000228_pt1 | contig 109689 bp, 93 predicted proteins | sample TergutCo191P1_FD_187301 | JGI IMG/M metagenome (GOLD analysis project Ga0209755, IMG submission 187301) | Cornitermes sp. P1 segment gut microbial communities from Petit-Saut dam, French Guiana - Co191P1 (SPAdes) (version 2) | ecosystem: Host-associated > Arthropoda: Insects > Digestive system...
GGGAGGATAATAGGATTCACCTACGGCGCTCGCAAAATCTTTTCGATCATACATAAATAATGATAATGGACCACTATTTGTTTTAAAATCAGCAAACTTGTCTCCAACATTCCAATCAGTTTCAAACATTAAAACATTTTTATAATAAGAAACCATTTTTTCAATGTCTTCAACAAATAAACATACGCCGATTTTAACATTCATACAATTCATAAGAATTCCCTTTATATTTAAATAACCAGATTATATTATAATGCCTAAAACACATATTTTTGTCAATATATTTATAAGTAAATCCCAAAATATTCAATATTTATTTCGCCTAACGTTCTAGGTAACTGACGTTTTACCAGCCCGGATAAGGGCTTGCGAAGCAAGACCAGGGCTGGCAAAATGTGGGTAAGGGAGGCGTGGGAACGAGCGTAGCGACCGACCTAGCCGACCGAACCCCGAGGGCGCGAACAGCGCCCGCAGCAGTTACCGTTTGTTAAGTGCCGTTTGTCTTTTAATTATGGATTTAAACAACCACATAATTTACACTTTTTTCTTTTACTAAACAAGCCGAATCTTTTATCTCGTATCATCTCTCCACCACAATAGCCACATAAGCCTTTTTTAATCCATTCATTGAATTGTTTTTGTTTTTTTTCATTTAACTCCCTTTTTTCTTTTTCTTTACGTTCATTTTCTTCTTTTTCGATTCTTTCCTTTTTTGCTCTCTCTTCTTCCACTTTCATTTCTTCTGCTGTAGCAAGTAATTTTTTTGCTTTTTCTTCTCCGCCTTTTTCTGCTTTTTTAAATAATTCAATTGCTTTGTTAATGTCTTTCTCTACTCCATCGCCATTTAAATACATAATACCTAAATTAAATTGAGCTTGAGCATCACCTTGTTCCGCCGCTTTGTTGAACCAATAGAAAGCTTTCTCTATATCTTTAGCGACAAAATTTTCTCCTGTTAAATATGTTATTGCTAAGTTGTATTGAGAAACCACATTTCCTTTTTCTGCTGCTTTTGTATATTTACTGATATAATGACTTGAATATAAAGGAAAGAAGAAATATAGTACGGTGCCTGCTCTTGCTATATTATTAGAATCTTTGGTATCGTTAATTTTAATATGACCTAATAAATCGTTGCTAACACATGATATCAAATCATTTCCAATAACCTTACCAACTATTCTGTCGTTATTTTCTTTAAATTCATTACCGTATAGTTGTCCTTTAATATTTAAATCCTTATCCAGAATATAATTTAACATCGGATCATTATCATCTCTTTTTATATGACCCAGTATATTATTATTTAAATCTTTACAATCATCACCATCTAAATAACCGATCGTATCATTATCTCTATCTAATAAATATAACATATTTTACTCCTTATAACTTTAATATAGTATTTCCTATTTTTTGTCAATATATTTATTCATAATAATATTAAAATCATATTTTATGTCAAATGTCACCTAACTACTTGTATACGAATTTCATTTTACAATTTATAAACCAGCCGCATAGGAGAGGCAGTCTTTCCCGTCTATGCATGTTGTTAATAAATATAAAACAGGATGTTAAACTTCGAATGATATACTGCCAATAAGCGCTTTAAACTCTTTCTCATCCAATGTTTCCTTTTCCAGCAGAGCGTTGGAAACATTGTGCAATATCTCCATCTTCTCTTCAAGAATTGATTTGGATTTGGCGTATTCCGCTTCGATAACGCGGGCGATTTCTTCGTCAACATATTGCTGAGTGCTTTCCGCGTATTCGCGGTGGAACGAAGGTTCGTGCTGTTCCTGACCTGCCATGCCCATGGCGCGTGACGTCAGCGCTACGTTTCGGAAGCGCTCGCTCATGCCGTAGTCGGTGATCATTTTGCGGGCGATGTCTGTGGCTTTGGTTAGATCGTTGGCGGCGCCTGTTGAGTATTCGCCCGAGATCATTTCTTCGGCTATTCGTCCGCCGAGGAGGATGTCTATTCTGCCAAGAAGGTCCGACTCTGTTACCGTGTAGCGGTCTTCCAGCGGAAGCTGTAAAGTGTAACCGAGAGCGAAGCCGCGGGGAATTATCGATATTTTTTGCACCGGGTCTGCGTTAGGTGTAAAGGCGGCGACGATTGCGTGACCCGCTTCGTGGTAGGCAGTGAGTTTTCTTTCTTTCTCTTTAAGCACTCTTGTTTTTTTCTGGAGACCGGCGATTGTTTTTTCGATTGCTTCGTCAAAGTCGATCTGTGTTACCATTTTGCGTCCCGCTCTGACGGCAAGAAGCGCCGCTTCGTTTACGATATTCGCCAAATCAGCGCCGGAAAAACCGGATGTTACGCGGGCAACGGCTTCAAGATCTACCGCTGGGTCCAGCCTTACAGGTTTGGAATGAATTTTTAAAATCGCTTCCCTGCCTTTGAGATCCGGTCTGTCTACCAGAACCTGCCTGTCGAATCTGCCGGGGCGAAGGAGCGCAGGGTCTAAAACATCGGGTCTGTTTGTGGCAGCCAAAATGATAAGACCGCTTGTGCCGTCGAAGCCGTCCATTTCTACAAGCAACTGGTTTAGCGTCTGTTCGCGTTCGTCGTTTCCGCCGGACATGCTGTTAATCCGGCTCTTGCCGATTGCGTCTAACTCATCAATAAAAATAATGCAGGGCGCTTTGCTTCTTGCCTGTTTAAATAAATCGCGGACGCGCGCGGCGCCTACGCCGACAAACATTTCAACAAAGTCAGCTCCGCTCATACGGAAAAATGAAACTCCCGCTTCGCCTGCGACAGCGCGGGCAAGAAGCGTTTTACCTGTTCCCGGAGGACCGACTAAAAGCACTCCCTTGGGAATTTTACCGCCGATCTCTTTATATTTTTGAGGACTCTTTAAAAAATCGACAACTTCAACAAGTTCATCTTTCGCTTCGTCAACTCCGGCAACATCGCTGAAACGGGTGACAATATCGCCTTCCGCGACAATGACCGCGCGGTTCTGCCCGATCGAAAGAACATTGCCTCCCATGTTGCCGATGCGTTTAAACACAAAACGCCAGATGAAAATAAAGAAAGCAATCGGCAGCACCCAGCTAAAAATAAAACTTAAGACCGCGTTTCCTTCGCGGGAAACCGCGCCGTAGGAAACATTTTTCTCGTCCAGTAATTTAATAAATTCAGGATCCCATATCGTTACGGTGCGGTATATCCTGTCCTGCGCGGAACTGTAAGATCGCGCTGAGGCGGGTGTCCTTGAAGCGCTCTTGCCGCTTGGATTTGTGTATCCGGTAAAATAGGAATCTGTTAATTCAACGCGCTTGATTTCGCCGGAAACAATCCTCGATTTGAATTCGGAAAAGTCAATCGCCGGATTTAACCTGTTGAGAAACACAAAATTGAAAAGGCTCATTCCCACAAGCAGAATGGCAAGGTATATAAGAAGATATTTCCAGCCTCCAAACCCTTTAAAATCGGGCATTTTCGGTCCATTAGACCCAAAAGGAAACATGGGACCGCCTGAGTCTTTCTTATCTCCTGAATTATCGCTCATAAAATAATTATTACATATATTAAATGTCGTTGCAAGGTTCGCAAGCTCCCTATTTACTGACACATTGCTTTAGCCGCTTACATTGCAAAAGCAATATTCTCATGCTACTATTGAAAACATGAAAAACGCTCTCCCTCCGCTTTATTTAATTGACGCTTATGGTTTAATATACCGCTCTTATTTCGCTTTTCTTACTCGTCCTCTTCGCAATAATGCCGGGAAAAATGTTTCCGCTCTTTTTGGGTTTGCGCGCACTGTGGTCTCGCTTCTTTACGACGGCGCTCCGGCGGCAGGCAGCGACGGAAAAGTTTTGGATAAACCGGAAAAGCCTCTGCGCCTTGCGGCAATTTTTGATTCGCGCTCTCCCACATTCCGGCACCTGATGTACAGCGAGTACAAAGCGAACAGGCAGAAGGCGCCTGAAGATTTGCACGAACAAATTCCGTTAGTTGAAGAATTTTTAACCGCTCTCGGCATTCAATGTCTGAAGTCTGAAGGCTTTGAAGCCGATGACATCATCGCTACCCTTGCGGAAAAATGCAAAAAAGAAAATCGTCAGTGTTACATACTTTCCTCAGACAAAGACCTGCTTCAGCTTGTAGGAAACGGAGTTTACGAACTTCGTCCGGCAAAAATTAACAGGAGCGAAGCTATTCCCACAAGTTCGGGTCCTGTCTGGGATCTTGTCGGTCCTGATGAAGTAAAAAAAGAATGGGGCGTGGAACCGGAAAGAGTGCTGGACTTGCTTTCTCTTATCGGCGACAGCGCTGATAATATAACAGGCGTTAAGGGAATAGGAGAAAAAATCGCCGTAAAATTAATGGCGCGTTACGGTTCTCTTGATGATATTTATAAAAACATCGCCGCGATCGAAGGTTCAACGGGGAGGAAAATATCTGAAGGAAAGGAAAGCGCGTATTTTTCTCAATCGTTAATCCGTTTAAGAAGCGACGTTGAATTGCCGCTTACTTCGATTGACGCACTAACAACGGAAAATCTCAACCGAAGCGCCGGCGCAAGCGTGCTGATGCGCGAAGGTATCCGCCAAAGCGCGAAACTGCTTGACCCAAACGCCAGCGTAAATACTTTACCGCAAACCGCACAGACAGAAAACAAAGGAAACGATTGCGCAAAAAATGAAAATACCGCCGAGCAGACAACAGGCGAGAATATCCGGCAGCGTGAAGAAGCGGCTTTCGGCGCGGCGGATTCTTCTCTCCTCGGCGACGGCGTTTATAAAACAATTCTGGATATTGAAGAATTAAAATCCATTCTTGAACAGGCGAAAAAACAAAAATACGCCGCGCTGGATTTTGAAACAGATTCTCTTGACGCATGGAACTCCCGTCCGATTGGCATTTCGATTGCAGTAAAACCGAAAGAAGGTTTTTATATTCCTGTTGCGCCTCACGGAGTCGGTTCAGCAGACAGCGAAAAAAATTCCGCTTTCCTTAACCCGGATAAAGTCCGCGAAATTCTCTCCTCTTTTTTTACAGATGAAGAAATGACAATCGCGGCGCATAACGCAAAATTTGATTATAAAGTCAGCCGGGGATGGGGCATCGAACGCTGGAAGTGCAAAATATGGGACACAATGACGGCTGCATGGCTTACAGATCCTGAGCGCAACAACTATTCTTTGGATTCGCTTGTCGCCTACACTTTCGACTGTTCTCCGGTAAAGTACATGGATATTGTGCCTAAGGGCGCGAAATTCGACGCCGTCTCTCTTGAAACCGCAACGCGCTATTCGGGAGAAGACGCGGATTTTTGCATCAGATTAAAACATTACCTTGAGCCGATGTTAAAAAAAATAGACGCGTTAAATCTTTTTGAAAATCTTGAAATGCCGCTGCTGCCGATTCTTGCCGAGATGGAAGGCGAAGGAATAAAAATTGAGCCGAAGGCGCTTGTTGAATACGGCAAAGAGCTTGCCGCCGAACTTGATCAAATACAATCCGAAACATGGAAAACTGTAGGACACGAATTTAACCTTGCCAGCACCAAACAGCTTCAGGAAGTGCTTTTTACCGAGCGTAAACTTACTCCCGGAAAAAAAACAAAAACAGGCTACTCTACAGATGCCGCCGCGCTTGAAGAACTTGCGAGAGAAGACCCTGTTCCAGCTCTCATCCTCCGCCACCGCACTTTGTCAAAGTTAAAATCAACTTATGTGGATACGTTAGCCGACATGGCAGACAGCGAAGGAAGATTGCACACCAACTTTGTACAGACGGGCACCGCGACGGGAAGACTTTCCAGCCGGGAGCCGAATATGCAGAATATTCCAATCCGCGCCGAAGAAGGCAGGCGCATCCGCGAAGCGTTTATCGCAAAACCCGGCTGCGTTTTAATTTCCGCCGACTACAGCCAGATTGAGCTTGTTGTTCTTGCCCACCTGTCCGGAGATGAAAATTTAACTTCTTCCTTTAAAAGCGAAAAAGACGTGCACATCCGCACTGCCGCGCTTATCTTCGGAATTGATGAAAGCGAGGTTAAACCCGAACAGCGGCGCATGGCGAAAACGATCAACTTCGGGGTAATTTACGGCATGAGCGCATTCCGCCTTTCCAATGAATTAAATATCAGCAGAACGGAAGCGCAGAATTTTATAGCGGCTTATTTTAACACATACTCAGGCGTCCGCCGTTTTATCGAAAACACAATTAAAAAAACTGAACAGCTTGGCTATGTTACGACAATTTCAGGAAGGCGGCGCTATATCCCCACTATAAATTCGCATAACAAAACAGAAAAATCTGCGGCGGAACGCATTGCGGTAAACACGCCGATTCAGGGTTCGGCGGCTGACATCGTAAAAACCGCCATGCTCAATTTAGACAGGCGGCTTACAAAGGAAAAAAGCCCCGCAAAAATTTTACTGCAAGTGCATGATGAATTAATTCTTGAATGCCCGGAAAATAAAGCGGAAGAAACCGTGAAACTTGTAAAAGCGGAAATGGAGAAAGCGGCAAGCCTTGTTATCCCATTGCGCGTAACTGCGGAAACCGGCACCCGGTGGGGCGATTTTCATTAAGGGGAAGATATGAGCCATACTGCCATTGACAGACTTGTAACGTTATTTTCCAAACTGCCGGGAATTGGAAAAAAAAGCGCCGGACGCATCACGTATCACATTCTTGATTCAAACCCCGCTTTGGCTCAGACACTGGCTAAGGAGTTAACGGGGCTTCATCAGGCGATTAAGAGGTGCAGCGTCTGCGGCGGATTCACGGAAACCGATCCTTGTTACATTTGTTCTGATTCAGATCGCGATAAATCTGTTATCTGCATTGTGGAATCCGCGCAGGATTTGCGCATAATCGAAGAAGGACGCGAGTTCAAGGGAGTGTATCACGTTCTCGGCGGATTAATCGCTCCGCTGGAAGGCGTAAGCCCGGCGAATCTTTCCATCGATAAATTAATCAGCCGTCTGCAATCAAGCGCGGTAAAGGAACTTATCCTCGCGCTGAATCCTACAGTCGAAGGCGACACAACCGCGTTGTATTTACAGAAAACTCTAAAAGATTATCAGGTTGAAATTACGCGCCTCGCCTCAGGAATGCCGGTAGGCGGAAATATTGAGTATATTGATAAACTCACTTTGTCGCGCAGCTTTAGGGGAAGGATTAAAATCTAAAAAGGCGTCACCCTCATCGCGTCACATCATTCCCGGAAAACCAGGAATATTCAGTCCGCCCGTCATGCTTCCAACCTCGCCGCTGATTGCCGTTTTTATTTTGTTCATGCCGTCTGTGAAAGCCGCCATGATTAAATCTTCGAGCATTTCCGCGTCGCCGCCTTCCATTGCCTCGGGCGAAATACTCACCGAAAGCAGTTCCAGTCTCCCGTTGATTTCGAGCTCTACAAGACCGCCGCCGGCGGAACCTGTCGCGGAAATATCGGCGAGCTTTTCCTGAAAGCCGCTCATCTGCTCCTGAATTTTTTGCGCGTTTTTTAAAAGATCAAATGGATTTATATTCATATCCGCTCCGTTTAATTAATCAATAACAGTTCCCGGAATTTTTGAAAGCACGTTTTCCACCTGGGGAGGGTTTTCTGTTTTTTCTTTTGGAACGCCGCCACTACTGCGCACGCTGTCCCACATCGGAACATCCGCGTCATTTGCCTCCGCGTCATCGGCGGCGGCTTCATCAGAATAACTGCCGCCTCTCTCCGCGATTCTGCGGCTAAACGCATCTGCCAGCGAACGCTCTTCGCCGGAATTATCCGCGGCATTGGCGCGCGGAGGCGGCGTTGCGGTTCGCGGCGCGGGCGTAGCGGCGTTTTTGCGGTTCGATGTTTGCGCAGAACCGCCGCCGGAACAAGCTGCCGTCAAAGCGGCTTGCGCATCGTCAAGAGCTTCTTTAAGTTCCAAAGGAGAAACCCATTTGTTCAGCCATGTCAATTTTGAAACTGCGGTTTCAAGTTCAAAGCGCACAGATATTGAATAACGCGTGCTGCGGTAACATTCAAGCAGAATGTCCAGCGCCTGCTCCAGACGAATTGAATCATACGCTTCAAGCGCTTTTGCGGAAAAGAGCGCGGGACGATAACCCAAAACAGACTCTCTTGTTACGCCGTTTTTAAGAAGCAAAAGGCTACGGTAAAAACCGGCAAGATCAATAACAAACCTATCAAGGGCGACGCCGCTGCCGAGGATTTCATCAACCAGCGCGAAAGCGCAAGGCGCGTCATTATCAGCGCAGGCTTCCGCAAGAGCGTTCAGTTTTTCCAAACCCGTTATGCCTAATTTTTCGCGTATTAAATCGCTGCGAATATTACCTGCGGAAAATGAGGCGATTTGATCAAAAAGGGTGAAAGCCTCGCGCATGCTTCCCGTTGATTCTCTGGCTATCCAGAACAAAGCGTCATCTTCGGCTTCGATTCCTTTTTCGGCGCAGATTTTTTTAAGTATGCTTTGGATTGTTTCTATCGGTATCAATCTGAAATTAAACTGCTGGCAGCGGCTTTTTATCGTCGCAGGAACTTTGTGCAGCTCTGTTGTCGCAAAAATAAAAACAATGTACGGCGGCGGCTCTTCTATGGTTTTTAAGAGCGCATTAAACGCCTGATTGGTAAGCATGTGAACTTCGTCAATTATATAAACTTTGTAGCGTCCCGCCTGAGGCGGAAAAAGAACCTCATCTATAATCTGACGCGCTTCATCAACTTTATTATTGGATGCGCCGTCAATTTCGATTACATCCATGCTTGCGCCCTGACTGATAGCGCGGCAGTTATCGCAAATCTTTTCGCCGTCTCCGGCGCAAGGTCCTGCTCCGGGACCTTTTTCGCAGTTAAGCGAACGCGCCAGAATACGGGCGGCGCTTGTTTTTCCGCAGCCCCTTGGACCGGAAAAAAGATAAGCATGAGCGATATGCCCGCTTGTAAGCGAATTTTTTATGGTGGAAACGACAAATTCCTGCCCTGCCAGCTCGTCAAAATTTTTCGGTCTGTATTTAGAAGCGGTAACCTCGTACCCAGAAAGCGCCATAGGAAAAGCATAACATTTAATTATCTTATAGAAAAGCCTGCGCCAGGAGGGCCGCGGCGCAGCAGGCTTCCGCTTACCGTTGCTTCCTTCCGGACCTGGCGGGGTTAGGCGGCGCATGCTCGCACGGTTCCTGACGCAGACAGTTAATGGTATTATACGGAATACTCTTGGTCAAGCAGACAGAAGCTTGCAAATATTTTTTACTTAAAAAGTTTATTTACTTCTTTACCGTAGGTTTCCATTATCTTATGACGCAAAAGTTCGCCTTTGCCGGACAATTCTTTCCCGGCTTCAAACGGTCTTGCGCTGAGAGTAAATTTATTAATTCTCTCGTAAGATTTAAAACCATTTTTAGAGCTTACATGCTCGGAAATTTCACTGGAGATAAGTTCAATAATTTCAGGCTGCTGCAGCAAGAGTTCGTAATCGACAATAGGAATGGAAATCTCTTCGGCAAAATCCATGATTGTCTGCTGCACAGGAATAATGAGAGCCGCAAGATATTTTTGATCCTGACCCGTTACCATGCACTGCTGAATATATACGCTTTCTCTCAGTTTACATTCAATCGGAACAGGTTCTACATTTTCGCCGCCCCGTAAAACAATCGTGTCTTTCTCCCTGCCGGTTATACGCAGTTCGTTGTTGTGGGTTAACATTCCGATATCGCCGGTGTTAAACCACCCGTCCGCGTCAAGGACGGCGGATGTAAGATCGGGTTTTTGATAATAGCCTTTCATTACCTGATCGCCTTTAACAAAAATAATTCCGTTGCGCCCCGGCTGCATTTCTTTGCCTTTTTTGTCAATGATTTTTACTTCCGTATTCGGCAGCAGCTGACCGATTGTTCCCCTGCGCGAGCGTTTGTATTGGCGCACAGAAACCAGAGGAGCGGTTTCCGTCAAACCGTAAGCTTCCTGAAGCCTTATGCCAATCGAATTAAAAAATAGATCCGCTTTAAACGGAAGAGAGCCGCCGCCTGAAATTCCCGCTTTAAAGCGTCCGCCGAAAACGCGCTTAATTCTGTTATAAATTGTCACCCGGAAAATTCCGCGCACCGGAAGAAGCAGAAGCCACGGAAAAAATCCCATAACGGAATCCAGCGCGCGGAAGCGCCCGTGAAAATCCGGCAAAAGATGAAAAGTTAAATCCTTAAAATAGGTGAACATCATCGATATATAAACCGTAAAATCGAACAGCTTTTTAACAAGCGCTCCCTGCGCTTTAATATTCCGGTTAATTCCGTCCATAATCGCTTCCCAAACGCGCGGTACGCTTACCATCCAGTGCGGACGGATTGCCCGCATGTCTTCCATTAATATAGGACCAATCGGTTTTGAATACGCTATGCTGGTTGAATAATAAAAAATCGCGTATTCAATGAGACGTTCGTACACATGCCAGACAGGCAGCATGGAAAGCCAGATATCGCCGGGTTTCAATTCAAAAAATAAAATAAAGTGAGGAAGCTGGCAGAGAAAATTTCTATGTAAAAGCATTACGCCCTTTGGCTCTCCAGTGGTACCGGAAGTAAAAATAATTGTGGCTAAATCTTCGCTGCCGCCTTTTTCCATTTCCGCTTCTGCGCTGCCAACATGAAGATTTTCACGCTTCTTGCCCATTGCCAGCACGCTGTCGAAATAAAGTATATTGATACCTTGACCTGAAGCGTTACGCTCAAATTCGCCGTCTACAGGATCAAACGAGATCAAAGTTTTTAACGAAGGGATATTTGATTTGCAGGAAAGAATTTTTTCAGCCTGTTTTTGATTTTCCGCGAAGATAACCGAACATTCTGTAAAACTTAAAATATAGACAAGTTCCTGAGTCGTGACATCGCATCCGCGGGGAACATCAACAGCTCCAATGGACATTATGCCAAAATCGGTTACCATCCATTCCTGACGGTTATCTGCAATCAAGCCGACCTTATCGCCGCGCTTAACGCCCAGTTCCATCAAGCCGGAAGCAACGTAACACACATCCTCAAAAAACTGCCGGTAGGTAACAGAACGGTATTTCCCGTCTTTATCCTTGTAATATTGAATTACAATGTCCGGATTTTCTTTGGACCTTGCCCTTAGCATTAAGGGCAGCGTCTTATTCATACTCAGTTCTCCAACTTGACATTTTTATAAAATTTGTCATAAAAAACGGTTTTTGTCAATGCCTTTGTAATATAAAGCAATGTTTTTTAACTATATTTGGAGTATAATTTAATGTAGAATCAAGAATTTTCTGCGTTCAGGAGACGTATTATGCGAAAATTTAAAAAAATTATAGTTATATTCGCTGTAACATTAATATTAACCGCTGTTTCCGCATATTCTCTCGATATTAATCTCGGCGAAGTGCAGAAAAACGCGGATAAATTCATTGAGTCCATGTCTAAATCGCTGCCATTTAATTCGGCGCTGGGATTAAACTGGTCGGACGCTTATATCGGACAGATAACCGCCGTACCGCCTCGTTTCGGAGCGGGTATTACGGCAGGATTTACCACAATGGAATTTGACTCCATAAATTCCATGCTGGTAATGTTTGATATACCGCTGCCTGAAGGATTGAGTCAAGGAGGTTTTCCTCAGCCGGGCTATGTTTTTGACGCCAGAATCGGAGGCATAAACTATCCATTTGATTTCGGTTTTAAATTCGGCATGTTTAATTTGAAAAAAGATTTCTGGGAAAAAATTAAAAAAGAAGAAGTTGATTTTACAATGGACTATCTGCTCATCGGCGGAGATCTTCGTTTTGCGGTGTTCAGCAGAAAAACATCTCCTTTGAATATTTCAATCGGCATAGGCTTTAACTACATGAAAGGAAATTTGTCGTCACAGATGCCGGGTGATGATCCATTAGAGCTTGATTTTGACAGCCGCTCGCTGACAATACTCAAACCGGTATTAACTCTTTTATGGGAAACAAAAACATTAGATTTTAAAGCGCAGGCTTCGTACAAGTCGTCTGTATTTACTCCGTATATCGGTTTTGGGGCGGCTCATGCATGGTCGGGCGCAGGATACAGATTAACAGCCGATGAAGAAATCAAGGCGAATGGAGTAGCTATTGACAACAACTTATTTAAGGATGAATTAAAAGAATTCGGTCTTACAGGAATAACCGCAGAAAGTATTGAACAATACGATAATGTTTCAAATTGGAGCTTCAGAATTTTCACAGGATTTTCGATCAATGTGCCATTTATAAAAATTGATTTAACCGGAATGTTCGGCTTTCCGGGTAACAGTTACGGCGTTACGCTGGGAACAAGATTCCAGCTTTAAAACTGTTTAAAACATAAAAAAAACCCCCCGGGAAAAGGAGGTGAGGAAACCCGGGGAGCCGCTGACATACGCAGCTGTAGATAATGAGATGCCTGATTGTGTAGATGATTATTGATATCAATAACTGCAGAATTCATCTAAACCGTATCATCAGTTGATATAAACATAGTAATTTTTCCGCCTCGGGTCAAGTACTTTCTATTTTTATGGGTATAATTTCGATTTTCACCGCTTCTTTTAACGGCGCAGTTGCCGAATTCCTCCATTTATGACATACTATTGAATATGAATAAGGTTTTTCGGACATTTAACTCAGGCAGGGCTGTTTTTTTTCTGTTGGCGTTTATCTGTATTATTATTGCCGCGGCTGTGCTGAAGATCGCTTCCACTGTAATTCTTCCTTTTACCATCGCGGCGCTGCTGGCTTTTGTAACTTACCCATTAATAAAGGCGATGGATAAAATCCGCTGCCCGCGCGCTTTGTCAATTTTGCTGATTGTTTTAATAATTATAGTCGGAATGTGGCTGTTCGGAATGATACTTTATTCATCTGCAAGAATGATTGCCGCGCAGTTTCCAAAATACGAAAACCGCTTTACGGAAATTTACATTTGGATAGCCGACATATTCGAGCTTCCATACGATGAAGAATTAAGCTTCTTTGCGAATTTATGGGGGCAATTGGGAATTCGCAATTTTGTCCGCCATTTTACAATTTCATTCTCAAACATTTCCGTTAAATTCGCGTCAAGCGCGGTTTTAGTAGTTCTTTTTATGGTTTTTATATTGACGGAAGCCGGCTTCTTTAAAGAAAAATTATCTACAGCGTTTGAAGGGCGTATAGGACAAATAAACCAGATTGGAAACGATATAATATCGCAGGTAACAAAATATCTGGCGGCAAAATTTCTAATTTCGCTCGTCAATGGAATTATTTTCGCGGTTGGATTTTATCTTGTGGGACTTGAATTCGCGATTGTTTGGGGTCTTATTCAGTTTCTCTTAAACTTTATCCCGACATTGGGAAGCATTGCAGCCGGCGTTGTTATTTCATTTTTTGCTTTGATGCAATTCTGGCCTGAACCGGGACCGATCATAATCGTAGTCGCCATAATTCTTTTTGTAAATTTGATTCTTGGAAATTTATTAGACCCGAGAATAATCGGCGCTCATGTAGGAATATCTCCTTTAATGATATTGATTTCTCTTGCGATCTGGGGATATATCTGGGGTTTCGCCGGCATGGTTCTCGCGGTTCCCATGACAGTAATCATCAAAATTGTATGCGAAAATATTCCGATACTGGAGCCGGTTTCCATTTTGATAGGATCAAAAAAATCTGTCCGGGCAAAAAAAACTGATGAAGAAAAACATGAAGCGCAATCATGAGCGATCAAACTCCGCTTGTTCCGTATTATCCTGATTTTGTTCCTTTGGACATAAACTTAAAGGAAGTTCTTCATCCGCGCCTGTCGCTGACGGCGGACGGCGTTTCGGAATTTACATTTTCGGGTCTTTATCTTTTCAGAAACAGATACAATTACCGCATTTCGCGCGAAAAACCGAAGACAGCGGGTTCACAAGACGGCGGTTTTATAATTTCCGGCGCACAACCCGGCAGCGCTGAAAGCGGAAAAAAATTTTTTATGACTCCCTGCTGCGCCCCGGAAGAAGACACGCTTAACTCTTTATTCGCTTCTCATGATTACTGGAAAAATATATCAGAATCAATTTTATCTTCCGCCAAAGAAAAATATTTAAAACAGGAAATTGTTTTTTCTGAAGACAGGGATAATTTTGATTATCTTTATTTACGTTCGGATTTGGCTGAACTGTCCGGAAAAAAATTTCATAAAAAGAAAAACCACGTAAACAATTTCTTAAGCGCGTACCCCAATCATGAGCAAAAAACATTGAACAGCGATTTAATTCCGGCTGCGAAAGAAGTTCTGGAACACTGGCGGCTTGATTCAATCAAAAGGAACGGGGATGAGGGCGATTATAAAGCGGCAAAAGAAGCGCTGGATTTGTTTGATTATCTTGCGTTAAAGGGATCAATTTTTTATATTGATAAAACGCCCGCCGCTTTTTGCCTTGGAGAAAGTCTTGCGAGAGGAAGAATGTTTGTTACTCATTTTGAAAAAGCGATTGATGAATACAGGGGAATATATCAATATGTAAACCGGGCGTTCGCCGAGTCGCTGCCTAATTTTTTTACGTTCATAAACCGCGAACAGGATTTGGGAAATGAAGGACTGCGTCAGGCGAAGATGACGTACCGCCCCTGCGATTTTGTAAAAAAATACAAAGCAGAAATGACTACAAGGAAAGAAAAATGACGTATCTGACAGGCTTCCATGCCATTGAAGAAAGAATAAAATCCGGCAATCCATGCGGCCCCCTGCTCGTCGCAAAAGCGGGTCCGCGCGCGCGAGATATTGTTACTCTTGCCGTCAACAGCAAGATCCGTCTTGAGAGAACAGGCACCTTTGAGCTTGACGGCATCGCGCCCGACAACAGAGGCATTGCCCTTCAGGTTTCGGAACGAATTTCCGCGGATGACAGCGGCAAAGCGGACGTCAGTCTTGATTCATTTATTTCCAATCTGGGAGAACGAAAAGACGCGCTTGTCCTCATTCTGGATGAAATTACAGATCCTCACAATTACGGCGCAATCCTTCGCTGCTGCGATCAGTTTGCGGTTGATTTAGTCGTTAGCCGTAACCGCCGCAACGCAAAACACGCCGCGATAATTTCGCAGACATCGGCAGGCGCCGTGTCATGGGTGGCGCAGTCAGAGACGCCGAATCTGGTACGCGGATGCGAAGACCTGAAAGAAGCGGGCTTTTGGATTTTCGGCGCCGACATGGAAGGAGAGCCTGTCTACAAAAAAGATTTAAGCGGCAGAACAGCGTTAATCCTCGGCGGCGAAGGCTCAGGCATTTCGCGTCTCCTGCGCGAAACCTGCGACGGCTTTATCGGAATACCGTCATCAGGCAGAATTGACTCGCTGAATGTATCGGTAGCGGCGGGAATATTGTTGTACGAAGTTAGAAGACAGAGACAAAAATAAATTAATCACAAAAAATTCGCGCGAAAACACGAATAAGATTTGAGGTTAAGAAGCATAACAGTAGGCGCAATTCGCTTCACAGGTTTTATAGGCGCCTATATCTGTACTTTTGCAGCACAGGCAGTTGGGACGCTGGTATTTATCCTTCCCTTTGATTTCTTTACCGCAAATTTTTTCGATTAACGCCGCATCAATACAAGCGCCGGGTTTAATTCCTATGGAAGAAAAATCTTCTTTCTCGGCGCAGCTTTGTATTTCCATGTCAGCCGCTGACGCGCTTTCTTTAAAATCCAGCAGATTGCCGTAGAGATTGTCAAATTCCATGTCTAATAATTTTAATTTACCTTCGCTTTCCAGCTCGTTAAGACGTTTAGCAGCTTTTTTGTATTCATCGTAAATGCTGATAATAACCCGTTTAACATAACCGGACAAATCTTGCGAGAGCTTCTTGAAATTGCGGCAATGAAATTCGTCATCTGTAATATCAGTTAAAATGATTGGATCATACCGCCAAATCACCCTCTCCTTCCCTATTTTTTGCGACAGCTCTTTCATCGATTCCAAAACCTCAAGCACAGACGCCTGATTCGGCTCCAGCGCATTCGGGTATCCGGTTACAGTAACCATCACATAAAAAGGATAACCTCGATCTTCCAGTTCTTTCACATTTGCAAGAATATGTTTAGGATCTCTTGTCCAGAAAACAAAAGCCTCAACATCATCCTTAACAAGCGAAACGCGCTTTATCTGCCTGGGATTGTAAGGATTGACCGCGTCAACAAAACCCTCATTAAGCCTTTCCATAAACCAGTCAAATTTAAATCTGGGAATATCGCACCGCCGGGAAATACTGATGATCATAATTTATTTGGAGCTAAGGGGAATTGAACCCCTGACCTCTTGAATGCCATTCAAGCGCTCTAGCCAACTGAGCTACAGCCCCATGTCCCATCACTCTATAAAATTCATGGGCTTGTGTCAACAGGATGAGCGGCGGACGGTAATCGCCAAAAAAGGGCTGGTCTGACACTTACCGGCAATAAGTATCAGACCAGCTTTTAACATGAGTTACGCTGGCGTTGCGTTATTGAAGTAATGAAAGCACCGACATTGCTTTCTGATTTGCCTGCGCTAACATTGCGGTTCCTGCCTGACTCAGGATTTGATCCCTTACGAAGCCGACCATTTGTTTTGCCATGTCTGTATCTCTTATTCTGGATTCGGCTGCCTGTGTGTTTTCTGCGCCTATGTCGAGGCCGCGGACTGTGTGTTCCAAACGGTTCTGATACGCGCCAAGGTCGGCTCTCTGTTTGTTGATTTTTTTGAGCGCCGCGTCGATCGTGCCGATTGTTCTGTTCGCGTCATCAGGACTTTCCAGACTGATGAAAGTGTCGTCAATGTTGCGGACACCTAATCCTTTGGATGTCATGGTGCCGATAAAAACCTGCGTTCTCTGATCCATGTTTGCGCCGATGTGCAGCCACATGGAACCTGTTACGGCGTTTTCACCGGTAGGTCGGGCGAAGCGTCCTGTCAGCATATTCATGCCGTTGAACTGAGCGTGACTTGAGATTCTGTCGAGTTCGTCAACAAGCGCCGAAACTTCAACCTGGATGTACATTCTGTCTTCGTCGCTGTAAATGCCGTTAGATGACTGAACAGCCAATTCTCTTAACCGCTGCAGAATATCCTGTGATTCCTGAAGATAACCTTCTGCGGTTTGAATAAAAGAGATGCCGTTCATTGCGTTGGTTGAAGCCTGGTTAAGACCGCGAATCTGGGCGCGCATTTTCTCTGAAACCGCGAGACCAGACGCATCGTCGCCGGCTCTGTTGATCCGGAGACCCGAGGAAAGTTTTTCCATTCCTTTGTTGAGGTAATCATTAGTTACCTTGAGGGACCTGTCAGCGAACATTGCGCTGAGGTTGTGATTGATGATCATATCATCCTCCATGAATTGCGGGGCAGAAGCATCCATGCTCCTGCTATAAAAACCCATCCGGGCTTTTACTTATCAGACTCTGTTTGCCGGTTACTATTCATAATGTTTTTGTCTGATACTTTATTTTCGGCAAATGGCAAAAAACTTTAACACTTTTTTTACTTTTTCTTATTTTTTCTTCGAAAATATCTGAATAATGGCGTAAATTCTTGTATTTTGCATTATATTAACCAATATTTATGCATTCTTGTGCAATTTCAATACTTAGGCATATAATTACCTTATGCAGCACCCAAAAATGGCAGCTTTTGACGAGCGGTTAAAAATGCTTTTCGATGAAGTTGATGACTATATTGAAGACCTTTACGGCGACAAATACCCGTTGAACCCCGCTCGTCCGGCTCGGGGAGAAACAACTAATCCGGAAGCTGACGGTCTCTTCAACATAGGCGCAAACTTTACGCCCGGTTTTGCATCCGAACTTGGTCGCGGCTATCTGATTGATGTATCAATATCCACCATGGAAAAAGTTGATGAAAATGTACGCCGCGAAATTTACGAAGCCGCAACTGAAAAAATTAAAGAACTTTTACTCATTCACTTCCCGGAACGAGAACTTACTGTTCGCCGCGACGGAAACTGTTTTAAAATTCAAGGAGATTTTAGACTGGGGAGTATTTAATAAGAATGCGCAGATTTCCCCTGTTCGCTTTCTAATTTACAATAAGTTCATTCTCGATCAATTCGGCGGCGCCTGAGTTGTTGTAACCCTCGACTTTCATCATGACTTCGTAAAGTCCGCCGGACATATCAAGTCCAAGTTTTGCCCATTCTTCAAAATGTCTGGTTACGGAAATTGTTCCGCTTGTGCGTTTTGCTGTGCGGACGCTTATGTATTGAATAAAATCGTAACGGCCAGGACCGGCAATGGCAGGCTGCTGATACATCTCTCGCGTATACACTTCATACGTTCCTTCACCTTCAATTGTGAATGTGCCTTTTTTGGCGCCGGGAGTGCCCGGATGATAATTGCCCGCGTAATTTTCCACTATGTAATATTCAACTAACGGATTTCTTGTCCAGCCGTAAACGCTAAGATAAGAAATTCCTGACTCTCCGGGATTGTATCTGGCTTTATATTTAATCGTGAAATTTCCATATTCTGAATGAGGTCGATTAGAACCATATCTTTTACCGCTGCGAAATAAAATATTTCCGCCGCCGCCCCATTCGCATTTAAAAGCTCCGCCGTCTCCCAGCGTCATTTTTCCTGATACATTGTTATTGCTTCTCCAGAATTCATAATCGTATCCATCTTCGTTTTTTCCCCTGTCATTTGATGTGAATTCCTCGCCATTAAATACCGCCTTTTCAGTTCCTTGACAGCTATTTACTGTTAACCCTACTATAGCGGCAAATATAACAACGCATATCAATTTTAATTTTTTCATTATGATTACTCCTTATATAATAATTGTATAAAAGGGGTTAGAGTATTTCTACTCCACCGCCGCTTCTTCAATTGCTTTTGCCAATGCGCTTTCCAGCATTTCCGCGGGGGGTTCTGTAATGTGACCCAGGTTTTTTAGATCATCAACCAGTCTGCGGGCGGCGGCGATGTCCGCTTTAGCCTGATTATAAACTTCGTCCCAGGAAAATTTGACGCGGGCAACCCCTTCGCTGATTGCCTGTTGGGCAACGTCTGCGGCTTCGCGGGCAAAGACATCGGTCTCGTCCATGTTGGCGATGATGTTGTCGGGATTGATGCCGCGCTTTGCGGAAAAATCGGCGATTGAGTGAGCGCAGCGGATCGCCATGCCGTCGGTGATTTTTCTTGCGCGTACTAATAGCGCGCCTTTTAGTAAACCTGGGAAACAAACTGAGTTGTTTACCTGATTGGGAAAATCGCCGCGGCCTGTCGCTACGATGAAGGCGCCTTCCTCTTTTGCCGCGTAAGGCCATATCTCAGGAACAGGATTGGCGCAGACAAATACAATTGCTTTTTCTGCCATGCCGCGGATCCATTCGCGTTTTACGGTATCGGGACCGGGACTTGAAAGCGCGATAAGCGCATCGGCGCCTTTTAACGCTTCGGCTATATCGTTAATTTTATCAGGATTGGTTTTTTCGCAGAGTTCCCATTTGCGGTAATTACGCTTATCGTTTTTTATGTCTTCTCTGTCTGAATGAAGACTTCCTTTTGTATCAAACATTATTATTTTTGAAGGATCGCCGCCGTCGGCAATTATCAGCCTTGCGACGGTGGTATTGGAAGAGCCTGCGCCCAGCAGTACAATTTTCGCTTCGCTGATTTTTTTACCCGCGAGTTTCAGCGCATTGATAAGCCCCGCAAGGGTAACGCAGGCGGTGCCTTGCGCGTCATCATGCCAAACAGGAATGTCGCAGGTTTCGCGCAGATCGTCTAACACTTTAAAACAGTTGGGCTGGCTTATATCTTCCAGATTAACCGCTCCAAAACTGTGCTGGATCATTTTTACAAATTCTATTATTTTATTGGGATCATTTTTTCCGTCTGCCCCTTTTGAATCCACGCACAAAGCTACCGCGTCAACGCCGCCCAAATATTTCATGAGCATTGCTTTCCCTTCCATAACGCCCAGACCGCCTGAAGGCGTGCAATCGCCGTCGCCCAGCACCCTTGTTGAGTCCGAAACTACCGCAACAAGATTTCCGCGGCTGGAAAGCGCGAAGGACGCGTCATTGCTGTCTCTTATTGTTGTGGAAATTTTTGAAACGCCTGGAGTATACCATACATTAAACCAGTTAAGACCATAAATGCCGCATTTGGGAATAGTCTGCATTTTTCCGCCGTAAAAGCGATGCGCTTCCATCGAAAGATTTTTTAAAAATATGGTTTTGGCTTTCGCTTTTTGCTCTTCGCTGAAACCGCCTGGAAATAAATCGTCTAAATTTTTCAACTGTAGATCAATGTTCATAATTATGTTCCTTTATAATAAATATATAATATCATAATTTCTGTTGACAAATCAGCTTTTGTGCTAAAAAATAATTTAAGTATCAATAATATGGGGGAATTTATGGCAAATAGAGAAATAATTCGCAATACAATGGAAAAAGGCGAAGGCGTTTTCAGGCTGAACCCGAATTTTATTCCGCGGCCTTTCGGAGTTGAAGGCAGGCGGCTGAGGCTTCATCCCGATGATTATTTTGCCTACGGTCTTGAACGCGGTTCGATTAAAGAACGTTGGATGGCTTCCACGAATATCGCTCAAAACGGTCCGCTTGCTGGTCCTACCGAGGGACTTAGTTTTGTCGCCGTAGATTACGGCAGCGATGAAAAATTCAGTTTAAAAGAAGCAATCGAAATATTGGGAGCGGATATTATCGGGAAGGAACTGATGGATAAATACAAGGGTTTTCCGGTGTTTTCAAAATTCTACGATTTAAAAACGCCTTTATTCCATCATCTGCATTTGGATATGGAAGCTGCCGCAAGGGTCGGCAAACTTGGAAAGCCTGAATGTTATTATTTCCCGCACCAATTCGCGAGCCATACAGGCGAAATGAACGCGACATATTTCGGCTACGACCCCGACACAAAACCGGAAGAAGTTAAACAGCGCCTTCGAGATTACAACAAAGGCGATACGCGCATAACAGAACTTTCGCGCGCGTGGCGGATTGAACTTGGTTCGGGCTGGTACTCACCCGCAGGCGTTATTCACGCGCCAGGTTCTGTTATGACTTATGAACTTAACTGGAACGGGGACGTTAACTCGGTTCACGAAAATGTTGTTTCAGGCGTAACTTATCCGCGCGAATTTATGAACGGCGAATGTCCCGCCGATAAAAAAGACGATATTGATTACATTTTCAGTTTGCTTGACTGGGAAAAAAACACAGACCCGCATTATAAAAAACGCTTCGGCAGACCGCCAATTACAATTGTTAAAAACGCAGACTACGAAGAAAAATGGATCTCTTACGCAAACGAAGGCTACTTCAGCGCGAAGGAGCTTTCCGTAAATCCGGGAAAAAGCGTAACATTAAAAGAGCCTGCCGCGTACAGCGTAATTTTTATTCAGGGGCACGGCAAGTTCGGCGCGTATCATTGTGAGGCGCCGGGTATGCTTCGCTTCGGTCAGCAGAGCGCGGACGAATTCTTTGTATCTGAAGACGCGGCGAAAAAGGGAATTGTTATTACAAACACAAGCCCGGTTGAACCGCTTGTGTTGATTAAAGGGTTTGGACCCAATCATGCAGAGGCGCCGTAAAACCTCTAAGCATGATACAATTTTCGGATATATCGGTTGTGCATGACGACAATGGGCGTCCGACTATATTGCTGGCGGGCGGGGCAAAGATTGCGTTAAAGGCATTGAGTGAAAATGCAAAGGTCCATGTGTCGATTACCGACCAAGGTGATTATTCCGCCGCAGTGGTTGTGATAGAAAGTGATAAGTAACTAATCACTAGTCACTAAAAAATCCCCTTTCGGGGATTTTTATCTTATGCCTGGGCCTGGCGCAACATGGGTTTAACATTTCTGTTGTTGCGGGCGATGGCCTGGCGATTTAACCGGAAGTTCTGTGCGACAGTATTGACCTTTGGGTCTTTGTCCGCACCACCGGCAATAACTTGCTTGGCATTTTTATTTCCTGCCATAAAGATAACCCGATTGAGCGCCTGTTGGAGTTGGGCATACAGGAGAGCGTTATTGGAAATATCAATCATACATTCTTTAATAGGATTGCTTGCGTTGCCTTTCTGAATTCCTAGAATAGTTCCATCCCAAGTATATTTGCCAAACACAACCTCCAACGGGCCGGATGGTGCGTTGTGCGTGATATGCACTTGTTCAAGGGAACTTTTTTTGAGATTCGGCAGTTCAGCCACAGACTCTAACCCTTTATATCCAGCCAAGATGTTGCCGACGGTGGTGGTCAGTTCTGCACCGTTGGTGCCATAGTTCGACTCTGCGCCGACACGGTGAATCGGCCATTGGAAATAATCCGCATGCGCCGAATTTGCCATATTCGCCGTTCTGTAATCTTGGAATCCACATTCGTCGCCACCCAGGCAGGTTTCCCCAATTCCCCTGTGTGCGGATTTCGGATGCGCTTTGCCCTTTAACCATGCCGGAACGTCGCCCTTCATGGTTATTTTAAGGGTTTTCTGGAATTCATTATATGTATGTGGGTCCATAGAATTTATAATTTGTATCACATTGGATTCAATCCTTGCCAAGTCTTTTTGGTCTGTTATTGCGCCATACGCACTGATTACACTCTGCGCAACAGCCGCTATCTTGTCGTCTGTGAAGGTTGTATCATTCACCGGACCAACTCTATTAATATCCACCCCTTTCACGGTGCCATAACTTTTAAAACCACACGCGGTGCTGTTCGAGCATGTTTCGCCAATACCCAAATGATTCGACGGGGTATATGTTGGTCCCTGTTCTTTCGAGTCAGTGTCGCAGGACATTAATACCATCGCCGCAATCGCCATCAAAATCCAAAATTTATTTTTCATAACAAGCTCCTTTTTGTCCTTGCGTTATTTAAACGCTGATTTTTTACTAGCAGTGTATTTTTCTTGTATTTACAAAAACACAGAAAAATCGTATTATTTTTACAATATAAATCGCTTAATTTATATCAGCCTTTTTTCCTGTCAACGCAATGACGGCAGCCACCTAAATTTCATAGCGTACTTTCTAATGACGGCACGCTATATCTGGGGGATGAGAGAAGAGCTCACGCGGAGGCGCATCGAACCTTTGGTTCGCAGACGCAGAGAGCGCAGAGAGGAATATTTTACCACGATAAAAAATACAAAGATAAAACCTGCAAAGGTAGAGACTGCGCAGCAGGCTCGGAGGCGGACTCTTCGGCGGAGTTTTTTCGCGGGCTCCGCTCGCACGGGAATGTAGGGATTGTTTTTCTTTTCGGCGGAGTTTTTACGAGGGTGGCTGACTGTCTGCTGATGTATAGAGATATTAACAACTAGCAGCCCAAGGTTTTGCGTTTCCGACTTTATTGTAATATTCAATTTTACTATTTTGTTTTCGTTTTCTCCTGGAAAAATTCCCACGCCTCTTTATCCGTGTATTTGTTGTGCACAATTTTTCCGATGGCGTCTGCCATGACAACTGGGTGCTGGCTTTGGAAAATGTTTCTGCCCATATCGAGACCTTTTGCGCCGCCTTGTATTGAATTGTACGCCATTGTCAGAGCGTCTTTTTCGGAAAGTTTTTTTCCGCCCGCTACGACAATCGGTACAGGGCAAGCGGCAACGACTTCTTCAAAATCATCGCAGTAATATGTCTTTACAATATTCGCTCCGACTTCGGCGACGATGCGCGTAGCTAGTTTAAAATACTGGCTTGTCCGTTCCATATTTTTGCCGACAGCGATAACGCCGAGGGTTGGAATACTGTAAGAGCTGCCCGCGTTTATAACTTTAGAAAGATTGTTAAGACTTAAGAGCTGTCCTCTTGCGCCGATAAAAGCCTGCACAGCCAAACAGTCAGCGTTCATGCGGATTGCGTCTTCTATATCGACAGAAACGATTTCACGGCTTAAATCATCATTTATCATTGAAGAGCCCGCGGAAACGCGAAGAGCGATGCCTTTTCTGAAATTGGGTTTTACGCAAGTTCGCAGCGCTCCTCTTGTCGCCATCAATACGTCAACATGATCTATTAACTGAGGGATAAGAATATCAAGTCTTTCAAGACCTGATACCGAACCCATGAAATAACCGTGATCAAAAGCGAACATCACTGTGTTGCCGCTTTTTGGATTAAAAATATTCGTAAGATGTTTTTTCATTCCCCAATCAAGATTGGCGGCTCCTTTTACATGGAAATTTCCATTTGTTTTAAATGGAACATCGGTATAATAATTTTTTTCTTTTTTGATTCCTTCTTTGTCTGCCATATCTTTCCTCCAAACGTATTAATTTCCTTTACATATTATAATATGTAAATGTATAATTGTACATTGCGAATATGGAGGATTAATGCCGGGCTATCTTATGGCAGTTGATGCCGGAACAGGAAGCGTCAGAGCTGTTATTTTTGACACTCAGGGAAATCAAAGAGGATGCGTCCAAAAAGAATGGGAGCATTTGGAAGATCCCGCGTATCCGGGCAGTATGAATTTTGACTGGAATGTAAATTGGAATCTTACCTGTTCGTGTATAAAAGAAGTTCTTTCTAAAACAGGAATTCACGCAAAGGATATTGAAGCTGTTTCCACAACCAGTATGAGAGAAGGAATTGTGCTGTACAGCGCGGAAGACGGCGTACCCGGCGGGTATGCGGAAATTTGGGCATGCGCGAATGTTGACGCAAGAGCGAAGGATGAAGTCACGCAGCTTAAGCAAATTAATTCCGGTCTTGAAAAAGATTTGTATTTAAAAACAGGGCAAACATTCGCTCTCGGCGCTCTGCCGCGTCTGCTATGGGTAAAAAACAAACTGCCCGATGTGTATAAAAAAACCGAGCGCATCAGCATGATTAACGATTGGATCATTTTTCGTTTGTCCGGCACGCTCGCGGCAGAACCAAGCAATGGTTCAACCACGGGACTTATCGATCTTAAAACGCGAACATGGGATATTGATATTGCGAGACGCTGTAATCTCAGAGATGATATTTTCCCTGAAGTAAAAGAATGCGGAACCATTGCGGCTAAAGTATCGAAAAAAGGCGCGGAACAAAGCGGCTTGATTGAAGGAACCGCGCTTGTTACAGGCGGCGGAGACTGCCAGCTTGGAACAATCGGCGTAGGAGTTGTCGAAGAAGGCGAAGCGGTTGTATTCGGCGGCAGTTTCTGGCAGTACGAGTTTAACACGGATTCCGCCGAATGTTCGCCAAAATGCGATGTGCGCGTGAACTGTCATGCTGAAAAAAATCTGTGGCAGTACGAAGCGCTTGCGTTTAATCCGGGACTTGTCATGCGCTGGTTCAGGGACGCATTCTGCGCCGAAGAAAAACGCGTTGCCGCTGAACAGAATACAGACCCTTACGCCGTTTTAGACAAAGCCGCTCTTTCAGTTCCGGCAGGAAGCAACGGAATAATCTGCGCTTTTTCCGATGTAATGAATTATATAAACTGGAGGCACGCGTCTCCGGCGTTTTTAAATTTTGAACTCGATCCGCAAAAATTTAATAAAGCCTGTTTTTACAGGGCAATTATGGAAAACGCCTGTCTTGTTACTTTGGGTCATCTGGAGCTGGTGCACGAAGCGACAGGAAAAAAACCGAAAAAAATTATTTTCGCGGGAGGAGCAGCAAAGAGTCTTCTTTGGCCGCAGATACTCGCCGATGTCCTTGGAATCCCCGTTGAGGTTCCAGTTGTAAAAGAAGCGACCGCTCTTGGAGCGGCAATTTTGGCTGGTAAAGCTATGGGTCTATATCCAAGCATAAAAGACGCTGCCTGCTCTCTGGTGAAAATAGAAAAAAAATTTTCGCCCAACAAAGAAAACCGCGGCGTTTATGATAAAGCATACCAAAATTGGAAGGCGGCATATCAGCCGCTCCTGCAATTAAGCAATGATGGAACTACAAAACACATGTGGCGCTCACCATAAGCGCGCGAATGTGCGCAGATGTTCGTTGTAAAAAAAGTTAGGAGGAAAAAATGTTTATTATCAATGAAAAAGACAAAGAATACCGTTTCGGCGATTCAGGTCCGAAATATTTAATGCAGGGTCCCCGTATGAATTTCGCGCTTGTGCAGTTTATGCCGGGGCAGGATTTTCAGGCGCATTACCACGAAGTAATGGAAGAAAACTTTTTTGTTCTTGAAGGCGTTGTAACAATCTATGTAGAAGGAACGCCGCATGAACTCCACGCAGGACAGTTCATCCACATTGAACCGGGAGAAGTTCATTATGTTGCGAACAAATCATCTTCCGCGGTGCGCATGACTGCCGCTCTGGCTCCGTTTAAAGACGGCGACAAAGTAGAAGTTGATAATCCAAAATAATTAACCGGATTTTTTCGCTCCCCCGAGTTTTACCATTCTGTCTTCTTTGGTAAACGCCATGAGTCCGGGCTTTTCACAAACCAGAGCAAAATCGATAGAATCAAGCGGCGTGCGTTCGCGGATCAGGCTTGTGTAAATCCCGGCTTTTTCAACATTTCCAATTATGATATAGCCATTCAGCTTATTATCACTGTAAAAAAGTTTCTTGTAACTGCCGCCTTCGTTTTGAGTATATGTCTCGCCAACATAATTCCCGGCGGTGATCATATGTAAACCAAAAAAGCCAATTGCGTTCATGGGTATCGCCTTGTCGAATGATGAATTGCCGTGTGCCATATTAATACCGGCGCACTCGCCCTGCATGTAGGCATTAGGCAAAAGCGCCATGATTTTATTCTGCCCGCTCGAAACGTCAATCGTCTGGGTACAGTCACCGGCGGCGTAAATATCTTTAGCGGATGTTTCAGATTTGTTGTTCACGATAATACCGCGATCGATATCTGCGATATCTTTTAACAGAGATGTATTCGGACGCACGCCGACAGCAAGAACAAGAATATCAAAATCAACGGTTTCGTTGTTCTGGAAAACGGCAGAATTCTTTTCAAAATTTTTAACGCTGCTTGCAAGTTTGAATTCAATGCCTTTGTTTTCCATGCGGCTTTGAACAAATTTCGCGCCTTCTTCGTCAAGAATGCTGGATAAAATCCTCGGCGCAAGATCCACGACCGTTATTTTGGAAGCTCTCTTTTCAATTCCTTCCGCGCACTTCAACCCAATCAATCCGGCGCCGATTATTAAAACCCTGGCTTGAGGTTTTCTGGAGAGCATATCGTCAAGAAGACGAGCGTCATCAAGGCTCATGAAAGTGGTTTTATCCTTCACGGTATCCAGACCTTCAAACGGCGGCACAAACGGAGAAGAGCCGGTTGCGGCAAGCAGTTTATCGTATGGTATGTTACTCCCATTCGACAATGAAACCTGTTTTTTCTGTGCGTCGATCTTCGTAACAGTTACGCTTGTTAAAAGAGTAACATTATTATCAGTATAAAAATTGTCACTGCGGTACTTCATCGATTCTTCCGTTACTTTTCCAAGCAGCAGATACGAAATGAGAGGGCGCGAATATATATGATGCGCTTCGCTGGTGATAACTGTAATTTCACCTTCCTTGTCTATCTGACGAATCCCTTCTACCGCGCCGACACCTGCCGTTGAATTGCCGATTATAACGTATTTCATTTTCATATCAACCTCTTTCCTCAAAAACAATCGCGCAGTTGGGGCAGCCGCTGACACAGGCAGGAACGCCGGCTGTAGTCTTTACGCACAGTTCGCACTTTTCAACCGCGCCTTCTTCGGAAGGAGAAATCGCCCCGTAAGGGCAGCTTAGAATACAGGTGAAACAGCTAACGCATCTGTCATGGTTGATGGTTATAACGCCTTCAGAAATTGAAAGCGCTCCTGTAATGCAGCCCTTCACGCAAAGCGGTTCCTTGCAATGACGGCAGGAAACAGCAAAACTGACCCCGTCCTTTTCCTCGATTTTAATCCTCGGTCTGATTTTTATGTCTTTTAACGCGCGCGCCATGTCCTTTTCGTTAGTTCCCGCAAACGCGCAATAATACTCGCACAGATGGCAGCCGAGACACCATTTCTCGTTAACATATACCCTTTTCATATTTATCCCTTTCTCCTAATCTTCTACAACAAAAAAAGGCACTCACCGCATAGCAGAAAAAGCCTGTCAACCGGCAAGCATTTCTTTTCTATCTGATGAACGCCCTTGTTCTAGTCTTTTTGTACAAAAAATTGATATTTTTGTCAAGATGATAGCTGGCAGAATTTTCTTATATTACTTCTAAACAACGTTTCACACTGAAGACAAATTGATCAAGCCTGAGTTTTAATCTACAGCTTTAAATATTCATCGCGTCCCGCGCCGACTGACACGTAGCGGATTGGGCAGCCCACGGCTTTCTCGATGTAACGTATGTATTTGACCGCCGCGTCAGGCAAGTCGTTTGCCTTGCGGCATTTTGAAACGTCGGCTTTGAATCCTTCCAAATACTCATACACAGGTTTCGCTTTTGTAAGTTTGTCGCCGGACGGAAATTGATCTGTTTTAACGCCGTCAATTTCGTAGGCGGTGCAGACTGGGATTTTATCAAGGTAGGAAAGAACGTCCAATTTTGTAAGAGCGATTTCGCTTGCGCCCTGCATCATAACTCCGTATTTGCTTGCAACAACATCAAACGCGCCGACTCTGCGCGGGCGGCCTGTCGCGGCTCCGTACTCGGCGCCGGCTTCGCGGAGTTTTTCGCCTTCTTCGCCGAACATTTCAACGGTGAAAGGACCCTCACCGACGCAGCTTGAATACGCTTTCATAACTCCGATAACAGAATCAATTTTTTTGCCGGGGATACCCGCTCCTATCGGCGCGTAAGCCGCAAGCGTCTGCGAAGACGTGGTGTACGGATAAATACCGAAATCAATATCGCGAAGAGCGCCTAACTGCGCTTCGAATAAAACTTTTTTACCGCCGTTTACTGCGTTATTTAAAAATTCCGTCGTGTCCGAGATAAGCGGCAGGAGTTTATTTCCATATTCGCGAAGCCATTCTAAAATTTTTGAACAATCGGTATCGTCCGCTCCGTAACTTTTTAAAATTTGATTCTTCCATGAAAGAATGTTCGCAAGTTTTTTTTCGAGAGTGTCCTGCGATAAAAGGTCGAGCATACGCAAACCTTTCTTCATGTACTTGTCGCCGTACACAGGCGCAATACCGCGTTTTGTAGAGCCGTACTTTTGATCTCCAAGCCTGTCTTCCTCCAGAATATCCTGTTGTTTGTGATACGGCAGGCAGATAAAAGCCTTGTCGCTGATTTTTAAATTATTGGGAGTAACGGCAATGCCTTTTTCGCTTAATTTATCGATCTCGCCGCAAAGATGCTCAAGGTCGATCACCATTCCGCTTCCCATAATATTGGTAACGCCATCGCGCAGAATGCCGGACGGCAGAAGATTTAAAATGAATTTTCCCTTGTCGTTTACAACCGTATGCCCCGCGTTATTGCCGCCCTGATAACGGCAGATTATATCGTAGCCTTCCGACAACAAATCGACCATACGTCCCTTGCCCTCATCACCCCAATTTATACCGACTATCGCTGTAAGCATACCCACCCCTTAAAAAAGGCGCTCGCCCGACCATTAAGCCCCGGTCAGGTGAACGCCTATGTTCCTTTCATTATATACAGAAAACAGGCGCTTTGGTCAATGGAGTGAATTAACTCTTCCGTAAAATCTGTTAAATATATAAAAATAAATCGTTCAAAAGGAGGCATTTCTTTAACTCCTTTTGATACTCTTTGTGATGCTTTGCACCAATCAACTGTACTTAATGGGAAAATTCCGTTATTATGTACTTTTAATGCAAGATCACTACAGGGGGCATAAAAATGAACATCGATTTAGAGCATATCTGCGGTCATTTTAAAAAAGACCGCTTTGCCACCGGTATCGGGGTTGAAATTGATTCTGTAACTGAGGAATGTGTAACATGCAGTCTGGTACTGAACGATAGTCACAGAAATTCCATAGACAATGTTCAGGGCGGCGCTATCTTTACATTGGCAGATTTGACTTTTGCGGTACATTGCAATTTGCCGTGGGTTTGCGGGGAAGATGTCGGAGTTACCGTCGGGCAGTCGTGCAGTATTTCATTTTTGAAAAGCACAAGAGGCAAAAAGCTGATTGCCGTATCTTCCTGTCTTTCGAAAGGCCGCAGTATGTCTGTGTACAGGATATGCGTTAAAGACGATCTCGGCGTACCGATTGCGGAAATGCTGGCAAACTCGTTTACGATACAGAAGGTAAAATAATTTTACCGCTTTAACTCATGCAATTCGGCTGACGATTCCAATTTGCCCTTTTCATCATAATTGACAGACTTAACCATGCCTATTCCTTTTGCGTACCATGTCGCGCCCCTGTTCACGATCCTCGGCGCTATCCATCCTGTTGTAACGGTGGTAGTTGTCTGCGTTACCTTGTAAGCTTCGAATGTTCCGGCAGGAACAGTGACTGTTTCAATGCCAGCGCACACAATGTCTGTTATTTTGATGTCTGCCACAACATTGCCGATAACAGGAATTTTAATTGTCATTTTCATCCATGTATCATTCAGTTTAGCGCCGGCTGCAATATTAGACGGAAGATAAAGTTTATCGCCCGTGATGCTGTAGTTCATTCCTTTAGAGGTAAAAAAAGCGTCCATCGTGTTTTTAATTTCCAGCTCCACAACGCCGTCTTTTATGTTCACGCTATATTCAAATTCTCCATTCTTATCCGAGAGTCTGCGGTTTTTATCCAGAACCTGAATAGTGTAAATTACGGTCATATTGCTGTTATCGCCTTTAACTTCTTTAACAGTCATAAGGCTGTAGCCTTCTACCCTTCCATTGGAATTAAGATTTGCGATAAGCTGCGTTGTTCCGGCATTTGCGGGGAAAAAGAATTCATTGGAAAAAACTCCTGCCGTAAAAAATAAAAATAAAATTAAAACAGATATAATCTTTCTCATATTCTTTTCCTTGTATTTATTTATTTTATTACGGCCCCGGCGGCACTTCCTGTTCATGCACAACACTGCTGGTAGCGCTGAGAGATTCGGCGTAGGTCAGATAAATCTTGCCGCCTTTATCGTCGCCCCTGAACCATAATTTATATTTTTTACCGGATTCAAGCGGCGGGCATTTAAAAATGCCTCTTCTTCTTTCGCCGAAACGATCTTCGTTCCAATAAATATACACTCTTAAATTCAAATCAACGTCGGAAGGGAATTCAATGGCGGAATCCCAGCGCGTGCCTCCCGCCGCGGGAGGCATAGTGCGATCGTCGCAGTCAACAAGCCTGATGCCTGTTTTATCCTGACCAATAAAATATATTGAAGCGGTTCCGAAAGAGTTATACCATTCTTCAAAAGAAAAAGTAACAACTTTGCTTGGGATAAAACCTGTGCATCCAAAAATTAAAAATGAATTTAAAGCGATAACAAACCCAAAATATATTTTATTTTTCATAGTTTCCTCCGATTTTAATTTGCTGTAAATTATTCATTTTATTAATAAGAAATTCTTCAGGCATGGAATTTAATGTCTTTACCGAAAAAGCGATAGTCTCATCGGAAAGATTATCAAATGCGTTAAGTACGGCAGAAATTTTCGCTTCGGAAAACGAATTAATTTTTTTCGTAATGGAATTAATTTCGTCTTCAGGCATGGAATCGAATTTTAAGATTAATGACGCAAGTTCGTCATCGGGCAGGAATTTAAATCTTTCTGTTAAATAACCGGCTGACGCTGAAAAGGTGTCAATGTCATCCCATTTTTCACCTCTTTTTTTCCTTTCTTTTTCTATACTCATTCTAATCGCGAAAACCACTAATGCTACGGGCATAAGGACAATGTCAATAACAGGAATAAAAATCAACCCAATAGCGCCTTCTCCGCTCACGCCGCTGTAATTGGGCCATTCTCCGGTCATAAGATACCACGATAAACATCCGGTAAAAACATTGAAAACCATTACAATAACCAGAATTAAAGCGGTTTTTTTAACAATTTTTTTCATGATAATCCTCCTTGTTTATTAGCGGCGCAAAGGTGTCTTAATGGTTAATTATTTTTTACTAAAACTCCATCCCACGGCTGCAGACTTCCGTTCCAGTTTTTGCCTGACACAGAAATTACATGAGTTCCCCTGAAAAGACCGGCGAATTTTTTAGGCATTTTAACAATGTTAGAAGAAAAATTTAACGCGGTTGTATAAACATCGCTTTCCAGCTTGCGCTGATAAATTAAAAGAGAGTTATCCGCGTAAACGGGAATAAACTCTCCGTGTATAAGGCATTTGCTTTGTTTTCGCACAGCGATTATTTTTTTATAGAAACTTAAAACAGATTCAGGATCTTTCTTCTGCGACGCGTAATTAATTTCTTTGTAGTTGCCGTTAATGCCAAGCCATGGGTTGCCTTTGGAAAAACCCGCGTTCTGGCTGTCATCCCACTGGAATGGAGTGCGCGCGTTGTCGCGTGAACTTGCTTTAATCCATTTCCATCGTAAAAATTTTGGAATGCAGAATTTTCTCATCAGCTTGTCCATGCTGCGGCTTTCCACGTCATTTAACTGATCCATGCCTGTAAAATCAAAATTGGTCATGCCGATTTCCTGTCCCTGATAAACAAAAGGCGTGCCGCGAAGAGTCATCTGAAACAGCGAAATCATCTTTGCGCTTCTTTGCATATACTTTTTATCTTTTTCCGCCGCGCCGAAGTGAGACACAATTCTGGACTGGTCGTGGTTTTCCAAATATAACGCGCACCAGTCAAGCCCATGCTGCCATTTTGTCATTACTTCCAGCAGTTTGCTTGCGCGGAATTTTTTCGGGATATAGCGCGAAATGCGGCGGTCAATTTCCAGATGATCAAAAAAGAAAAGCATATTTAATTCTTTGCGGCTTTCGTCGCATAACAGTTTCGCGTCTTCAAGTTCGACAAAAACAGTTTCGCCTACCGTAAAACAGTCATATTTATCCAGCACATCGCGCCTGAGTTCTTTAAGCACCGCGTGATTTCCTTCCTGCGATTTATAATGCTCAAGCCCCTGAACCGCGACGCTCTTCTTTCCGTCTTCAAGGCTTGTCTTGTAAATAATGTTTATAACATCGCAGCGAAAACCGGAAGCGCCCTTATCCAGCCAGAAGCGAAGAATTTTTTTTACTTCTTCAATTACTTTCGGGTTTTTATAATTTAAATCGGGTTGTTTTTTATCAAACAAATGAAGATAATATTCGCCGCTTTGCGAATCGTATTCCCATGTGTCGCCCATGAAAAAACCTGTCCAGTTATTCGGAGGGATTTTTTTCCCCTTCTTATCTTTTTTTCCGGGCTGCCAGATATAATAATTTCTGTAAGGACTTTTTGGATCGCGGCTCTTTTTAAACCATTCATGTTCGTCTGACGTATGATTAATAACAAGATCCATTATAATTTTTAAATTTCGTTTTTTCGCTTCGGCGAAAAGTTTCTCCATATCCGCCATCTTGCCGAACTTCGGATTTATATCGTAATAGTCGCTGATATCATATCCGTTGTCCGCGTCCGGCGATTTATACACCGGCGAAAGCCAGATAATTCCCGCTCCCAGGGCTTTAATTTCATCCAGACGTGAAATGATGCCGGGAATGTCGCCGATTCCATCGTTATTTGAATCCTGAAAACTGCGAGGATAAATCTGATAAACAATACTATTCTTCCACCACATTCAACATTCCTCATTAAAATAATTATAATGACATATTAGGATTATTATAATATAATAACTTAATATGCAAAATAATTCCATACGCAACCGGATAACTTTCGGTTTAGGCACTGTCGGCAGAGACATGGTGTACGCCATCGTCTCCATGTTTTTGATCTTCTATCTTACAGATGTTATAAATTTGTCAAAAAATACAATGTGGGTGGTAGCCGCTATTATTCTTGCCGCGCGCATTTTCGACGCGCTGACAGATCCTTTAATGGGTTTTATTGTTGACAATACCAATACCCGCTGGGGTAAATTCAAACCGTGGCTTTTAATCGGCGCGGTATCATCTCCAATTTTTACAATACTTCTTTTTACGGACTTTGGAATCCATGGAAGCGCGTACATCGCGGCTTTTGCGGTAATTTATTTTATGTGGGGAATCAGCTACACTACCCACGATATTTCCTTCTGGTCGATGCTTCCCGCGCTGACTGTCAATCAAAAGGAGAGGGAAAAAATCGGGTCGCTTGCCCGTATCTGCGCGAACGCCGGTTTATTTTTTGTCGTAGTCGGCATTGTGCCTATAACGGCTTTATTGGGCGAAAAATTCGGCTCTCTTCAAAGAGGCTATTTTGTTTTTTCCATTTTAATTTCCGTATTTATGGCGATGTGCCTTTGCATAACGATATTCGGCGTTAAGGAAACGGGAATTGTCGTACAGAAAAAGCAGAGCACTCCAATCCGCGAATTACTAAGAATCATTATTCAAAACGATCAGCTTTTCTTTACCGCGATATCACTTTCGCTATTTATGATTGGCTATATTACAACAACAAGTTTTGGTTTGTATTATTTTAAATACGCATACGGCGACGAAGGTATGTTTTCAGTTTTCTCCATGATATTGGGCGTGTCGCAGTTGACAGGTCTTGCGGTTTTTCCGCTGTTCAGTAAAAAATTCGACCGTAAAACTCTTTATACTGCCGCGGTTATTTCGATGGTAGCGGGATATATCATTTTCTTTTTCGCGCCTGTTAGTACAATGCTGTTTATAGGCATTGCTGGCGTTTTAATTTTCTTCGGACAGGCTTTCATTCAGCTTCTAATGACAATGTTTATCGCGGACACTGTTGATTACGGTCACTGGAAACTGAAAAAACGCAATGACAGTATCACCTTTTCTTTGCAGCCGCTGATTTACAAACTCGGCGGAGCAATCGGCACGGGTGTTGTTTCGGCTGTTATAATTGTTTCCGGCATTAAAGACGCGGGCTCAGCGGCGGACGTAACGCCTGAAGGACTATTAATGATGAAAGTTGCGATGTTTATTTTCCCCATGCTGTGTTTTGTCGCAAGTTATATCATCTACCGCATGAAATTTAAAATCGACGAAAATTTTTACGCGCAGATACTTTCCGATCTGCGTGAACGCGGAGAGCTTGCAAAGGAAGACGCTTAGTTTATTGAGACACAGATATTTGCTCTGCGGCTCTTTCTTTTTTAATACTGTTAATCATCAGCCACGCGCCAAGCGCAACAAGCGCGGCGCCTGACAATGTAAACCACCACGGCTGAAACGCAGCCGTTTCAAAATTGACATTAAAACCTTTTACCGGCATAAAATCTTTAAATTGTACGACAAGCACATACAGGGTATTATTAAAAAAATGTATAAAAACGCACAGTACTATTGATTTTGTTTCTATGCAAATCCACGCAAGCGCAAGCCCGATAAGAAAACCTGTAAAGAACTGCCAGGGATTTAAATGAATTAATCCAAATAAAAGAGCGCTTACAACAATCGCTTTGCTTTTTGAATAATTTGCCGTAAATCCGTCTAATATAAGTCCTCTGAAAAGAAATTCTTCCATGAACGCGGGCGCAATTCCAATATAAATAATTGCCATAACAAGAGGCTGATCTTCCATCATCGACGAGAAAAAGTTCCTAAAAAATTCAGGCATTGGAAGAATAAAATTAAAAAGATTATCCAGTTCCGATATTACAACCACCAAACCGAATGATAAAACAACAGCGGAAACCCACAATTCCGCCGATACATTGCTGAATTTAAAAACTTCATTAAAACCTTTATTTGTTTTCTTAAATCCAATCCATATAACAAGTCCAAAAGAAAACAGGTAGGTAAATAATTCGATTACGCCTGAAAAAATTGAAGAGGAAGGAAATATATTAAAAGCCTGTAAAAAGCCGAACGCAAGACCAAGCCCAAGCTGGATACCTAAAAACAAAAAACATAATAAAACCGCGTTTTTTACGGTTGGATATTTTTTTATAACAGGTAATTCCGCCTGAGGCGTTTCCTGCGCCTGAGTCTCTTCTATTTGCGTTTGTTCTTGTTCGTCAGACATGGACTTATGCCTCCTGAATCAAATTATAAACCAAGATCAGAAAATTTTTTAAGGTACTTCCGCTCTTTTTCGTTTTTATCATGTAACGGATACCAAACCTGCGCGAAAAACGGATCGACCTTCGCCCGTTCATGATAATTCCAGCTTTCGCGCTCGCATACAGGACACCAATGCCCGCCTTCCAGCACAAGTCTCGCACTTGCGTCAAACTCATGTCCGAAAGCGCAGCGGAATTTTAATTTTTCTGCCCAGCTGCCGGTTGTCATGTTATCCGACAAGCATTTACCGCCCCGGAAAACAGCCGCTTCCTTTACATCCTGCAGATTTAATTCATCTTCCGGTTTGCTTTCGTCGTACCCGTGATTGATACGCGCAACTTTATCCCAATCAGAAAAAGGAACAAATTTATCCATCGGCGGAATTGCCTGATACGCTTCTTTTGAACCCCAAAAAACAGCGATATAATCTTCCATATTTTCCTGAATAAAACGCATTGTGCCGTTTTCTTTCTTCGTCAGTTTTTGAAATCGTTTTTTAATTATGCCGCCCATCATCTTTTGACCGCCGGGTATCTTTGTAATTATTCTTGCCAGCGCCGCGATACCGCCTAGTTTTTTTAAATATGCTTCATAAAAATAATCCATGCTGTCGCTTCGGAAACAAAGAATATCGTTTAGTTTATCCGAATCAAGATAATACTGTCCGTGAAAATTGCGCATCGCGCTCCAGTTGGAATCCATCACATAGGAAAGATTTGTAATCCCAATCTCTCCGAAAAGTTTTTTATATAAATCAAAAGCGCTTATCCTGCAGCTCTCTCCGCCGCCGATATTAAAAATATGTCCCCAAAAATTCTTACCTAAATTTCCCTGACGTTCTTTGCGGCAAAGATTTCTCAGCATTACAGCGGAATCGCGATCGGACGCGTATTCCAAAACATTATCAAGTCCCTGATGAAACATTATCGGGTCTTCGATATCCGCCATTACAGGTCCGATAATTCCGGTCTGACGCAGACTCACCCAATGCGAAAGCCCCGATTCAATCAAATGACGTTCAGCCGCCGTTTTACTCACGGCATAATAATCAAAAACAGCGGGTTTAACAGGGTCGCCGACACGCCCCCAATGAATGGGCGGCATACGCTCGCCTGTCACGGCGACAGTACTGATAAACACAACGCGGGTTTTATCAGCCTGATTCAATTCCTTTATAGCTCTGATAATATTAATCATGGAACCGCAATTAATTTTCATTGTTTGTTCAGGCTGATAATCCGCCTTGGGCGACACAAGTCCGCCCAAATGAAGCACAATGTCCGCGTTACTAACGCAGGTTTTTATATCGTTATAATTGGTCAAGTCTCCCCACACGATGGTTAAACCTGCCGTGCTGGAGAAAGGTTTAAGTTTTTTTTTATTTTCTTCAGAAGGACGCGCCAGTATAACCAGTTCAATCTCATCTTTGTCTTCCAACAGGGCTTTTAAACTTGGAAAGCCCATTGCGCCGGTGACGCCGCTTAGAAATATTCGCTGTTTTGGCATGGTTTCCTCCCGTGGACATGATACATATTTATCACTCCTCTATGCAAGCAGGGCAGGCACCTGTGCAAATTAATTTGTTAATTTGCTGTCAGTCATCCACACCATACGTAGCGCGGACGGGTACCAAACATTTGGCATGACCAAACCACAAGTATGGTTTTTAAAAAATAGTTTAGGCGTACAGTTATCCACAACCAACGCTATGAAATTTGATACCTGTTACCGTTGCGTCCAGCCAAAAAGCGGTAGTACTATAGCTGCTATTCTTTTTTTAGCATTTCACACAGGTTTAGCGCATTTTTTATTACAATACGTTGTTTGGCTTTTGAAAAGCTTTTTAACGATTTTAATAGTTGTTGTATTTCGTTATCAATTCCTTTTAGATTAGAAGCAGAAGAATTATTCTGTGAATCTGTTCCAGTTACAAGATATTCAACAGTAACCCCAAGCGCTTGAGCAATCTTTACCGCTTTGTCGGCAGAAGGGATAGAAGCATTATCCCGTAGATAATTTTCAATGTTTCTCAGGCTTATATCTGCTTTACGCGCTAGTTCTTTTTGTTCTAAACCGCAGAAATTAATAGTTTCCCTTAAATTATCTCTAAAACTCATGTATCAAGATTACTTAAAATTGGTGGTTATGTACTTGACAACTGTTATATAATGTGGGTAATATTTCAATAACCACTATATTATGTGGTTTTAATAATGGTCGCTTATTCTGGATAAACCATTTTTAAAAATTTGTATGAATACTTGCCTGCATGGGCTGTATATATTATTTTGCGGATACAAAACGCAAAAAAAGGAGTGTTTTTATGAAAAACACAATAAAATTTCTGGGGATTATTGCTTTAGCGGCAATAATCGGGTTTGCAATGACCGCTTGCGACGAAGGTGATGGCGACAACAGCGGCGGCAACAATTCTTCATGTGATCATAACTTTGGGACAATAACTATAGTCACCCAAGCAACTGAAACTGTAGACGGCAAGGCAACAACACCCTGCTCAAAATGCAAAGAAACTGTAGAACTCGCGCTTCCTTCATTTAACAAATTCTATGGCAAATGGAAGAATCAATCCGATTCATTTACAACTGAAATCGGTAAAAGTACATACAAAGTTGAAGCTTTAAATTCTGATCCTACATATGCTGGTAAATATGAAGGATCATCCATAACTTTTGCAAGTGATGTTAATAACAGCAGCATAGCTACAGCCGCTATAAAAAAACGGTATCCCGTAGGCATCACAATTACGGGAAAAGTAGCAAATTCCACTCTATCATACGAGACAAACGGCGACGATATTACAAGAACTCTTTTTCTGGACACCCAAGACAGTAGCAAATTTAATGATGGCGGGATGTTAGACGGTCCTGGTTTTATTTTTGTCAAACAGTAACAAACCATATTTTAGTCTATCTTCCATGAGGCAGAAATGGTAACGAAAAAGTGCCTGTCGGGTGACAGGCACTAAATTTAAAATATAATTTTTGAAAAGGTGTCAGTCACCTTTTTTGCTTTATTTAAACTTTTTGTAGATTAATAAGAGGTGACTGACACCTTTTTTTTGACACCAAAAAAAAATAATTTATCAGTCAAGCTTTTCGCAGAGTCCGCGCCATATATAGCTATGAAAAACTTACTTTTTTTAGCTGCTGCCATGCTGTGCGCCGCGGCACTCCACGCTGACGATTTCGGCTGGAGCATTTTGTGGTCCGGTTCCTGGGCGGAGAATACTCAGGAAAAATCCGAAGACCCTGTGCTGGCGGGCAATCTCAATAACCGCGCGGAGATGAAACTGCATTATTATCCGCCGGGTTTGACGCTCAGAGGACAGGTTCTTGATAAAAGAGCGTTCGATTTTTCGCTTGATCCTCCGCTGGGAGATCCGGAAAAAGAAGCAACAAATTTTACAGGGGGACTCTACCATAAGCAAACTGGTTCAAGAATTTTATACGGCGTTCTTGATGAGTGGGGGCTTCCGGCAAGAATACGCAATCCGTGGATCCGCTCGCCGCCGTACGCGGAAAACCATAAGCCGGTAATGGCAGATTCAAAAACTGCGGTTTCAAGCTCAAAAAAAGACGAAGCGTATCTGTATCTATCTACGCCGGTATTTGCGGTAAGCCCGAAAATGAAATTCAGAGGATTTATTTCCGCGCAAACGGAAGTTGAAACTATTGAGCCTGTTCTCTCAGGCGGATTGGATTTTTCTTTCGGCGAAAAAAAAGGCGCGAAATTTCCTTATAACCTTCTGTTTGAAACATTATACACAGAAAGAACTCTCCCGCCGTCAAAGCAGAGTTCATGGTTTTCGGATTCACCTGCCATGCCCGAGCGCGAATCTTTGCTTAACGCGGCGACTCTGCTTTTTACAAGCCCGGATTTTTCGCTAAGTTCGGATTTCGCGGTGTCTGAAACATTCGCGGCGGGAAAGGGTTATTATGCCAATCTGGGCTTGTCATTCACGCCGTCCCTGCCGTTTGGACAAAAAACGCGCCCTCTGTTAATCTCGCTTGCCGCGGACGGAGCCGAAAGTCAATTTATTTACAGGGATGGTCTGGATCACGGGGAAGGTTTCAGAAGCGCCGCTAAAATCGAATGGAAGGGAGCTTACAGCTCCCTTTTACGGCTAAACACAACGCTGCGAAGCCCTGCTTTCGGCGAGGATTTTAACCGCGGTTCCGCCGGATTTTACTGGCGGCTTCCGGCTTCAGCGGGAATTAAAAATAACGCTGTCCGGCTTACGCGGATATCCCTGTCCGCGGACAGAAACGCGGTTAATCTGTCAAAAGTTAATGACGGATTCTCAGGCAGCATGGGATTATCATTTAATATGGCAAAATTGGGCGTAAAAAGCCCATTAAACATAAATTTCTCGGCTTCGGTTGACGGATTAAGGGATTTAAATGCCGATAATGACTCATGGAGCAGAAAAAGCACCGGATTGGACGGCGAAATTTACTTGTCTTCGCGGAAATTTCAAATAAGATCAAAAGCCGGAGTTACTTTTTACGCGGAAAAAGAAGATAAATGGGACTTATCATTAACCGGAACATTGCGTTTCAAATACGGAAGGCTTAGCTTAAAGGCTGCTTCGCCGGATTTTCCCGACAAATGGAACTGGACTGTTTCGTGGCGGGTAGAAAAAAGTGAAAAATAGTGAACTATTTGGCTACTTTTTACGATAAGTATATTGTATCTTTATTGCATATATGGTATATAACATCTTAAGAAGAAGGAGGAGTTATGCCTGCAGGTGTTACTATTATGATCGTTGATGACTCGCGTATTATGAGAAACACAGTAAAAGGTGTATTCTCGGGGGTAGAATCCGCCTGTAACTTTATCGAAGCAAAAGACGGGGAAGAAGCGCTTGCGCTGCTGGAAACTCAAACCGTCGACCTGATACTTCTTGACTGGAATATGCCAAGACTATCGGGAATTGACTTCTTAAAGCAGATCAGAGCGATGGATCAGTATAAAGATTTGCCCATCATTATGGTAACCAGTGAGGCTGCCAAGTTTAACGTAATCGAAGCGTTAAAACACGGAGCCACTGATTATATCACCAAACCAATTAAACTTGATTTATTCAAGCAGAAATTGGCAAAACTACGCTTATTCAGGATGTAAAGATGACAGTAGAATTACAAAACTATGTAGAGCCGTTTGTAGAAGTAACGGTCAACACTTTTAAAGAATTTGTAGGCGTTGAAGTAAGCCCGAGGCATCCGCACTTTTTGGATCCCGACAAGGCTTTTGAATGGGACATTTCAGCGGTTATCGGTCTTTCCGGCGCGGTGAAGGGAGCCGTTATTGTCTCCATGAAAGGCGACTTGGCGGTTAAATTAACCGATTTGCTTACAGGCGCGGAGCATTCGGAAATTGACGCCGATGTTATCGACGCTATCGGTGAAATCAACAACATAATCGCCGGAAATATTAAACCCAAAGTTCCGAACGGGGACAGAATTGTTATTTCTATTCCTACAATTATCAAAGGAAAAGAACACTCGATCGCGTGGCCCAGCAAACAAACCCGCATTTTATGTATTCCGCACAAAGCGTTTGAAAACGATATCTTTCATTTAATGGTGGCAATTGAACTTGACCCTGAACTCTAAACAGGAGAGGACATAATGAAACATGTTTTTGTGTTCGATCCAAAAGCATTTTACAGCCAGCAATGGAAGATGGATAATATCCTGGATAATATCGGGCAGTTTTTCAGAACGCAGGAAGCGCCAGATTTTTCCATTCAGTTTTCACGTTACAGAAGAAACGCCATCACAATAATTAATGACGAAGCGGATAAAGCGAAATCCGATGACATTATCAGAATTTATGCGGTAGGCGGAGACGAAATTCTTTTTGACTGCATGAACGGAGTCGCGCACTTTCCGAACATGCAGTTAGCTCCCGTTCCTCACGGCGAGTCCTATGATTTCCTCAGGATTTTCGGCGACAAACACATTGAACATTTCAGGGATATTCCGACGCTTGTCGCGCAGCCTGACGCGCTTCCTACAGACGCAATCAGATGGGGAGTCAATTACGCGCTTAACTCATGCTACATCGGAATGAACTCAGCGATTTCAAAAAATCTTAAAGACATGAAATCAAGTTTAAACAAAGGCAGTTTTATTCTATTCTCAAAAATTTCTTCGTTTGTGAATCTGATATTCTCGGCGTTTGATAAAAGCATCGCGGCGCGCGAATATAAAATTACAATTGACGATCAAGATTACTCGGGGCATTATTGCCTAATTCATGTCGCGAACGGTCCGTATTTCGCAGGGAAGAAAACCGGCTCTTATGACGCGACTCCTGACGACGGCGTTCTGGATATCGCGCTTATCAAATCATCACATCCGTTAAAAACATTATCTTCCATGAGAAGGTATTCCAAAGGCAAGCGTCCCAAAAACTGCGTTTATGTTCAAGGAAAAAAAATAACGGTTAAATCGGCGGACCATATGTGGGTTCAGCTGGATAATGAATATATTCAAGATACAGATATCACCTTGAGTGTGGTTCATCACGCGTTGCAATTAGTTACGGTAAATGATCTGTCTTACCCAATTGCCTCAATTCCGGCTGTTTAAGGAAGGAGATCCATGGCTAAAAGAGCAGAGAATACCAGATTAAGAAGCATTGCCAACTTTTCCTCGATTTCGATTATATTATTTTTAAGCGCCGCGTACATCATTGAAACATATATATCCGAAGTAAAGGTAAACTACAGCATTGCCGGTCTTGTAATGATTATTACATTACTGGTCGTTTCCGCAATTATCAGAAATTCAATTAATCACTACAAAATGGCGCTGAATGTTCCTTTTGTGCTTCTGCTTTTCTATACCGCGCTTATGATGTTATGCAACTGGCATAACTCGCATTATCTTTTAATCTGCATTTTCCTTTGCGCGATAAGCTGTATTTATTCCAACTTTTACAGAACTCTCGTTTTTATGATTATCGAAAACATTTTTGTCGCTGTTCTGCTTTTCAGGGGAGCGCCGATCAGCGGAGACATGCCCATGTTCGCAATATTGATGAACTGGGTAATTTCCCTTTTCTGCAGCATAATCATGCTTCTTTTAACAAGGTCTGCGACAATTGTTCTTGATAAAGCTCTCGAACATCAAAACTCATTCATGGATCTTCTTGCGTCTACGGAAAACTTTGTCGCCATGATCGACGAAAAAAACCAGGTTGTTTACGCAAGTAAAACCCTCTCCGAACTCGGAGGCACTCCGGATCCGACATTGGCGCAGGGACGCCCTCTTATCGATCTTTTTCCGGGGAGAAGCTTAAAAGTTCAAGCCGGTAAATTATTAAAAGAAAAAGATGATTACGGAGAAGACTGGGAATTTTCGCTGAACGGGCAAAAAAGATATTTTAAAGCCGCCTCTCACAGCCTTCCCGGAGGCGGCGGAACTCTTATCTCCCTGTACGACATGACCCACCTTGCGGAGCGCGATGAAATCGCCGTCATGAAAGACAGCATGAAAATCGGTCTTTTCTTCATGGACAAAAATTACATTATACAGGACCACTACTCGCGCTACCTTGAAGAAATGCTTTCTGACACGAAACTTTTCGGCAAATTGTTTACAGATATTATTTACGACTCTGTCAGCCAGAACGAACTTGAAGCTATTAAAGACTACTTTGGTATGGTTCTTGAACGCACATACGATCAGGATATGCTGGATGAAATTAACCCTCTTAACGAGCTTCATTATGTGAACAAAGAGACAGGCGACAGAAAAGTTTTTCAGTTCGCGTTTGCCACGGTAGAGCGCGGACGCGGAGAGGTTTTCCTTCTTGTTACGGTTTACGATATAACCACAAGGGTTGAATTGCAGCAAAGACTTGCGGAAGAAGAAGCAAGGCGTCAGGAAGAAATGCAGGCTGTATTCGAACTTATTCAGGTTAAGCCGGATGTATTCAACGACTTTATGTCGGACATGGAACATGAGTTCGATACAATCGATAAAATCCTGAAGAACGAAGCTCTGTCCGCGCACGACGCGCTTGTAAAAGTTTATCAGTCGATTCACGCAATTAAATCCAATGCTGTAATACTGGGATTAAATGTTTTTGGCAACAAGGTGCACAACCTTGAATCAAAGATAAAGAAACTCCGCGAGATGCGCGGGGAAGTTCCTTTCGCGGAAATGTTAAACCTTACAGTGGATATCGAAAAAATCTCAAAAGAAAAAGAAGGGTTCAGGGATATTATCGGCAAGCTACAGTCTTACGCCGACGAAAAAGGCAGCGAAACAAAAAGCGACAGCGGCAACGAAAGGCAGAAAGTTCTTATCGAGGCGCTTACAAAAACCGCAGACAAAGTAGCTGAGGATCTCGGCAAGAAAATAAAATTTGTAGCAAACGAAATAGACGCCGAAGCAGTCGAAAAAGGTCCAAGGCGCGAAATGAAAGAAATTTTAATGCAGCTTATCCGCAACTCCGCCGTACATGGAATTGAAACGCCCGAAGACAGAAAAGCGAAAGGCAAGAGCGAAACAGGCGTTGTAAAACTTTCCATAAAAATGGCGCCGGACGGCAAGAGCATCCAAATGAAACTTTCAGACGACGGCAAGGGTCTTGACTATAAAAAGATCGGAGAGAGAGCCGTCAGCCGCAAGTTAATCAAGAAAGAAGACATTGACAATAAAGACTTGCTGATGAAAGCGATTTTTTCTCCGGGATTCAGCACTGCGGAAACGGAAGGCATTCACGGCGGAAGGGGCATCGGCTTGAATCTTGTGCGCGACCGCTTAAAAGAAATTAAAGGCTCTATAAAACTTAAATCGGAAGACAACAAGGGAACATTGTTCCTAATGGTCATCCCTGTTTGATAAACCCGCTCCTATCGCCGTAGTATATTCCGCGCATTCAGGGTAAATAAACTCGATTCCGTATAACGCGGAAATGTCTTTTAAAACTTTTTGCCCCAGGGGATTTCTGCTGCCGTTTCCGGTAACTACAACACGGCTCAGGTTTTTCGCTCTTGCGGCGAAAACCGAAAGGACCCCGATTACCTGAAACACCATGTTTATAATCGCAAGGGCGATATCGCTGTGGTTTGCCGTATCCAGCATTTTACCGAAGTTGGAAGCTGTGGCTTCGCCGTTTAAAAAACTAATGCTTGAATCGGTAATGTCGCCGAGCAGAAGATCAACCTGATTTATTTTTCCGTTTTTAGCAAGCTCCATAATGTCGCGGAACTCGGCGACAGGCAGAAGTTTTTTTGAAAGCCCCAGTATTGTTCCGCCGCCGACACCTGAGCCGCCGAAATGCGAAATGCCGTTATCTCCCGCTTCGATTATTACGGTTCCGGTTCCTATGTTGGTAATTATAATGTTGCTCATGCCGGATAAGAACATGCCGCCGATTCCGATTGCCTGTATTTCATCTACCCTGTCTGTCGGGATGCCGAAAATATCGCTTTTAATTTTTGAAGCGCCGGCTCCGGTTATAACGATTCTTTCGATTGCGTCAATTTTAATGCCGTTCTCTAAAACTATTTTTCCAAATGCGCCGGTCGCGGCAGTTATCGCGTCCTGCGCCCTTGTTTTAATTTTCTTTATGACTTTTCCGTCTTCAATGGAAACAACCTTTGTTATTGTTGTGCCTACGTCTATTCCGATTATCAATGTTTTCTCCTGTTGTTTACAATTATTCCCTGAACGATTCAGATACTTTTGCGAATATTTCTATTAAAGCCGGATCAAAATGAGTCCCGCTTCCTTCCATTATAATGCGCACGGCTTCCTCGTGAGAATAGGCGTTCTTGTACGGGCGCACAGAAACAAGAGCGTCGTATACATCGGCAATCGCCATTATGCGCCCAAGAAGCGGAATATCAGTTCCCTTTAATTTATTAGGATACCCTGTTCCGTCCCACCACTCATGATGGCTTGTGGCGAAAATTTTCGCATATTTTAAAAACTCGCTCTCCTGCGCAAGCAGTTCAACCTTTTCCATTATCTGCCTGCCAACATGAGTGTGAATTTTCATGTCTTCGTATTCATCATTGTTGAGCTTGCCGGGCTTTCTTAAAATATTATCGCTTATAAATATTTTACCAACATCGTGAAGCTGGCAGGATTGAATAAGAAGTTCAACGTCCCAGTCTTTTGTTTCATCTTTATAAATGCCGCTTGCGATTATTTCTTCTAAAAGAATTCTAAGTCCTTTCTGAGTGCGCTCAATGTGCCTGCCTGTTATATCGTCGCGGTATTCAACCAGTTCCGCCATTGTTTTTAAAAGGGCGTTTTGAAGCTGCAGAATGCTCTGGGTTTTTTCGTCAACCAGCTTCTGAAGATTCTCATTAAAAAATTTTAAATCCGACGCCTGCAGTTCCAGCATTTTTTTCTGATGCTCCAAAAGCAGATGAATTTCTATGCGTTTAAGAAGCAGCGCGGGCTGAATAGGTTTTGCAATGTAATCCACAGCTCCAAGAGAAAGAGCCGCAAGCTCCGCGTCAGATTCGGCGCGGGCGGTAAGAAAAATAACCGGAATATCAGCGGTTTCTGTTTTTGCCTTAAGCATTTTTATAGCCTGATATCCGTCTATACCCGGCATATCAACATCCAAAAGAATTAAATCGGGAATATTATTTTCCAGAAGAGAAAAAAGTTTATCGGCGGAAGGAGCTGTAGCTGCCGCGTACCTCTGCGATAAAATATTTTTACCGATACGGAGATTCGCCGGGTTATCGTCTACCATTATAATCAGCGCTTTTTCACCCTGCATGCTTCATTCTACCTTAATTATCATGATATGTCTAATCCTAAACCCGCCTGCCAAGCAGCTCTTTAATTATTTTAATCGCGTTATCAAACTCGGTTATAAGAATATCATCTGAAATCATGGAAATTATTTCGCTTGTTTTTTCATCAAGCGATTCTTTGTTTATTTCACTTAATATATTATCAATTTCTTCTGCGTGATTGGCTCTTAACGCTTTCTCAAGCTGCTCCAGCAATTTAATTAATTTATCATTGACGCCGGATATTTTTACAGGTTTGCCTTCTTCGGACCCTTTGTCGGCGAGGAATCTGAGTTCCAGAACAACGGCGATGTCTTCGGCTAATTCAGAAAGATTTTCCATGAATCTGTCAAAGTTTCCGTTTATAAAAGCCCAATCGCCTTCCTTTCCGGCTTCTTCCAAATACGCGGCTTCTGCGGATAATTCCACAGCGCCGATCGAGCCCGAAGCGCTCTTTAACGCGTGAACATGCGTTATAAATAACTGCAGGTTGTCCTTATCAAGAGTGCTTCTAAGATAATTCAGCCTGTCCTTTGCGTCTTTGCAGAACTGCGACAACACAGAAAAATATCCCGCTTCCGTGCCGCCTGTTAAGTTTATACCCCTCTGAACATCCACGCCGTTTATAACAGGGATACGGGATTTATTTCCCGTTTCTTTTTTAACAACAACAGCTTTTTTTCGTTTGTCTTCCGGCAGCCATCTGATAATAACTTCATCCAACGAAACAACATCTATCGGTTTCGCGAGGAAATCATCAAAACCTTTTTCTATAAACATTTCACGCACGCCGAAAACCGCGTTCGCGGTTAACGCGACTATTGGAATTCTTTTTCTGCCGCTGCCTTCAATCTCTTTTTCCTTTTCCCAGTCGCGGATTATCGCTGTCGCTTCCACTCCGTCCATTTCCGGCATCATGTGATCCATAAAAATAATATCGTAGTCTTTATTTTTTACCATATCTATCGCGGCTGTCCCGCTGAGAGATGAATCAACTTTTATATGATAGGGAGCTAAAAGTCCTTCTGTTACTTTTAAATTGGTCGGGATATCATCAACAACAAGCGCGCGCACGTTTGGATATGAAAACTTAACAATGCCGCTGGAATCAGACCCGTCAAGAACCGCTCTGCTTTCATCCCTGCCGTTTAAAATATTGGCAATGGAGATTGATTGTATCGGCAGGGAAACAAAACGCACATCGGGAATAAGCGCTTCTGTTCCCCATTCTATCATTAACGCAAGCGGCGGCTTTACGCCTCCGGCATATTCCAAGTCCGGTCTTTTCATTACCTTTTTGATTTTGTCGTGAATGCCGTACCCGGAAAGTATGAGCGACCACTTTTCGCTGAACAGCGCTTTCGTGAATTCTTCTATATTAGTTACCATAACGTACGGAACGCCGAGATTTCTTAAAGACCAGCATACCGATTTCGCGTAGATAACCCTTCCTTCAAAAACAAGCACCTTCTTTTTGGCGGCGTTATTAACAGCGGCAAAAGGTTCCGCCGAATCAATCACCTGGGGAATGGTAACGTTGAAGGCGCTGCCGCTTCCCTCCTCGCTGTCCACGTTTATATCCCCGTCCATAATCAGGCAAAGCCGTCTTGTAATCGCAAGACCAAGCCCTGTGCCTTCGACATTGCGGTTTCTTTTTAAATCCACCTGAACAAATTCGCCGAAAAGTTTTTTCTGGTCTTCCGGTTTTATACCCTTGCCGGTGTCTGCAATTGAAAAATCCAGCCAGATTCTATTGCCTTTACGCTGCCGCGTGGTAATTGATAAGCTGATATGCCCCTTCTCGGTAAATTTTGCCGCGTTGGAAAGAAGATTAATAAGTATCTGGCGGATACGCGCTTCATCGCCGATTAGTCTGTTGGGAATCTGCCCGTCAATGTTTGTGTAAAAGCGGATTGGTTTATCTTTTAAACGCGTGCGGATAATATTTACAGTATCGTTAACAAGGGAAGAAAGAAGGTATTTAACCGAAACAATTTCCATTTTGCCCGCTTCGATTTTTGAAAAATCGAGAATATCATTTATAATCGAGATAAGATTATTACCCGCCTGTTTAATGTCCTGCGCATAACCTCTGGCTTCATCGCCCAGATCGCTTCGCAGAAGAAGCTCCGCCATTCCGGTAATGGCGTTCATCGGAGTGCGGATTTCGTGGCTCATGCTTGCAAGGAAGCTGCTCTTTGTGCGGTTTGCAGTTTCCGCTTCTTCGCGCAGCTCTACAAGGCGGCTGTTCTGGCTTCTGATTTCGTCTACGATGTTAAAAACATATTCGCCGGTTTTTTCCACATTGTTCTGATAAACAACAAGCATCTTTTCGATGTCCTGTTTAGAAACATTTGACTGTTCAATCATTGAGTCAAGATTTTTGCGGATTGTTTCATAATTTACGAGAGCGGAATCATCTGTCTGCGTATCCATACTTCTCTTTAAATATGAAATTGTAAGATTCAAAAGTTCGCTTCGGCTTACAATATCAAAAACCAGCGATTTGAGTTTGTTGTCTGTATAATGAAACAGACGCTTTGTTTTGTAGGGGTCTGTCATTCCCTGTTCGGGAGGCGTCCCGAAAAATACGGCGGTTAATGTCTGGTTGTGATGGGTAAAAAGCTCCTCGCCGTATGTGTTAAAACCAATCATCGGATATTTATTAAACACATTGTTAAACTTGTCTATAATTTTATACTCTTCAAGTTCAAGATACCTCTGAATGCAGTTAAAAAGCAGACAGCCCTGAATGCCGGGCAAAAACTGTTCGGCTCCTGTAATGCTGTTCTGCGCGTTGGCGATAATGTCTCCCTGTTTTAAAAGGTACACTTTTGTTCCCGCTTCTATGTAACAATAAAACTGAAGCCCCTTGCCGTTTACTACGGCGTTAGGACTGCGAAGATAAACGCTGTCTCCCAAAACAAGTCCAAGAGGATTGCGGGCGAAAATTTCAAGGGTTAAATCATTTACATTTTTAACGCCGACATGCCTCGCGTAAATTTCCGCGGCGGGCTCACCGTCAATTTCCCAAGCGATCCTCTGCATAATTTCCACGCGGTTAATTGTAAAAGAAGTGTCTGTAGGCGTGTAATGAACATAATGGTTAAAGAAAAAAGGAATCTTCATTTTGAGAATAACAGCGGCAAGTCCGTCGCTGGAAATTTTGTCTCCTGCCGCGACAAAGGTTTTTGTAAAAGTCATTTCATCAGCAGCTGCGCCGCCGACAAATGCCATGTTTAAACCTTTCTCCATGGAAAACTCTTTCATTATTAATTCGCCGAGACAAAGTCCGTCGAAAAAAATCAAGCCAAGATATTCGTCCGGGTTGATATTCTGTCCCGCGGTTTTATGCCTTAATTCCGCGATTGCCAGATGAGCTGTAAGTATTGGATCCCGCTGGACTCCCTCCTGAAAAGAAATATACGCTTCAGCAACTTCATCAGAGGAAAGAGACATTACCGTAACGCCGTTTCTTACAGCGCCGCCTGACGACCAGCCGCCGTACATGGAAGCGCCTACGCACACTGCTCCCGGAAACGCGTCCGCTATTTCTCTTTGTATTTTTTTTTCTTCGAAGGACGGTGAGAAAAAATAGACAACTGCCTTTATTTTGGGCTGCCCCACCCCTTCCGTAATTTTCTGTATATCCCAGTCTTGTAAAGACGTAACTTTTACAGCCATATTACCATACTAGCACGATTTTAAAAAATATAAAATAATGATTACAGTTTTCTTCTCCTGAAGACATCGACAGCTTCCTGCGGCGTTTCGGCGTTAATAATCTCTTCCCGTCGCTCGTCATCGCTTAATATTGAACCAACGGCAGCAAGAAACTGCACATGCATTCCGCATGCCTGCTTAGGTGAAACAATAAGAACGAAAATACGGCATAATTGCCCGTCCATAGAATTGAAATCTACGCCTGATTTTTTTATTCCGGCGGAAACAGCGGTGTATGCGATTCCGTCGGTTTTCCCGTGCGGCAGGGCAATGCCGTGATTCATGCCGGTACTCATCGTGCCTTCGCGTTCAAGCACGTCCGCCAAAACCTGATTACGATCCATCATAATGTCCGAAGACGCGAGCAAGTCTACCAGCTCTGTTATTATCTCTTCTTTTGTTTCGCCTTTTAATTCCATCGAAAAACATTCAGGATCGATAAGCGCAAGAATGTCCTTTGTGGTGCGGGCTTCAGAATCGAAAAGATCTTTTTTCATTTCTTCAGGTTCAACTGAATTAATAAGTTTTTCGATTGAATGCGACAGATCAAGAATCACTTCGTAAATTTCATTTCTAACATACGGCATGTCTTTTTTTGATGTTGTTACTGAAATTATATTCGCTTCTTCGGTAATAAAAAGCGCAACGTCATCTTTATGGGCTTTTGAAATACCTTCGTCTATGTTCATTGTTTGAACGAAGAAGCCTTCATTGCGCAATTCGTTTAATAGAGTATCCATAACAAGATCGGCAATTTCTATTGTGCCGAAATCCCATACTTCATGGACGCTGTCATCATGATTTTCGTGTTTTCTTGTTCCCTGTTTTTGAATTTTAAGCATCACGCCCAGAAGCGGAGGAGAAACAACAATGGTTAAAAAGATCATTAATATCGCGGCTGAAAAAAGCCGGTTGTCCAGAACGCCGGCGGCAAGCCCTATACCGCAGGATATCAATGCGCCTTCGCCGCGCGGAATCATTCCTGCGCCTATTCGAATCGCGCCTACGCGGTTAAAACCAAGAAGCAGCGCGGGACCGCCGGCGCCGATTACCTTTGAAAGAATTACAGCCGATGTATAGACAACGCCGAATATTAAAACAGGCGGAGAAATTATTTCGCGCACATTTACCATCATGCCCATAACCGCGAAAAACATCGGCACAAAAAATTCGTACAATGGGCGGATACGCTCCTGTATTACCGCGGCAATATCGGTCTTGGAGAGAGAAAGCCCCGCGACATACGCGCCGATGATTAAAGCCAGCCCTTGCTTTTCAAGAATGCCCGCGAGAATCAGGGCAAAGCCAAGGGCAAGAACTGAAAAATCCAGACTGTTTTTAAAAATCTTTAAAAAGCTGGCGAGCGCTTTTGAACAAAGCAATAAAAGAGCCGTAACCCCAAGCCAGATGGCGAAAATTTTCCCTGCCATCAAAAGAATAACCTTAACCGAAAGTCCGCTGCTCGCGTTTCCTCCGAGAATTGAAACAATCCCAAGCACCACCGCCAGCAAAACGATCCACAGAACATCGTCGAAAACAGCGGCGGTTAGCATTGTAACGCCTTCCGGTGAATCTATTTTTTTCTTTTCAGAAAGAGTTCTCGCGCTTATGCCGACCGAAGTAGTCGTGGCGATTACGCCAAGAAACAAACATTTCGGATCCAGAAAAAAAGAATCAAACACGATTACGCCGCATAAAGTTCCTGCGGCAAATGAAAGAATAGCGCCGCTGGTGCCGATTATGCCGCCCGCGACTGAGTAGCGTAAAAACAAACTTAAATTGGTTTCAAGACCTGATGTGAAAAGCAGAACTATCGAAGCTACGGTGGCAAACGAATACAATTCAACGCTTACCGCAAGCCCCGAGTTTAAAGCTAAAGGAAAAATACCGTGGGGAAAACCCGGCAGCGTAATGCCGCCAAGAGCGTAAGGACCTACCAAAACGCCAGCCAACAGTTCTCCCAGCACCGAAGGTACACCTATCTTCTTTGCCAGCTGCCCAAACAAACGGACCGCAAATAAAATAATGCCAACCTGAAGAACCAGTTCGGCTACAAGTTCAGTAATTTGCATTTAATGTTCTCTAATAAAGATTTTACGCTTTTAGAAAATTAGTGTCTAGTAGGCGGTATTTTAATAACAGGTATTAAATAATAAAACTTTATTAAAGAAAAATTCTGTAATATAATAAGAAAGGTAAAATAAATGACAAATAAGAATATATTCGCAATACCTGTAACCAATAAACGGCAGATTTCAATGCGCCGTAAATTTATCCTTTTTTCGGCGATTTTATTTTTCTTCATATTGATATCGGGAAGCATTACCTTTGTAGTTTTAATGGGACAGACGCTGCATGTAAACGCCGGGAATGAATTATCCAAAACTGTGGAACTTGAACGTCTCAGACTGGAAGCGTCCGTAAACGCGGAAATCGCCATTGTGCTTAAAATGGCTGATTCGCCGTTAATCAAACGGTACTTTTCCAGACCTGACATTATTGAGCTTGAACAAATTGCGATAGAGGAAATTTCGGCTTACCGCCGCGCGTTAGCCGGCAAACATATTTTTTGGGTTAGTGACAAAGATAAAATTTTTCATACGGCTGATAATGACCCGTACGTAGTTAACCCTGATGATCCGGAAAATTACTGGTACAACATGACTCTTTACAATACAGATGTTTACAATTTTAACATTAACTATAATCCGGTTCTTAATGTGACAAATCTCTGGATTAACGCTCCTGTTTATAACGGCGAAACAGTTCCTCTCGGAATGGTAGGAACAGGAATTAATTTATCGGAATTTGTGAACAAAATATACGCGAATTATTCTGAAAGAAATGATCTTTATTTCTTCAACGCGGCGGGAGAAATAACCGGAGCGGAAAATATCGATCTTGTCACAAATAAAATCGCCGTCAATAAGGAACTCGGCGGTGTCGGCGAAGAAATCTTTGCCAAAATTAACGAGCTTAATAATAAAGAAATACTCTGCTTTAACATGAAACACGCAAACGGCATTGCCGCGGTCGGCGCGATACCGGCATTAAACTGGTATGTAGTTTCCGTTAATTATTTCACAGCCATTGAGTCTCTCAAAACTGGAATTGCATATCTCTTCGCCGGCATGATCCTTTTGATTTTCACAATAATCGTTATAGTGAATGTTTTTGTTGTTAAATTACTGGAACCGCTCAGCAATATAGTAAAACAGATAACCCAGATTTACGCAGACTGGGATTTATCGGATCAAAATAAAACCTTTGACAAAAACGAGATAGAAACATTGGGCGAATTCCTTACGATGACAATAATCGATCCTTTAACAGGGATTTACAACAGACGGTTTTTGGACGGCAACCTGAAAAAAATAATTAAATCCCAATCCCGCACAAACAGTAAATTAAGCATTCTAATGATAGATATTGATTTCTTTAAAAAATACAACGACACTTACGGCCACGATAATGGCGACGTCTGCCTTAAAGCAGTCGCCGGAGCCATATCCAAATCGATAATAAGGGAAGAAGATTTTGCCGCAAGATACGGCGGCGAAGAATTTGTCGTTGTCCTGCCGAATACGGACGAAAAAGGCGCATTGCTCATCGCCAATAAACTTCTTACCAAGGTGCGAGAATTAAATATTCCTCACGAAACCAACAGCGCGGCAGGTTTTGTAACAATTTCAATCGGAGGCACAACCGGCACGGTAAAACATTCCCACATAGACAGCGAATATGTTAAATGCGCCGACATTGCCCTGTACAAATCCAAAAATAACGGACGCAACAGATGTACATTTGTAGCGTTTAAGACAGACGATGAACTTGACGCCTGCAAAGTCAGTATTTATTAATCTACCTTAAAACGGGAAACTTCATTTCCAAGCGAAGTAATATTTTCCTTATTCTTGTCGCTTATCTTTTTAACATGACCTATTACCATTGTAATCTGATCCGCTCCCGATGCCATTTCTTTCATGCTTGAGGCAATTTCCTGATTAACAGACGCGAGGTTAATGCTTTCGTCTATTACTTCCTTTGAACCTCCAAGCATTTCATTGGAGCCGATTTCTACCTGATTTGTTATCTCGGTTATCCTGCTTATGCCTTCAAGAATTTGCCTGCTTCCCGATTGCTGTTCTTCCATTGAATTGCGGATATGTTCTTCCTGATCCGCTACAATCTGTACGCTGGAATCGATAGCTTCAAATTTTTCCAGCACAACATCCGTTGATTTTTTTATTTTATCAATGGCGTTTTTAATTTTCTTTAAAACATCGCCGATAATTTTTGACTGCTGGCTGGAATTTTCAGCCAGTTTACGAATCTCTCCTGCGACAACCGCAAACCCTTTTCCTGATTCTCCCGCGTGAGCGGCTTCTATCGCGGCATTCATCGAAAGCAAATTGGTCTGACTCGCAATATTTTCCATTACAGCGTTTATGTTTAAAATGCCTTCGGATTCACGGGCGATTTCCTGAATATCAGACAATACCATCTGTAAGCCACTGCGTCCCTCTTCCGAGACTTCTTTTAAATTTTGCACGTTGGCGGCGTTTTTAAAAAGCGTATCTGTAACAGAACGCGTATTCGCCACCATTTGTTCGATAGCGGACGAAGCGGACGATATATTGCTGCTTTGACTTTCCACCAATTTACTAAGCTTGTTAATATTGGACACCACCTGTTCCATAGTCGCCTGTGTCTCTTTGACGCTGGCGCTCTGGTTCAGAACGCGATCTTGAATTTCCAGAATATTACCGGCAATCTCGGTTATTGCCGCGGCGGTTTCGCTCATATTGCTGGAAAGATCGTTTCCGGTATCCGTAAGAGAGTATGTTTCGTTTTTTATACTGACAACTAGCCGTTTAATTTTATCAAGAGTCAAATTAAAATCGGCAGCCAATTCGCCGATCTCATTTTGATTATTAAGATTGATCCGTTTTTTTAAATTTCCTTCGCCTAGAGATATTTCTTTTAAAATTAAATGGATTTCCTTAAGCGGAGTAAAAATCTTCCGCATAAAAAATATGAGCAGCACAAGCCCTAAAGCCAAAGATACGGCGCCGATTATTATTTGCATTTTCCGGCTCTCTTGAATTTCGCTGTACAAGTGCTCCCCATCAAAGTCGCATGCGGCAATTCCAACGATCTGATCTTTGGAATTTCTAATGGGGGTATATACGGAAATCAGCCAGCCCCATCCTTCATAAAACACAAGAGCGGAAGCCGCGGTAACGCCTTCTTCGTATGCTTTTTTAAACGCGGGATCATATCCGGTTGTATCATCTTCTTCGCCAAGATGAGAAAAATGTTCTTCATCGTCAGGTTCGGCGCTGCCGTCAATTACAAATTTCCAAATGCCGCCTCTTCCTGGCGCCATTGTGTAGAGATAAAGACAGCCTGTGTATCCCTTTAATTGAAAAAGATGCTGTCTGGTTTCTTCATAAAAAGGATCGCTTTCATCAAGCGATTTAGCCAGAGCTTCAAACAAGTCGCCGTCTACAAAAGAAGCGGCTTTTTCTACTATTTGAAAACCTTGATCGGTAAATGTAGCAACAACGGCGTTAGATAATTGTCCTATACCCATTACAGCGGTAATTACGCTTATAGCCACGATGAACACGGAAAAAAGCGTTATAAATAAAAACTTTAAAGACTTATGAATCTTCACTAAACCTATCCTTATTTCAATAATATCACAAAATTGGAAAATTTACAAACCCGGTTATTAACCGTTTTGTGAATAACGCTCTAAAAAGCGCTTCATTCTATCGCTGGAAGGGTTATCCAGCAGCGAGGGAGGACCGTATTCAACAACAACGCCCTCGTCCATGAACAGGATTGTGTCGGCAACCTCACGCGCGAACTGCATCTCGTGCGTTACAATGATCATGGTGGTTTTTTTATCCGCAAGACTGCGGATTACTTTTAACACTTCGCCTGTTAATTCGGGGTCGAGCGCCGAAGTCGGCTCGTCAAAACACAGGATATCAGGTTTTAACGCCAAAGCTCTCGCGATTGCCACCCGCTGCTGCTGTCCGCCGGAAAGCTGATGAGGATATAAATCTCGTTTGGAAGATAAACCAATTTGATCCAGAAGCTGAATGCTTTCCTGTTTTATTTCTTCCAATATATTCTTTTTATTTTTTTTATAATCCGGTAAATTCTGCGCCGCCAGTTCGCGCGCAAGCGATACATTTTTAAGAGCCGTATGCTGAGGGAATAAATTGAAACTTTGAAATACAAGCCCGAAGTGCAGTCTCTTTCGGCGGACAACGGATTCATCGTAATGAACATGCTCGCTGCAGTCGATCAATGTTTCGCCGCGCACAATTATTTCCCCGGCGTTTGGTTTTTCCAGAAAGTTTAAGCATCGCAAAAGCGTTGTCTTTCCGCTTCCGCTTGAACCGATTACTGCAAGCGCTTCGCCTTCGTTTAACGAGAAGCTGATGTCGTTCAAAACCTCGGCGGCGCCGAAATGTTTTGCCAATGATTTCACTTCCAGTATCGCCATTTTTCTACGCCTTAAAATAACTTAATCTTTTTTCGGCATATCCGAACAACAGCGTAAGGATTCCGACAAACAGCAGATAAAACGCGCCCGTGTAAAACAAAGGCCAGATAATCGCCCTTGTGGCGGCAAAAGTTTCGGCTACTCTTATAATTTCTATAACCATGATTACGCGCGCAAGAGCCGTATCTTTTACAAGCGTGATTATTTCGTTGGACATGGGAGCTGTAATTCGTTTTATTACCTGCAGAAGAATGACGCGGAAAAAAATCTGCATCTTTGTCATTCCAAGAACCTGCCCTGCTTCATACTGGCTGTGAGAAATACTTTCTATTCCGCCGCGGAATATTTCGCTGAAATAGCAGGCGTAGTTGATTGAAAACGCGATTATTGCCGCGTTGATACGCGACGATATCGGCGCGCCGAAAATAAAACCCGGCACATAAAAAACAATAAAAATCTGGAGCATCAAAGGAATTCCCCTGATGCACCAGACAAAAACTTTAACAATAAACCTAAGCGGCTTTATTTTTGACATTGACCCGAAAGAAATTATCAAGCCGAGCGGCAAAGCAAATAACAGGGTCAGAGAGAAAATGAGGCATGTTACCTGAAAACCATGCAATAGCCTTAAAGTGACCGCCCAGAAATCCATTAAAACAAACTATCCCTTAAAGTTTGTATCAAGGATGATGGTATCTTCAAGTTTGTATTTCTTTGCGAGATCCCACAATTTGCCCTCATCGTCAAGTTCTTTAAGAGCGTTATTTACTTTATTTTTGAGATCGCTTCCCTTTTTAAAACCAACCGCATAAACTTCGTAATTCAAATTTATATCCGCGATTACTAAATCCGAATAATCGCCGGAACCGGCAAGTCTTCTCGCAAGAAGAATATCGACCATCGCAAAATCTACAGCGCCTGATTTTACCTCAAGGAATGTATTGATTTGCGCGGGTGACCCGACAATCCTGCCTAAATCTCCGACTGCTTCTTTCGCCGCTGTTTCTCCCGCGGAACCGCTTTCTGCCGCCGCAGTCTTGCCGAACAGACTGTCGATACTGTTTATTTCGCCCGTTCTCGCGGATCTTATAACAACGCACTGCTGATTGAGCATATAACTATAACTGAAATCTACCATAACGCTCCGCGGCACTCCGTTTTCGGAAGAGTTTGCGGTAAATCCGTTCCAAATCGCGTTAATTGTACCGGCTTCAAGTTCCTGGTATTTGTTCGCCCATTCAATTTCCTGAAACTCCACTTTCATGCCTAATTTTTCACCTACAAGCAGCGCGAGCTCGGTATCAAAACCAGTCCAATTACCGGCGGCGTTTCTATAATTCATGGGTTCATATTCAGTTACTCCGCAGATAAGCTTTCCTTCATTCTTGCCGCCGCATGATGTAAAAGAGACCATTCCGGCAATCAAAAGGACTGCCAATGCCAAACCGATAATTCTTTTCATAACGTTTCTCTCCTTGTTTATAAAAACAAAATATAATTCTAACAGTTTATAATATTAATTAAAATGATACAAGTAACTGCGTATAACATCTACTTTACACAACACCTCATTAGTGTTATACCTGATCAATATGAGTAAGTATATTTTTACGGTTGAAACCGAGGCGTTTGAAGGCGTTAAAAGAATAGCGAAGAAAGTAGCGGCGGACTTTGAAAAAACATGCGGAGATCTTCCTGAAATTTTACAGGTTCTTTCAGAAGATGAAAAACAGGGAAAAAACATCGTTTTTGCGACATTGGGAAAGAGCCCGCTTGCGGATACTTTTATCAAAAACGGCAAATTCGATCCTTCCCATATTAGCGGCAAAAGGGAAGTGTATCAAATTAAATTTATCGATAAAACTTTGCTGATCTGCGGCAGCGACAAACGCGGAACAATTTACGGAATGTTCGCGTTATCAGAATATATCGGCGTTTCTCCGCTGCATTTTTGGGGTGACGCTGAACCTGTCCGCAGGGACAATATTGAAATAAAAGAGAATATCGAAACAATATCCAAAGAGCCAAGCGTAAAATACCGCGGCTTTTTTATCAACGATGAATGGCCCTGCTACGGCAACTGGACTTTTAAACACTACGAAGGCTTTACTTCCGACATGTACGACCATGTTTTTGAACTATTGCTTCGTCTTAAAGGAAACTATTTATGGCCTGCGATGTGGACATCTTGTTTTCCGCTTGACGGTCCCGGAAGCGCCAACGAAGAGCTGGCTGACATCTACGGCGTTGTAATGGGCGCGTCTCATCATGAGCCGTGCCTTCGCGCAAGCGAAGAATGGGACAAAGTAAGAGGATCGCAATCCGTTTACGGAAACGAGTGGAACTATTACACAAATAAAGACGGTCTTTTAAAATATTGGGAAGATGCTCTTAAAAGAAGCGGAAAATACGAAAAAATAATTACGATTGGCATGAGGGGAGAGCGCGACAGTTCCATGCTCGGCGATAATTCTTCTCTTAAAGAAAACATCGATTTATTAAAAGACATTATTAAAAACCAGCGGGAACTTATAAAAAAACATGTTAACCCCGATATTAACAGCGTTCCTCAGGTACTCGCGCTTTACAAGGAAGTTGAAGAATATTTTTACGGCGGGAAAAACGCGGAAGGATTAAAAGACTGGAACGAGCTTGACGGCGTTACCTGCATGCTGTGCGAGGATAATTTCGGTTTTATGCGAACTTTGCCAACCGAAGAAATCAGAAACCGCAAAGGCGGTTTTGGAATGTATTACCATTTTGATTATCACGGCGGTCCGATTTCGTATGAATGGATGCCGTCCACTTCGCTGGAAAGAACATGGGAACAAATGACCATGGCTTACGATTACGGAATAAAAGATATTTGGATTGTCAACGTAGGCGATTTAAAATTCAACGAAACGCTTTTGGCTTATTTCATGGAACTCGCTTACGATTTTGAAAAATGGGGAACAAACGCGCCTAACAGCATAGACCGTTATACGTCAATGTGGCTGGAAAAAACATTCCCGGACACTGAAGCCGCAATCCGCGGAAAAATTGCTGAAGTTTTTCACGGATATATCAGAATGAACGCGGCAAGACGCCCTGAGGCGCTTAACGCCGATATTTACCATCCGTGCCACTATTCAGAGACCGACAGGATGCTGGCTCTCGCGGAAAATATCGAAAACTTAAACGAAGAAATTTACAACTCTCTGTCTGAAAGAAAAAAAGACGCTTACTACAGCATGATTTATTTTCCGGCAAAAGCGAGCGTAAATCTCTTGCGCATGCATTTATACGCCGGCAAAAACAAGCATTACGCCAATCAGGGTAAAAAAACCGCCAACGATTACGCCGCTCTTGTAACCAAGTGCATAGAAAAAGACCGCTCACTAATGAAAGAATTTTCCATATTCAAAGGCGGCAAATGGGAAGGCATGGAGCTTGAGCAGCATATTGGTTTTGTTAAATGGAACGAAGACAACTGCAGATATCCTGCGCGAATTCAAATTGAGCCTGCATATAAACCGCGTATGGTTGTTTCGCGCAAAGACAGGGAAGAAATCTGCACAAAGACCTACGGCAGACCAATGACAATCTATGTTGACGATTTCCTTTACGCGGAAAATGAAGAAGTCATTTTAGAAATTGCAAATGACGGAATTGGCAGCCTTGATTATGAAATCAGACAGGAGCATCTTAATGACTGGCTGGAAATCAGTTCAACAAGAGACAGAGTTGAATCCAATAAAGAAATAATTCTTCGCTGTAACAGAAAAAAATTAACAAATGAGATTCAGAGCGCAAAATTAAGAATAATGGACAACGAAACAGTAGTCGCGGTTGAAATAAGAGCGCAAGCGGCTGACGCAAGCGGCTTGCCGCCGATGACATTTCTGGAAAACAACGGCGTTATTGTAATAAACGCAAATCATTATTGCGATAAAAAAGATGTAAACGGATACGGCTTTAAAGAGCTTGTCAATTACGGAAAAAGCGGCTGCGGCATGAAGGTATTTCCCGTAACAAAGGATTTTTCAAAGTGCGCCGCGGACAGCGAAAGACCCGGCATAACTTATAGATTTTTAATTGAAGAAACCAATGATTACATCGTGGAAGTATGGTCTGCTCCGACAAATCCTGTTCAGAATAAAAGTTCTCTCAGATTCGCGCTTTCAGATTCCCGCGGCAAGAGGCAGGTAATCACAGCGGTTTCCGATGATTTCAGAGCGGGCAGTCCGTCGGATTCAAAATGGTGTCAGGGCGTGCTTGATAACATTCGTATCAATATGGCTTCTTTTACTTTTGAAAAAGGCGTTCAGGAAATTTCCGTCGGCGTAATGGAAGCGGGGCTTGTGCTTGAAAGAATACTAATTTACAAAATAAATCCGGTTGTCCTTAGAGGCAAGACTGAACCGCTTATTTCATACCTTGGACCGCCCGAAAGTTTTTATGTAAAATAAGCGGCAAAAACTACGAATTCTGCGCAAATATAGCTTTTAACTCCGCAAGAACGGCATCCAGCTCTTCTTTAAGTTCCGCCATTTGAGCCTGGGTTATTGTGTTCGTCTCGCCCATAAGCTGAAATTCCAAATCGGCTGCGATTGTCTGCAGGCGCATTTTTTTAATTTGTCCCGCGTTGCTTTTTAAAGAATGCATAATTCTGTGCGCGGTTTTAATATCGCCCTGATCCAGCGCTCTGCACATGTCTTCGTAGCAATTTAAATTAGATTTAATAAAATATTTTTTAAGCGAATTTTGGAATTCCATATCCGCTTCGGGGGAATCAATTCTATCCATTATGGTGCCGCCGCTGACAGGATTCAGATACTTTAACAGACACCGCCATAATTCCTGCGATGTAAACGGTTTACCGACGCAGTCATTTAAACCGCTTCTATTATAAACATCTCTGTCGTCCGCCATTACGTTCGCAGTCATGGCGATAATCGGAATGCCTGTCGCAAGCTTTAGTATCTGCGTGGACGCTTCAAGCCCGTCCATGATGGGCATATGCATATCCATAAAAATCAAATCAAACTGCTTTTCATTTTTTTGCTGCCTTTCAGCCACCAAATCAAGACCGATTTTCCCGTTTTCCGCCACTACAGTTTTTAAGCCGACTCTTAAAAGATGCTCGCAAATAACCTGCTGATTCATAAAATTATCTTCGCATAACAAAACTTCGCCTTCGAACGCGGGCTTTTCAATTTCTTTAAGCGATACTTTTTTCTCGAAAAATTCTTCTTTTGTTACATCCACAGTGTCAAAGGTTAAATCAAAATAGAATCTGCTGCCGATTCCGGGAGTGCTTTCAACAAAAAGGTTTCCTCCCATCATTTCTATAATGCTCTTTGTTATAGGCAGCCCAAGCCCCGTACCGCCGTACTTGCGCGTTGTTCCGCTTTCTCCCTGCGCGAACGGTTCAAAAACCAAATCGATCTGCCTTGCCGTCATGCCGATACCGGAATCTTTAACTTCAAAATGAAAAGTGATTGTATTCCCGCTTACTGTAACAACATCCGTAACAAGTTTTACTATTCCCGTATTTGTAAATTTAACAGCGTTGGAAAGAAGGTTTATAAACACCTGACGCAGCCTTGTAGGATCGCCTAATGGCTTTCTTCCTACGCTCGGCTCGGCGTAAAAATGAAGCATAATTCCTTTTTCCACCGCTTTTGGCATAACAAGAGTTCTGCAGCTTGAAAAAAGATCGTGCATATCAAACGGAATTTTTTCAAGCTCCATTTTGCCGGATTCAATTTTTGATATATCCAGAATGTCATTTATAATCTGCAAGAGCCACTCTGCGTTTGTTTTTATATTGTCTAAATAATCCTTTGTCTTTTTGGAAGCAGTATCGTCCATCGCAAGCTCGGAAAACCCGATGATACTGTTCATCGGCGTCCGTATCTCGTGGCTCATATTGGCAAGGAACGACGACTTTGATTTACTCGCGGCTTTTGCCGTATTCAAAGCCGCTTTCAGTTCATTCTGGTATTTGTTTAATTTTTCGGTCCGTTCACGGACAAGTCCTTCCAGCTTCATTCCTTCTTTGCGTGTTCTGATAATTAATATGAACAAAAGAAGCACGACAGATAACAGAAGAAGAGACGATCCAATCAGCCACGGGCGCTGCGCTTCGGCAACTTTAGATCGATAATCGTAAGTTTTACGCATCCATTGATCCGCGACAGCTCTTGAATCAAGCATTTCAAGCGCGGTATCCACGATTGAACATAAAATGCCTTCGTTGATATTAAACGCAAAACGGGATTCGGATTTATAATCAAAAATAATATTCGCTTTGTATCCGACAAATTCATTGTAGTGAGTAATTGCCAGCAATCTATGCTGACTGGACATAACCATATCAACTTCGCCGAGTTCAAGTCCGTTAAAAGCGGCATTAGAACTGATATACTCAACAGTATTCCGATGATCGGGAAACCAGCGTTTGAAAATCTCTGAATAAACAGAACCCCAAACCAGCCCGACCTTTACATCCATGATTTCGTTAATGCTTTTATTCGGAAGAGTATGTTTTGAAACCAGCGTATAATAATCGACTAAAGTAGGCTGCTCCGGCCATAAAAAACGCCCTATGCGATCATGCGAACGAATCATTTCGGCTGACATATGCGCCTCGCCTTCCTCAAGCATTCTTACAAGTTCCGGCCACTCGGTATCTTTATCGTTTATTAGGGTAAAGGTAAGCCCTGTAAGTTCTTCTATCTTTGGAATCATATCGAAGACAATACCCTGCCACGCGTTTTCGTGCGTATTGAAAAAACTAACAGGATAATTGTAATATTCGGCGACAAATCTGACTTTTTTATTTTTCTCTAAATATTTTTTTTGTTCGGCTGTAAGCCATGAAAATAATTTAAATTTTTTAAATTCCACTTCTCCGCGGTTGTAAAATTCGTTAATAAGACGAAGCCCGTGATTTTCTATAATTTTATCCACTGCGGTAATGAGCGGCTCAAGCGAAAGATTCTGCGTTGTTAAAGCAACAGGTCTGTATGTCAGCGGATAAAAATGACTGGTAACCATATCGCGGTGCTGCAGGAAATTCGCTTCTACGGTTTTACTGTAATAGAATACGTCAATTACGCCGTTTTTTAACGCGTCATAAACAAATTCAACGTCTTTAAGAAGAACAATCTCATAAGTGCCGTCTTTCAATTCATATGTCACAGTATCAGCAGTGGTTGTCCCTTCGATAAAGCCGCAGCGAATCGGCCGTTCATTTACAATTTCTTCAAGCGGTCTGCCGCCGTTAAGACGGTAAGTATTCAATAAGCGCGACGCAATCGGTTTTGACATGAGGTAAACTGAATGGCGAACCGCCGAAGGCGTCAGCTCTCCTGTAAAAGAAATATCTCCTGTTTCGAGTCCGGCAAGAATATCCAGCCAGTCGTACAGCACAGGTTTAAAGGTAACGCCGAAAATTCCCGACAGCCATTCGCAGAACAGCGCAGAAAAACCTCTTACTTCGCCGTTTTCATCCTCAAACGCTTCTACGCTGAGCGGCATTCCGTAAATTAATGTCTGCCCTTTCAGCGCTTCGATCGCTTTTATTTCATCATTTGTAATCCCGGGAATATCGTAAAATGATTGTAAAACAATTTCCTGTTCAACAATAGAAGAGTTATTACAGCCGAGTAATAAAATAGAAATAATTATCGCAAGAATAATTTTTCCAGATGTCATTCCATCTCCGCTGAAAACTCACTTAATACCTGATCTAATTCTTTTTTAAGAACGGCAAACAACTCTTCTGTAACAAGATTAATGCCGTCCCTTAAATGGTGCTCAACCTGAGCGGCGGCTTTCTGCAGATCCGTCTTACCAACCTGCCCCGCGTTGCCTTTTAAAGTATGCGCAAGCCTGTGCGCCAGTTTAATATCTTTTTTACTGATGGCATCGTTTATTTCGGTGTATTTGTTAATGCTGCTGTTATAAAAAACCTTTCTAAGCGTTTTCTGGAATTCAGCATCCGATTCCGGCAGACTGTCTATCATTGTATTGATATCGGACGCAGTTTCTTCTTTTTTAACCGGTGTAAAATATTTAAGAAGACAACGCCACAGCTCCTGGGAAGTAAAAGGCTTGCATACGCAGTCTTTCATTCCGCTTGCCTTGTAAACATCCATGTCATCCGCCATGATATTGGCAGTCATCGCGACGATCGGAATCGTGGAATCAAGCTCGCGTATTTTCGCCGACGCTTCAAGACCGTCCATTACAGGCATGTGCATATCCATAAAAACAAGATCAAATAATTTATGGTTGTTTTTGATCCTTTCGCTGACAGCATCAACGCCGACTTTTCCGTTTTCGGCAACGACAGTCGCTATGCCTACCCTCGCAAGATGTTCTTTAATAACCTGCTGATTCATTACATTATCTTCGCATACCAAAATCTCGCCTTCGAAAGACGGCTTTTCAATTTCTTTAAGACCGATTTTTCTTTCGAGCAGTTCTTCTTCTGTTCTCGGAATCGTGCTGAACGCAAGATCAAAACTGAATTTACTTCCAACGCCGGGAGTGCTTTCTACGAAGAGTTTCCCGCCCATCATTTCTACAAGATTCTTGGAAATCGGAAGCCCAAGTCCTGTGCCGCCGTAAATTCGCGTGGTTCCGGTTTCCGCCTGCGTAAACGGAGTGAATACCCTTTCGATCTGCTCGCTTGACATCCCGATACCGGAATCTTTAATTTCAAAATGCATTGATATAGTATCGTTGGTCATACTCGTAATATCGGAATGAAGCTTAACCATACCCGCGTTTGTAAACTTGATGGCATTTGAAAGAAGATTTACAAACACCTGCCTGAGTCTCGTAGGATCGCCAACCGGTCTTCTGCCGACAGACGGCTCGGCATAAAAGTGCAGCATAATTCCCTTCTCGACAGCTTTCGGCATAACCAAAGTGCGGCAGCTCGAAAAAAGTTCATGAAGGTCAAATGGAATATTTTCCAGTTCCATTTTGCCGGATTCAATCTTTGATATATCGAGAATGTCGTTGATAATTTCCAGCAGCCACTTTGCGTTCGTACGGATATTTTCGATATATTCTCTCGTCTTCGGCGTAAACTCGCCGTCAAGCGCAAGTTCTGAAAAACCCATAATACTGTTCATGGGCGTACGAATTTCGTGACTCACATTCGCCAGGAAAACCGATTTGGAGCTGTTTGCCATCTTTGCGGCATCAAGCGCTTTTTCCAATTCTTTTTGGTATCTGTTTAACTCAAGAGTCCGTTCACGAACAAGGTTCTCCAGCCTTTTATTTTCGTCACTTCTTTTAAAAAGAAATGAGAACGGGTTATTTTTGTTCTGCATATATAGCCTCACCTTTTGGATGTCGAATATTTCTATTTTTCTTTGTAGATTATACCATTATATAGATGAAAAAACAAGAAAAAATATCAGTATTTTACTTTCCTGGAAATAAATCTGTTATTATCCCAAAAATGATTCAATTATATTTGAAATTTACAGGAAAAAGAGAGCAAAACCCGTATTTACTTGTATTTTTGGGAAATTTCGATAAATTGGTCTTGAATTTGAATAAAAGCGTCGACAATTACAGGGTCAAACTGGGTTCCTCTTCCCCCTATGATGATTTTTGCCGCATCTTCGTAAGGCATTGCCGGTTTATAAACCCTCGCGCAAATAAGAGCGTCGTATACATCCGCTACCGCCGCAAGACGCGCCGACAGAGGTATTTCATTTTCTTTTAATTTTTGAGGATAGCCGCCGCCGTTCCAGTGTTCATGATGACTGTAACAGATATCTTCGCAGTGTTTCAGATAAAGGGATGAATTGACATCGCCCAGTTCGCCGATAATTTCTTTGCCGCGCGTTGTGTGAGTCTTCATTATTTCGTATTCATCAGGATCGAGTTTTGCGGGTTTTTGAAGAACCCTGTCAGGAATCGCTATTTTCCCGACATCATGAAGCGCCATGGATTTAATGATAATATCATATTGAAGTTTTCTTAACTCATTGGCATAAACAGATTCATGATCGACCAGATAATCAATTAACGCATTTACATATAACTGCGTCCGTTTTACATGCTCGCCCGATTCCTTGTCGCGGTATTCGATAACATTCGCAAGCCCCTGCAAAGCGGTGTCCAAAACCTTCGCAAGCATCTTTACAGTTTTGTCGTATCTGCTTAATTTTAAAACACGCAGCAGCCTGAACATCCTAAGCACGCGCAAGATACGAAGGTCGACATGAACAACAAACGGCAGATAGAACGGAAGAATAGCCAGAAGATCAATAAGTCCCATAGGAGAGAAAATATAGCGCAAATACGGAGGCATTCTTGAAAGAATGGGATGCTTCGCCGAAGGAGAAGGCGGCTTATACGGAGAAACCCACAACCTGATCAAATATTCGATTGTAAAAATCCCGACAGAAACCGCTTCGATTAAAAATAAAACCTTGCTATACTTCGCGGCAATTCCTTCGAATAAACCCAAAATAGCCGCGCCAATATTGATCCATATCAAACAAAAGAGAAAAATATTAATAAAGCGGCCAAGATAATCACCCTGTTTCGTATCTTTTTCAAAGATAGCATAAAGACGCTGCCTGAATTTATTCATTGTAGTTAATTGTATTTGATTTATTCAGGATTGTCAATTTATAAAACATTTATTTGACTAAATAGCCTTTATCAACAGCCATGTTAAGCAATTTTGCGCAAATTCCCAAATTTCATTTAAACTGTTTTTTATATAAGGCGTTGGCTGGAATTGAGGGTTGTCATAATGCGATTATAAAATAAGTTAATTTTGCGGATGAAAATTTCTATTCATATAAATAAATTTTATCAAACAATTTAGATTGTTGACAGATACAGTGAATAATTCTCCTGATCAAAACAAACAAAAATAACTTTCTTTATATTAGGTGTCTCTTTTAATGTTTTCTGAACCGTATTGACGGCAACTTCCGCAGCCTTGTCCTTTGGATAGCCATACACGCCCGTACTGATATTAGGAAAGGCGATACTTTCTATTTTATTTTCCTGCGCGAGAAGCAAACTCTTTCTGTAACACGAAGCAAGCAATTCAGGTTCACCCTTTGTACCACCGCGCCAGACAGGACCAACCGTATGTATTACATATTTTGCAGGCAGTCTTCCCGCTCCTGTGATTACCGCATCGCCTGTAGGGCATGGCTCATTCGGGCGGCGGCTCTCCGCTATTTTTATACATTCATCGAGTAGCTCAGACCCTGCAGCGGCGTGTATCGCGCCATCAACGCCTCCGCCGCCCATTAAGCTTGAGTTTGCGGCATTTACGATAGCTTCAACATTGAGGGTGGTTATGTCGGAGAGGGTGGATTCGATGATTGGGTGGGGCATGGGGGCTCCTTATTTAGTGTAATTTCTTTGTTATATTGTATTTTCAATCTAGATTATATTTTATACAATATAGCATAGATTGTAAACATTTTCTTTATTTTAGTATTAAGGATTTTTTATGTTTCAGAATAATGAACGAATAATTGTAAAAGGCGAAGATCAAACTGATAAAATAAGCAATTATAATGAAAGCGAAGGAAAAGTTGATATTACCTATAAAAATGGAAAGACATACACTTATAAAAAAGAGAATGTACAGATAGATTATTCTGCGCTCTCTGAAAAAACAACAGAAAAACACTTTCAATATCTTAAGCAAATTGCTGAAACTGTAAGTCTGGAAGATCCTGACGGTGGGAATATTTTATCTAAACATTATAATAAAATAAATTTCATTGATAAAAAATGTATGCTTTCCGCATTTCTATCTGGAAAATTGAATTTTACAGAATTGAAAAATACTCACGCCGTTATTTATCCATTTGGGTTTAATTTAAGTCAGAAAACTGCTGTTGATAAAGCACTAAACAATCCACTTTCAATAATTGAAGGACCGCCCGGAACAGGAAAAACTCAAACTATCTTGAATATAATTGCAAATGCTGTAATGCGTAACGAAAATGTTGCAATTGTTTCCAGTAATAATTCAGCAACAGCCAATGTATTAGAAAAATTATTAAAATATAATGTGGATTTTATTGCGGCATATCTTGGAAGCTATGATAATAAAAACAAATTTATAGAATCGCAAAAACAATTACCGCAAGATATTAAAACATGGAAACTTTCTGATACAATAAGAATATCCATATTAAAATCTATTTCTAATCTTTTTACTACCTTAAATACAATGCATGAAAAAAGAAATAAACTTTCAAATATTCGGCAGGAACTTGATTCAATAGAAGTTGAACATAGGCATTTTATTGAGTATTTTTCATATGATAACGAAGCAATCGTACAATATTTAAAACCTATAAATACATCTGCTGATGCGCTAAAATTATGGTTTATTTGTGAGAAATATCTTAAAAATGGAAAAATGCCTTGGCTTATTACCAGGATAATTAATCGTTTTAAATACGGAATATTCAACAAAAAATTTTATTCAATTGGCTCTGATATGATTTCGATCTGCCAATATTATTGGTATATAACACGTATATCCGAATTAACATTAAATGCTTCTATATTACAAAACGAACTTGAACAATTTAATTTTAAGAAAAAAATGGATGAATACACTTCGTTATCAATGCAGTTGTTTCGAGATTATTTATCAGAAAAATACAAAGATAACAAAAGACCTATTTATACGCTTGAAGATTTAAGAGATAATTCAAGGACGTTCATTAATGATTATCCTGTTATTTTAAGTACCACTTATTCAATATGCAGCAGTCTTTCCAGTACAATTATGTACGATTATATAATAATTGATGAAGCATCTCAAGTTAATATTGCGACAGGTGCTCTTGCTCTTTCCTGCGCTAAAAAAGCGGTTGTTGTAGGTGATTTAAAACAACTTCCAAATGTAGTTAAATCTACGGAAGCAAAAAGTACAGATAAAATTTTTAATGAATTTAAACCACCAGAAGCATATAGATATAAGGATCATAGTTTATTACTATCTTTAATAGAATTATTCCCAAATGCACCACGAACATTATTACGAGAACATTACCGTTGTCATCCAAAAATAATCGGCTTTTGCAATCAAAAGTTCTATAATGATCAATTAATCATTCTAACAGAAGCTAAATCTGAACGAATACCACTCCTTGTTTACAAAACTGTAGAAGGAAATCATGCACGAAATCATGTTAATCAAAGACAAATTGATGTAATTAAAAATGAGATTATCCCAAAACAAAATCTAGATAATAGTGATATTTCAATTGGAATTGTAACTCCATACAGAAATCAAACAAATGTACTTCAAATTACTTTTAAAGGAACCGGAATTCTCGCAGATACTGTCGATAAATTCCAAGGACGAGAGAACGATGTTATAATCCTATCAACTGTAGACAACGAAATAACAGAATTTACCGATAATGCAAATCGTTTAAATGTCGCAGTTTCTCGCGCAATTAAGCAACTCATTGTAGTTGTAAATAATGGCGATGAGATGAAAGATAAGAATATCGGAGATCTTATTCGTTATATTGATTATAACAATTTTAAAATTATAAAAAGTGAAATTCGCTCAATTTTTGATTTTTTATATGCAGGATATTATAAAAGAAGAATGGAGCTTTTAAAAAAACAAAAGAAAATATCTGAGTATGACAGTGAAAATTTAATGTATAAATTAATTAGTGATGTTTTAAGTAAAGAACAATTCAATCGATTTGATGTCTCTGTTCATGTACCATTAAAAATGATTATTCGTAATATGAGCAAACTTAATGCTGAAGAGAAACAATTTACAGAAAATATTTTAACTCATGTTGATTTTCTCATTTTTGATAAAATTGGAAAACTACCTCGGCTTGTTGTTGAAGTTGATGGAGCTGCTTTTCATAAGAAGGGCTCGCGGCAAGCGAAAAGAGATGAAAAGAAAAATATTATTTTGGAAAAATATAACTTGCCTATTAGACGGTTTAAGACTACCGAAAGTAATGAAAGGGAGAGGTTAATAGCGGCTTTGGAGGAAAATTAATATTTAAATCAAAGAGAAAGCCATTATTTCCCAAACGAGCCTATTTCGATCAAGTTCCCTTCTGGGTCTGCGACATAACTTGTCCGCTGTCCCCATTCCATTGTTGTCGGCGGGAAAATACTTTTAACACCCAAGTCCATTAACCTTTTATATTCCCTGTCCACTTCATCGTAAGTTTTCATTTCGAAAGCTATTTCCATTGTACCATTGTTTCCTTTAGGGTATCCATATTTCTGTGATGTCATTTTTTCAAAATCTTTTCGTCCATACATAATTAGTTTACATTCACCGGTTTGAAACTCAGCATTTGGCTCACCTTTTTTCCAGTTGGTTTCCAATCCAATTATGTCGCGGTAGAATGTTACCATTTTTTCGAGGTTTGTGACGAAAAGACCAATGGCTTGGAGGTTGGGCATTTATTCACCCCACAAAAGTATAAGTTTCATTGTAAAAAGCATTAAGCGATTTCCCTTCATAACTCCAATACCTTGTAGGTTGTATATTATAATCTATGTCAAGAATTTCTCTTGTAACCTGAGTTAAAGATTTTTCTTCATCGCTGTCCGCAGTTTTTACTTTTCTATCAGATGACACAAACACTTCCGCTGATGTTTCGCCGTAAGTAAAAACCAGTTTAGCGCCTATAGGCACACCCATCTCGGTAAAATTTAACGGCGGTCGTCTTTTCTTGTAATTTTCTGAAGCTTCTTTTTCTGCAGTAGAAACAGATTTATTAATTTCTGCTGTTATAGCAGGAGTAACATCCTTTTTCGCAAATAGCCGCAGTATAGCAATTGCCTGATCCGGATCAATCTCGAAAAACTCCCTTCTTGGGTTTACTCTATTGGGATAAAATGCCTTGTGCAAAGCATTTTCCACCACTTTGCAATCATCTACTTCACAAGCAAAAAGACACTCAAAAGGCAATGGAACACCAGTGGTGTTTAATTCATTCATACGGCTTGTTATCTCGTTGGTTGTTTGCCCTATTTTAACCAATCCGGGCATTGCGGGATTGGCTAGGACGTATACGAGACCTTTTTGTGGGTTAGACATGGGTGGCTCCTTATATTAAACTCAACATATCTACTTATTAATCTATACTATTTTTCATAATCATATGTTAAATGTTTTACATCCATATCAAATTTACTTGCAATAATTTGTTTTTCTCTGTATTCTATATGATGTAAATCTGTATATTCTTTGATCAATCTACGCATAATGAATTTAACAGTTTCTGGAAAATTATCATATTTACTTTTAATATCATTAATTGATACATCTTTTTCATACCACATTTTACATTGAAAATACACACAATATCCTATAGGATTATTAAGATCATTGATAACTTCATGCATAACTTTTAGCAAGCTTTTTGAACCTAATGCATTAGCACTTCTTATTATTGTTGAATATATTGCGGATAAATTATAAAATATATAATATCTATGTGCTAAACTCGCTTTTTCATCCAATGTCATTGAACCATCAATGCCATGTATTCTATCATTAACAAAATCAATAAAATTATCTTTATTATTTTTAAATTCTATTATAAACATATTACAAATTCTTCTATATGCGTTCAATGCATTTAAAAAGCAAATTTTTAAGTGTTCTAATTCTAATTCACCACTATGATTTTTTAATATATGACCCATTACTTCAACTGTTCTAATAGCATTTTTTATTCTTTGAACTGCTTTATTAACTTCAACCTTTCCATCACCATTATATTCATCTTCTTCATCTTCTTCATCTTCTTCATCTTGCACTATTAATCTTTTTTTTCTTTCTTCTTCTGATTTATCATATGCTTCTATAACTTCTTTATTAACAATTTTCGCATCTTCTTCTATATGATTTATTTCATCTTTTGTTAAACTAGACTCATCGTATTCATTATATAATAACTTAACATTATCTAATATAACATTGATTAGAGAAATATCTTTACAATGATGAATAATAAAAATACCAATATATGCATTATTTTGATCGTCTAAATTATTATATATTTCTCTAATATTATTTTTAATACTTTCATCAGATATTTTAATTGAAATATATCTAGCAGCAAAATAATGATATAAATAAGCGGCATAGAATGAATATTGATTTAAAGAATTTTTTTGAAATATGAAAGACTTTCCCATTTTAGAATAAAAATATTTTTTTTCAAAAGGCATATTATACTTTTTAGAATACTCATTTAAAAAATCTTCCATTTCTTCTTCAGAAAACATTTCAATCTTACGCTCAAAAAAGTAAAAAGCAATATTAGACAAAATATTTAAAAATGCGCCTATTTCTTCTTCAGCAATATTCATCTTTTTTAATGAAATATATATTAATGCTTGGTAACAATGCCCTTTTGAGGTTAATTCACCATTGATTTGAACAAAATCCTCTTTTGCAGCTAAAACCGTTAAAATATAAAATGGTGTAAAAGGCATAATACCTTTAAGAAAGGTATTATTTATATACTCAGATAATTCATCTGTTTTATTGAAATTCGTATTAACATCATTTCTATATTCTATCCATTTATCAATTAGCTGAATTCTTTTATAATGTCCAAATTCTCTTATAGTATATTCTTTATAATTAGCTGTCTGCTTTTTTTTATCCATTGATCTCATAAATATTAAATCAACAAAAATAATAGACATATAATTTTTTTGTTCGTTAATAAATTGTAAATATTTTTTTTGTTGTATATTATCAAGTAGATGAAAATCATCTATTATTAATATTTTTAAAAAACTATCAAGCCCATCATCAATATTTTTCTTATCGTATTGTTCATTTAAACATTTATTAATTTTACTTATAACATTTCCTTTTTCTTCTGCACGCATACTTAAATAAATTGGAATAAAATCTCTTGATTCAAACAACCTAATAAAATATTGCTTGCAAAGAGATGTTTTTCCTGACTGATCGTCACCAGCTATAATAATATTGAAAGGATTTTTAATATTATTGTCAATTAAATCATCAGAAAGTATTTTTGTAGGATCATCTTTTTCTGGCTTATCAATTCGTAATTCTGGAAAAATATAGAACGCGTCTAAATCACATTCTTGATTGTTTTTTTCATAAATAAAATCACTTTTTTTAAGGAAAGTGTTAAAATGATCTTTAATTTTAAAATCAACATTTTTAATTATTTTTTCTTGTTTTGGTTTAGTAGTTATATTTTTAATATTTAAGTATAACAAGCTAGAAAATTTTTTAACTTGAAACCCATAGCGTTCATAGCTATTAATATCAAAATTATCAAGATGTAATGCATAACTATAAAACTCAGATGTAATACCAAAAACAAAACATTTATCATTAATTTCTAATAATTCTTTTAAACAATTTGCATTTAAATATCTAGCTGCCTCATTTATACCTTCGCCAATAAAATTTGGTGTTTTCTCATCAATAATATTATCAGTCTTCTCATATTTTCCCACATGCACTACACCACGAAAAAAAATATTAATCATTTTATTTGCTTTCTCTTGTATTTTTTCCATAGCTAGTAATATATTCTCATAATCTCCAGTGTCAATTAATAGAAAACAACCATCTCCAGTATCAATAATTTCCTTTCTATTAAATATATGGATGTCTTTTGTTGAATCATTTATTATATCAGAAAATATTTTTCTCTGTTCTTTCATATCAGCCGTTTTTTCATTTTGGGAATAATCTTTTATATCAAAACCTATTATAACACCAAACATATATACCACCTTATAAGAAATTTTAATAAGAATTATAACTATTTTTAATTATAATATCAAGTATCACCCCTTCCCCCTCTTCTTCCCCTCTACAAACAACTCCCCCGACAACTTCTGATACAACTCGAATAAAAATGCAACACGCTGACCGTCATCGCCAAAAGAGCGGCCATAAGCAACTTCCACAGCTTTGTCAAGTTTCTGGTGGCTTTTTACTAAATCGGGCAGCATTGTTGTAGTGTCATACAATTCTGCTAAAGACAATTCTGGGAACTTTTTACGTGCGTCCAACACGCCTTCTGCCTCTTTAATTATTACCTGTTTTTGTTTTTCTGTTGGAGAAGGCCATGGAAAATTATTATATACAATTGTGTTTGAATAACGATAATCACTTTTTATTCTTCCGCAAACATATCGCATCCATGCCATATGCATGGTAGAACTAACTATACCAAATTCATAAGGTGTCGCATTTGGAATAAATGCTGTAGCATCTCCTGCAATAATATTCTTATCTAAAAAACCTATAGGTATATATTGCCTGTTTTCTGATGAATGACGAGGAATAACAATATAATTGGTATTGGGTTGTCTTATTTCCACAAATAAACTTGGGAATTGAGCATATTTTAAAGTTGCTGTTCTATCACTTTTCGATCTAAATTCTTTAATTTTCTCCAATCGTTTCATTATCTCTTTTGATTTATTATATTTTGACGGAGAAACATCATTTAACCAAATACAGAAGCGAGGTGTATTATACAAGAATTCTTTTGCACCAATAAAGGGACGAATTATTTCTGCTAAGCTAGCATCACTTGCCAGAAGCATATCTTTTTCTTCCAATGTAAGCAATAAATTCCCATCATCAGTCGGCGAACTGCCTTTTGTCATAGACGGAACATTACAAATAGGTTGATTTCGTTTTTCAATAAAAATAACAGGAGCGTCAATTAAATATGCGTTAATCTGTTTTACAGAAGTTTCTGTCGGTTCACTTGTAACAGCAGCATATTGATAAATCTTCTTTACATTCCTATCCACAATACTAAAACCAACAATCACGCAATAAACAGCCGCTTTCCCTCGCGCTTCATTACTCCACTTGAATGTCTGATGAGCAAAGTTAATTTTAATACCATGCCTATTCATCAGGTCTGCCCATAATGCAGGAACTTGCTCACCCTGACAAATACTGTTAGTCGAAACAAAAGCAACTTCGATTTCCGTTCCTTGAATATACTGAGCCGCCTTTTTATACCAACAAGTAACATAATCAAGAACACCATAATTATTCATTATATCAAAAATAATTTCAGTTTCCTTTTTCTGTTCTTTGCTCATAACACTCGCACCTAAAAACGGCGGATTACCTAAAATGTAATCCAATTTCGTCTTTGGAATAATAGTCTCCCAATCAATCGACAGAGCGTTGCCATGATAAATCAAAGCGGAAGCCTTGAGCGGTATACGCATAAAATAAGTTCCAAAGCGTTCACGAACAAGCAAGTTCATCTGATGATCGACAAGCCAAAGCGCAACCTGCGCTATCTGCGCCGGAAACTCCTCAATTTCTATACCATAAAATTGATTCACATTTACTTTAATTTCATCATGAATATCAAGAACCTTATCCTTACCCAACAGCAATTCCAACACATCAAGTTCAAGCAGGCGCAGTTCACGATAGCTGATAACAAGAAAGTTACCGCATCCGCAGGCAGGATCAAGAAAAGTCATTGAGGCTAACTTGTCATGAAACTTGATTAACCGCTCACGCCGTGATGAAGGAGCAAGCTTTTTAATTTTTTCAAACTCATCACGCAAGCCATCAAGAAAAAGAGGATGAATTAATTTTAATATATTTTCTTCGCTTGTGTAGTGAGCGCCTATATCGTGCCTTGCTTCATCATCCATTACGCTCTGAAACATCGCGCCGAAAATTGCAGGAGAGATTTTACTCCAATCGAGCGTACAACTTCCAATTAACGCATCTCTCATGGAACGATCAAAGTCAGCTGTTTCTATTGTTTCTTCAAACAACTGTCCATTTACATAAGGGAATTGGTTTAATTGTTCGTCTATAGTTTTAAGGCGTTTATCTTTCGGCTTATTTAAAACTTCAAATATTTTTTGAATATGAAGAGCAAGGTCGCTTCCGTCTTCGTTTGTGCGTTCAAGAATATATCTGTTGAATAAATTCGGCGGCTCGAATATTCCTGTATCATCTGCAAACAAACAAAACATAAGTCGCACAAGATACAATTCAAGCTGATGACCTGAATAACCAATCTCTTTCAAACGATTGTGGAGTTTTCCCATTTCTTCCGCTGCGTGAATATTGACAGGATCCCATTGCTTGAAAGAATCGATTTCTTTATAACCTGCAAGATGCCCAAACAGTTCCACATTAGCGGGAAGTTCGTCAAGACGAAAACTGTAACACTTTGCATCGTCCTCTAAATCGTAATATTGAAAATTGAGAAAATCGCAGGTTAAAATACATTTAGGTATATCTTTTTGCGGCAGACTTAAAGCGTAAGTCTTCGCCTGTTCATAAGCCTTATCCAAATCCTTGCCGGGAGTTTTCATTTCGATAATGATTTGACCCTTCCAGAAAAGATCGATATAACCTTTATCTGTTGTGTTTTCTTTTATTACTTCCTTCTCAAAGAGCGCAACCTTTTTCCTGTCTACTCCGAAAATTTTTAAAAACTCTGTCTCAAATGTCTGCGCTTCTGCTTTTTCTTTTACTGTTGCGGCATTATCTTTCCATTCAAGTACGAATGAGGCGGCTCTTGTTTTTATTTCGTTCCATGATAAGGGCATGAGGTATGGTAGCATGAAATATTGACATTTGTATAGTGGTATGGTAATTTTTTATTATTAGATAAGGAATATTATTGATGTTTAATAATAAACAAAGAAACAAATATTTAGTAAAAAGTGAATCAAAAATTTTAAGAAAGGCTTTTGATAAATTATTTAAAGAAATGTCAAAATCCAATAATGTATTTTTAACAATAAAAACTGTATTAACCCCTATATCTTTATGGAATGCTCCAGTAGGCATTATCTTACAATCATTTTTAACTGCAATTAGTTTAGGCGTAAATACAATTTCACAAAAGAAAGCTGAGGATAGACTTCTAATGATTATAGAAACAATTTATAGTATCTGGAAAAAACAACAATCTGGTGAGACTAATTATGAAGCAGCATTAATTTGTCCCGATTTATTCCGCAATGCTTTAATTTTTGAAGATGAAGAAAGAGTAAAAGAACACCTATTACTTATTGAAAAATTGTTTACATCAGGAAAAATGGATTTTAACAATCTTGCAGAAACATTAAAATTAATTAATCAACTAAGCAGCATGGAGTATAGATTACTAAAATTAGTTCCTTGTGTTAATACCGAACTGAAAACTTTAATTTTTACTGAAGAACTTAGGATACTTTATGAAACACAAAAAGAGCAATTAGTAGCTGCGATATTAACCTTAATAAATATGAATCTTGTTATAAGAAAACTTGGTATAAGAATGAACGGCGGTCCTGAATTAGGTACAATCGATTTCGAAGACAATATTGAATATATACGTTTATCAGGCTTTGGACAAATTTTCTTAAAAAAACTAGAAGAAATAAAAAATGAAACATTATAATTTTATATTTTCACTTTCTTAATATCCCTTCTGAAAAATCCATGTTAAACATAATTTTCTCTTTTTGATATAAAAATATTTTCAATGCTTCTGATGTCTTTGGATCATAATTATGTTTTGGACCGATTCTGATCCTGTCGATTATATCAATTAATCTTTCTTCTTCAAACGAGACACGATAAAACATTTTAACACCTTGATTAGACGGAACTATTTTTATTTTATCATCACCTACTCCAGAAAAAATTATATAACGCCATTCTTTCTCGTCAGCATGGAAATCATTTTTAATAAAACAAGCAAATGACTTTGTTTTTTCATACAGAGTACGCTGAACATTCGGCTCTTTTTCCATACCTTTACTTGTAATTAAATTATCCATTTCTTTATAATATTTAAACATTGCATCATCAAATCCATTTACATTATTAACATTAGGAAAATAATCATTAGAATAATATTGAATAGGAAATAAAAATTTATCTTTCATATTATTAACATGAGAACTCACTTTACTTAATAAATATGAATAAATAAATTCGAGACAGATGCCGTTTCCATCATCTCCATACTGAATCCACGAAGATAACTTATCAGAAAATTCAGAAAAAGAAAAGAAAAACACTAAATCTCTATTTAAATCCAGAGAACTCTCTTTATATATTTTTCTTTGCTTCTCAAGAATTGGTAAAACACAAGAATATTCTTTTTCTTTACCTTCCAAATTATTAATAATAACATCAATACCAAAATTTATTTCCAAAGGATCGTTTAGATATGAAGCATGAGATAGCCATATTTCATTTGATTCTATAATTTCCATAAAAGATTTAATTGTAGTATAATGATAAACATAATCAGGATTTTTTACTTTAGATGATAAATCCTCATTAACTACATTAATAAAATTTTCTTCGATCTTTGACAATATTGATCCTATTGTTCCTATGCTCATTATTTACTCCAAAAATGTTGATTATTCTCACTAACCGCCCTCCCCAAACACCACTTCACATGCTCCCTCAACTCCATCTTGCTGTCAAACGATAAGCCAAAATCTCTCTCCATTTTTTTAACACAATAAAGGTTAGGTTCTTCACCCCACCCTAAATCGTTCAACACAATCCGTGACGTAGACTCTGGGTACAGTTCCAGCGCAATCTTCGCTATTTGTTCCCAGCTTGTAAAAGTATTTCCAAGGGCAAGATAAATATCTCTGTCTTTATCGCTTTCCAGTAATTTAATGTACAGTTGAGCGATTTCTCCTGATGAAATAAATTGTGTGCCATCGTGTTTTGTAAGCTCAATTGGTTTATTATTTACAACAGCTTCGGCGATGTTTCTAAAACGCGCGTCGGCTTGTGTGGAGCCGTCGGGAAACGGCGGATTAGAATAAGTGTAGCCGGGACGGATAATGTTGCGTTTCATGCGTAAATTATTACCGGCGCCGTCGTTGCTGCTGTTACCACTGCTGCTGTCGCCGTAGTATTTTGTAAAACCTAAAACGTATGCTTCGCTTGCGGATTTTGTGCTGCCGTAAAGATCTGTGGGAAGATTCATTACTGTTTCGTCCATGCCGTTGCGCATAACACCCATTGCGGCTGTGCTGCTTGTGTAAATAAATTTTTTAACACCGGCTTTTTCGGCTATTTCCAGCAGATTAACTGTCGCAGCGGTGTCATTTGTCAGCATTGAGACAGGCTCGTTGCCCCAGCCAAGAGCGATATGTATCACAGCATCGCAGCCTTTTATATAATCCGCTAAAAGATTGTAATCGGTTATTTCGCCTTTAACCAATGCCGCTTTTTTTGCCAGAGACGGATACTTTCCAGGGTTACGCGACAACACCACCGCTTCGTGTCCTGCGGCAGCTGCGGCGAGTGTAACATACTGCCCGATGTTTCCGGTTCCGCCTGTGATAAATACTTTCATTTCTGCTCTCTCCTTGTTTCATTATTCCAATCCAGCAAATCTCCTGCCATGACGCTGTAGCAAGAGCCGTTTCCAACTGCGTCTTCACCGGCTTTCCCGTGGAAATATGCTCCAAGAACGCCTGCTGAAAAAACATCCAAGCCCTGCGCGATAAATCCGGCTATTATTCCTGTCAGTACATCGCCGGTTCCGGCTTTTGAAAGGGCGTTAGTGCCGGTTGTGTTGATGTAATAATTGCCGTTGGGGTTGGCGATTATTGTGTGAGCGTCTTTTAATAGTGTTACAACTTTAAACTCTTTTGCAAAATTTACGGCGGTTTCGGCTGTGTTGTCTAAAATCTCAGGAACAGAGAGTCCTGTAAGACGGCTCATTTCGCCGGGGTGAGGGGTTATTATGCACGGTGCTTTTAATTGCTTAAAAATATTTACGTCTTCAGATAACGCGAAAAGAGCGTCGGCATCCGCGACTATTGGCGCTTGCGATGTTTTAACAAGTTCTTGAACAAATTCTGTTACGTCCGGGCTGCGTCCGATACCGGGACCGATTACAATCACATCAGCACGAGTGATTTCTTTCAATGCAGTTTCTAAAGATTTTTTACAGTACATTCCATTTTCTTCCGGTAATGTGCGCGTAACAACTTCTCTTTGCCAGTGATGTATAACCGAAGCGACTTGCGGCAGCACACATGCGCAGACCAATCCGCCGCCAACCTTGTAGGCTGCTGAACAAGTCAGTGACGCAGCGCCGGGCATTTCATTTGAGCCTGCAAAAACCAGTATTCTGCCAAAACTGCCTTTATTCGATCTCTGAGCGCGCACAGGAAGTATTGCGTTTGCTTCGCTTGATGTTAAAATATTACCCTCAATTTCAATTTTATTAATTAATGTTGATGGTATTGCGATGTCTTCAATGTGGATTTTACCTGCATATTCCGCGCCAGGATATATATACAAACCCGGCTTTGGATGAGCAAATGTTACCGTTTCCGCCGCTTTTACAACGCAGCCCATGATTCTTCCGGTATCGGAGTGAACACCGGAGGGTACGTCTGCCGATATTACATATTTCGCGTAACGGTTGATTTTTTCGATTAAATCTTTGTATTTTCCTTCGACATTACGATCCAAACCTGTACCGAGTAATGCGTCAACAACTAAATCGTAGTTTGCAATTTCGGAATCAATGTTTTGTTCGATTGGGATTTCAAGATTTTTCGCTATTTTTAAATTTACGGTAGCGTCATTTCTTTTATCATTTACAGCGGCTAAATCGCCTGTAAAAATTATTTTTGCTTCTATTCCTTTTAAATGCAGATGACGTGCAAGCGCGAATCCGTCACCGCCGTTGTTTCCATGTCCTGTGAAAATCAATACCTTGGGATTTTTTATATTTTCAAGAAATTTGAAACAATGTTCGGCAAGGCGTATCGCGGCGTTTTCCATCAGCAAGATGGACGGGATGCCGGTTTCTGCTATCGCCATTTGCTCAATTTTACGTATTTGGCTGCCTGTTACTGCTTTCAATGTTGACTCCTTCTATAAAAACATTATATTCTATCTTATCGTATATGGAAACTAAAAACGAAGATGTCGGGAAATTGTTTGAACTCATTAAAGAAGCGAAACATTTAGTTGCTCTGACGGGCGCGGGCGTAAGTACGCTTTCGGGGATTCGGGATTTCCGCGGCAAAAATGGTTTGTATAACGATATGGACGCGGACAAGATTTTCAATATCGACTATTTCGAAAAAGATCCTTCCTTTTATTACTCTCATGCAGGTTCTTTTATTTACAATCTTGATGAAAAAGAAGCTTCCATTGTACATACAACACTCGGAAAACTTGAACAGCGAGGTTATCTTAAAGCGTTGATTACGCAGAATATCGATCTGTTGCATCAAAAAGGCGGAAGTAAAAATGTGATCGAGATTCACGGCTCGCCTGCAATGCATTATTGCCTTCGTTGTTCAGGTGTAAGAGTCAGTTACGAAGACGCGGCGGCGGCAGTACACAATGGCGAAATGCCGAAATGTCCGAAATGCGGTCGTGTGTTAAAACCCGCGATCACTTTTTTCGGCGAAGCTCTCCCTATTGACGCACTCAAACAATCTGTAACAGAATCTCAAGAAGCGGATTTGATGTTAGTGCTTGGAACAAGTTTAACGGTTCAACCTGCCGCAAGCATGCCCGAATATACTCTGCGATGCGGCGGCAAAATCGTTATCGTAAATAATATGCCTACTCCGCTTGATAACATGGCGTTACTCCATTTTGATGATTTGGGTTCGGTTTTTGAAGAAATAAATAATCTGCTCCAGTGAAAAATATTTTAACATATTTTATTATAATCACCTCTTTTTTAACTGTCTTTACAGGCTGTGTAAAACAAAACAGAGGATTAACAATTACAGAAGGACTGCTCTCTGTCGGCGTTGAAATCGGCTATCCTCCAATGGAATACTACGATTCGGACGGCGTAACTCTTCTTGGTTTCGATATCGAATTAACAAAAGCGCTTGCGGATAAATTGGGATTGCAGGTAACATATATTGACACCGCATGGGAAGGAATTTTCGCAGGGCTTGAAACCGGCAAGTACGACATTGCAGTTAACATAACCATTCTGCCCGAACGCCAGCAAAAATTTAATTTTACAAAACCATATATCGACAGCTCAATGACTATCGTTGTTAATAAAAATTTTTCTCATAAGATAAATCAGCCGCAGGATATTACAGGATACAAAGCGGCGTTTCAGGGTGACACTACAGCGCAATATTTTGCCGAAAAATTGGCTGAGCAGGGCATATCATTCTTTCCGTTTTCTTACGATAAAATAATAAACTGTTTTGACGATCTTGCGCTTGGACGGGTAGATTTTATCATTGTTGATAATCTTGTCGCTTCCGATTACGCGGCGAAAGCACTTTTCGAAATTGTCTGGCAGGGACCATCGGGTGAATTAATCGGGATTTGTTTAAAAAAAGGAAACGACGCTCTTACATTAACTATTAATAGTGCGTTAGACGAATTATTTAAAGACGGTACGTTGTTGAAAATTTCTCAAAAATATTTTAACCGCGATTTAATTTCGCCGTTATTCAGCAATATCACGAATTAGTTAATTTATCTAACGCTCTCTGCACTCTTTGTTCTGAACAATCCGCTCCAAGTATACGAAGCGATCCAAAAAGCGGCGGACTAACACGGCTTCCAGTAATCGCGACACGCAGAGGCATCATCAAATCACCAAGTTTCACCTCACGCTTCTCGGCTTCCGCCTTGATAAAATTCTCCGCATCCTCATCACTGGCTGCCTTAGCCATCACACCTACAAGTTCTTTTCCTATCTGCAAAAGCTCAATCGTCTTTGCAAGATCGCATTTCTTCGGGATAAATTCTTCTGCTGCCGGAATCTCAGGTTCTTTGAACAAGTATGCAATTTTCTCCGGCACCTCTTTCAAGAAAATCAACCTCTCCTTCACCAAAGCCATCGATGCTGTAAAAATCTTTAACTGTTGTTCTGTCGGCTCTCCTCCAAACAATCCAGCCTCAACCGCATAAGGCAAACACAATGCCGCAAGCTCATCATCATTCATCATTCTGATATATTGCCCGTTGTACCACTCAAGTTTTTTATAATCAAAAACAGCCGGCGCTTTGTTCAGTTTGTCTAAACTGAAACGCGCCGCAAGCTCTTCCAAAGTGTAAATTTCTTTTCCCTCTTCGTAAGACGCGCCAAGAAGCGCGATGTAATTAATAAGGGCCGCAGGAAGGTAGCCGACTTTGCGGAATTCATCAATGCTTGTCGCGCCGTGGCGTTTGGAAAGTTTCTTGCCGTCCTGTCCCATCACCATCGGCAGGTGGCAGAACTCAGGCGGAGTCCAGCCAAAAGCGCGGTACATAATCACATGAAGCGGCGTGGAGGCAAGCCACTCCTGAGCGCGAAGAACATGCGTTATGTGCATTAAATGATCGTCAACTACATTCGCAAGATGATACGTCGGGAAACCGTCGGATTTTAAAAGCACAGGGTCGGGGTTTACATCATCATTCTTCCATTCAATATCGCCGAGCAAATAATCGTTAAAACGGGTTGTCTCGCCAAGCGGAATTTTCAGCCTTACGGTGCATGGTTCACCGACGGTAGCCCTTTTAGCGGCTTCCTGAGGATCAATTTGGCGGCAGAGGCGGTCATAGCCGGATTCGGAAGAATGCGCCTCCTCGCGCTGTTTGCGTACTTCTTCGATTCTTTCCGCCGTACAAAAACAGTAATATGCCTGCCCTTTATCAAGCAGCTCCTTTGCAAATTTTTTATAGTGTTCGGTGCGCTCGGACTGGATATACGGGCTGAAAGGACCGCCGTTGTCGGGACCTTCGTCCCATTTAAAACCAAGCCACTTAAAGGTATCGTAAAGGTTTTGCACATAACTTTGGTCAAAACGCGTTCTGTCGGTATCTTCCAGACGGAGGATAAACTTGCCGTCCTGACTGCCCGAAGAGCGGGCAAAAAGGTAATTAAAAAGCGCAGTTCTAATCCCCCCAACGTGCTGAAGCCCGGTCGGAGAAGGCGCATAGCGGTCTCGTATAATCATGAAATATATAGTATCATAATATTACATACAAGGAGAAGAGCATTATGGCAAAAGCAAAAGCGGCATCAAAGAAGAAAGAGAAACTTTCGGATAAACTTTTTTTCAAGCAGAAAAGCTGCTGGGAAGTCATCGATTCAAAAACAGAAAAAGAAGTTGAAGAACTCGCTTCATCTTACAAGCAATTTTTGGACAAGGGAAAAACCGAGCGCGAGTGCGCCGACTATATCTGCGGCGTTTTAAATAAAAACGGTTTTATCAATATTGATACTATTCCCAATTCCAAAAAAAAATTTACGCCGGGCATGAAGATTTATCAGAATGTCCGCGGAAAGTCCGTCCTTGCCACAGTCATCGGAAAAAAATCGGCAACGGAAGGCTGCAATATTCTTGGCGCCCACATAGATTCTCCGCGCCTTGATTTAAAGCAAAACCCGCTTTACGAAGATTCAGAACTCGCGCTTTTTGATACACACTACTACGGCGGCATAAAAAAATACCAGTGGACTACTATTCCGCTTTCCATGCATGGCGTTTTTATTAACGAGTCCGGCAAAAAAACAACGATAAGAATCGGCGAGGAGCCAGGCGATCCTGTTTTCACCGTAACGGATCTTCTGCCTCATCTCGCAAGAGAACAGATGGAGAAAAAAGCGTCAGCCGCAGTTGAAGGCGAAGATCTGGATATTTTAATAGGTTCACGCCCGTACGATGACACACATAATGAAGAAAAAGAAAAAGTAAAACTTGGAATACTAGATTTATTAAATAAAAAATACGGTATCACGGAAAAAGATTTTACCAGCGCAGAGATTGAATTTGTTCCCGCGTTTAAAGCGAGCGATGTCGGTCTTGACCAAAGCTTAATCGGCGCATACGGACATGACGATCGCTGCTGCGCCTGGCCTGCGCTTCAGGCTATCATCAATATCGCAAACGGAAAAGCCGCGCCGAATAAAACATTGGTCTGCTATTTTTCTGATAAAGAAGAAACAGGTTCAGCCGGCAACACAGGCGCGCGTTCACTCAACTTTGAAAATTTTCTCGCCCTACTGTGCGGCGAAACCGGAACAGAATTAAAAACATGCTTCTCGCGTTCGTCAATGTTATCCGCCGATGTTAACGCGGCGTTCGATCCTACATACGCCGGAGTGTTTGATAAAAAAAACGCGGCTTACATCGGAAAAGGAATCGTGCTGGAAAAGTATACAGGTTCGGGCGGCAAATACGGAGCAAGCGACGCCAACGCTGAATATGTCGCAAAGGTGCAGGCAATCCTTAACAAAAATAAAGTTCAATGGCAGTGCGGCGAGCTTGGAAAAGTCGACAAGGGCGGCGGCGGAACCATCGCGCTTTACGCCGCAAACCTTGGAATGGATGTCCTCGACTGCGGCGTACCTGTGCTGTCGATGCACTCGCCGTTCGAGGTAATCAGCAAGATTGATCTTTATATGACTTATAAGGGGTATATCGCGTTTTTGAATGAGGCGTAAACAGAGCTGTTTTTTTTATAAACGACATACATAGACAAAGTTAATACAGTTATTATCTGTAAGAATTATAATCATTGCAAATCCAATTTGTATTTTTACCGTTACTTCCTAAACACCCGATATTCTTTTAGTAATTTCAAAAAATCTTTCCTATCCACCACTTCCCCGCCGAGACTGAGCAGGTGGGGAGTGGGTACCTGACAATCAATGAAACCTACGCCGTGTCCAAACATTATTTTCGCAAGGCTAAGAAGCGCGGCTTTTGAGGCGTTTGGTTTTTTAGAAAACATTGATTCGCCGATAAACGCTTTTCCTAGAAGCACGCCGTAACAGCCGCCTGCAAGTTCGCCGTCCTGCCACGATTCGGCGGAATGCGCCCAGCCAAGCTGGTGCATTTCCAAATACGCTTCGATAATGTCTTCGGAAATCCATGTGCCGCTTTGCCCCGGACGTTCTTTTTCCGAGCATCCGCGGATTACGCCTTCAAAATCTGTATCGTAGGCAATTTCGAAAACGTTGTTGTTAAGAACTTTTTTCATGCTTGACGATATATGCAGTTTATCGGGGAAAATTATGCAGCGCGGGTTCGGAGACTGCCAGATGACAGGATCGCCGGGATTGTACCACGGGAAGATTCCCTGCTCGTAGGCGGAAAGCAAAAGTCCAGGCGAAAGATTTCCCCCGACCGCAATTATGTCATCGTCCCACGTTTCGGGATCGGAGAATTTATAATTATCATTTTCATCAAGATAGGGAAAATCAGGATCGGGACCAGGCCGAAAAATAGGCACTATACTTCCGCGGTTTCCAGCACATCCATACGATAGCCTTCTTCCTGCCAATCCACTACCGTGCTGCCGCCTTCACTCAGACGGCCAAAGAGAACCTCATCCACAAAGAAACTTTTTATTTTTTCTTCGATAAGTCTTCCCGCGTTTCTGGCGCCGAACTCTTTGCTGTAGCCTTCTTCCGCCAGTTTTTCCACACACGAGTCTGTTACCGTAAGGGTTACATGCTTTTCGGCAAGCTGCGCTGTAAAAGAGTTCAGCTCTTTGTGAACGATGGATATCATAATATCGCGCGAAAGATGTCCAAAGCGCACAATTGAATCCAGCCTGTTGCGGAATTCAGGAGTGAAAAGTTTTTCCACTGCGTCTTTTATCGCGGTATCATCCTGAATGCGTTCTCCAAAACCGATTAACCCCTTGCCGATTTCTCTGGCTCCGGCATTGCTTGTCATTATTAAAATAACATTGCGGAAGTCTGCTTTGCGTCCCTGACTGTCTGTCAGTGTGGCGTAGTCCATTATCTGCAGCAAAATATTGAAAATATCCTGGTGCGCTTTTTCAATTTCGTCCAGCAGAACGACAGCGTGCGGCTGTTTGCGGACAGCTTCGGTAAGCTGACCGCCTTCATCATAACCGACATATCCCGGCGATGAGCCGATTAATCTGGAGACTGTATATTTTTCCTGATACTCGCTCATGTCGAAGCGAATCATTGCCACTCCGAGAATTTCCGCAAGCTGGCGGGCAAGTTCAGTCTTTCCAACGCCGGTGGGTCCAGCAAATAAAAAGTTTGCGACAGGTTTTCCTTCCGATCTGAAACCGGCTCTCGAACGCTTAACTGCTTTTACAACCGCAGCGACAGCTTCATCCTGACCGAAGATTCTCTCTTTCAATTTAGTTTCCAAATCTTTAAGTTTATCTTTTTCGTTTTCGCCGACAGTCCTCTGCGGTATACGCGCGATTTTTGAAACAACAGCTTCGATAACCGGAAGCGCGATTTCCACCTGCTCAATCTGCGCGTCCTGCACTGTAGAAGATTTGTAAGCCTCTATACGCGCAAAAGCGCCGGCTTCATCGATTACGTCGATTGCCTTGTCGGGCAGGCGGCGCTCTGTAATAAACTGCGCGGAAAGGCGCACAGCAGTCTGCACAACTTCGTCGCTGTAGTGAACATGGTGATAATCTTCGTATTTGGATTTAACTCCCATGAGTATGTCAACGGCGACTTCCTGAGTCGGTTCGTTTATATCGATCTTTTGGAACCTGCGCGAAAGAGCGCGGTCTTTTTCAAAAAACTTGTTGTACTCTTCGTGAGTTGTAGAACCTATGCAGCGAAGCTTCCCTGATGTAAGCGCGGACTTAAGGAGATTGCTTGCGTCAAGAGCGCCGCCGGAAACCGCTCCGGCTCCGACAAGAGTGTGAATCTCATCGATAAAGAGAATCGCTTTTTCTTTTTTAAGCATTTCTTCTACTACGCGTTTTATTCTTTCTTCAAAATCGCCGCGGTACTTTGTTCCGGCGACAAGAGCGCCCATATCAAGAGAATAAATACTGAAATCTTTTAAAACAGGCGGCACATTGCCGGCGACAATTCTCTGGGCAAGCCCTTCGGTTATCGCTGTCTTTCCTACGCCGGAGTCGCCGACATGAATCGGATTATTTTTCATTCTGCGGCAAAGCACCTGCACAGTACGGCTAAGTTCTTCTTCTCTGCCGATAACAGGTTCAAGTTTATGATCACGCGCAAGCGCGGTTAAATCTACAGCATAACGTTCAAGCACAGTTTTTTTGCTGCCTTTTTTCTGCGCGTCGGTATCATCATCCGCTGTCGTTTCTTTTTTATCGGAAGAAATAAAACCATCACCGCCGTAACTGTGACTTAACACATGTAAAAGTTCCAGCCGCTTGATTCCCGCTTTCCGCAGATAATATCCTGAGTAGCAGCGTTCCTCATCGTAAAGAGAAACCAGAATATCAGCTACATCGATCATTTCTTTTTGAGCGCTTTTACAGTGAATTAAAGCGCGTTCAATAATATTATGAAAACCAACAGTCTTTGTAGGTTCACCCGAAGAGATGGGCATTTTTTGCTCAAAGAAAGTTTCCATGCCGCTTCTGATCTGTTCAAGATCGGCGCCGCAGGAAAACAGTACTCCCTGTACTTCGTCAAAAGCGAGGGCGGCATATAAAATATGCTCAGGTGTCAGATATTCATGCTTTCGCAATTTTGCCTCATTGTAAGCGGCATCAATAATTGCCTGCACATGTCCAGATATTTTCATATTAATCCTCAAGGTAAATTATAACACAAGAATCAAAAAACGCGCTACAGATAGATCAGGCAGGTTCAACAATACACAATAAAGGGTATTCATTTGCCTTGGCGGCGGCAAGAACCTGTTCGGACTTTGTAACTGCTATATCCCAGGTATAGACCCCCACAATACCCCTGCCTTTTTTATGGACATCCAGCATTATCTTATTGGCGTCTTCAAGACTCTTATGGAAAATAACCATTAAAACTTCTATAACAAAATCCATGGTGGTATAGTGGTCGTTAAGAAGAATTACCCGGAATTGCTCGGGTTCTTTGATTTTTTCGTTTGTTTTGGTAACAGCCTTATCTTTTACTCTAGGCTCCATCCTGTTCCCACCCCCATGCGTTTTACGCGAAAACCGTTCAGAAACCTATTTAAAAAAGTTAAACTTGCCGAACTTGTAAAGCTTGCCGTTGTTCCGCTTTGTAAGCTCTTCGATGGATTTATACATGAAAGCGGCAAAAGCGGCGTCGTTTCCGGCGTCGGACACGGTAAAACCGGCTGTTAAATATTGATCATTGTGCGCTGCGGCAAGCAAACCGCCGGCAAGAGCTCGAAAAGACGCAATCGCCGAAGGACCTAAAACATCCGCGGCATCATCTTTCCCGGAAGAAGCGATATCCTGATAAACAAGCGCAAGCGTTCCGCGCCCGCGGTTTCTAAAAATTGAAGCTAGTTCCTTTACAAGAAAGAACCACCCCTTTACATGATCGTTTAACATTATTTCGACATCGGAAAAAGGCAAATCCGCGGCGCTGCTTCGAATGGACGGAGGCGAGCAGATGAGGATTGCTTCATCAATATGTTCAAGGCGGTTTTCCGCGGCAATTACCACAGTACGGGCAGAAATCGGACTGGACGGATTCCAGTCCAGGGAAAGGCGTTTTTCATTTTCGGCAGGAGAGCTTTTCGATGCTCCAGACAGTCTATTGGGTATAAAAGCGGCGGCATATTGTTCAACCCGATTAACAGTTTCCGCTTCTATCGCGCGGCTAAGCGCAGACTCGTTCCCTGCCAGAAAGATTCCCCTAGTCATATAAACTTAGTTTACTAAATGCGGTTAATCATGGCAATATATAACACACGCCGATAATGTAGGCGCCCGATAATGCACGCGTAAGCGTGTGGATAAATCAAAGCAACGAGGCGTGGCGCTCAGCAAAAGTCAATGAGAATAATAAAGCGCGAGGGCTTTAGCCCGAGTAGCGCGCCCGGGAGATATACTGATGAAGTTGTTAAAGATTGCGATGATAGGCGATGTAGTTGGTGAATTTGGGCTTAGAACTCTGGAAGAAAAACTGCCGGTTTTAATAAAAGAACATAACATCGATTTTGTCACCGTAAACGGCGAAAATGCCGCCGCAGGTTTCGGCATGCTCCCAAAAGATTATAAACGCATCATGGCGGCAGGAGCAAATGTAGTTACCTCGGGCAACCACATTTGGGAGAACAGGGAATTCTGGTCTGTTCTGGAAACTGAAGGAAACATGCTGCGCCCGGCAAATTATCCGAATGGATCCGCTTTCACTCAAAGCGTTTCAGGCGCAGGATTTGCCCGCGTCAATAAAGAACGTACCTGTTACATTGTTTTGAATCTTCAGGGCAGAGAATTCATGACCGCAATCGACTGCCCTTTCCAGAGTTTCGATCATTTTGTTAATATCCTCATCGGCAGAGCGGCGGATAATCATCCGCTTGTTTCGGGAAACGGATATTCAATCCCAGCCGCTTTCCCGATTATCATCATCGACTTCCATGCCGAGTCCAGCCGCGAAAAAGAAGCGCTTGCCTATTTTGTTGACGGACGCGCATCATTAATCGCCGGAACTCATACTCATGTGCAGACAGCGGACGAGCGTATTTTACCGAAAGGAACCGCGTACATCACAGACCTTGGAATGACAGGCAATACCGACAGCGTAATCGGCATGGATCCAAAAATCTGCCTTGACAGATCAAGGAAACAAGTACTGTATCACATGGAAACCGCAGAGTCAGACAAACCGGGACAAATGCAGGGCATCATCGCGGAGATCGACGCCGAAACAGGGAACGCCGTTTCTATTAGAAGGATTTAAAACGACTGTCTGCTAATCGGGCTTCCGATCCAGATGCCTTCGCCAAGATAGTCCATCCGTCTGCCTTCGATTAATATTTGCACGTCTTTAACATTTTGAAATTCGGTTACAGTCCAGACGATCTGTCTGAGAGAGGCGACATAGCCTTCCACGCCGAAGGTGTTAAAAAGAAAATCTTCGCTGAAACTGATGTAGGCGGTGCTGCCGCGGACTGTCGCGGAAAGGACTCTGGTGTTTTGAGGAACAAGGTTGACGATGCCTTTGCTTAGTTCATCCGCCGTAGGTCCTGTGAGGAGGGCGTTCAGCGAATCCTGCATGGGCGAATCTGAAACAGGGAGCCTTCGGGTCACCTTTGAATGAAGTATCTGACCGTCATTGTTTACATGCGTGTAATAAATCGATCTTTCTCTTGTTTGAACAGGCGGTACAGCCGGCGTTGTTGTTTGCGTTTGGGTTGTTGTTTGATTCTGAGAAGCGGACGACGATGCCGGCTGAGTTGTTTGCGCTGAAGGAGCTGCCGGTTTTGCGGGTTCCGGCGCGGCGGGTTTAACAGGCTCCGTTGTTTGGGGCGAGGGTTTCGCGGACGGCTGAACCGTAACTGTCACGGCAGGCTCTTCTTCAACCGCAAGTATTTCTTCTTCCGCGCCCGAGGGAGCGGTTACGCGCGTCTTAAACAGATTAAAATTTTTCTGGATTACAGGAGCTTTAACCATGAATATGCTGATAATTACGATTATAAAGATAAGCCAAAAGATGACTACTGCCTGAGCCCCTTTCGATTTCGTTTTTACGTTTATCTTTTTCCCCGCCACAAAAATATGATACCAAGTATTGTATTTATTGTATACTGTTTTTGCTATGAGAAATAAAATGACCGAAGAACTGGCTGTCTGCGGCATGAACGCAGTCCTTGCCGTAAGCGAACACCATCCGCAAACCATCAACAGGCTTTTCCTGCGCGAAGACCGTTTAAAATCATTCACAGGCATCTGCAAACAGCTCGCCGAGCGCAAGCGTCCTTACAAGCTCTGCGAAGACGAAGAGCTTGAGCGTGTCTGCAAGAGCGTTCACCATCAGGGCGTGGTCGCAATGATTGAAGAGCCTGTTATCGAAATGCTCAGCTTCGAAGACCTCGAAATTTGGGCAGACGAAAAAAAGACAGGCGTGCTTCTTCATTCTGTCGGAAACGATCACAATCTCGGCGCCGTCGCGAGAGCCGCGGCTTTCTTCGACGCGTCATTCATCGTGTTAAACGAAAATGATACCGAGGCGCGTCTTACAACCAGCGCTTACCGCATTGCCGAGGGAGGCTTTGAACATTTGACGGTGCGCAGAATTACAAACTCCGCCGCCTTTTTAAAAGACGCGTCAAAGAAACTTACAACAATAGGAACGGACACAAGAGCCAGAATGAGAATCACGGACTTACGGGGCATTTTAAAAAAGAAAGGAACCGTTCTTGTCATGGGAAACGAAGAAACAGGCTTGCCGAAAAATGTTAAAGATCAATGTTCATACCTGCTGCGCATTCCGGGAACGGGAAATATCGACAGCCTGAATGTTTCACAGGCTGCCGCTCTTTTCCTCCATGAGATATTCGAAAGCTAAGACCTGCGGAAATTAAATCCCGTAATTAAATCAACCGAATCTGTTGACCATAAGCGGCGGCTGATGGGTTGCGTCAAGCGTATCGCGCCACAAGCTGCTTTCCGGGTTTACCTTATTGCGCTGTCTGATTACCTGCTTAATCGGCAGATGCACAAATTCATTATTCACAAGCCCGATGATCAATTTTGTTTTTCCCGCCATTGCGGCATGCACAGCGGCATTGCCGAGACGCTCGCAGTAAATCGAATCGTCCGGGTTTGCGGGAGCGGAGCGGATCGCGTAGCTTGGATCGATGTATTTTAAATTGATCTCTATCCCTTTCTCTTCAAAGTGCTTGATGATCCTTGAGCGGATATAAACGCCTACGTCCGCCATTTTGACATTGCCGCCGGCGTCATGTTTCTTTTCCTTTAACAGTTGATCCTGCATTGCGCCTTCGGCAACAACGATCAAAGCGTGATGGCGTTTAACAAGTCTTTCTTCCAGATGATGCAGGAAGCCGTTGTATCCTTCAAGGTTAAAGGGAACTTCAGGAATCAAAACAAAGTTGACTTCGTGGCTTGCGAGCGCGGTGTGCGCCGCGATAAAACCGGAATCCCTGCCCATTACTTTTACAAGACCGATGCCGTTAATCGCCGATACTGCCTCAACGTGCGCAGCCGAAACAACTTCTACCGCTTTTGCTACAGCGGTGTTAAAACCAAATGAACGGTCAATCAAAACAAAATCATTATCAACCGTTTTTGGAATGCCGATGAGAGCGACTTTTAATTTGCGCTTGTCAACTTCTTCGGCGATATCAAGCGTACCGCGCTGAGTGCCGTCTCCGCCGATAACAAACATCATATTCAAATTCAGTTTTTCGATAGTATCGACAATCTGCACAACTTCCCTGCCGCCGCCGCGGGCGCTTCCCAAAAATGTGCCGCCCAATTTATGAATATCGTCCACTGTATCGGGGTTCAATTCCTTTACCCCATACTGAGATGTAGATAAGAAACCGAGGTATCCGTAGCGAATGCCCGAAATTCTTGTTACGCCGTAGCGCGTCGATAAGCACCTGACCACCGATCTGATTACATCGTTAATTCCGGGGCACAGACCGCCGCAGCTTACAATCCCCGCGTGAACATGCGCCGGCGTAAAATAAATTTTTTCCCTGGGACCCGCGCATTCCAGCACCTGAGTCTTTTTAATCGGATGCTGAGCGCCGGGAACAACAAATTTATCAAGACGCACAAATTGATCATCCGTAACATAATTAGCCGATTTATCTCCAACAGATTTAGACATCTCAATCGGCGACTGAACTGTCGCTTTGCCAAGCGATTCAATAGTAAAATCAAAATTATTATCCATAAGGAAAAACCTCCTGTTTCTTTCATTATAGTGCCATTACTTGAGTTTTAAAAGGGCATATAGTATACTCAATACTATGAAATTCACCCCCCAAATGTTGGGCAAATTCAGCCCTAAATTGCTTGTTATTATTGTCGTGGGAATAGTGGCGCTTATATTCCTGGGCACCAGTATTTTTATTGTTGATCAGACCGAACAGGCAGTAATTACCCGTTTTGGCAAATTTATAGCCATAAGGGAACCCGGTCTCCATTTAAAGCTGCCTTTTGGAATCGATCAGAACTATACGGTAAATGTCCGCACCTTCCAGACCGAAGAATTCGGCTTTCGCACAAGGAGAGGCGGAAATTACCCTTCCTATACCAGTCAGTCAACAGAATCTGTCATGCTTACGGGCGATTTGAACATTGTTGATGTTGAATGGATTATTCAATACCGCGTTGTCGATCCAAAAGCATGGATATTCAACGTGAACGAGCGCCGCCCGACAATCCGCGACGTGTCGCGTTCCGCGATTAATATGCTCGTGGGAGACCGCGCAATCATGGACATCATGGGTATCGAAAGAAGCGCGATCGAAATTGAAGCGCTGGCAATCATGAACAACAGATTCCGCGAATACGGGCTTGGCATCGATGTAGTCAACGTAAAGCTCCAGAATGTAACTCCCCCGTCAGGCGTGCAGGAAGCTTTTGAAGATGTCAACAAGGCGATGCAGGATCTTGAACGCCTTATCAACGAAGGGCAGCAGGTTTACAACGAGGAGATTCCAAGAGCGAGAGGCGAGGCTGAACGCACAATTCAAGTCGCGCAGGGCTACGCGACAGAACGCGTGAACAAGGCAAGAGGCGATGTTGCCCGTTTTAATTCCGTGTACAACGAATTCCGCAACGCCCCCGAAGTTACAAGGCAGCGTCTGTACTACGAAATGATCGAAGAAGTATTTAAAGACGAAAAAAGCGTAAGGATGATAGATCGCAATCTTGATAATTTCCTGCCAATGTTAAATATGGGAGGAGCAAGATAATGAAAAAAGTAATTACCACCATCATTGTAATTTTTGTAATATTTATCGGCATACTGGTTGCGGGTCCTTTTTATGTTATAAACGAAGGAGAGCAGGCGGTTATCGTACAGTTCGGAAAAATAACAAATGTTGTTACAACCGCTGGATTAAAAATAAAGATTCCGTTTATCGACGAAGTCGTCCGTTATCCAAAAAAAATAATGGCATGGGACGGCGAAGCCAGAGTTATGCCGACAGCGGAAAGGCAGTTTATCTTTGTCGATGTCACAGCCCGCTGGCGGATTTCAGATCCGAAGAAATTTTACGAATCAATTAATACCGTCGACGCGGCATATTCAAAACTCGCGGAAATTATCGACTCGGAAGTCCGCACTGTTGTAGCTGAAAATCCGCTGCACGAATCTGTACGCAATTCAAACATCATTTTAGACCGTTCCACAGGTCCTGAATCTCTCGGGCTTGGGGAAAACATTGATGTCGATATTATCTCTACTACATCGCAGACCAGCTCTTTTGAGCCGGTTGTCAGGGGAAGGCGGCAGCTTGCGGAATTGATTCTTGCCCGCTCGCAGCGCGCGGTTCCCGAATTCGGCATTGATCTTATCGACGTGGTAACGCGGCAAATTTCCTATTCGCCGGAACTTACTCCAAGCGTTTACGCGCGCATGATCAGAGAGCGCAACCAGATAGCGATGGCTTTCCGCTCAGAAGGCGAAGGCCGCAAAGCCGAGTGGCTCGGCAAGATGGACAACGAAAAACGTTCGATTTCATCAGCGGCATACACGCAGGCTCAAACAATAATGGGAAATGCCGACGCTGAAGCCGCGAGAATTTACGCTTCCGCGTACTCAGGCGGCGACAGGGCGGCTTTTTACAGTTTCTGGAGAGCGATTGAATCATACAGGCAGACAATGCCGAAGTTTGATAAAACGCTTACAACGGATATGGAATATTTCCGGTATTTGTATAACCCGAGATAAAAAAGAAAGCAATGGAACAGCGAATCGGTATTTCCAGCATTAATGATTCAGAATCTATTTGTTTTGACACCGGGCTCGATCCGCGTTCATTCGCGCGGACAAAAATGTCTCAGAGTCTAATCGAACCCGGATACGTTGTAAACCCTGACGGCTCGCATGAAATCTGGAAAGCCGCCGGAGTAAACGAGGTCAACGGCGCCATGAAGGTTTTCGGACCTGTTTTCCGCGGCAAAAGACTGGATGTTCTGCTTGAAGATACGGAAGCTTTAATTCATTCCGCGAAGCAAACCGCTCAGCGCCAAACCGCGTTACAGGCTGTCATTTACTGGATAAAAGCGAAAATGTTTCTTGGCGAGACGCGTTCAATTTTAAATCTTGGCGCGGCGTTTATTTGCATGGAAGATACCGCGGATCACCCGAGGGGAAGCGTTTTTTTCGCTCCTGAACATCTGGCAAGCCGCTGCCTTCTTCTTGAAAGCGGAAAGCAGGATCAAAGTTTGCACGATAGATTCAATTGCCCGGATTTATTCGGCATGGACGCCGCGGCTTTCTGCGCCGGAACAATGCTTTATAAAATTCTAACAGGCGGTCTTCCCTATTCGGGAGCGGAAATTTATCAGGATATGAGAGAAGGCATTTTTATGCCGGTGCATCCCGCGGCGCCTGAATTAAATGAAAAACTTGCGGAGTTAATTCAATCCGCGCTTCATCTGCCTGTCGCAAAGAAAAAACCTTCGATGAGCGGATTAGATATTCTTACAGGCATTCTGGAAATATTAATAGGCGATATTAAAACAAGCGCATCCGTTAATATCGACTCCCTGTTTGCGGCTATTACGCTGGAGAAATCAAAACAGGCGGAAGCAAAAAGTAAAAAGTTTTTATTAAATAAAAATGTGATTATAAAATCCAAACGCTTTGCGGCGCAAAACAGATATTTTTTTATAGGCGGCGGTATTGGCTTGTTTTTCATTTTATTTATACTTTTCAGCACAATACAGGGAGCAAGACAACGCCCTACGACAGCCGGACTGTCGCCCGATACGGTTGTGGAGGCGTATTTTAACGCATTCAGTTCATTGGATCATGTTTTTATGGAATCCTGCATTAACGGAGCGGATAAAACCGATGTTAATGTCGCGGTAAGTTTCTACGCGGTTTTTAAACAAAGACAAGCGTATGAAAATGCCGGTCAGCCGTTAATTATTCAGGCTAAAGCGTGGAAGGACAACGGCGGAGAACTTCCATCGCCGAATGTTTTCGGCGTTACGGATTTAAATATCACCTATATCGGCGGCAACGAAGAAGACGGTCTTGTAGTTTACCGCGCCGATTACATGCTCTGGTCGCCGATTGAAGATCACGCAAGAAACCGAAGCGATGTAATGACATTAAAAACAGACAGGAAAAGGCACTGGCGGATAATCGAAATCCTGCGTACAGAAAAATAATTAAGATTAGAGTTTTCCGGCAAGCCAGTCGTTTATCATAAAACGCGATAAAGAGCCGTTTGCCGGAAGTTCCGGCAGATCATTTTTTGTAAACCATTTTGCGTCTTCTATTTCTTCGCCGTCAGGCGTAATCGCCCCTGATAAATAGCGGGCTTTAAAACCTACCATAAGCGAGCTGGGAAACGGCCACGGCTGAGATTTAATATATTCGATGTCTTTTACTTCGATATTTATCTCTTCGCGGATTTCCCGCGCTACGGTTTCTTCCAGCGATTCTCCCGCTTCGGTAAAACCGGAAATGTGGCTGTAAACTCCGGCTCTGAATCTTTTGTTATGCGCAAGCAGTATCCGGTTATCGGCATCGGTAATAAGAGTAATAACAGCGGGGCAAATCCGCGGAAACTCAAGCCGTCCGCACTTGGGGCAGACGCGGTGCGCTTGAGCCGCGTTTGCGGAACAAGGCGGAGCGTCGCCGTTTAACGCGCCGCATGTGCCGCAGAAACGCGAACCGCGCCTCCATTGGGCTATATGACAGGCGTGCAAAATTTCACCTAAGTCTTTAAGGCGCTCAAGTCCCTTGATGCCGCTTCCTTCAACGCTGTAATCCGCAAGGAGCTGGCGGACTTCTTTAATCTGAGATTCAGAAATTTCATCAGAAGATAACAGCGAATCTTTCAAAAAACAAAACGCCTCTCTGTCCATTAATAAATCATATTAAAATTTTTATTGTTTATCAATGTTTATTGCCTTATTATATATAAGTAGGAGGAAAATTTTAAAAATATGAATTATCTGGAACTGTTGCCGTTAAACGGTATCACAAGGCACGCGAAAGGACATCCTAAAGACGGCGTTACTTTCGAAGGCTGTCCAAGAACACATCCTTCGGACAAGACTAAATTAATTCTTGTGAACGACCCTCTTGGAGATGAACCTGCTGTGCTGGAATTTAATCTTGAAGATATTTTATATGCGGAAGAAATCCCTTCGGCTGTTACCGAAGCAGGCGAAGGCATACCGCTCGTTAAACTCTGGATCAAACGCGGCTCTGTCGGAGTTAAACTTGTGCCATTCGAGGTCCAATGATAGGTCTCTCCGCGTTTTCTCAATTTATACGTCCTCCGCTTTTTTTAACGGAAGCATCGGAGAATATATCCGCAGAACAGGATTCAAATGAAAAAACGCTTTGCAGTCTCTGCCCGAATAAATGCGAAATAAAAAGCGGCGGTTTTGGGATATGCGGAGTAAGAGGCAACAAAGGCGGAAAAGGCATCATCCCCTTTTACGGATTTATCACCGCTTTAGCGTCCGACCCGATAGAAAAAAAACCTCTCTATCACTTTAAACCCAACTCGCAGATTTTATCGCTCGGTTTCGCAGGCTGTAATCTTCATTGCCCGTTCTGTCAGAACTGGCATATATCGCAAAACACGGATGTCCCCGGAAAATGGATGCAGCCGGGAGAAATAATTTCCGCCGCGCTTAGAGAAGACACTCCTTCCATCGCCTACACATATTCGGAACCATTGATACACGCGGAGTACATTCTGGACTGCATGACGCTCGCGCGCAAACACGGCATCGCCAATGTGCTTGTAACAAACGGCTGTATCAGCGCAAACGCCGCAGCCGCGATTTTAAAACTTACAGACGCGGTAAACGTCGATCTAAAAAGTTTTTCCGCAGAAACTTACAAAAAAACTCTCGGCGGCGATTTACAAACAGTTTTGGATTTCATACAGCTCTGCAACAGAATGAATGTTCATATTGAAGTGACAACTTTAGTAGTGCCGGACCTTAACGATTCAACCGGCGAATTAAACGACGCCGCGGATTTTATCGCGTCTGTAAACAAAGACATCCCATGGCACCTTTCCGCCTATCACCCCGATTACCGCTGGAACGCTCCGCCGACAAACCCTGTTTTTCTGGCAACCGCCGCGAAAAATGCCAGAAATAAACTCACCTATGTTTACACCGGAAACACAAGCGAGGATAACAACACTATCTGCACAATCTGCGGCTCAATTCTAATCAAACGAACAGGTTATCATGTTGATGTTTCGGGATTAATTAAGGGTGACTGCGTCCGCAGCTTTAACTGCGTATCCTGCGGCAAGACGGCTAAGATTGTAATATAACTGCTGACAAAACAGATTTTTTAAGATATATTTATTAATATCCGACATTTAAACAGCGGATACTATTACGAAAGATATGAAAAAGGAGAACCCTATATGAAAAACGCGAAAAATATTTTAGTTATAATTTCTTTATTATCAATAACCGCAGTTTCAGCAGCGTTTATGTCCTGTCACGAGCCCGCTGAAATCACTATAAGCGGGATTGCCAGAGTTGGAGATACGATTGTCGCCTCATCAAGCGGACATGGTTTTAGCAATAATCATTATTATGAATGGACTGTGTTTGCCAGCGCAGACGGCGTTAGTTCGAGGGATTGGGGCCCCGGCAGCGGAGACGATAGAGGCAGTTATTATACAATCAGCCCCAACTACTATTCATGGAGTCCAAGTGAATTTGTACAAGCGAGGCGTTGGAATGAATATTACGGCGGATATTATTACAGCAACACAATCGGTCCGGTCATGCCTGCGCCGTAACCGGTTGAATAATGAAACGCGTTAAAAATAAAAATGAATAAAACATTGCGGTATTTGAATTTCTGTAAAAAATACGGACCGTGGGCGCTTGTCGCAGGCGGTTCCGATGGACTGGGCTTTGCTTACTCTGAAGCGCTTGCCCGCAGAGGTTTAAATCTGATTATAATAGCCCGCGATAAAAAGCGTTTGGAAGATACTACGGCTAAAATCAAAGAAAAATATTCTGTGGATGTTATCGCTGTATGCGCGGATCTTGCCGATTTTGAAAATGTAAAAAAGTTAATTACTGATATACTCTCGACAGAAAATTCGAAAATTTTTATCGGTCTGATGGTTTACAATGCAGCCTTCGCTCCGATTGGATTATTCGAAAACACAAGCGAAGAACATTTATCGCTCGCCGCGAATGTCAATGTAAGAACGCCTCTGCTTCTCGCAAAATTTTTATCCGAACATATGATTCAAAACAAACGCGGCGGAATCGTGTTGATGTCCTCTCTTGCAGGCGCGCAGGGAAGCCCTAAACTCGCGTCTTACGCGGCGACAAAGGCGTTTAACGCCATACTCGCCGAAGGCTTGTGGAAAGAATTAAAACCGCACGGCATTGATGTAATCGCTTGCTGCGCAGGCGCAATTTTAACGCCGGGCTATGAACAGGCTGAGAAGACAAAACCTGCGCCGGGAACAATGTCAGCCAAAGACGTTGCGGAACAAACCTTAAAAGCGCTTGGTAAAAAACCTGTTGTCGTTCCCGGAGCGGTAAATAAAATCGGAAAATTTGTTCTTACAAGGCTTTTATCCAGAAAAGCGGCAATCGAAATTATGTCTAAAAACACCGGAGGACTGTCATGAATTTAAAATTGTGGGTTATGGGATTTATTACAACTGTTATCGCTTACGCTGGCATCACTCTTCTTCACATCATTTTTCCGGTTAAAAGAATGAAAGGTTATGTGAAACATGAAAAAACAGGCGAAATCCTGAATTACCGCATTAACGGAATTATGGTTCTTCCGGCGAGTATTTTAATCTGGTTTGCGCTTGGCTATTTTGATATAGTCGCTTATGACTGGCTGTATCAGATCAGGTGGCCGGGACTTGTAAGCGCGATTGTTATGGGGCTTATTTTTTCTTTTATATTTGTGTTAAAAGCGCCCTCCGCCGGAAAGCCGTTTCTCGCGGATTTTTGGTTCGGACGCATTTGGAACCCTCAGATTGGCAACGGTTTTATCGACGCGAAAATGTGGCTTTATTTAATCGGCGCTGTAATGCTTCAGTTAAACGCTCTTTCTTTCGCGGCGCATCACATTCAGGAAATGCAACAGTTAGGTGAAACTGTAAACATCGGCTTTTTGCTCGGCGTTGCGATGACATCGTGGTTCTGCTGGGATTACCTGATATTTGAAAGGGTTCATCTTTACACTTACGACCTTTTCGCCGAAAGAGTAGGCTTCAAACTGGGTTTTGGCTGCCTTACATTTTATCCGTATTTCTACGCGATCTCGCTTTGGTGCACGGCTAACCTTCCCAATCCCAACCATCCGCTATGGCTTACAATTTTATTCGCAGGCATTTTCCTTTTTGGCTGGGTGTTCACACGCGGCGCGAATCTGCAAAAATACGTTTTTAAAACAGCGCCCGAAAAGAAATTCCTGTGGATGAAACCGGAAGTATTAACAGACGGAAACCACAGTCTGCTCGTAAGCGGTTACTGGGGCGCAAGCCGCCACATCAACTACATGGGCGAAATAATTCAGGCAATCGCCATCGCAATCGCGGCAGGTTATCCCGGCGTATGGCAAGTCTGGCTCTACCCGGTTTATTACATCGGACTCCTCTTCTCCCGCGAAGCCGACGACGGCAAAATCTGCAAAGTTAAGTACGGCGCGTTATGGGACGAGTACAAGAAGAAAGTGAAGTACAGAATTATTCCATTTATATATTAACGTTTTTCTTTTGATGGATTTTTGCCGCAATTTGTTCTTGATCCATCTTTGCGGTGATAATCTTCACAAGCCTTGCAGTCGCCGTGTCGGCTGCAGGGGTATGTGCATTTACAATCTTTATTTTTATCAGACATAATTTAGCTCCTTCAGATTAATTACATCACTTGCAGCATTGCTTGATCTCCATTAGCGCCAACCAATTCCTGCCGAACCGGGTCAACCATCAGATCCATAAACTCCAATGGTATAACACCAAGAAGAATTTTATCACCTGGTAATACTACAGCATTTATATCGACCTGACGATCTTTCCAGCTAATCTGCACAGGTTCAGTGATTTTACATTCCATTTTAATATTTCCGGCAAGGTTTGCAGTACCATTTCTTATAACCGTAAGTCCCAATCTTTGACAAATATCGTCATTAATAACAAGAGAAGTAGCGCCAGTATCAACAAGAGCATTAAGAGTTACTGTACGGACTTCTTTTTCATTAATAGCCCCATCTCTAAATTTAGCAAGATCAAAATTGTTTCTCACAGTTATTTCCGCGAATACATTTCCCATATTTAACCTCCTACATGGTTGATAATACCAATATACCATATTTATCCGCACTTGACAAGACTACTATACCTTAATATAGTAATTATCAAATGCGTAAATTTGAAGTTGAATCTCCGTTTAAACCTGCGGGCGATCAGGGTGAAGCGATTGCTTCCCTCGCGGACGGTATTAAAGCCGGGGACAAATATCAGACACTTCAGGGCGTTACAGGTTCCGGTAAAACTTTTACAATGGCAAAACTCATCGAAGCGGTGCAAATGCCTACGCTAATTGTCAGCCACAACAAAACATTGGCTGCGCAGCTCTACCGCGAGTTTAAAGGTTTTTTTCCGAATAACGCGGTGGAATATTTTGTTTCTTATTACGATTATTATCAGCCGGAAGCGTATGTCGCAAGCCGCGATTTGTACATCGAGAAAGACGCTTCCATAAACGACGAGATCGAACGCATGAGGCTTTCCGCGGCGAGAAGCATGATGGAACGCGAAGACGTAATCATCGTAGCGACTGTCTCCTGCATCTACGGCATGGTAACGCCGGATGTGTACAGAAAAATGACCGCCACTTTTTCAAAAGGCGAAACGGTGGATGTTGATTCTCTCATTCGCCGCCTTGTTGAACTGCAATACGAACGCAACGACGCCGTCCTTGAACGCGGGCGTTTCCGCCGCCGCGGCGACACTCTGGAAATATATCCGGCATACATGGAAGAAGCGTACCGGGTCGATCTTGACTGGGATAAGGTTGAACGAATACGCCGTTTTAATCCCGTGTCAGGTGAAATGCTGGAAGAACTTGACCGAGCGTTAATTTACCCTGCCAAACAATTCGTAATACCGGGAAGTATGATAGAAAACGCGATGGGTTCAATCAGACAGGAACTGAAAGACCGTCTTGAATATTTTCAGAAAAACGGAAAAATAATGGAAGCCGAGCGTTTAAAAACGCGTGTTGAATATGACATCGAAATGCTGACTGAAATGGGTTACTGTCCCGGCATCGAAAATTATTCCGCGATTATGGCAGGACGAAAACCCGGCGAATCCCCTGACACACTGGTCGATTATCTTCCAAAAGAGCACCTAACATTCATCGACGAAAGCCACGTTACCCTGCCGCAGTTAGGCGCAATGTACGCAGGCGATCGCAGCCGCAAGCAAAGCCTTGTTGATTACGGCTTCCGTCTGCCCTGCGCTCTCGATAACCGCCCATTACGCTACGATGAATTTGCGGAGCGTCTTGATAAAACAGTTTTTGTTTCCGCCACACCAGGAAAGACAGAGATTGAACAGTCCGCGCGTGTTGTCCAACAGTTAATACGCCCAACAGGACTTCTTGACCCGGAAATTGAAGTGCGTCCCAGCGAAGGTCAAATGGAAGACATTTACGGTGAAGTGCAAAAACGCATTAAAGCCGGAGAAAGATCACTTATCCTTACACTTACAAAAAAGATGGCGGAAGACCTTACCGATTATCTTTCCGGTCTTGGTTTAAAAGTGCGCTACATTCACAGCGAAGTAGAAACAATTGAGCGCGTGGAAATTTTAACCCAGCTTCGTCAGGGTGAATTTGACATACTCGTAGGAATCAATCTGTTACGCGAAGGCATCGACCTTCCCGAAGTTTCGTTCATCGCGATTCTTGACGCAGACAAAATCGGCTTTCTGCGATCGCTTACAAGTTTAGTGCAGATAATAGGCCGCGCCGCGCGTAACGCCGCCGGAAAAGTAATCATGTACGCCGACCGCATGAGCGAAGCAATGGAAAAGGCGATTACCGAAACCAACCGCCGCCGCGAAATTCAAATTGAATACAACAAAAAACACGGCATTACTCCCGAGACAGTTAAAAAAGCAATCGCTGAAATTCTTACCCGCCACATTGAAGAAGCGGACGATGCGGCGGCGACAAGCATCGAAGTGCTGAAAAAATCCTACAATGTTTTAATTCCCGCGCAGCGCAAACAGTTAATCAAAGCGCTTGAAAACGAAATGCTTGAACACGCGAAAAACCTTGAGTTTGAACAGGCAGCAGCGATCAGAGACGAAATCGCGCGAATCAAAGAAGGGATTTTGTAAAAAATAATTCAAATATGGCAAACTGGTACAGCGTCGAAAAAGATTCCATTCACATAGAGGTTAAAGCATTTCCCGGCGCGTCAAAAAACGAAATAACAGGAATAAGAGACAACCGTTTATGCGTACGCATCGCCGCCCCGCCGCAAGACGGCAAAGCCAACGCCTGCCTCTGCGAATTTTTAGCAAAAAAACTTGGCTGCGCAAAACGGGATGTTGTTGTTATTAAAGGTGAAAAATCGAAATTGAAGACTGTGGAAGTTCCGGCGAATTGCGGGGAGAGGTTGAGAGGGTTGGGTGATTATGCGTAAACTAATTTTCCCCTAGCCTCAGGAATTACCCTTCCGGCGGATTGAGCTGTTTCTATCCATTCCTCAATGGCGATTTCTGCGTTCTTTACGGCTTCTACATATGTTTGACCATCCGCCATACACCCGGCAAGTTCCGGTACTTCCGCGATAAATGCGTTGTCTTCTGCGCTCCAATATACAATGATTTCGTAGTTATTCATTTGGAACCTCTAAATGATATTTTAATATTAAATTCCTTACTTGTCCAACCTGATAAGCCTTTGCCTGTGAACCTTTTGGCTGCAAATTTAATATTTCTTCAATTCCTTGTCTAAAAAAGATGTGATGATCTCCCTTAATACGTTCGTTAAAACCCATTACGCATAGCAAGTGAGTAAGTTCGTTAAATCTAATTGACCGATCACTTCTACCGGAGAGGATAGATGTCAGCAATTTTTCATATTTTCCCATTTGTTAATATATATTATATTACTTAATATTTGTCAAGTATATTTTCCCCTGCACTCTTCTAACTTTAAAAAGAGCTGCAAACGTTTTAGGAAAAAACTTCGTCTCGAATTGGTATAGACTGTTCCTATTACTGTATCCCGGCTCCCTTTTTCAAACCTGTCATTACACGCGGATATATAATAGCGTCTGTTTTTCTGTCGAGTAAGCCAAATAATTCTCCGTTTCCGGCGGTGCTTGCATTGTCCCACCAGAAACAGGGGATTTGTCTGTTTCTGGCTTGTTGCACATAATACTCCGCCCATGCTTCTCTTGCGGCGTCATTGTTTTTATTCATCGCGCCGAATTCACCCATTATAACCGGGATTCCTTTTGAAACGAACTTAGCGTGTGCGGGAGTCAGCGCGCCGACAATTGCTGAAGTGTCCGCTTGATTGGTTGAACTCCATGTGTTATATGCGCTATTTGTACTCAGCGCAAAATTATACGGAGTATAGGCGTGTATAGAAACAACAAGAGCCTCAGCCGTTGGATCGTTCGGAAGAACAAGTCCGTCTACGGCTGTCTGCCCTGCGGATGCGGCATAAGGGGTTATCATCAGGAATCGTTTACTGTTATTGCCGCCTGATGCTCTGACTGTATCGACAAAGACCTGATAATACCTGTTTAAATTGGCGCGTTCAGCGGGAGTGCCGCCATTCCATTCATCTATACCGCCTTTTGTTCTGGGTTCGTTTAACCCTTCAAAAATAAGCTTCTCATTGTAATTTTGAAATTGTACCGCAATCTGCGTCCACACTCTTTTAAATATTATCAGCGACTTATCAATTTCGGCATTTGTAAATTTGAAAATACTCTCATCGTGATGCGTGTTTATAATGATGTGCATATCATTTTTTTCCGCCCAGTTTACAACTTCTGTAACTCGTTTTAACCAGTCTTCGCGGATAACATAATCTTTATTAAGCGTTTTATACCATGTAACAGGAATTCTGATTGCGTTAAATCCCGCGTTTTTAATTGCGGCAATATTCTCTTCTGTTGTGATGCTGCCAACCCACGCTCTTTCCATTTCATAAGCAGTCGTGTTTGCGTAAACTCCGCCGCCAAGCCATGAAAAACCTTTATCATTACCGTGAGCGTCAAAAGTATTGCCAAGATTCCAGCCAAGTTTTATATTGCCCACGAGAGCGGTTGATGTTGTGCCATTCCATGATTTGAGCGCTTGATGACCCGGCAGAATTACATCTGTGCGCAGAGCCGGTAAATTATTTAAACTCGATGAATTATTAACGGGCGTACCATTACAGTCAAAAAACGTAAAACCAATTATCAGCGCAAAGGCGATAACAAAAAACTGTTTCCAACTTTTAACAAACAACATACCAGCCTCTGATTAATTATATCTAAATTAATTTTGCTTAAGCTTCTAAAATCAACAGCGTCTTTGGATCCAGTTTCATCGCCATGGACTTGGAGATAAGCGAATTCCTGTCTTTGGAGATTGATAATTCAACATGGTCGGATTTCGGCTGCAAGACGATTACAATATCAATATCTTCAACAAAATCGCCGAGTACAACAGGAATATTTTCCTTATCATATTGATTCGCGTCACTATCACTTACAGAGCATGAATACCAAACGCTTAAGCCCAATTCAATCGCGAAATTTTTAACGGCGGAAATTCTGTCTTTGTCCGCGCGTGAAAAATCGAGACCGTCAATAATTATCGCGTCAGCTTTAAAACCGCCGTCTAAAATCATCGCCCTTAAACTTCTTATAACCTGATCCTTTGTAACTCCGTCCTGATTAAAACTCATTAACACGCGGTTTTTAACAAGATCGTTTTTAATTTCCGCCGCGTTTTCAAGATTTTTCTTATTTATAAATTCGTTGAAAATATCTTCATACCACACAGGCACGTATTGAATGTGCTGATTAAAAGAAACATGAATAACTTTTTTTCCCTGAAGGAGTTTATCGAGGGCAAGCTGCACAAGCACCGACGTTTTTCCAACTCCGTTAGGTGAAGCGACAACGCCGATTTCTCCGGCTTTCAATCCGCCGTGAATCGACTGTTCAAAAATGCGAATCGGACTTCTTTGTATTAACTCACTTAAAACCATTTTATCACTCCTTCATTTACATTACAGTTTCCGCTTGATGCTAGCGCGCGCGCCGTTTTTTCTCCGCTTCGCTGATAAGCGCCTCAGAAATGCTCTGCGGCACTTTTGCGTATTTTTCAAATTCCATCGTAAACTCCGCCTTACCCTGGGTAAGAGAGCGAAGCGCAGTGGAATACCCGAACATTTCGCTTAACGGCACCTCGGCTTCAACGCGGGAAAAATGACCGTCCTCAACAGAAGAGATAATCATGCCGCGCCTCTGATTTATCGAGCCGAATATATTTCCTTGAAATTCCGTCGGACCTTCTACTGATACCTTCATGATTGGCTCAAGAATGCACGGCTTTGCCTTGTTATACGCTTCGCGGAACGCGCCGATAGCGGCTTGCTGGAAGGCAATATCAGATGAATCTACAGGATGGCTTTGACCATCGTTGATCAGACAGCGAATGTTTACAATTGGGAATCCAATCAAACTGCCTTTTTTGATCGCCTCTTTAAATCCTTTATCGCAGCTAGGCACATACTCAGTGGGGATCGTTCCGCCCTTGATCATGTCAACAAACTCGTAATCGCCGTCCGTCCACGGTTCCATGTAACCTGCCACGCGCCCGAATTGTCCTGCGCCGCCTGTCTGCTTTTTGTGAGTGTAATTGAACTCCGCTTTTTGCGTTATCGCTTCGCGGTACGCAACCTGCGGCATTCCCGTCTCCACTTCGCATTTATATTCGCGGCGCATACGCTCAATGTAAACTTCAAGATGAAGTTCTCCCATTCCTTTAACGATTGTCTGGTTCGATTCAGGATCAACATAAGTCTGGAAAGTGGGATCTTCTTTTGTAAAACGATTCAACGCTTTTCCCATCTGGTCTGCGCTTTTTTTATCTTTTGGCGTAACAGCTAGAGAAATTACGGGAGAGGGAACAAACATTGATGTCATCGCGTAATTAAGATTGCCGCCGCAGAATGTGTCGCCGCTCGCGCATTCAATTCCGAAAAGAGCGACAATGTCACCGGGCGCGCCTTCGTTAATATCTTCCATACTGTCAGCGTGCATGCGCACCAAACGCCCGATTTTAAATTTTCTTCTTGCCCTTGTGTTTTGAAGCTCGTCGCCTTTTTTTAATTTCCCCTGATAAATTCTAACATAGGTAAGCTGTCCGTATTGACCGTCCTCAAGTTTAAAACCAAGCGCGACTGTCGGGCTTTTTTCGTCCGCGCTAAGCTCGATTTTTTCTTCGTTTTTATCAAGATCGAGGGCGAAGTTTTTTACTTCGGTTGGATTCGGAAGATAGTGCATTACGCCGTCAAGCAAAGGCTGAATCCCTTTGAACTTGTAAGCGGAACCAAGCATGACAGGCACAAATTTTTCGGCAAGCGTTCCGGCGCGAATCGCAGAGTGAATCATATCTTCCGGGATTGCTTCGCCTTCAAGAATTTTTT